>AMFO01000090.1_pt1 | contig 33438 bp, 47 predicted proteins | sample 552608 | NCBI WGS metagenome assembly AMFO01 (sample SAMN01893955, study PRJNA167987) | microbial mat metagenome | biome: hydrothermal vent | place: USA: Loihi, Hawai'I | collected 2003-05-01
TGCGTGGCCGTGATCCTGATCATCGGCTGGCGGCAGGCCTAGAAAATCCACCGAGGGAGGGAGAGATGAGTAAGAAAAGAACGAACATCCGTGCTGGCGAGTGCATCCGCTGCGGGCGCTATTTCACGGTGACCGGCGGCGGCCTGAATGCCGCAGGCCTGTGCCGGCCTTGCGAGGAGGCGTTGCCGTCCGAAAATGTGGATCTGAGCGACGCCGAGAGCGTGCGCGCCGAGGCCGAGGCCCAGGGAGCCGGCCTCGGTGTCTGATTCGTCGCGTGAATTCTTGACACTATGCGCCGTGGCGGCGGTGATGATCGTCATCCTCATCGCCTTGCAGGCGCTGCTCTTGTTTCGATGATCATGGCCGAAAGCGTTGTTGCTGCATCGGCGACGTGGACAGCATCCTCTTTATGTCTTCACCCATCGCGGCCGGCCATTGACACGCCTGAACAACACAGCTTGGCGTCGTGCGCTGTCTCGCGCCGGCATCGCGGACTTCCGCTGGCACGATCTGAGGCACACTTGGGCATCGTGGATGGTGCAAGCCGGCTGCCCGCTGGAGGTGCTGCAGAAGCTCGGCGGATGGCAACGGATGGAGATGGTGTTGCGCTATGCGCATTTCGGCGTCGAACACCTGGCCGGCTACGCCGAGCTGGCGGCCCGCGATGCTCCGCCGCTGCGCCGCGTGAAGTAAAAAGTGCGGCACAGTTAGGGCACAGCAGCGAAACATGGCACAGCGGGAAAAGCGCGCAAGTCCTTGAAAAATATGGTGGCCAGGGACGGAATCGAACCGCCGACACGAGGATTTTCAGTCACACGCTTGCAATCAATGGATGCCGTAAACGCTTTATTTTCAACCGATTTTGTTTTTTGCAATCGGCAAGAATCAGCGCATTTCTGCCTATATTTGCCGAATCCACGGCACAGTTAGGGCACAGTGAATCCCCGCTCCCCCTTTATGAGGGAAGAGCGCGATCGATCGTTCACCGATTCATCTACACGCCAGCTCTGATGCTTGAGTGGATCGTCATCCATGTGTTGCGGGTCCTTCTTGAGATGTTCGGATGCGGGTACGAAACGGCGCGAAATGGCGCTAGGAGAAGCGCGGCGGATTGGGTGAACGCATGGGCCTGATCTCGATCAGAATCGAGGGCGTGGAGCGGATCACCCGCAAGCTCAATTGCATCCAGCGCGGGCTGGGCGATCGCGCGGCGGCGATGGCGCTGAATAAAACCGCTTCCAAGGCGCGCACCGAGATGACGCGCGCGATCACGTCCGAGTATAACCTGCGCGCCAGCGAGGTGCGGGCGAGGCTGCGCATCCTGCGCGCTCGTCGCGGGCGGCTGGTGGCGCAGCTCGATCCATTCGCGGGCGGTCGGCCCGGGCGCTCGATGAATGTCATCCGCTTCCTGGAACGCAAGGTGACATTGGCCGAAGCGCGGCGCCGGCGTCGATCCGGCACGCAGAACGTGTTGCGCTTCAGGATCAAGAGGCGCGGCGGGGTGAAGATCATCCCCGGCGCCTTCATCGGCAACCGCGGCCGCACGGTGTTCCGCCGTGTCGGGCGCACACGCCTGCCGATCGAGCCCGTGCAGACGATTGATGTGCCGCAGATGTTCAACGCGCGGCGGATCAATGTCCGCGTCATCGCGCGCATCCGGCGCGAGCTGCCGGTGGAGATGGAGCGTGCCGTGCGGCATGTGTTGAGGTCCGTGCGCTGATGGCCGCGAACTATGACGACGTCCTGCGCCAGCTCACCGAGTTCGGTCTCGATGTCCAGGCGCTGGAGCTGGGCCGCATCGTGCGCTGTCGCACGCCGGATGATCGCCGCGGGCAGAAAAGCGGCTGGTATGCGCTCGGCGAGATCGTCACCGAGGCTGGCGAGACCCTGATCGTCGGATCCTATGGCGACTGGCGCGAGGGCACCGCGCACAAGATCCGCATCGAGCGGTCGCGCGAGCTTTCCGGCGAGGAGCGGGCGGCCATTCGCAAGCGCATCGCGGCCGAACGCCGGCGCGCGGAGGCCGAGCGCAAGCGCATCGCGGCCGAATCGGCGCGGCGTGCCGGCATCGTCTGGCGAGAGCAATGCCGGCCGGTCGATGGCGACGGGCACGATTACCTGCGCCGCAAGGGCGTGCGCGCCTATGGCGTGCGCATCAGCCGCAAGGGCGCCCTGGTGGTGCCGATGTGTGACGTCCATGGCGGCATTCACGGCTTGCAGCTCATCCTTTCGCGCGAGCATCACGCCGAGGCGATCAAGCGTCTGGGGCGTGACAAGACTTTCCATCCGTCGGGCCTAGCCAAGCGCGGGCATTTCCACCTGATCGGCGCCCCGGCCCCGGGCGGCGTGCTGCTCCTCGCCGAGGGCTATGCCACGGCCGCGAGCCTGCATGAAGCCACGGGCCTTCCGGTGGCCGTCGCTTTCGACGCCGGCAACCTGGCGCCGGTGGCCGAGATCCTGGCCAAGCATTACCGCGCTCTGCGCATCCTCATCTGCGCCGACGACGACCACACCGGCAAGTGCCGTGCCTGCGGTAAGTTCACGCCGGTGGCCGAGCCGGCCTGCACGCATTGCGGCGAGCCGCACGGCAAGGCCAACACCGGCATCGCCAAGGCCTCGGCTGCGGCCGTCGCCGTCTCCGGCGCCTGGATCGCGCCCAGATTCGCCGAGAAAAAGCGCGGTCGCACCGATTGGAACGATCTGGCGCAGGCCGAGGGCCTGCACGTGGTGCGCGCGCAGATCGAGGCGCGGCTGGCGGCCCTCGGTTGGGATGCGAAGCCTGGGGGGTCGGCGCGGGGTGCCGTATCTGGGGGGGCGGGGAAATCGGCCGCCCTCAAGCCTTATCTCACCGTGGATGAGGCCTGCGAGCGCTACGCGATCGTCTATGGGGTCAAGGACACGCTTTTTGACTACCAGGAATGCGCGCTGGTGCCGAAGTCCTGCGTCATGGACATCCTGCCGGATCACGGCTGGCGCGAGTGGAAGACGCGCCCGGACCGCAAGATCGTCCGCATCACCGAGGTCGGCTTCGATCCGCAGGGAGACGATGCCCGCATCAAGTGCAATCTGTGGAGCGGCTGGCCGACCAAGCCATCGGACGAAGGCTCCTGCGAACGCCTGCTGGAGCTGCTGGAGTACATGTGCGGAGCCGATGAAAACCCGCGCGAGGTATATCGCTGGGTGCTGCGCTGGATCGCCTATCCCATCCAGCATCCCGGTGCCAAGATGAAGACGGCGCTCGTGGTCCACGGCGGCCAGGGCGTCGGCAAGAATCTGTTTTTCGAGGCGGTCATGGCCATCTACGGCGAATACGGCCGCATCATCGGCCAGGCCGAGATCGAGGACCGCTTCAACGACTGGGCCGGCCGCAAACTCTTTCTGATCGCCAATGAGGTAGTCACCCGTTCCGAGCTGTATCAGCAGAAGAACAAACTCAAGGGCCTGATCACCGACGACTGGATCCGCATCAATCCCAAGAATGTCGCCGCCCATGACGAACGCAATCACATCAATCTCGTTTTCCTGTCCAATGAGGTGCAGCCGGTCTCGCTCGATGCCGACGACCGCCGCTTCATGGTCGTGTGGACGCCGCAGAAGCGCGAGCGCGATTTCTACCAGGCCGTGCTCGATGAGATCCGCCACGGCGGCATCGCCGCCCTGCACCGGCATCTGCTCGATGTCGATCTCGGCGATTTCGAGCCGGGCACGCCGCCTTTGCGCACGCGGGCCCGGGACATGCTGATCGACATCAGCAAGGAGTCCCCGGACCGCTTCTGCGACGAATGGCTGAACAAGATGCTGGAGGCTCCGCCCAAGGCCTGCGCACTGGCGGACCTGTACAAGCTCTATGAGCGCTGGTGCCGATCCGAGGGTGAGCGATTCGCCTATTCGAAGCTCAAGTTCTCGGCCCGGCTCAACGCGCGGCCGGACGTTTCGATCGCCCGCAAGGGTGTTCTGAACGGTTCCGGCGCGCCGAAAGTGACCTCCGTGGTGCTCCCGGAGTGCGATCCGAAGCCGGATGCGGACACATGGATGCGCTGGCTCGGCCAGCGCGTGGCCGATTTCCACGCCTCGATGGTCGACCAGGAGGGCTTCTGACATGGGTTTTTTGCGTCATTTTCAAAGTTTTTGCGTAGTTGGAAGTCGCGGTTTTGTTGCGCCACAAGGGTTTTTGCGTCATTTGCGTCATTTGCGCCTTTCCGCGCGCATGCGCGAGAAGAAAAAAACACGCCATCATGAATAAAACGTACGCGCGCGCGTGTGTAGAAAAAGACGAAAATGACGCAAATGACGAAAAAACGTGTATAAGGATTTGATTCGTAAGGGATTATTTTTTGCGTCATTGAAAACCAACTACGAAAATGACGCAAAAACAGGGGGCAAGCGCATGAATCACAAGGATGTACACCGATTTTTCACCGCCAAGCGGCTGATCCGGGACTATTACCGCCTGCCGCTGGCCGTGCTGTCGCCGCCGGCGCTCGTGGACCGCATCGTCCGCCGCGACCGCCTGCGGCATGCATCGCCTGATGCGCGCGCGGAGCTGATCGCCTATGCCGAGTTCGCGCAGCAGAAATACCTGGTCGGCGCGAAATGAGCGATATCGAGCTGTCGATTGTCGAGTGCCGGCGTTGTGGCAAGTCGTTCTGGTGGCCTGCCGCCGAGGCCATGGCCATCGCCGGCGGCCCGTGYTGYTTYGGRCRYGAGGTGYTGGACGTGRMGCGYTACCCGACCGCGGATGCGGCGGCGCGCGCTTATCCAGCGTGGGAGGAAGAGCGGATGAATGCGCTTGCGGCCTGCGTGGCGGATGAGGCCGCAAAGGTTGTGAAAGGAGGTGTGGCATGAGTGGATGGGAATTGTATCTATGGTCGATTTACATGATCGTGATCGGTGTGGCGCTTGGGCTGTGGGTGCGGCGGCCGTTGGACGTGAGAATCGAACACGTCGATGTCAAACTGACGAGAGACATGATCGAGGCATGGTGTGCTGCAAACGGACTGCGGCTTGTGCACGAGGGTGATTTCACGGATTCGTCACCGCCGCGCAGGCCGAGGATGCAGTGATGACCGAGCGCGATATTACGTGGGAAACCGCGCCCCTGCGGCCAGTGGCCATGCCGACGGTGACCTGTCCGGTCGTCGTGGATTGGGAAACCGGCCGCCGCGGCGACGGCAAGCTCTGCGTCTCGCACTGCCTGGCCTGCGCGCATTGCCAGCGCATCGACCTGGATGCCGAGCATCGCTCCGGCACCGTGCTATGCACGGCGGAAGGATGATGGGGCCCGGCCAGTGATCCGCGAATATGTCGAATTTTTGAAATCGAAAATGGCGCTGTCGGAAGCCGCTGGGTTTGAACCGGCGCAAGACATCCATCCGCTTTTTAAGCCGCATCAGATCGAYGTCGTGAGATGGGCTTTGCGGGGTGGMCGGCGCGCCATATTCGCGGCATTCGGTCTTGGTAAGACCTTCATGCAACTGGAAATCATGCGGCATATAGCGATGCACGAACATGGAAGGCAACTGATCATTATGCCGCTGGGCGTGAGGTTGGAGTTCATCCGCGATGCTGAAAAGCTGGATATGGAAGTGCGTTTCGTGCGCAGGCACGAAGAGGTCAACGGCGATGGCATCTATATCACAAACTATGAATCGGTCCGGGATGGGAGGTTGGATGTCAACCTTTTCAATGCCGTAAGCCTGGATGAGGCGAGCGTGCTCAGGGGGTACGGCACAAAGACATTCCAAACGTTCCTCTCATTGTTTTCAGGGGTCAAATATCGCTTCGTCGCCACCGCCACCCCAAGTCCAAACCGATACAAGGAACTGATCCACTACGCAGGTTTTCTTGGGATCATGGATACGGGGCAAGCCCTTACCCGGTTTTTCAAGCGGGATTCAACCAAGGCGAACAACCTTACGCTTTATCCTCACATGGAGCATGAGTTCTGGTTGTGGATGGCATCGTGGGCGATCTTCCTGCAAAAGCCTTCCGATCTCGGTTATTCCGATGATGGATACATCCTGCCGGAATTGAAGGTGATCTATCACGAGGTCAAGGCGCATCGCGAAGCGATCATAGAGGATGACGGCCAGGTGCGGATGTTCGCCGATGCGGCCATGAGCCTGAAAGACGCGAGCCGGGAGAAGCGCGAATCAATCGCCGAGCGCGTGGACGAGGTGAAGCGCATCATTGACCGKGGAAATACGGATGACCACTGGATCATCTGGCACGACCAAGAGGCCGAACGGCATGCCATCAAAAAGGCCATACCGGAAGCCATTGAGGTGTATGGATCGCAGGACCTGGACATCCGCGAACAAAGGATTGCCGACTTTTCGGATGGCAAGYTCCGAATCCTGGCGACCAAGCCGGTGCTTTCAGGATCCGGATGCAATTTTCAGCGCCATTGCCATAAGGCCATCTTCATGGGCATCGGTTTCAAGTTCAACGATTTTATCCAGGCCATTCACCGCATCCATCGGTTTCTGCAAGAGCGCCCTTGCGAGATCCACATCATCCATACCGATGCCGAGCATCAGGTCCTGAAAGTCCTGGAGCGAAAATGGAAACAGCACAAGGAGATGGTGGAGAAGATGAGCAAAATCATTCGCAAGTACGGGCTAAGTCATCAGGAAATGGCGAAGGAATTGGAGCGTTCGTTAGGTGTCGAGCGCGTGGAGGCGGTCGGAGGCCACTATCGGGCGGTCAACAACGATTGTGTGGATGAGTGTCGGCGCATGGATGAGAATTCGGTTGACCTGATCATCACATCCATCCCGTTCGCCAATCATTACGAGTATACACCAAGCTATAACGATTTCGGATTTACCGAAAACAATGACCACTTCTGGAGCCAGATGGATTACCTGTCCCCGGAACTGCTGAGGATTCTCARGCCTGGACGGGTCTATGCATGCCACGTGAAGGACCGGATTAACTTCGGCAATGTCACCGGCTATGGAATGCCGACATCTTCGCCGTTCCATGCCGAGGCGATCTTTCACTACATGCGCCATGGTTTTGTATACATGGGCATGATCACCGTCGTGACGGATGTCGTCCGGGAGAACAATCAAACCTACCGGCTGGGTTGGACCGAGCAGTGCAAGGACGGCACGAAGATGGGGGTCNGCTCACCGGAATATGTCTTGCTGTTCCGAAAACTGCCGACGGATACAAGCCGAGCCTATGCCGATCATCCTGTGACAAAGAGCAAAGAGGATTACAGCCGCGCAAGATGGCAGGTAGATGCGCATGCGTTCTGGCGGTCATCCGGCGACAGGATGATGACCGCGGAAGAAATGGCCGAATTAAAGCCGGATGTGCTTTGCAAGCTGTTCGCAAAGGAGAGCCTGAAACATATCTACGACTACGAGCACCATGTGAAGATCGGCGAGCGATTGGACGCAAAAGGAAAACTATCCAGCACATTCATGACCCTTGCCCCGGCTTCGCATCACCCGAATGTTTGGACGGATGTAAACCGCATGCGGACGCTGAACGGCGAGCAAACAAGGCGCGGCCTCAACAACCACATCTGCCCTTTGCAATTCGACATCGTGGACAGGCTCATCGAGCGATACTCCAATCCAGGCGAGACTGTGTTTGATCCATTCGGCGGGCTGATGACAGTGCCATATCGCGCAATCTTRAAGAGCCGCCACGGTATGGGCGTCGAGTTGAATGCGGATTACTGGCGCGATGGCGTGAAATATCTGGAAATGGCCGAACGCAAGATCGAAGYGCCTACATTGTTTTCATCCATCGGCATTGAACAGGAGGCATTGGCCTGATGGCCGATGCAGTCTCCCAGGCGGAGTTTGCCCGGCGGCAGGGGTGGGCGAAGTCGTATGTGACCAAGCTCAAGCAGGCCGGGCGGCTGGTGATGGTGCGCCGCGGCCGCAGCGAGCTGGTGGACGTGCGGGCGAGCCTGGCCCGCATCGCCGAGACGGGGATGCCGCGGCAGGAACAGCCGCCCTCGCCGCCTACGCCGCCGGCGATCGATCCGGCCGAAACGGTCGGCCAGACCTTCGCCAAGGCCCGGGCCGTGCGCGAACGCTACAACGCGCTCAAGGCCAAGGTCGAATACGAGCAGCTCATCGGCAAGCTGCTCGACGCCGAGGACGTGCGGCGCGCGGCGCTGGATGCCGGCGCCACGCTGCGCGCGGTCATGGAATCCATCCCGGACCAACTGGCGCCGCAGCTCTCGACGATGCGCGATCGCGAGGAGATCCACGCTCTGCTGGCCGAGCATATCGAGCACGCCCTGGCCGAGACCAGCCGCGCCCTGTCCGGAAAATCGAAGGAAAACAAATAAGGAGAAAATAATGAGTGACGCGAAATTTAAGACCATGCGACATATCGAGACCCTACGGAACTATCTCAATGCAGTGATCCGTGAATTACTTTATCGGCAAGAAATGCATGACCAATCGAAATTACAATCTCCCGAAGTGGAGATTCTTGAGGTTTATACCTCCAAGTTGAGAGGGATTACATATGGTTCTGAGGAATATCGTGAATGCATGAGAAAGATGCGTCCAATGGTTGAGCATCATAATGCGCACAACAGGCATCACCCGGAATATCATGAGAACAGCATACGAGGAATGAACCTCATTGACCTGATAGAAATGCTTTGCGACTGGAAGGCGGCCGGTCTCCGACACGATGACGGGAATCTGATGAGAAGCATTGAAATCAACAGGGACAGGTTCGGTTTTTCTGACGAACTGACACAGATATTCAGGAATACGGCTGAATGGATAAACGGCCAGCGTGTATATCACAAAGCAGACGAAAGTTAAGGAGAAAACAATGGCTGACATCAAGAGTGTTTTTCGCAACAACATCCAGAACAGGCATGCATGCATGCAGTTGGCGGTGGCGTCCGCCGGGCAGGGTGGAGCATCCATCGCGGATCTCAAGGCGCGCGCCGAGGAGATCATGGACTGGCTTTGCGATGTCGTGGATATCCAGCAGCCGAATGTCATGCCCATGCCGACGGCCAGGCAATGACCGAAACCCTCGCCCGCCCGACCGCAGCCGTCGTCATCTTCCGTGCCATGGCGGCCGCGTGCCGGCCGCGGGCCCGGCGCACGGTATCCGAGTGGGCGGACGAGCACCGCGTGCTTTCCGCCGTCGCCTCCGGCGAGGCCGGTCGCTGGCGCACGAGCCGCGCCCCGTTCCTGCGCGAGATCATGGACGCGCTATCCCTGCACTCGCCGGTTCGCCGCGTGGTGGTGATGAAATGCTCGCAGATCGGCGTCACCGAAGTGGCGCTGAACTGGCTCGGATACATCATGGACCACGCCCCGGCGCCGACGCTGTTCATCGAGCCGACGCTGGATCTGCGCGACAAGATCGAGAAGACGCGCCTCAAGCCGATGATCGAGGAAACGCCGGCGCTGCGCGAGCTGCTCGGCGAGCGCAAGACGCGCGACGGCAGCAACACGCAGGACCTCAAGCTCTTCCCCGGCGGCGTGCTCATCCTTGGCGGCGCGAATTCCGCCGCGAGCCTCCGCCAGATGTCGATCCGGTACGTGATTCTGGACGAGGCGGACGCGTTCCCCTGGGACGTCGGCGGCGAGGGCGACCCGGCCGGCCTCATCGACGTGCGCCAGACCACCTTCCCGCGGCGGAAGACGCTGGAGATCTCCACGCCCACCATCAAGGACGCCTCGCGCATCGAGGAGGACCATGATCACGGCGACCGCCGCAAGTATTTCGTCCCCTGCCCGCATTGCGGCGCATGGATTGTGCTGAAATGGAAGCAGCTGCAATGGACGCGCTCGCCTGACGGCGTCGTCACCGCCGCCTGGTATGTTTGCGAGCATTGCGGCGCGGAGATCAACGAGAGCCACAAGCCGGCCATGCTCGCCGCCGGCCGCTGGCGGCCGACCGCGAAGCCGCGCGTGCGCGGATGGCGCTCCTACCACATCAACGCCCTCTACTATCCGGTCGGACTCGGGCTCACCTGGATGGAACTGGCGCAGGAATGGCTCGATTCGCAGTCCGATCCGGCCAAGCTCAAGCGCTTCATCAACACGCGCCTGGCCGAATGCTGGGAGGACCGCTCGCGCGACCTGAAGCCGCAGGTGATCCGCCAGCGCGCCGAGGAATACAAATGCGGCGAGATCCCGCCCGGCTGCCTGGTGCTCACGGCCGGCATCGACACGCAGGACGACCGTCTGGCCATCCAGGTGCTCGGCTGGGGCCGCGAGGAACGATGTTGGGTGATCGACTGGCTGGAACTTCCGGGCGACCCGGCGCGCATGCTGCGAGCCTGCGAGCGCAAGGCCCGGGCCATGATCGAGGCGCGCCGCGCCGATGCTCCGGAGCGGGCCCGGGCCGAGGCGGAGGCGATGGTGTCGCCGCTGTACGATTATCTCACGCGCCCATATCGCAACGCCTGGGGGCGCGACATGCGCATCTCCGCCATCGCCATCGACTCCGGCGGCCACTTCACGCACGAGGTCTATGCCTTCGTGCGCTCCCGTTGCCTGCCGCGGCTGATGGCCGTCAAGGGCGCGAGCACGGCCGGCCGGCCGATCCTGGCGCCGCGGCCGCGGCCGCAGGACGTGACGATGCGCGGGCGCACGATCAAGCGCGGCGTGCACCTGTGGATGGTGGGCGCCGATACCGGCAAGCACTGGGTACACAACCGTCTCTCGGCGGATGCCGGCGTGGAGCCGGCCGAGCGCCGGCTGCGCTTCCCCGCCGACCTGGACGAGGACTACTACCAGCAGTTGCTGGCCGAGGTGTTCGACCCCGAGAAAAACCGCTGGGTGAAGCGCCGCGGCCGGCGCAACGAGGCGCTGGACACGGCGGTCTACGCCGTTGCCGCCAGCCAGCACCCGGAGGTGCGCGTGCACCGCAAGCGCCGGCGGGACTGGGATGCCCTCGCCCGCGTGCTGGAGCCGGAGGACCAGGCGCCGGCGGTGGAGGCCGAGAAAACGGAGAAGACCGAAAAGGAACCCGAGCCGAAGGTGCGGCCGCGCCGGCGGCGAGCGAAAAAGCGCGGCGGATTCGTCACGCGATGGAAGGGGGAATGAGATGAATGAAATCAAGGAATTGACCGACCTGCATCCGGATGTCTTTCGAATCTATGCTGGGCTCGACGATCCCTGGATGCGATCGGTTTCGCTCAGGTGCTATGCGGCGACGCCGACGAAGACCAGCGTGGCACTGCCGCTGACGATGCAGGAGATCCAGGAAGGCCAGTTGTTCGAGCCGTTCGTGCGATTGAAGTGCGAGCAGGCGCAGGAACTGATGGACTCACTGTGGCAATGCGGCATCCGCCCGACGGAGGGCGCAGGCTCCGCCGGCGCCATGCGCGCCGTGGAAAAGCACCTGCAGGACATGCGCAAGATCGTGGCCTCCAAATTGAAAGTTGATCTGTAACCCGGCCATGGCCGACGACGATCCCATCCTGGACATCCTGATGCGTGTGCAGCGGGCGCTGGGCATCGACGGCATCGATTCGATGTTGGCTGCGGTCGAGCGCGAGGCCCGGCGATACTGGGGTGGCGAGCGTGTTTACATCGCGCGGCGGCAAAACGTGAAGGCGCGCAACGAGGCGATCCGCCGCGACTACCGCTCCGGGGCCGGCATCACCGAGCTTGCGAACAAATACCGGCTCACGCATCGCCGCATCCGGCAGATCGTCCATGGCTGAAACGAGCCGGCCTTCGGGCCGGCTTTTTTTGTTGGTCCGCAGGCGGAAATTCCTTGCCTTAACATTTCCGCCCGGATGGCCGCACGATCGGCGGCATGGGACTCCCTGTTTTGCCGCCGGAATCGTTCTTCGCGGGCGACACCGTCGATTTCCTCTATGACGCCGGGGCGGACTACCGCCCGGCCGACGGCTGGTCGCTGAAGCTCTACATCACCAACGCATCGAACAGCTACACCCAGACTTCCACCGACTACGGCGACGGCCGCCATCGCATCACGATCGACTCGACGACCACCGGATCCATGGCCGCCGGCGAATACAACCTTGTTCTCGCCGCCGTCAAGGGCTCCGAGCGGCATACGGTCTATTCCGGGCGGGTAAGGATCCGCCCCAATCTCACGTCCGCGACGGACGCCCGCAGCAATGTCAAGAAAACGCTCGATGCCATCGAGGCCTACATGCTGGATTCCAACAACCTGAAGCTGGCGCAGGTGGAAATCTCGACGCCCGGCGGCGGCAGCCGGCGATTGAGCCAGTTTCCGAAGGCCGAGTTGATCAAGCTCCATTCCTACTACTCCAAGCTCTACCGCCAGGAGCTGGCCGCCGAGCGCATCCTTTCCGGCAAGCCGCCGCGGCGTAAGTTGCACGTGAGGGTGAGCGCATGAGCGCCCCGGCGCCGGTGCGGCTGACCGAGGACCTCGCCATCGGGCGCGAGAATCCGGAGCGGGAGTACGGCTCGCGCATTCTGAACCGTTGGCTGGCCAAGCGCCGCTATGAGCAGGCGCGGAGCCGACCCGTCCGCCGGCGCCGAAACTACGCCGCCGCCGCCGCCGGCCGCATCAACAGCGGTTGGACGATGGTGCCGACCCCGCCGAACTGGCACATCTGGCAGGGCCTGCAGGCGCTTAGGGCGCGTTCGCGCGAACGCGCCCGCAACGACGATCACGCGCGCCAGTTCCTGCGCCTGTTGCGCACGAACGTGATCGGCCCGCACGGCATTCGCATGCAAAGCCGGGTCACCGATCCGGATGGCACGCCGGACACGCTCGCCCGCAACGCCATCGAACAGGCGTGGACCGACTGGTCGCGTTTCTGCGATGTCTCCGGCCGCCTGGATTGGCCGGAGATGCAGCGGCTGATCATCGCCACCGTGGCCAAGGACGGCGAGTGCCTGGTGCGGCGCATGACCTCCGGCCCCTTCGGTTTCCAGCTCCGGCTCATCGATCCCGAGCTTCTGGACATCCGACTGAACGCTACCCTGCCCGGCGGCCGCCGCATCCGCATGGGCGTGGAACTGGACGCCGACGAGCGCCCGGTCGCCTACCACCTGCGCGAGGCCCCGAGCGACCTCTTCCAGGCCAGCTACTACACCGGCAAGCACATCCGCGTGCCGGCCGACGAGATCCTGCACCTCTATATCCAGGACGATATCGACCAGGTGCGCGGTGTGCCGTGGATGACCACCGCCCTGCCGCGGATGAAAAACCTGCACGGCTACGAGGAGGCAGCCGTCGTCGCCGCAAGAGTCGGCGCCTCGAAGATGGGATTTTTCAAGACGGCCGAGGGCGAGGGCGCGCAGCCGCTCGCCGACGACGAGGACGACACCACCGGCGAACTGATCCAGGAGGCCGAGCCGGGCACCTTCGACGTGCTGCCCGAGGGCTACGATTTCACCCCGTTCAATCCCGACTACCCGCATGAGCAATTCGGCGCCTTCGTCAAGTCCACCCTGCGCGGCATCGCCGCCGGCCTCGGCGTGTCCTACCACTCGCTGGCCTCGGATCTGGAGGGCGTGAACTTCTCCTCGATCCGCCAGGGCGAGCTTTCCGACCGCGATGTGTGGATCACCCTGCAGCAGTGGTTCATCGGCTCCTTCGTGCGTCCGGTGTTCGAGACCTGGCTGCAGCAGCAGCTCGCCTTGGGGACGATCCGCGTGCCCGGCAAGGGCGGGGTCATGAAGGCCCTGCCGGCGGATCGCTACGACAAGTTCCGCCGTGCCGCCTTCCAGGGCCGGCGCTGGGCCTGGGTCGACCCGCAGAAGGACATGACCGCGAACGAGAGCGCCGTGGCGCTCGGCATCAAGTCCCGGTCCGAAATCATCCGCGACATGGGCCGCGATCCGGACGACGTGTGGGACGAAATCAAGCGCGAGAACGAACGCCTGGCCGCGCTCGGCATCACGCCGGCCGCGCCGGCGCAGGGACAAGGAGGGCAAGCCAATGCCTGAGATCAGCAAGGAGATGTTGCGGCGCATGCGCGNCGAAACCCTGGCGCGGGAGATCACGATCGACCGCCGCGCCATTGACGAGGAGGCGCGTACCGTCGATCTGGCGTTCGCTTCGGAAACGCCGGTCGAGCGCTGGTTCGGCCAGGAGATCCTGGACGTGACGCGCCAGGCCATGCGCCTGGATCGCATGCGTGATGGCGCMGCGGTCCTGGTCGGCCACGATTCCCGCGCCCATGTCGGCGTCGTCGAGGAGGTRCGCATCGGCAAGGACCGCGTGGCGCGCGCGAAGGTCCGCTTCGGCCGCTCGCAGCAGGCGCAGGAGGTGTTCCAGGACATCGTGGACGGCATCCGCCGGCACGTGTCCGTCGGCTATCAGATCCACCGCGCCGTGCTCGAGGAGTCCAGCGACGAGGCGGATGTCTATCGCATCGTAGATTGGGAACCGTTCGAGGTCTCGATCGTCGCCGTGCCGGCCGATGCCACGGTCGGCGTCGGCCGCGACAAACCGGATTCCGCGCAAGCGGAAAGGGACGGTGGCGCCGCCGCCGTTCAATCAGCAAAAAAGGNGGTTGTCATGCCTGACACCNNNAAGAAGAAGGAAAACCAGGCGGCGCCGATCGATCTCGCCGCCGAGCGCAAGAAGGCGCGGGAAGAAGCCCTCGCCGNCCGAGCGCGACCGAGTGCGGGAGATCGAGGCCGCCGCCAAGCTGGCGGTGCGATTCCTGCCGGACAAGGCCGACGCCCTGGCCCGCGAGGCCATCGCCGCTGGCGAGGGCGTGGACGAGTTCCGTCTGCGCCTGCTCGAGGCCGCGCACGAGGCCGCCGCCGAGGCGCGCCGGCCGATCGGCCTCACGGAACAGGAGGCCGCCGGCTTCCGCTTCAATCGCCTGTTGCGCGCCCTCGTGCATCCGTCGAACGCCGCGTTCCGYGAYGACGCCGCTTTCGAGCTGGAGGTGTGCGCCGAGACGGCCAAGCGTTTCAAGGGCCAGAAGATCGACGGSGCCCTGATYCCGACGGACGTGCTTTCCCGTGCCGTGACCACCACGGTGGCCGCATCCACGATCCAGACCGACGTGCTGGCGCAGTCGTTCATCGACCTGCTGCGCAACCGCATGGTTGTCCGTTCTCTCGGGGCCACCGTGCTCGGCGGCCTGGACGGCAACATCAGCATCCCGCGGCAAACCGGCGGAGGCACGGCCTACTGGGTTGCCGAAGGCGGCCAGCCGACCGAGGCCGATCAGACCTTCGACAATTTGTCCCTGTCGCCGAAGGGCGTGGCGGCCCTGACCCAGACGACCCTGCAGAACATCATGCAGTCGAGCCTGGACATGGAGGCTTTCATCCGTTCCGATCTGGCCAAGGTGATCGCATTGGCGATCGATCTCGCCGCCATCAACGGCAGCGGCACCGGCAACCAGCCGACGGGCATCCTGAACACGACCGGCATCGGCTCCGTGGCCATGGGCACGAACGGCGCTGCGCTCTCCGATGTCGATCCCTTCGTCGATCTGGAGACGGCCGTCGCCGACGCCAACGCCGACATCGGCACCATGAACTACTTGACCAATGCCAAGGTGGTCGGCGCGTTGAAGAAGCTCAAGACGACGACCGGCGAATATCTGTTCAAGGAGCCGATCCGAGATCTGCCGAGCGCCGTCGGCAGCGTCAACGGCTACAACCTCGCCCGCTCGAACCAAGTGCCGAAGAACCTCACCAAGGGCACCGGCACGAACCTGTCGGCCGCCCTGTTCGGCGTCTGGGAGGAGCTGATCATCGGCGAGTGGGGCGCGCTGAACGTCCAGGTCGATCCGTACACGGCCGGCATCGGAAATATCAAGATTTCGGTGCTGCAATTCGTCGACCTCGGCGTGCGCCATGCGCAGTCGTTCGCAGCCATCACCGACATCGTGGCCTGATGACCTCGGGAGGGACGCTCCGGCGTCCCTCCCCGGTCGCATGAAACGCAAAAGGAGAGCGAGATGAAGATCAAGTTGTTAAGGGATTGCCGCATTCGCGGCGAGCATTGCGAGGCCGGGAGTGTGGTGGATGCGGCGGACGAGGACGCGCGCTACCTGATCCGGACCGGATCCGCCGAGGCGGCCGGAAAGGAGAAGCGGGCCAAGTCCGTGCGCGAGCGCACCGTGCGCGTGCGCATGCTCCGTACCTGCATGGTGGAGGGCGCACACCGCGAGGAAGGCGAGACGATCGGCGTGCGCGAATCGACGGCGCGGATGCTCGTGGCCCACGCCTTCGCCGAAGAGGCGCCCGAGAAGCCCGAGAAGGAAAAGAAGCAGGAAAAGAAGCCGAAAGAAGCGGACGATGAAGGATGAATGAGCGATGGCCATTGAAAGCGATGCCGACCGCCTGGCCATGTTGCAGGCGCTCGGCGAGCAGGTCACGTACGGAGCAGCGTCGATTTATGCGGTTTTCGAGCACGCCTATGTCGAGGTCGGAGGTGTCGAGAGCCTGCATCCGACGCTGCTCGTCCGCGATTCGGACGTTTCCGGCATCGCCCATGGCGACACGATCACCATCGGCGGCACCGCCTACACCGTGCGCGGCATCGAGCCGGACGGCACCGGCATGACGACGCTGATCCTGGAGGCTCCGTGATGGCGCACGGGCGCAAGCAGATCCGCGACGCCGTGGTGACGCTGGTGACGGGGCTGGCCACGACCGGCTCGCGCGTGTTCGCAAGCCGCGTCTATCCGCTGGCGGCGGCGGACCTGCCGGGCCTCTCCGTGTACACGCTCGAGGAGTCGGCCGAGGTCTCCGGCATCTCCCGCCCGCGCACCCTCGGCCGGATTCTCACCCTGCGCGTGGACGCCCACGCCAAGGCCACGGCCGCCCTGGACGACACGCTGGATGCGATCTGCGCCGAGGTGGAGACGGCGCTCGGCGACCAGAAGCCGGCCGGCGCCAAGGATCTGCGCCTGGCGAATACGTCCATCGAGATGGTCGGCGAGGGCGATCAGCCGATCGGCATTGCGCACATGGATTTCGAGATCGAATACCAGACGAAGGAAAACGCACCGGAGGTGATCGTATGAGCGATGAAAAAACCGGGTATGTGACCCTGTATCCGCCGGGCGGCGGCGAGCCTGTCGTGGCCCGCGCCGACAAGGCCGAGCGATATCTGCAGAACGGATGGACCAAGACACCGCCGAAGAAGGCGAGGAAAGGAGAGTAAGCCATGGCACAATTTCATGGATCAGACGGTGTCGTGAAAATCGGCACGAATGTCGTCGCSGARGTCAAGGGSTTCGAYSTCAMCGARCAGGCCGCGACMTAYCGCACSAACGCGCCGACGATGAACAACGCCGCACCGGCGGCCACCTTCAAGGCCGGCGAGACGAGCTGGACGGCCAAGCTGGATTGCTATTGGGACGACACGGACACGACGGGCCAGGAGGCGCTGACCGTCGGCGCGTCCGTCACCGTGCACCTGATGCCCGAGGGCTCGGCCGTGGGCTCGGCGGATCTGAACGGATCGGCCATCGTCACCGAGGTCGGCATTGCCGTCSCCCACGACGGCATCGTTGAGCGCACGATCTCCGTGCAGGGTACCGGCGCGCTGACCCACGGCACGGCCTGATGAGCGCCATCGACAAGGTGCGCGATCACTTCGCGCGGTCGGCGCCGGCGCCCTTCGAGGTGYCCGAATGGGGAATCACGGTTTACCCCAAGCGGGAGAACCTCGCCGAGCGCCTGCGCCGCTACGCGATCTGCCGCGAGCGCGGCTTCGATCGCGCCAACGAGATCGCCTACGCCATCATCAAACTGGCCATGGACAAGGACGGCAAGCCGCTGTTCACGGCCGAGGACCGGCAGGCGCTGGCCACCGAGGCGGATCCGAACGTGCTGGAGGAGATCGTGCTGCGGCTGGCCGGTACCGATGCGGCGGCGGTGGAGGCGGCCGAAAAAAACTCCTGACGGATGCCGYSCTGYKCGASGCMTWCGCCCTGGCCGCCGMRCTGCACAAGACGATGGGCGAGMTGGCCGSCATGCCGGCATCCGAATTYGACYACTGGCGSGCGTTTTTCCGCCTGCGCAGGAGGCAGCTAGAGCATGACCGAGCGAACGCGAATTCTCATTGAGGCGCACGACCGMACGGYTGCGGCGTTYCGCGCCGCCCGCGGCAACATGATTGCCCTGCGTCGCTCCGTCTTCTCGCTCAAGGGCGCATTGGCCGGCCTCGGTTTGGGCTTGGGYTTCGGGGAGATYATCCAGAAGACGGTCGAGCAGGAACAGGCCATGCGCCAGGTGGAGGCGGCCATCAAGGCCACCGGCGGCGCCGCCGGTCTCACCGCGCCCGAGATCGAGAAAATGGCGCAAGCCTTCCAGCGCACGACCACCTTCGGCGACGAGTTCGTCCTGCGCGTTTCGCGCCAGCTTTTGTCCTTCCGCAACATCACCCGKGAGACCTTCCAGGATTCGCTGAAGGCCGTGCTCGACTTCGCCGCCGCCACCGGCCGCGACGCGACGCAGGCGGCGCGCACGCTGGGSCTSGCSATCAACGACCCRCTSGCCGGCCTCGGYCGCCTGTCCCAGGCCGGCGTAGCGTTGACCAAGAGCCAGAAGGACATGATCAAGGCCATGGTCGAGTCCGGTAACCTGCTCGGCGCGCAGCAATTTCTGATCGAACAGCTTGAGAAATCCTACGGCGGCGCCGCCCACGCCGCCCGCGACACCTTCGGCGGCGCACTGACTGGGCTCAAAAACGCATTCGGCGATCTGCTGGAGGCGAAATCCGGCCTACCTGAGGCGCAGCGACGAATCGAGGGCCTGACCCRACTTTTGCAGGATCCGGCCACGCAGCGGGCGGCRGACACGCTCACCTCCACGCTTATCTCCGGCTTCGCCAATYTGATCGGCCTGATACGGCCGGTGGCCCATGGCATCGACGCCATCCGTGTGTTCATCGACGGCCTGGCCCTRTCCACGCTGAYRGCGTTCGACGACATCGTGCTTGGGGCGCAGAAGAYGGAGGAGGTTCTCGGCCTGCTGCCMGGTCGGCTCGGCGCGCCCTACCGCCAGGCGGCGGCGGACATCCGCGCCTTCCGTGGCGAGATCGCGCAGCTCAAGAAAGGCATCATCGCTACCGGTGCCGAGRACCTGAACAAGCTGCTTGGCGACGTGACCGTGCCCAAGGCCGGGGCGCTCGGCAAATCCRCGGCYCTGCCGGCGCGCACGCAGGCATTGCAGCGGCACACGGGTGCGRTGGTCCGCGCCAAGTCGGCCGTGGACAAGCTCGCGTCCTCGCGCAAGCGGGCGCAGGCCATCCTTGAGGCGTTGCGCACGCCCGAGGAGCAAGAGATCGCSGCSYTGCAGMAGATCGCSGACCTGGGGCCGRMGGCMTTCGGYGGCATGGAGGMSTACAACACGGCSATCGMGCGCACGCAGGCGCGCTACGAGAAGCTYTTGAAGACGATCGGCGACACGCCGAAGGCGACGAAGCAGGCCTCGGACGCGGCGCGACAGCTCGGCATTACCTTCTCCAGCGCCTTCGAGGATGCTATCATTGGCGGCAGGAAGTTCTCCGACGTGCTGCGCAGCCTGGGGCAGGACATCCTGCGGATCTTCGTGCGCAAACAGATCACCGAGCCGCTGGCCGGGGCCTTCTCCAGTATCTTTTCTGGCTTCTCCTTTGGCAAGTTGTTCGGCTTCGCCGAGGGCGGGCGGCCRCCGGTGGGCCGGCCCTCGATCGTCGGCGAGCGCGGCCCGGAACTGTTCGTGCCGGACCGTCCCGGCACCATCGTGCCCGCCCATGCCCTGGCYGGCGGTGGTACGACGATCAATTTCACCCAGCACATTACCATCACCGGCAACGGGGATGCCCAGCTCGCGGCGCTGACGGCCGAGGCCGCCAAGCGTGGTGCGCATCAAGGCTATGCGATGGTGCATGATGACATCCGGCGCGGCGGGCCGATCCGGKCGGCACTTGCATGAGCACCTTCGCCTTTCCGAGCGTCAACCCTGCATCCATCGAGTGGGCGCTGATCAGCAACACGCAGGCNTTTGTTTCGACGGCCAACGGCACGGTACAGACGGCTGAGCGGCCCGGTGCTCGTTGGCATGTGTCGCTGCGATTCAACACGCTCAGCGAGGATAACGCCCGCACGTTGATTGCGTTCCTCGTGTCGCTTCGTGGGCGGGCCAACCGCTTTACCTTGCACGATCACGCCTTGCCGAGTCCGCGTGGTGTGGCAACGGGTACGCCGMTGGTAAACGGATCGGGGCAGACGGGCGGCAGTCTGAATACGGACGGCTGGACAGYGAGCACCACCGGCATCCTCAAGGCTGGTGATTGGATTGGATTCGGAAGCGAGCTTCACATGCTGCGAGCTGATGCGGACTCGGATGCGTCGGGCAATGCCACGTTGCTAATCGAGCCRCCTATTCGCACCTCGCCGGCAGAYAACGCAACCATCACCGTGAGCAAGCCGACTGCCACGTTCATGYTGGTAGACGACAAGCARASCTGGTCYGTKCGYCCGGCCATGMTYTAYGGCCTGACCATCAATGCCGTGGAGGCTTTCGCATGAGTCGCACGCTGACTACGGCGATGAAGAMTGCCTCGCAGGCGGAGAACTTCGTCTATGGGGTGGCGGCAGAGTTGGACTTCTCCAGCGGTTTTGTGCGGTGCAACACYAGCCCCTACACMATCACSATTGRCGGCAACAMTTATGYYGGYGTCGGYRATCTTGGTTCCGTATCAGTCGTRGAGGAAGAGGCKACGCTTGCYGCCAAAGGSRTRAGCCTGCAACTTTCCGGCATTGATCCGACATTGCTTTCCGTGGCTCTGAAYGAYRACTACCGTAACCGGRCGGCGAAGCTTTGGCTATGCCTGTTCGATTCTGACCACCAGTTAATAGCCGACCCCTATCCTATCGGAACATGGCGCATGGACTTGATGGTCGTGGAACGTGGKGARACKGCMACMATCACGCTCACCGCTGAATCGCCCTTAGCTGACTGGGATAGGCCACGGCTGCGTCTTTATACCGACCAAGACCAACAGAGCAGATTCCCCGGTGATAMGTTCTTCGAGTTCATGCCKGTGAAYSMRGACAARGAGWTAYTKTGGGGCAGRACATGAGGCGCGAGGACTGGCCCGAGGTGCTGCACGCTGAGATCGAGGCGGCGCGTGACAMGCCTTTCGTGTNGGGGGGYGTGCGACTGCTGCCTGTGGGCGGCGGACGTGGTGAAGGCCCTGATCGGCATGGACTATGCAGCAGMGTTCCGGGGCCGCTACTCCACGGCTAGGGGCGCTGTTCGGGCGCTGAAGCGGTATGGCAAGGGCACGCTTGATGCGACGATGGACGCCCTGCTTCCTCGCCGCCCCTTTCCCATGCGCGGGGATGTGGTGATGGCCATCGTAGACGGTCAGCAGRCGCTTGGTATCTGCGTGGATGTTCGCGCTGCGTTCAAGGCTCCGCAGGGCCTCACCTTCCTGCCRTTGTCCGAGATCGCTGCGGCCTGGGCGGTGGACTGATGCCGCCAGTTATTGCCGCAGCCGCAGCCATCGGCGCCATACAAATCGGCACGACCACCATCGGCGCATTGCTGCTCAATACGGCAATCGCCATCGGGGGGAACTTCCTCATCGGCAAGCTGTTTGGCAAGCCGAAGCCTCCGTCATTCACGGCGGTTTCACAGGATCTGCGGCATACGTTCAGGGCYTCCRCAGCCCCGCAYAATATCGTCTATGGCCAGGCGCGCGTGGCCGGCCCATTGTATCCGGTCGGAGCTACGGGCGAGAACAATGAGTTCCTGCATGTGATCGTGCCRCTTGCCGGGCATGAGTGCGAAGCGGTTACGGATGTGCTCCTTAATGGYRAATCGGTATTGGATGGCAAGTTCGGCGAGGTGCTGACCAATACCRCRAGCAAAATCGAAACGCCCTATGTGCGCGTCAACATCCACCTGGGAAGCAGCACGCAAGCCGCTGACTCAGACTTGGTGGCTGAAATCTCCGAGTGGACGACGGCGCACCAGGGCAAGGGTATCTGCTATATCTACCTGCGGCTGAAGTACAACAAGAATTTGTTCCCGTCCGGTCTGCAAAATATCCAGGCCGACGTGAAGGGCCGCAAGGTATACGACCCGCGTACAAGTACGAAAGCATGGAGCGATAATTGGGCGCTATGCGTGCGGGACTATTTGACCGCAGACTTTGGCCTGGGGATGACCTCCTCGGAGATCGACGACACGTTCTTTGCGGCGGCTGCGAACAYGTCTGATGAGACTGTGCCGACGTCCACCGGCACGCAAACGCGGTACACGGCCAACGGCGTTATTACACTTGACCAAAACCCGCGTACAAACATYRAGGCATTACTATCAGCAGGCGGTGGGGCATTAGTCCCTTTGATTGAGGGCAAGGCGAGGTTGTTCCCCGGAGCATACTCGACACCCACGGTGACGCTCACCGAGGACGACCTGCGYGACAAGTAYACCTACACGCCGCACACGGCGCTGAAAGATGTCTTCAACACCGTGCATGGGATGTATGCCGGACCTGAGACTGGCTGGCAGACGGTCAGTTATCCGCAGGTGGGGAATAGCGCCTATGTGACGCAGGACAANKGGCATCGTCATCAAGCAACAACTTGACCTGCCGTTCTGTACGGATCACGAGCGCTGCCAACGYATTGCCAAGATGCACCTGGAGCGGGCMCGCAAGGGCGGCACGCTCGTATTCCCGGCCAAGCTGACGCCATTGCAGGTGGCCACGATGGACACKGTGMASGTSACGYTKTCMGAGATGARCTGGACGAAYAAGACRTTCCGCGTCATCGGTTGGAAACTCAACCCRGACTTCTCRGTTGATTTGCAGCTACGCGAGGACGACTCGACCATCTATTCATGGAGTGGGTCGGACTCAACACCGTTTGTGCCCACCACCGTTGGTCCGGCCCTGCCTACCGGCACGGTGAATCCTGCAATTCCGGTCACGGTGCATGGCCTGGAGCTTGAGGGCGCGGGCAACGCCACCACCTTCACCGGCAAGGACGCCAARTTCGCCTGGCGGCACGTGACCGCCTACGACTTCCAGGAGATCGGCWSCGAGCTGTTCGGCGCCGGTTCCGGGTCGTTCGATGATTGGTTCGACGGGTATGAAGTGCGCATTCTAGAYGGYKGCRCGGAGCTKCGRMRSGAGATYACCYWYGMYAAYACCTACRTTTAYWSYTWCGAGAARAACGCWCTKGAYMCCGGMGGTCCGCACCGCACGTTCACGATCGAGGTGCGCATCCGGGGCAAGCAAAACCAGCTCTCAGCCCCGGCGCGGATCACGGTGTCAAACCCCGCCCCGGCGTTGCCGACGAACCTTCAGCTTGCGGCGAGCTTCCGGCACATCTGGGTCAAGTTCGACCGCCCGGCGGACCTGGACTACGCCGGTGTGCGTATCTACCTGTCCACCACCAGCGGCTTCACGCCCGGCAGCGGTAACCTGGTGTACGACGGCCCGGACAACGAACATTCGATCGGGGGGCTTACGGCGGGCACCACCTATTACGTGCGCATTGAGCCATATGATGCGTTTGGTAAAACTGGGCTGAATCAATCCAGTGAAATATCTATCACAACGTTATTGGTGGACGGGCAGGATATTCGGGATGCAGTCATTAGCACACAGAAACTTGTAGACGGTGCTGTGGATAATACAAAGCTTGCAAGTCTGGCCGTGGATGCGGCCAAGATTGCTGATTCAGCTGTGACCAGCACGAAGATCGCCAATGCAGCCATCGGCAACGCGGCCATTCAAAACGCAGCTATTGATGCGGCAAAGATTGCCAATGCCGCTGTAGGTACGGTACATATCCAAAATGCGGCTATTACATCTGCGCTCATTGCAGACCTGGCTGTTACAACCGCCAAGATCGCCAATGCAGCCATCGGCAACGCACAGATTGCGGACCTGGCCGTGGACGCGGCCAAGATCGCAGATGCTGCAGTAACAAACGCTAAGATTGCCAATGCTGCAATAACAAATGCCAAAATCGCAGATGCCTCAATTACAAATACTAAGATTGCCAATGCTGCAATAACAAGCGCCAAGATCGCAGATGCGAATATCACATCTCTTAAAATCGCTGGGAATGCCGTGTCATATCGAGCATCAGTCAACGGTACATCAATAGTGTTCACTACTCATGGCTCAGTGGGTGGGTCAAGCGTTATGATTGTAGCTAAAGCAACTATTCCAACCCCAGGATCAGTTGGCACTGCTCATTGGCTATATCTGAAGAAAGATGGGGTTATAATAGACAGAACACGCCAAGATGCATCTTTTGGCGCAGTAGAAAATTCAGTCACAGTTATGGCAACGTTATCCATATTCGATAGCAACAATCACATATTCAGCATCACATCGGATGTGACTATTTCGTACCCAGTAATCAATGTATTGGAAATTTTGAAATGATAGCCTTCTTCGTCCACGACACCCTTGGAAATATCCTGCGCCATGGCGTATGCCCTAAGTCCATGGCTGACCTACAGGCGGGCGTTAATGAGTTTGTCGTCACCGGCAAGATAGCGGAGCAGGTTGACGCTTCAAAGCACATTTACAATATCGCTACCAAACGCTTGAACAAGAAGCCGCCGCCACCACCACCGACCACCGCTGAATTGTGGGCACAGGTGCGGGCAAAACGTAACGGACTATTGGCGCAGTCCGACTGGACCCAGCTCCCCGACAGCCCGCTGACGGCGGCGCAGAAGCAGGCGTGGGCCGCCTACCGCCAGGCACTGCGTGATATCACCAAGCAGGCCGATCCAAACAATATCCAATGGCCGGGGGTGCCAGTATGAAAATTGTGTTGGATGTTTTGACTTGGTAAAATGGAGGAGAAATGAGTCAATACAATAGTGGAACAGTTGACGTAACCAACGGCAGCGCCGTCGTCATTGGCAACGGTACAAACTGGACCGGCCAGCTGGCCGCCGGCGACATTTTTACGGTCGTGGGCAGCGGTGTTTGGTACGTCATCGGCAGCGTGGACTCGGACACGCAGATCACGCTCACGGCCAACTACGCAGGCAGCACGGCTAGCGCACAGAGCTATACGGTGGTGCGCGACTTCACGCCGCTCACTGGCCTACCCTACCCGACCAAGGGCGATATCGAGACGCACGAGGTGCTCAAGCGAGCCCTCCTGATGCTGGACAGCACGCCCGGCGGGGCGAACATTGTACCCTTCAGCCTGGAACATAATTCCGACGGCACGCACAAGCACGTCCATGCGGATCGGGTAAGCACTGGGACGCAACAGGCCATCAACGATGGTGAGGTGGCGGCGGACGTGCTCCGGCTGCCGGGCGGCACGGTCACCGGGCCGAGCAACGTCACCGGGCAATCGCTGGCCGTGTCCATCGATCAGGGCGCCGAGGCCGACCTTGCCGCGATCAACGGCGGCGCGGGCCAGCCGCGTTTCGCGTTGACCAACGGCACGCGGGACTTGTTTGTCATCGACAAGACCAAGGGCCTAGCCGGCATGATCGGCAACATCATGTCCCCGCTAGTCCACATTCCATTCAAACGTCAGAACGATGAAGTGGCGTTGAGCGGCACGCAGACCTTCACCCGCGCTTCCACCGCCACTTATATCGATCCGCTCGACGGTTTGATCAAAACAGCCGCGATTGATACGCCACGCTTTGAGCGCATGGCGGACGGCGGCATCGGGCTGTTAGTGGAAGGTGCGAGCACCAATCTGCTATTGCAGAGCGAGGCCCTGGATGTGACGCCGTGGTCGGCGTCTGCCGCGACGATCACGCCGAACGCTACGGCGGCGCCTGATGGAGCGACCTCAGCAGACTTACTCGTAGAGAGTGCAACTAACGCATATCATTATATCAGACAGAGCGTCAGCGGATTGACAGTAGGGCAGGTTTACACTATCAGCGTTTTCGCTAAACCTGCAGGGCGGACAACTATGCGTGTCAACGCAAACGGTCCCGGCGCAGCGGATTTTGACCTGGTGGCGATGACTGCATCAATTGGGTCTGTTGTGCCTGTAAGTAACGGTTGGGTCAGGTGTTCGTTCACAATCACAGCAACATCAACGAGCCATGTGTTGGATTTCATACTCACAAATCCTGCGACGACAACGCTATACACCGGCGACGGCGCGAGCGGCATCTACCTTTGGGGCGCACAGGTAGCGGCGTTGCCCTTCGCCTCCAGCTACATCCCCACCACCACGGCTGCCGTGACGCGGGCGGCGGATGTTTTGACGATAGCTGCAAACGGAAACTGGGCTGGGGTAACCAGCCGAACCGTCATCATGGACTTTGATAAGTTTGGTTCAATCGGCATGGCTACCGGCATGTATGTTTATAGTGAGGATGCCGCTTCGCAAAATTGCCTAACGGTCGACAATTCATCGGGGAAAGGGACAGCATATTTTGGCACGACTCCATACCCATCGACACAAGCCGCCATCCCAGCAAATGCAGTACATCGAATTGCACATCGCGTTTCAAACGGAGTATTGGATTTGTGGTTGGATGGTGTATTGCAGGGGACAGGTTCGGTGGATGCGCCTGCTATTCCTACCACGGTGCACATTGGATCATTTACCGGCGGCCTCTACCAGCTTTACGGTCACTTGCGCAACCTGCGCATCTACGACCGCGCTTTAAGTTCGGCAGAAATAGCAGCAGCATAAGGAGACACAACATGGCATACTGGGATTTGATTACATATTGCAAAGATACCAAAGCACTCATGGCCGAGGTTGCCAAGGTTGTGCCTAACCGTCTAATCAAGGACGAGCAGAGCAATCCTGTGGGCTTCGCCATCGACAAAACGCCGACCATCCGCAACGGCACCGAGACACTGGCCGTGGTGCGCGTGACGGACGAGGAGCTGGCCGTAATCCAGGGTCTCAAGTCGTTGCAAGTCCTCGCCCAAGTGTCCGCCGGCGGCGACCTGCTAGCCGCGATGGTGCAGGCGGAGCGCACGATCTACGACCGCGTGTACCCTCGCACGCCGGTGCCGGTCCAGGATGAGACGGGGCAGGTGATCGGCCAATACACGCCGCCGGAATTGATTGGGGCATTCGCATGATTTGTATGACCAGCGGCACCCGGTGACACCATGAGAATGTTCGAATTATTCATGAATGTGCTCAAGGCCCTCGGTTGGTATTTATTGGGTTTTCTCATCGTGCCGGTGCTCTGCCTGGCCACGCCCCAAGGCGCGAAGCGGTGGCGCTGGCTTGATTCGATCTACGGCAACAAAATCGACGGTCTTGATGGCGACGCCCATTACCGGGCCACTGTCAAGCGGTTTCGGAGATTCCGCTGGACGCAGCTTCGGAACCCGATCAACAACCTGCTGCGAGCCTATGGCCCCAACGGCGTGGTCATGGACATACGGCACACGGAAAAGGGCCACTATCGGCGGGTGGACGCCGTGATCGGCGGCAGGGACTACTGGATGGTGACGTATCGGCTCTGGGGCCGCCTGCACCTCTGGCTCGGCTACGCCCTGATCGACGACGACCGGACGGGCAGTAAAGTGAAAATCGGCCATCACTTCGAGAATCGAATGCTGTTGTGGCCGCTCAAAACAAGGCGCTTCCCGTGAGCCCCTGGGAAGGCGAGGAGCGCCGACGGGCGCCGTTCCGCGAGGAGGACAAGGACCTCGTCAAGGAGGCCATGCGCGAGGCCCTGAAGGGGTGGCTGGACGAAAAAGCGGCCGAGTTCGGGCGCTGGAGCCTGCGCTGGATCCTTTACGCCGCCTTCGGCGCCCTAGTCTATGTCATCCTGCTTGCGCACGGATGGCGTCCGCCGTGGAGCCACGGATGACGGTCGACGAGCTCGAGGAGCTGGAGGAGGCTCTGATGCGGCTCCAGGAGCAGGTGCGCGAGTTCAGCGAGCTGCTGCAGAAGCGCCTGCGTGAGGCCATGCGCCGGCGCCAAGGGGACACGGTCCCGTGATGGTGCTCACCCTGCGCCGGCTGACCGGCGGCGACCAGGGCACGCCGGGCCTCGTGCTCCGGGACGGCGAGCTGGTTTGCCGCACGATGGAGCTGCCGTGGCGGGACAACCGCCCAAACGTCTCCCGCATTCCGCCCGGGCGCTACGTCTGCCGCTACCTTGCCCGCTCCGCCAGCGGCCACTACCACGACGTCTACCATGTCACCGGCATACCACATCGCGCCGGGATCCTGATACACCGTGGTAACTGGGCCGGGGACCGCGAGCGCGGCCTGCGGACGGACTCCTGGGGCTGCCTGCTCGCCTGCTCGCGCTTCGGGCGCCTGCTGGGCCAGCTCGCCGGCCTCGTCTCCGCCGGCGGCCTCGCCCGCCTGCACGCCGCCACCGGCCGCCGCGACTTCTTCTTGGAGGTGCTGCCATGATTATCGACTCCATCCTCGGCTTCCTCGGCTCCGCCGCCTTCGGCGGCATCACGGGCCTGATCGGCACCGGCATCCACGCCTACACCAAGCTCAAGGAAAAGCGTCTGGACATGGAGCATGAGCGCGAAATGCGCGAGCTGGACCTGAAGGAGATGACCGCTGCCTCCAAGCTGCGGGTGCAGGAGACCGAGGCCAAGATCGAGGGCGAGCTGAAGATCACCGAGGCCAAGATCGAGGGCGCCGCCTTCGCCGCCTCGCATGAGTCCGACCGCGCCACCTACTCCCGCTGGGCCGGCCTGGGGCGGATCATGCGCGGCCTGCTGGCGCTTGTGGACGTGATCCGCGGCCTGATGCGCCCGGCCGTGACCCTGTGGGGTGCCGTCACCCTCACCTGGCTCGCGGCCATGGTCACCGCCGCCCTGGGCGGGCTGCCGGAGCTGGTGAAGGAGAACCCGGCGGCGGCCTGGAAACTGCTCATGATGGTGGTCGACGCCATCGTGTTCATCGCCACCACCAGCGCCACCTGGTGGTTCGGATCGCGCCGCATGCGGCAAGGGGGTAAATCATGACACCGCTGCTTTTCGTGATGGCCGGGGCCGCCGTCGGTTACATCTGCGCCATGGTCCAGGTGCTCGTGTTTCTGCTGTTCCGGAGGTGATGAGATGGAACTCAAGCATGTGCTGAAAATCGGAATGAAGGAAGTTGAACTCACGACAGACGAGGCCAAGGAACTGTATCGGGAACTGGATAGGGTGTTTGGTAAGAAAGGAAGCGACGGCATTCCTGGTCCCCCGCGCCGCCGATTCAGCCAGCGGCTCCTGAGTGGCCGAGGTATCCGTGGGAAGGACCAGCCAGCTGTGTGGTCGCCAGATACCGGGAACCCTGTGGCGATGGCCGTGCGGCATCTGGCGGGGTGATGCGACCTGCGCGTTTTCCAGCTTCCTAACCGCGAGCTGGAGACGCCCAGCAGCCTGGACATTCTGTCGATGGCATCGTTTTCTTCCATGTTATCACCCTATTAACGTTATGTGTGCGATCTACTCACAGGGTGTTGACAACACTCACGCTTTGTGGCTAAGATACGCGCATGGATATTCGAACCCTGATTGACAAGGCTGGAGGCAACAGCAATGTGGTGCGCGCCTGCAGGGCACGCGGCATCAGAATTACGTCAAATCAGATATCCAACTGGAAACAACGCAATGCCTTCCCGGCATCGGAATGGACTGGTAAGACGTGTGTGGCCGGCGTGATCTGCGAGCTGATTCGCGCCATTCACAATGAGGATATACATCCGCTGGACCTGTGCCCTGGCGCAGGCCAGTACATGCAGCGGCCGGAGGACAAGGCCGCATGAGAGCACTAAACAATGGCTTGGGGCGCCCATCCCTCCAAAACCCCATCCCAGGGGGGGCCATTCTTCAGGAGAGGCCGCGTGAGCGGCGCCGCGGCCATCGTGCACGTGCTGCCGGCGGATGTGCCGCTGGCAGAGCGCCGGAAGCGGCTGGCAGGCCATGCGTGCCGTGCGCCGTGCCAGGGCGAGGCTGGAGGCCTGGAGGGCATGCTGTGCGGAGGTCATGCCATCATGATGGCAGCTGCGGCGCGGAATGGCAGGATCTGGGCGCGGACTCCCTCGACATGGTCGAGATCGGCATGGACCTGGAGAAGGCCTTCGGCCTGCAATACAACGCCATCGCAGACTCTCTCCTCATTACCGTCGGGGACACCTACGTCCAGGTGGAGAGGGCGGTGAATCCCGCATGACGCCTGAAGCCGTGCGTGTCATTGCGGTCGAGGCCATCCGCGAGATGATCGGCAAGCCGGATATCATGGATGGCGACACCTCGCTGGTGGAATCCATGGTGGATATCGCCTATGCGGTCCAGCACGACGCCCGCACCGACGATCACGACCCTGTGGACCATCCGCGCCACTACACCGCGCACCCCTCTGGCATCGAATGCATCGAAATCACAGAGCACATGAATTTCTGTCTCGGCAACGCCGTCAAATACATATGGCGCGCGGACCTGAAGGGCACGGATATCGAGGACTTGAACAAGGCGATCTGGTACCTCAAATGGGAGATCAAACGCAGAGGAGGAGCAAATGAAACGAATGAACATCGGGGCCGGGGCGGGTGAATGCATCCGCTGCGGGCGCTATTTCACGGTGACCGGCGGCGGCCTGAATGCCGCAGGCCTGTGCCGGCCTTGCGAGGAGGCGTTGCCGTCCGAAGATGTGGATCTGAGCGACGCCGAGAGCGTGCGCGCCGAGGCCGAGGCCCAGGGAGCCGGCCTCGGTGTCTGAGAATACCAAAGAGTTTCTGACACTTTGTGTCGTTGCGGCGGTGATGATCATCATCCTCATCACCCTGCAAATGCTGCTTCTGTTCCGTTAAGGGACGGGGCAAGTGAGAAACGCACCTTGCCGGAATGGCGCCCGGCCAGCACCGTGAGTAGGCCGCCAGCTTGAGGAGACATATGAAAAAATGGATCGTGGAATGATCACGCTTGCATGCATCCGCCATGGCACGAAGCGGGCATTCACGCTGCCCTTGGAGGCATGCGTTTCATGCATCGAATGCCGGCGACGGCGGCGATGCAAATCCTTTCTCCGCCAGGCGCCCGATGATCTTGTCCGAGCCGCGGCAGAGGTCCGCGCCAACGGCCACAAGACGATTCAGCTCAATATGCCGTTGCTGGAATGCAGATGTGCAATCACTCTAGCCGAGGCCGCATCCATCCTCGGCATGCACACGGAGACGGTGCGCAGGCTCGCCGCCGATGGCATCATACCGGCCGCGCGTGTTGGCCGCGGGCGTGGCCGCTGGCGATTCCTCCCCAGCGAGCTGCTCGGATGGCTGCGCCGGCGCATGCGCGCTGGAGGAGGTGCGCGATGTCCATCCGCTGGCGGAAAAACGGCGACGGCACGGCCACGGCCTACATCGACATCACCATCCCGGGTTTCGCGCGAATACGCGAAAGCACTGGGATTCGATCGGACCAACCGGGCGCGCGGCAGCTTGCGCGCGAATACCACGACCGCCGCCGCGCCGAGATCTGGCGACAAGCAAAGCTCAAAGAGCGCCCCAGGCGCACGTGGGAAGAGGCCGTCGTCCGATGGCTGAGCGAGCACGAACACAAGCGCTCGCTGCGGGTGGATATCATCCGTCTCCGCTGGCTGGATGCACACCTGCGCGGCATGATGCTGGATGCCATCGATGCGGACATGATCGAGGACATCCTCCAGGCCAAGGCGGCCGAGGGCGTCAGCCCGGCCACGGTCAACCGGCATGCTGCGCTGTTGCGTGCGATCCTGCGGGCCGCCGCCGGCTGGGGCTGGATCGAGCGGGCGCCGAATGTGCGCATGCGGCCGGAGAACAACCAGCGCATACGCTGGCTGACGCGCGCCGAAGCCGAGCGGCTGCTGCATATCCTGCGAGCTACGGCGCCACACATCGCCGATGCGGCCGAGTTCACGCTCAACACGGGCCTGCGCGAGCAGAACGTCTGCCGGCTGCAATGGACGCAGATCGACTTGGATCGCTGCGTGCTGCACGTCTACCGGACCAAGAACAGCAAGCCGCTCGGAACACCCCTCAATCGCGACGCCATGGCCGTGCTGCATCGGCGACGTGGACAGCATCCTCTTTATGTCTTCACCCATCGCGGCCGGCCATTGACACGCCTGAACAACACAGCTTGGCGTCGTGCGCTGTCTCGCGCCGGCATCGCGGACTTCCGCTGGCACGATCTGAGGCACACTTGGGCATCGTGGATGGTGCAAGCCGGCTGCCCGCTGGAGGTGCTGCAGAAGCTCGGCGGATGGCAACGGATGGAGATGGTGTTGCGCTATGCGCATTTCGGCGTCGAACACCTGGCCGGCTACGCCGAGCTGGCGGCCCGCGATGCTCCGCCGCTGCGCCGCGTGAAGTAAAAAGTGCGGCACAGTTAGGGCACAGTGAATCCCCGTTCCCCCTTTATGAGGGAAGAGCGCGATCGATCGTTCACCGATTCATCTACACGCCAGCTCTGATGCTTGAGTGGATCGTCATCCATGTGTTGCGGGTCCTTCTTGAGATGTTCGGATGCGGGTACGAAACGGCGCGAAATGGCGCTAGGAGAAGCGCGGCGGATTGGGTGAACGCATGGGCCTGATCTCGATCAGAATCGAGGGCGTGGAGCGGATCACCCGCAAGCTCAATCGCATCCAGCGCGGGCTGGGCGATCGCGCGGCGGCGATGGCGCTGAATAAAACCGCTTCCAAGGCGCGCACCGAGATGACGCGCGCGATCACGTCCGAGTATAACCTGCGCGCCAGCGAGGTGCGGGCGAGGCTGCGCATCCTGCGCGCTCGTCGCGGGCGGCTGGTGGCGCAGCTCGATCCATTCGCGGGCGGTCGGCCCGGGCGCTCGATGAATGTCATCCGCTTCCTGGAACGCAAGGTGACATTGGCCGAGGCGCGGCGCCGGCGTCGATCCGGCACGCAGAACGTGTTGCGCTTCAGGATCAAGAGGCGCGGCGGGGTGAAGACCATCCCCGGCGCCTTCATCGGCAACCGCGGCCGCACGGTGTTCCGCCGTGTCGGGCGCACACGCCTGCCGATCGAGCCCGTGCAGACGATTGATGTGCCGCAGATGTTCAACGCGCGGCGGATCAATGTCCGCGTCATCGCGCGCATCCGGCGCGAGCTGCCGGTGGAGATGGAGCGTGCCGTGCGGCATGTGTTGAGGTCCGTGCGCTGATGGCCGCGAACTATGACTACGTCCTGCGCCAGCTCACCGAGTTCGGTCTCGATGTCCAGGCGCTGGAGCTGGGCCGCATCGTGCGCTGTCGCACGCCGGATGATCGCCGCGGGCAGAAAAGCGGCTGGTATGCGCTCGGCGAGATCGTCACCGAGGCTGGCGAGACCCTGATCGTCGGATCCTATGGCGACTGGCGCGAGGGCACCGCGCACAAGATCCGCATCGAGCGGTCGCGCGAGCTTTCCGGCGTGGGATCCCCGGGTACCGAGCTCGAATTCGCCCTATAGTGAGTCGTATTACAATTCACTGGCCGTCGTTTTACAACGTCGTGACTGGGAAAACCCTGGCGTTACCCAACTTAATCGCCTTGCAGCACATCCCCCTTTCGCCAGCTGGCGTAATAGCGAAGAGGC
>AMFO01002675.1_pt1 | contig 33377 bp, 34 predicted proteins | sample 552608 | NCBI WGS metagenome assembly AMFO01 (sample SAMN01893955, study PRJNA167987) | microbial mat metagenome | biome: hydrothermal vent | place: USA: Loihi, Hawai'I | collected 2003-05-01
ATGCCGTCGTTGATCTGCCGGCCGGCCAGGATCACCTGCGGGTGGTGGCCCGCCGCCTCGGCCTTGTAGGTCAGGTAGTAGGGGTCGACCCCGATGCAGTGCCCGCCGACCAGGCCCGGGCGGAACGGCAGGAAGTTCCACTTGGTGCCTGCCGCCTCCAGCACGTCCAGGGTGTCGATGCCCAGCTTGTGGAAGATCAGCGCCAGCTCGTTCATCAGCGCGATGTTGAGGTCCCGCTGGGTGTTCTCGATCACCTTCGCCGCCTCGGCCACCTTGATGCTGGCGGCGCGATGCACGCCGGCTTCCACCACGCTTTCGTACAGCGTCGCCACCCGCTCCAGGGTCTCGGGGGTGTCGCCGGAGACCACCTTGACGATGGTCTCGAGCCGGTGGACCTTGTCGCCGGGGTTGATGCGCTCGGGCGAGTAGCCGACATGAAAGCCCTCGCCCGTCGCCCCTTCGCGGCCCAGCCAGGTCAGGCCCGAGTGCTGTTCGAGCAGGGGCACGCAGACCTCTTCGGTGCAACCGGGAAAGACCGTGGACTCGAAGATCACCACGCTGCCGGGCTGCAGGTGCGCGCCCACGGTGCGGCAGGCGCCTTCCAATGGGCCGAGATCGGGCCGGTGGGCATCGTCGATGGGCGTCGGCACCGCCACCACGATCAGTTGCGCCTCAGCCAGGCGCGCCGGATCGCTGGTGTATTCCAGTTGGCTGGCCGCCACCAGGTCGTCCGAAGTGACCTCGCCGCTGGGATCGTTCCCCTGGCGGTAGTGCGCCAGCTTGCGCTCGTCCAGGTCGAAGCCGATGGTCGGCCGCTGCCTGCCGAAGGCCACCGCCAGCGGCAGACCCACGTAGCCCAGGCCGACGACTGCTACTGTTTCCATGATTCGCTTACCCTTAAGTGATTGAATTAATGGATCTTGTTCTGCCACAACCGCCAGACGGGAAGTGTTTGTTTCGCCCCCTCCTGACCTCCCCCGCAAGCGCTGAACATGCCCCACATCTCGGCTGGACACCGGAGTATTCCTGACCTAGGATTTGGGCATGGAAGCATGCGGTCAAGTTTTTACGGAAGCGACATTGGCCCGGATTCAGGAGTTGGTCGAGTCGACACCGGATCTCAGTCGAAGCGCCCTGTCGCGCCAGGTTTGCGAGTGGCTGGACTGGCGGGATGAGCGAGGTCGGCTGAAGGAGATGAGCTGTCGGGTGGCGCTCAAGCGCCTGGAGGCCCGTGGACAGATCCGCTTGCCGCCCCCGAGGGGTGCTGTGCCTTCGCCCCGACCTGTCTCCATGCCCTTGGGCGAAGCGCCGCCGATGGAGACGAGTCTGCGGGCGCTCGGTCCGGTGGAGCTGGTCCTGATCGAGGCGGGCGACCGGAAGGCAAACGCCCATTTTCGGGGGTTGCTCGACCGCTACCACCCCCTGGGGGCCGGCCCCTTGTGCGGTGCTCAGTTACGGTATCTGGTGCGCTGTTCCCAAGGCTATGTGGGGGGGCTGGCCTTCAGCGCGCCGGCTTGGCGCGTGGCGGCACGGGATCGCTTTATTGGGTGGGATGAGCCGACCCGCGCGACCCGACTGGGACAGGTGGTGAACAACAGCCGGTTTCTGATCCTGCCGCAGATCCGGGTACCGAACCTAGCCTCTCATGTGCTGGGCCAGGCGCTGGGTCGCCTGGCCTCGGACTGGGAGAGCCGTTACGGCATACGCCCGGTGCTGGCAGAGACCTATGTGGAGACGGAGCGCAAGGGCAGCTGCTATCGTGCCGCCAATTGGCGCTGTGTGGGCGAGACGACAGGCCGAGGGCGCCAGGATCGGGATCACAAGACGCCGGGTGTACCCAAGTCGGTCTATCTCTATCCCCTGTGCCGGGACTGGCGGGAACGCCTGGGGGGCGAGAAGCCGGCACCGGAGCAGGCCGAGGTGGACTGGGCCGAAGAGGAGTTTGGTCGTGTCCGGCTGGGTGACCGACGCTTGGAACGGCGGCTGTGCACGCTGGCGCGGGACCTGTATGCTCGACCGCAGGCGCAATTGCCGCAGGCCTGTGGCAGCCGGGCCAAGACCAAGGCGGCCTATCGTTTTTTGGATCACAAAAAAGTGAAGCTGAAGCAGCTATTGGCTGGCCACCATGAAGCGACGTGCCGCCGCATGGGTGAGGTGCCGGTGGTGCTGGCGGTGCAGGATTCGACCAGTCTGAACTACAGTGCCCACCCGGCGACCGAGGGGCTGGGGCCACTCAACACCCGGGCCGACCACAGTATCGGACTGTGGATGCACGACACGATGGCCTTCACCCCGGAAGGGGTGCCCTTGGGCCTGATCGATGTGCAGGTGTGGGCACGGGATCCGGCGCGGGCGGGCCAGCGGGCGACCCGCTACCAACGACCGCTGGAAGCGAAAGAGAGCTACAAATGGCTCAAGAGCTACCGGGCGGCCAGCGCCTTGGCCCAACGCCTGGAGCAGACCCGTGTGGTGAGCGTGGGCGATCGGGAGGCGGACCTGTACGAGCTGTTCGTCGAGGCCGTCCAGGCCGAGGGCGGTGCGGACGTGCTGGTACGCGCCGAACGCACCCGGCGCATGACGAGCGAAGAGAGGCACTTGTGGGCTCACATGGAGGAGGTGCCGGTTGCAGGCGAGCTGATCCTGAAGGTGCCGCGCCGGGGCAACCAGCCGGCGCGCGAGGCGCGGATGCGCCTGCGGCATGCCCAGGTGACCCTGAAGGCGCCGAGACGCAAGCCGGAGCTGCCGGCGGTGACCTTGTGGGCGGTGTGGAGTCGTGAAGAAGACCCGCCCGAGGGCGTGCGACCACTGGAATGGATGCTACTGACCAGCGTGCCGACAGAGACCTTCGAGCAGGCCTGTGAACGGCTCCGTTGGTATGCCACGCGGTGGCAGATCGAGGTCTATCACCGTACGCTCAAGAGCGGTTGCCGGATCGAGGAAAGGCAGCTCGGCCATGCGGATCGGATCGAAGCCTGCCTGGCCATCGATCTGGTGGTGGCTTGGCGCATCCACCACCTCAGCCGCCTGGGGCGGGAGACACCGGATGTGCCGTGCACGGTCTACTTCGAGGAAGCCGAATGGCAGGCACTGATGGCGTTCACCGATCAAACACCCACGCCACCGGAGCAACCGCCGTCCCTGCGTGAGGCCATGCGTCGGGTGGCCGGGCTCGGCGGTTTTCTGGGACGCAAGAACGATGGTGAGCCAGGCACCAAAAGCCTCTGGCTTGGGCTTCAACGTCTCGATGACATCACCGCCGCTTTCTGCGTGTTCACCGGTCGCAGCCCGCCCGGTGTCCAGCGAACTTATGGGTAAAGATCAGCGCAAGCGAGGGAGGGACTTGCCCAAGAATTCCCCTGGGAAGTGCTGAAAAAGTGCACTTTCTCCTCCCCCATGTATGGGGGGAAGCTGGGAGGGGGCGCCCCCACCTGCCCTGCCCCACGCACCACGCGCACCAGCTTGCCCTGCTGCCAAGGGGCTCGTTGAAAATGCAGCTCGCGCAACACGCCCTTATGCGAGCAGGAGTGGTTGTCCTGCACGAAGGGGCGCGGCGGGGTCAGGCCCAGGGCGCGCAGGCCTTCATGAAAGTGCTGTTCGTTGAAGCTTGCCATGAGCCAGCCGCCATCGCCCAGCAGGTCTCGGGAGCGCGGGGAGTCCTGCAGGATGCCGAACAGCAGAAGGCGGGACTGGGTCATGCCTCGACCTGGTAGTGCTGGTCGATCCACTGCCGGTACTCCCCGCTGGTGACTCGCGCCACCCAGTCGGCATTGTCCAGGTACCAGCGCACCGTCTTGCGGATGCCGGTCTCGAAGCTCTCTGCCGGCTTCCAACCCAGCTCACGCTCGATCTTGCGGGCATCGATGGCATAGCGCCGGTCGTGCCCTGCGCGGTCTTCGACGAAGGTGATCAGGCGTGAATAGGGGCCGGCGGGGTCCGGGCGCATCTCATCGAGCAGCGCACAGACGGTATGCACCACATCGAGATTGGACAGCTCGTTCCAACCGCCGATGTTGTAGGTCTCGCCCAACCGACCGTCTTCGAGTACCCGCCGGATGGCCGTGCAATGGTCGCTGACGTAGAGCCAGTCGCGCACGTTCAGGCCATCGCCGTAGATGGGCAGCGGCTTGCCGGCCAAGGCGTTGTGGATGATCAGCGGGATGAGCTTTTCCGGAAACTGGTAGGGACCGTAGTTGTTGGAGCAGTTGGTGGTGAGCACCGGCAGGCCATAGGTATGATGCCAGGCGCGTACGAAGTGATCCGACGCCGCCTTGGAGGCCGAATAGGGGCTGTTGGGCGCATAGGGGTTGGTCTCGGCAAAGGGCGGATCGTCGGGTTCCAGCGAACCGTACACCTCGTCGGTCGAGACGTGCAGAAAACGAAACGCCGAGCGCTCGGGCTCGGGCAGCGTTTCCCAGTACCGCCGGGCCGCATCCAGCAGGGCGCAGGTGCCCACCACGTTGGCCTGGATGAAGGCCTCCGGGCCGTGAATGGAACGATCGACATGCGATTCGGCGGCAAAATTGATCACCGCGCGGGGCTTGTACTTTGAAAGCAGCCCGGAGACCAATTCGGCATCACCGATATCGCCCTGGACGAAGGTATAGCGATCATCGCCGACCACGGAGGCCAGGTTATCGGGATTGCCCGCGTAGGTGAGCTTGTCCAGATTGACTACCGGCTCGCCGGTCGCTTCGAGCCAGTCCAGAACGAAATTTGCACCGATGAAGCCGGCACCGCCGGTGACGATGATCATGGCCTTGCGATATTCCTCTTAAAATGCCCCAGAAGTGCCTTGGGATAGTTATTCTTCGACCTCTGCCCGCAACCGCTCGATCTCTTCCTTCAAGGCCTCGTACTCGGCCATGCGCCGCGCCAGATAGCGCTGGGTGATACGGACCTTCTCGCGCAGGCCCTTGGGGGTGAGCACATAAGCGTATTGCAACTTGCTGTCACTGTTGCGAAAGTTGCGGGCCTTGAGCAGGCCCTTTTCGATGAGTCCCTTCAGGCAGTAGTTTACCTTGCCCAAGCTGATGCCCATCTCACGGGCCAGCTCACGCTGTGACAGGTTGGGGTTGGCTTCCAGTGTCTTGATGAGTCGGTAGGTGATCTCGTCGTTCATTCGGTTGTAAGGGGCGCCGGGGTTCGGGCACGCTACCGCCCTGCCTCGACCAGCATGGGAACAGCTTCTTCCCTGTTGTGTTCCGCGTGGGCGGAAGGATGCGTTCAACCATTGAACGCCGCGAAATTGGATCACACTTTTCGGCCGGTTTTCAAGCGCAGATCTGACAAATGTCTTGACGGCTGGGCATTCGACGTTGGATGCGGGATGCCGTTTTCCACGCGTGCGTTTGTTGCGATGTTCTGGGAAAATGGTTCAGTGGGTGAGGTGCTGGGTTGCCTTGGGAAAGACCCCCTCCTGACCTCCCCCGCAAGCGGGGGAGGGACTTATATCGGAGGCTCCCCCGCAAACGGAGGAGGAACTTAAATTTCAGAGGTTCCCTTGCTGGCGGGGGAGGGATGGATGAAAGGTTCCCAGAGGACATCAGGGAATTGCAGGGTGCATATCATGGACTCCCAAAGGAATTGGTATCTGGTTTTCACCAAGCCACGTCAGGAACACAAGGCGCAGCAGCACTTGCGCCAGCAGCATTTCGAAACCTACCTGCCACTTTGCCGCCAGCACCGCGTCCGGCGCACCCGTCGCGTCGAGGTGACCGAGCCGCTGTTTCCGGGTTACCTGTTCATTCGCCTGGATACGACCAACGACAACTGGGCGCCGATTCGCTCTACGCCCGGGGTGAGCCGTCTGGTGCGTTTCGGATCGGTGCCGGCGCGGGTGCCCGATGCCTGTGTCCAGGGGTTGCGCGCCCATGAAGGGCCCGAGGGGATTCATGAGCTGGACGGCAATTTGCAGCGGGGCGACAAGGTCAGGGTTCTGGATGGGCCTTTCCGTGACCTGGAAGCGGTGTTTCTCGAACCACGGGGCAGCGAACGGGTGATGATCCTGTTGCACGTGTTGGGCGGTTTGAAGCCGGTGGAGGTGTCGCGCGGTCAGGTGGCGCCAGCGGGATGATGAAGGTATCGACTCTTGGCCCGGATATTTCCCCCTGACAGGGTCATGGACAGAGCGTACGGGGTCCGCCTGCGAAACGGTCCTCCCCGCACGCGAGGTAGGAGCTTGTGCAAAACCTCCTGAAGTCGTCACCAGCCGGACAGTCGATCTGCTGCTTCGACCAATCGATGAATGCCCATAAGGTCATTCTTTACCCCATAAAAAAGGGGGGCTTGTCAGGGGGTTTTCCCCGTGACAGACTCGGGAGCACTTGGGGTTATCCCTTGGAACCCCCCGAAAGCGACCGGGGTCCTGGCGGCACCTCGAGTTCGGGCAAGGGGCCAGCACATCGGGAGACATAACCACTATGAAAGCCCTGATCTGTAATGCCTTCGGACGGATCTGCAACGACATCCCCGGCGCCTGCATCGTGTTGCAGATCATCCTCGTCACCACCCTCTCCGGCGTGCTGGGTTATCTTTTCGTCACCCAGGAACTTTTGCGCTGAATTTCCTTCGCGGCGGGGACGCCGCTCCTGCAACAGGCCATTGATGGGCACGGCGCGATGCGCCTTTGTCCACCGTACCCATTGTTCAACGCACCCAACACCGTAGATAGCCTTGACGCCATCCGCCACTCCTCCTAACCTGCCCGCCCTTCGTGGTGCCCGTCTCTGACGGGTTAAACGGGAAGCCGGTGCGTCCCCGCGACCATTCCGGCACTGCCCCCGCAACGGTGATCACGTCGTGATGCCGACTGACAGCCACTGGGCCTCGGCCCGGGAAGGCGTCGGCATCCGCCGGCCTCGTGCCGGCAACGTGTCAGTCCGGATACCGGCCACGAGATCGTCCCCATAACCCGGTCGCGGAGGGCGGCCGACGGGCATCGTCGCCGGCGGCCTGGCCGCCCGGTCGTCCCTGCCTGTCCGCTCTCCCGGCCCCAGACGAATGCGGGTGCGCATTCGGGAGAACGTACAATGAAAAAACCTTTGATTTCACTTGTCCTGGCCGGCCTGCTTCCTGCCAACAACCTTCTCGCCGCAACTGCGCTGCCAGATATTCTGATCAGCGCCACACGCTCTGATGAGCCAGGTATCGATATACCCGCCGGCTACACCATTATCGATCGCACGGAAATCGAACGCAGTGGCGCCAAGACGCTTGCGCAACTGCTACGTTCAGTTCCGGCCATCCAGGTGTCCGATGGCCTGGGAGGCGGTGGTTCTGCAAACATCGACATGCGCGGCTTTGGCGGCGCCGCCGGATCCAACACGGCCATCCTGATCGACGGCCACAAGATCAACCCTGCCACCGATGCAGCGACGCTGTACCTGAATACTATCGACATCGATCAAATCCAACGCATCGAGATCATCGAAGGGAGTGCAGGCACGCTGTACGGCAACCAGGCGGTTGGCGGCCTGATCAACATCATTACCCGCAAACAGACGTCCCCCTCCCGGCGGGTTCGCATTGGCACCGGCAATCAAGACGATCGGGAACTGATGGCCGACCTCAACTTGCAGCCTTCCGACAACACGAAGCTGCAGCTCCACGCCCGCACACATCACAGTGACAATTATCGCCGCCACAACGGATCGACGGTGCGGCAGCTTGGCCTTGGTCTCGACCTGTCCCACGGGGCCGGCACCACCCGCTTCTCCTTCAACCATCTCGATGATCGCCTGGATACGCCGGGCGCCCTGCTGGCTGCCGAGGTGGCCACTGACCGTCGGCAGGTCACGGCTGTTTTCGTCAACGACTACATCCATACCCGCAGCACCACCCTACGCATCGACAATGTACTGCACCTGGACGACGCCTGGCGAAGCGAGATCAACCTGGCCTTCAAGCGCGACCGACGTGACTTTGTGCAGAGCTTCCGCGCTTTTGGCCCGGGAAGCCGCAGCACCCAGGATCGTGACACGGTCGAGTTCAACCCCCGCCTGATCGGACGTCTGGCATCCTCCACACTCACACTCGGTGCAGATTTCCAGACAACCGATTACCTCCTGCTCACCAGCTTTGGTCCTCAGGGGGACGATCAGAGGATCAGGGCACTCTACGGCCAGCTCAACTACCGGTTTTCTCCCACACTGAATGTCACAGCCGGCCTGCGGCATGCACGTGTCAATAACGACATCAACAACGGCGGCACCCAGGTCGATATCAATGACTCGGTTACCGTGGGTTCCCTGGGCGCGGTCTACCATGCAAGCCCAGCCCTGCGCCTGTATGCCCGGGCAGATCAGAACTACCGGTTCGCAAAGGTGGATGAACATACCAACGTGGTCTTCGGTCAACCCGTGGGGCTCAAGACCCAGAGAGGCGTATCCTATGAAGCTGGCCTGGACTATCTTCAGCCCGGCTACAGCCTCAAGGTTCGTGCCTACCGGCTGAACCTGAAGAACGAGATCAGCAACGATGCGAGCAACTTTCTGGCAAACATCAACCTCGATCGAACCCGCCGCATTGGCCTGACGTTCTCTGGTGATGTAGACCTCACAGACGATCTGCGTATCGGTGGCGGTTACGAGTTCACCGACAGCGAGATCACAAGCGGGCCTCACATCGGAAGCCAGGTTCCCCTGGTTGCAGAGCAGCATGCCACCCTGTTCGCCGAATGGCAGGCCACGCCAAACCTGCTGCTGCGTACCGACGTGGAATACATGGGCGACCGGGTACTCGCCTCGGATTTTGCCAATACGGGCCCCAGACTCGATGCCTACCTGACAACCAACATCAACATCCAGTACGCTGTGGATGACTGGAAACTGGAGGCACGAGTGAACAATCTGTTCAACGAGCTCTATAACGCATCGGGCGCCCTGGGTTTTGGGGGAATCGCCGGTTACAACCCTGCTCCGGAGAGGCAATTCCAGCTGAGCGCCAGCTATTCTTTCTGAACCCATGCCCCGCCTGACCCGCATCTACACCCGCACCGGCGACGACGGCACGACCGGCCTGGCCGACGGGCAACGCGTGCACAAGGACAGTGCGCGCATCGACGCCATCGGCGAGCTGGACGAGCTCAACAGCCAGCTGGGTGTGGTGCGGGCCTTGCTGCTCCCCGGCGATCCGCTGGACAGCCGCCTGGCGCAGATCCAGCACCGCCTGTTCGACCTGGGCGGCGAGCTGGCCCTGCCGGGGCAGACGGTGGCGCAGGCGCCGTGGGTGGAGCGGCTCGAGCACTGGCTGGACGAGCTCAATGGCGAACTGCCTTCGCTGCGCGAGTTCGTCCTGCCCGGCGGCAACCTGCCCGCAGCGCAATGTCACCTGGCGCGTGCGGTCTGCCGCCGTGCCGAACGCGCCCTGTTGCGACTTTCGCGCGCAGAGTCGGTAAACTCCGCGTCCCTGAAATATCTCAACCGCCTCTCCGATCTGCTGTTCGTGATCGCGCGCGTGCTGGCGCGGCGTGACGGCGGGCAAGAGGTGTACTGGCAAAAGGAATCCGAGCCATGAGCAGAACCCCGGTAGTGGTGATCGGTATCGGCGAGATGGGCAGTGTGTTTGCGCGTGGTCTGCTGCGCCTGGGCCATCCGGTGTACCCGGTCACCCGCGATACCGACATGTCCCGACTGGCGGACGCGCTGCCCGCCCCGGAGATGGTGCTGGTGGCGGTGGGCGAGACGGCCCTGCCAGCGGTGCTCGAGGCCATCCCCGAGGCCTGGCGCGACCGCCTGGCGCTGTTGCAGAACGAGCTGCTGCCGGCCGACTATGCCGACCTGCCCGGTCCCACCGTGATCTCGGTCTGGTTCGAAAAGAAGAAGGGACAGGACGTGAAGGTGCTGATTCCCTCGCCGGTGTTCGGGCCGCGCTCGCAGCTGCTGATCGACGCCCTGGCCACGCTCGACATCCCGGCACGCGCGGTGGCCGACGATCAGGCCATGGCCTTCGAGCTGGTGCTCAAGAACGTCTATATCCTGACCACCAACATCGCCGGGCTGCGGGTCGGCGGTACCGTGGGCGAGCTGTGGCGCGACCACGAACCACTGGCACGCGCGGTGGCCAACGAAGTAATCGACATCCAGGAGGGACTGACCGGCCGCAGCTACGACCGAGACGCCCTGATCGGCGGCATGCTCGAGGCCTTCAACGGCGACCTCGAGCACCGTTGCATGGGCCGCTCGGCGCCAGCCCGTCTGCAGCGGGCGCTGGCACATGCCGACCGCCTGGGCCTGGAGGTGCCCACCCTGCGCGAGATCGCGCGCGAACAGGCGCCATCGTGAGCGGCTCGCGCGAGATCCTCCCCGGCAGCACCGTCACCCTGCACTTCTCGCTGTCGCTGCCGGACGGTACCGAGGCCATCTCCACCTTTGGCGAGGAGCCGCTGCGCTTCCAGATGGGCGACGAGACCTTCCAGCCCGGCATGGAGCTGGCGCTCTACGGCCTGAAGGCCGGCGACGAGCAGACCCTCACCCTGACCCCGGAACAGGCCTATGGCGACCCCGAGCCGGGGCTGGTGCAACGCCTGCCCCTGGCCGATTTTGGCGAATTGGCACCCGAGGTCGGGCAGATCATGAGCTTCGCCCTGGGCGAGATCGGCGAGACCATAGGCATCATCCGCGAGATCGACGGCGACGAGGTAGTCGTGGATTTCAATCACCCCCTGGCTGGCCACGAGGTGGTGTTCCGGGTGCAGATCCTGGCCGTGGAATAGCCCCGGCATCTTCCGGGACAACGAAGCATTAGACATTCCTAATATTTCCCGTATACTGCGCGCCCTTCGTTTTCCGACCGCAGTCACCACATGTTCCAACTCACCTGTCCCGGCGGGCAGTGCGTCAAGAACGACGTGTTGTCCGGTCTCACCGTTGCCCTCGCCCTGGTCCCCGAGGCCGTGGCCTTCGCCTTCGTCGCCGGCGTCGAACCGCTGGTGGGTCTCTACGGCGCCTTCCTGATGGGACTGATCACCGCCCTGCTGGGCGGCCGCCCGGGGATGATCTCGGGCGCCACCGGGGCCATGGCGGTGGTGATGGTCTCACTGGTGTCCAGCCATGGCGTGGAATACCTGTTCGCCGCGCTGCTGCTCACCGGCGCCCTGCAGATAGCGGCCGGCGTGCTGCGGCTGGGCAAGTTCATCCGCCTGGTGCCCTACCCGGTAATGCTGGGCTTCGTGAACGGGCTGGCGATCGTGATCTTCCTCGCCCAGTTGCAGCAGTTCCAGACCACCGGCCCCGACGGCGAGACGGTCTGGCTGTCGGGCGAGCCGCTGTGGCTGATGCTGGGACTGGTGGCGCTGACCATGGCGATCATCCACTTCCTGCCACGCCTGACCAGCGCGGTGCCGGCCTCGCTGGCGGCCATCGTGACCGTCACCCTGCTGGTCATCGGGCTCGACCTGGACACCCGCTCGGTGGTAGACGTGCTGCGCGAGATGAGCGGCGACCCGAACGCCAGCATCGCCGGCGGCCTGCCCGAGTTTCATATTCCGAGCATTCCACTCACCTGGGAGACGCTGGAGATCATCCTGCCCTACAGCCTGATCCTCGCCGGCGTGGGCCTGATCGAGTCGCTGCTCACCCTCACCCTGATCGACGAGCTGACCGAAACCCGTGGTCGCGGCAACCGGGAATGCATCGGCCAGGGCGTGGCCAACACGGTCAACGGCCTGCTCGGCGGCATGGGCGGCTGCGCCATGATCGGCCAGTCGCTGATCAACATCAATTCGGGCGGACGCGGCCGGCTCTCGGGCATCAGCGCGGCGCTGTTCCTGCTGGTCTTCATCCTGTTTGCCTCGGGGCTGATCGAACGGATCCCGGTGGCTGCGCTGGTGGGCGTGATGTTCGTGGTGGTGCTGGGCACCTTCGAATGGACCACCTTCCGCATGATCGGCAGGGTGCCGAAGGCGGACATCTTCGTCACCGTGCTGGTGGCGGTGATCACGGTGGTCTCCGACCTGGCGGTGGCGGTGATCGTAGGGGTGATCGTCTCGGCGCTGGTATTCGCCTGGGAGCACGCCAAGCAGATGCGCGCCGAGACCCACATCGACGAGAACGGCGCCAAGATCTACGAACTGCACGGCCCGCTGTTCTTCGGCTCAGTGCAGAACTTCCACGACCTGTTCGACCCGAAGAATGATCCGGCCGAGGTGATCGTCGACTTCTACGACTCGCGGGTGGCCGATCACTCCGGCATCGAGGCCATCGACAGCCTGGCCGAGCGCTATCAGCGCCACGGCAAGACCCTACACCTGCGCCACCTCAGCCCCGAGTGCCGCGACCTGCTGGAGAGGGCCGGCGACCTGGTGGAGGTCAACCTGCTGGAAGACCCGCGCTACTACGTGGCCGACGATCGGCTGGCCTGAGTCCCCAGCGTGTAGGAGGTCCGGCCTCGAACCGAACCGTTCGCGGCGGGGACGCCGCTCCTACGCTCCCCGCCTCATCCGTAAGCGGGGACGGAGCACCTTTCAATCCCCGGGAGCGTTCGTTTCCATCAGTTGCGCGATCGCCGCGCGCACCTTCTCTTCAGTGACCGGGAACTCGATGGCCGCATCCACCGCGAAACCCAGCGACTGGTACAGCGGGACCAGGTTGGGATAGCCGCCCAGCTCGACGATGGCCAGCAGGCGCTTCATCAGCGGAACACCACCCAGGTGGTGGCGATGTACTTGACGCCCTCGCGCAGCACCTCGGAGCGGTGCTCATGGGTCCAGAAGGGCGGGAACAGCACCATCTTGCCCTGCTCGGGCCGCACGCTGACATCCTGGTACACGAACTGGGTGCGCCCGCCCGCGCCCTCGGGCACGTCGTTCAGGTACCACAGCGCCACCAGTTGGCGATCGGCGAACTGGTGGCTGCCGCCGTCGATATGCCAGTGATAGTACTCGCCCGGCAGGTAACGCTGGATCTGGTAGCCCATGTCCTTGAAGGGCCCCTTGAAGAACGGGAAGGCCTCGCGAAACTCCTTCATCGCCGCCGCCATGCAGCGGAAGAACAGCTGGTCCACGTCGCGCCACTCGGGCTTGTTGCTCACCACCAGGTCCATGGTGCGCTTGACCCCGGTATCCAGGCCCTGGGTCTGACCGATGCGGCCCGGATTCTGCTGCTCGGGATGCGCCTCGAAGCGACGGATCATCTCCTCGCACCAGTCCGCCGGCAGGGTGTTCGGCCGCTCGTAGATGAAGGTATGCGGCTTGACCTCGCGAAAGGTCGCCGGCGGGGTGAAGGTACGCTCGATCGGAAAGGGATTGCTGCTCATGGCGGACTCCGGTGGTTGCGCCGGCCATTATAAGCCCCGGCACCACGAGGCGATCAGTCGTCGCGTGGCGGACGCCTGATCTGGTCCAGCGGGACCACCGTCTCGCGCAGGCCGACCCCGTCCGGCCCCGGCCGCTCGGTGACGAACAGACGGTGACCGTTGATGATGGCCGAGACATCGTCTGCCTGGCCCTTCCAGTCGTGCCACAGGGCGGTGATCACGTGCGCGACCACCAGCAGGGTCACGGCAGTGGCGAACACGCTATGCACATCGGGCAGGTAGACGCCCGCGAGCAGGGGCTGCTGCTCGTACAGGGCACCGGTGAGCAGCAGCCCCCCGAGCAGCAGGTACAGCAGCAGGTACAACGGCTTCCAGAAGGGATTGTGCGCATACCAGCGGGGCAGTGGCGCACGTCCCAGGCTCAGGTAGAAACGCAGGATCTGCGCCACCGCATGCCACTCGTCGTCAGCCGGCATCCATTGCGAGCCGCGCTCCACCGGCCGCCCGGCGAACAGCAGCCAGATCCGCAATACCATGCCGGGCACCAGCAGCGCCGCGGCCAGGTAATGCCAGTCCACCGCGGCGGCCTCGACCGAGGGCGCGTGGCGCATCAGCCAGCCGGTGACCATCAGCAGCAGCACCGCGCTCCCCACCACCAGGTGGCTCAGCCGCAGCCAGCCACTCCAGACCGCTACTCGCCGGATGTTCGTCGTATCCTGGTTCGTGTGTTTCATGGGGCGAATGATACGCGGACGGCCGGCTGTGCGCCCTGCCGCAGATCAGGGAACGGCCCACTCACATGCCAGACCAGCCGTATGATGGGCAAAGGCCCGCAGGGCCGTGCCCATCAATACCGAAGGCAGTGCCCATCGCAACCGCTACCGATTCAGCAGGCCCAGCACGAAATCGCGCACCGCCTCGGTGTCGTTCAGCGGCAGCACAGGCAGCGGCAGGTCGAGTGCGCTGTCGGCGGCCACGGCGATGACATGGGGATCGTCCGGGGCCAGCGGCGGGTTGCCGCAGGCGGCGCGATACACCTCGATGCGCGCATGCGCCAGGTGGCGGTAGCCTTCGAGCAACACCAGCTCGATACGCCCGACATCGAGGCGGGCAAGCAGCTCGGGCAGCGGCGGCAGTGTTTGTCCGTCGCCCTCGCCGACCCAGAAGCTGCGATACGGCGAGGCGAGCATGACCTGGTCGGCCCCGGCCTCGCGCAGGCGGTGGCTGTCCTTGCCGGGGCGGTCGAGCTCGATATCGTGATGCGAATGCTTGATCACCGCCACACGCACCCCGGCCTCGCGCAGGGCCGGGATCAGGCGGGTTAGCAGGGTGGTCTTGCCGGTGCCGGAGCGCGCCGCCAGGCCCAGCACCGGGAGCGGAAAATCGCCGAAACGCAGGCGTGGATCAGGCATCGCCCTGCACCGTCTCGGCAATCAGGGCGCGCAGCTCGGGCACGCAGGAACCGCAGTTGGTGCCGGCCTGCAGGCACTCGCCCAGCGCCTCGGGGGTGGTGGCGCCCTCGCGGATCGCCTCGATCAGGGTGTTGCGGCCGACCGAAAAACAGGAACAGACGGTGCGCCCGGCGTCCTTCTGGTCCGCCCCCGGGGTGCCGGCGAGCACCCGCTGGCGCTGGCGCTGATCGAGGCGTTCCTCGGCGAACAGGCGCACCAGCCAGTCGCGCCCGGGCAGGCGGAAATCGGGGCCGATGAAGATGCAGGCCTCGAGCCGCTCGCCGTCGAACAGCGCAGCACGATAGGTGGAGGCGGCGCTGTCGAACAGCTCGGCCCAGGCGCCCTGCCCGCCCGTGCCGTCGATCAGCATGCGCCGCGCGCACTCGGACCAGTCCTGCGGGGCCTCCTCGCCGGCCAGCTCGTAGTGCCACAGTCCCTCGCGGCGCGCTCGGCTCCAGTAGGTGGCCTGTTCGGGCACGATCTCGCGCCGGGTCAGCACGAAGCCGTACCACACCGGGGCATAACGCACCGCGCGCACCGGGGTGTGCTTGAATTCGGGTTGGCCCGAGACCGGGTCGAGCGCCGGATTGACCAGTGCATCGGCGCGCGCCGCGCTGGCGAAGCGGTCGTTCCAGTGCATGGGCACGAAGGTGCAGCCGTGCTGCTGGCTATCGGCCACCCGGGCACGCACGATGACCTCGCCCCAACGGCTGCTCAGCTGCACCAGGCAACCGTCCTCGATACCGCGCTCTCGGGCATCCAGCGGATGCAGCTCGGCATAGGGCTCGCTGACATGCCCGGTCAGGCGCGGCGAACGTCCGGTGCGGGTCATGGTGTGCCACTGGTCGCGCACCCGACCGGTGTTGAGCACCAGCGGGTAGTCGGGATCGGCCAGGTGCGCGGGCGGACGCGGGGTGATCGCGACGAAACGCGCCCGCCGGTTGGGCGTGTAGAAACCGCTCCGGCCGAGCAGGCGTGCCGTCCCCTGCCCCGGCGCGAGGACCGGCCACTGCACGGGCTCGAGGGCGTCGTAGGCGGCGCGGTCGATATCCTGCAAGCCGGACAGGTCGAAGTCACGCTCGCCGCCGTTCTCGAAGGCCGACAGGCGTGCGTGCTCGCGAAAGATCTCGTGCGGTCCGGCGTAGTCGAAGCCGGCAAAACCCAGGCGTTGCGCAAAGCGCGACAGGATCCACCAGTCGGGCCGCGCCTCGCCGGGTGGTTCGAGAAAGGCGCGCTGACGCGAGATGCGGCGCTCGGAATTGGTCACCGTACCTTCCTTCTCGCCCCAGGTCGCCGCCGGCAGCAGGATGTGCGCGAAGTCAGTGGTGTCGGTCTCCACGCAGTCGGAGACCACCACCAGCGGGCAGCGCGATAGCGCGCGGCGCACCCGGTTGCTGTCGGGCAGGCTCACCGCCGGATTGGTGCCCATGATCCAGATCGCACGAATGCGCCCCTCGTCGAGCGCGCGGAACATCTCCACCGCTTTCAGGCCGGGGCGGCGGGCCATGCCGGGTGCCTGCCAGAAGCGCTCGACCAGGTCGATGTGCTCCTCGCGCTCGAAGTCCATGTGCGCGGCGAGCTGGTTGGCCAACCCGCCCACCTCGCGCCCGCCCATCGCGTTCGGCTGGCCGGTGAGCGAAAAGGGACCGGCGCCCGGCAGGCCGATGCGCCCGGTGAACAGGTGGCAGTTGAGGATGGCATTGACCTTGTCGGTGCCACTGCTCGACTGGTTGATGCCTTGCGAGAACAGAGTGACGGTGCGCGGCGTGCGCGCGAACCAGCGATAGAAGGTCTCGACCTGCTCGACCGCCAGCCCGCAGTGCTCGGCCACCGCCACCGGCGAGGGCGCATACCAGCGGGCGATGCGCAACGCCTCCTCGAAGCCCTCGCACCGTTCGCCCACGAACAGCGGATCGCCATACCCCTGGTCGTGCAGCCAGGCGAACAGCCCGTTGAACAGCACCGCATCGGTGCCCGGGCGCAGCGGCAGGTGCAGATCGGCGATGTCGCAGGTGGCGGTGCGCCGCGGGTCGATCACCACCACGCGCAGCGGATGCTCGCCGTCGGCGCGCTCGCGCCGGGCGCGTACGATGCGCTGATACAGCACCGGGTGGCACCAGGCCGCATTGGACCCGGCGAACACCACCAGGCCGGCCCGCTCCAGGTCTTCGTAGCAGCCCGGCACCGTGTCGGCACCGAAGGCGCGCTTGTGCCCAGCCACCGCCGAGGACATGCACAGGCGCGAATTGGTGTCGATGTTGGCCGAGCCGATGAAGCCCTTCATCAGCTTGTTGGCGACATAGTAGTCCTCGGTGAGCAGCTGCCCCGAGACATAGAAGGCCACGGCATCCGGGCCGTGTTCCTCGATGATGGCGCGAAAGCGCGCGGCCAGGGTGTCGAGCGCCTCGTCCCAGCCGGTCTCGCGCCCGTCCACCCGCGGATGGCGCAGCCTGCCCTCGTGCGAGACGGTCTCGGCCAGCGCCGACCCCTTGGAACAGAGCCTGCCACGGTTGGCCGGATGGTCGTCCAGGCCACGCACGCGGATCTGGGTGCCGCCAAGTACCGTGACTTCCACGCCACAGCCGACGCCGCAATAGGGGCAGGTGGTCTCTACGGTCTTGTTCATGCCGATATTCGTGTGTGCAAGGCACCGACTCTACGGGAAGGCGCGCTCCTGAAACAAGCCTCGATCACGCGGGAATGCCCGGCCACAGACTCAGCGCAATACTCACCCCCAGCCAGAACTGGAAACGCGCCGTGCGCGCAAGCACCGGGTTCAATGCCCGTCCATCGGGGACCTGCCGGAAGTCACCTGCCAGGCGCCAGGCCCAGGGCAGCAGCAGCATGGGTAGCAGCCAGGCCGGCCAGGCGAGCAAGCCGGGCAACAGGGCGAAGGGGAGCAACACCATCGCGGCATACGCCCGATGGCTGCCGGGCGTCGGCAACAGGATCGCCAGGGTGCGACGACCGGCGCGCGCATCGCCATGGCGGTCGCGAAAATTGTTGACCAGCAGTACCGCGGCGGCCGGCAGCCCCAGGATGGCCCCGCCCAGCAGGGCCGCAGGGCTCCAGTAGCCAGCCTGCAGATAATGACTGCCGGCCACCGCCAGCACCCCGAAGAAAAGGAACACGAACAGCTCGCCCAGCGGCAAGGAAGACAGCGGTCGCGGCCCGCCGGAATAGGCCGCCCCGGCCGCCAGGGAGACGAGGCCCAGTACCACGATCGGCCAGCCGCCGACCCAGGCCAGGAACAGGCCGGTCACCAGCGCCAGCCCGAAGGCCAGGACAGCAGCGCGTGATACCGCCTGTGGACTCAGCCAGCCCTGCGCGGTCGCGCGCGCCGGCCCCAGGCGCTCCGGGGTATCGGTGCCGCGCAGGAAATCGGCCACGTCGTTGTGCAGATTGGTGCCGATCTGGATCAGCAGGGCCGCCAGCAGGGTCGCGAGAAAGACCCCGGCATGCACCTGCCCGCTCTCGGCGAACGCCAGGGCCGTTCCCAGCAGGACCGGGCTGACGGAGAGCCCGAGCGTGCGGGGCCGAATGGCCGCCAGCCAGGCAGCGAGCGGCGACATCTCAGGGGCGACGCGGAAACTTGCGGAAATCGGGCGGACGCTTCTCGAGGAAGGCGTCACGCCCCTCCTGGCCCTCGGCCGTCATGTAGAACAGGGCGGTGGCATTGCCCGCCAGTTCCTGGACGCCCGCCAGGCCATCGGTATCCGCGTTGAACCCGGCCTTCAGCAGGCGCAGCGCGGTGGGCGAGTGCCTGAGCATCTGCCGGCACCAGTCCAGGGTCTCCTCCTCCAGCCGCTCCAGGGGCACCACGGCATTCACCAGTCCCATGGCCAGGGCCTCCTGTGCATCGTACTGGCGGCAGAGGAACCAGATCTCCTTGGCCTTCTTCAGGCCCACGGTGCGCGCGAGGATGCCCGCCCCCAGGCCGGCGTCGAAGGAGCCCACCCGCGGGCCGGTCTGCCCGAAGCGGGCGTTGTCGGCGGCGATGGTGAGATCGCACACCAGGTGCAGCACGTGGCCACCGCCGATGGCATAGCCGGCGACCATCGCCACCACCGGCTTGGGCAGGCGGCGGATCTGCATCTGCAGGTCGAGGACGTTGAGGTGGTGCACCCCCTGCTCGTCCTTGTACCCACCGTCGTCGCCACGCACCTTCTGATCGCCGCCCGAACAAAAGGCCTTGTCGCCAGCGCCGGTGAGCACGATGACGCCAATGTCCGGATCGTGATGCGCATGGGCGAAGGCATCCATGAGCTCGCTCACCGTGCGTGGCCGGAAGGCGTTGCGCACCTCCGGCCGGTTGATGGTGATGCGGGCAATGCCCTCGTCGTGATGGTGGTAGAGGATGTCCTGGTAGACCCGGTCGGGCACGGCTTGCCAACTCATTGCAAAGGGCACTCCTGGCGAGGATGGGGCAGAAAATTATATCTGTTCCGCTTGCCAGCATTTCATCATGATTTGCCTGCGATGCGATCACCTCTCCTGGGCATTCAATACGGCGCAGCCGATGCCGGAGTGGAGAAATCAGCAGGTATCAAGGATTCGTCCATTGCATCACCGCCAACAGGTGCTATCATTGCAATCATCCCTCATGGAAACCTCCGAACAAGTTCCTCCCCCATTGTCTATGGGGAAGGAGAATGTGGACTTGTTCACAGGTTCCCCTGGATGAATCAGAGAGGTATTGTCATGGCCAGTCTCGTCGTCAGAAACCTGGACCCGCGTATCGTCGAGGCGCTCAAGCAACGGGCAGCACGGCATGGCAGGAGTGCCGAGGCCGAACACCGGGTGTTGCTGGAAGCGGCCCTGCTGCGCCCCAAGGGCAAGAGCTTTGCCGAGGCGCTCGCCGCCATACCTGACGTCGGGCAGGACGAGGATTTCGCACGGTTGGACGACTCGATGGGCAACGACCGTGTATTTGATTGACACCAATGTCATCAGCGAGATTCGCAAACACGCGAAGGCGAACGAGGGGGTTCAGGCATTTTTCAGACAAGTCGCCGAGGAAGAACAACCGGTATTCATTTCCGTCGTTACCATCGGTGAATTACGTCGTGGTGTGGAGCTGATCCGACACCGCGGTGACGAGCGCCAAGCCAGGCAATTGGAGAAATGGCTGACCGGCATCTTGGCGCAATACCGGGACAACATTCTCGACATCGATCCGGATACCGCCCAGCTGTGGGGATACCTCCGGGTTCCACATCCGGAAAATGCTCTGGACAAGCTGATTGCTGCCACGGCCTTGATCTACGATCTGACTGTGGTCACGCGGAATCACAAGGATTTCGTCAAGACGGGGATCAAGGTATTCAATCCGTTTACCGGGTAGCCGAATGTTCGCGGCGGTGCGTGTAGGAGGTCCGTCCCCGGGCGGAATGTTCGCGGCGAGGACGCCGCTCCTACCGTAGGAGGTCCGTCCTCGGGCCGAATGTTCGCAGCGGGGATGCCGCTCCTACCGTAGGAGGYCCGTCCTCGGGCCGAATGTTCGCAGCGGGGATGCCGCTCCTACCGTAGGAGGTCCGTCCCCGGGCGGAATGTTCGCGGCGAGGACGCCGCTCCTACCGTAGGAGGTCCGTCCCCGGGCCGAACCTCACCGGACCAAATTCGCGGCGGGGATGCCGCTCCTACCGTAGGAGGTCCGTCCCCGGGCGGAATGTTCGCGGCGAGGACGCCGCTCCTACCTGCGGGAGGCTCGTCCGTCGTTCCTCGGGAGCAGCACTTCCACCACCTGAAAACCGCCCCGCTCGAAGGCCGCCTCCAGCGCCGCACCCAGTTCTCCGACGGATTCCACCCGCTGGAAGCCCACGCCGAAGAGGCCGGGCAGCGCGGCCAGGTCGAGGGCCTGGGGGGTGCGCCAGCAGGCCTCGAACGCCGGCAGGTGGCGCTGGGGCAGGCCGTCGAAGATGCCGCCGCCGCCGTTCTGCAGCACCACTGCCACTGCATCCAGCCCGGCCGTGTTGGCCAGCGCCCCCAGGTCGTGCTGGAAGGTGAGATCACCCATCAGGGCCAGGCGGCGGCCCTGCCCGTTCCAGACCCGGGCCATGCCGATGAAGGTGGAGAGGTTGCCGTCGATGCCGCTCAGCCCCCGGTTGCCGTGGATGGCGATGCGGCGTGTGTCCTGCCCCGACCAGGCGTCCAGCCAGCGCACGGCCAGGGAGTTGCCGCTGAACAGCAGGCTGCCGTCGGGCAGTGTCGCCATCACCTGCCGCACCAGCTGCCCCTCGACCGGCAACTCCCCTGCCCCCTGGTCCGCGTGGCGCCAGCGATCCAGCCACTCGGGTTCTGCCGGGTCGGGGCACCGCCGGCACAGTGCCTCGGCGAGCGCCTGCGCGTCCACGGGCAGCGTCTCCACGCCCAGCCCCAGAGGGTCGATGCGACGCCCGCGGTGATCGACCACCCAGTGGTGTTGCACACTCCACTGCTCCAGCGCCTGGCGCAGGGCAGCGGCGAGCGGCAGGGTGCCGAACTGGAGGATCCACCGGGGCCGGAGTAGCTCCACCTGCTCCGGCAATGCCAGGAAGCGGGGATAGGCGGTGACCCGGTTGGGGCTGGGGCTTCTGGTGAAGCGCAGCCCGGAGAGGGGGTCGGCCAGCAGGGGCACACCCAGGGCCTCGGCCAGGTCCAGCACGGGATCGAGAGGGATACCCGCCTCCCCGCACAGGATCAGGCCGGGACCTGTGGAAAAGCGCTCCAGCAGCCTGGAGAGCAGGGCCGGCGTGGGGCGCAGCGAGGGCACTGCCGGGGGCCGCACCTCGCCCGCCTCGGGCCGCGGCAGTTCACCGGCGGGGACCAGGGGCTCACGGAAGGGCAGGTTCAGGTGCACCGGCCCCGGCCGGGGCCATTGGCAGTCCAGCACCAGCTGGCGGCCCAGCGCGCGTAGCCGCCGCCGCTGGCCTTCCTCCTCTGCTGCCTCGGAAATCGCCTGGAAGACCCTGACGTGGCTGCTGAAGAGCCCCACCTGGTCGGTGGTCTGATTGGCCCCGCAGCGCTGCAGCTCCCAGGGGCGGTCGGCGCTGAGCAGCACCAGGGGGATGCCGCTCTCGTCTGCCTCCATCACCGCAGGCAGCCAGTTGCCGGGCGCACTGCCAGAGGTGGCCACCAGCGCTACCGGCCGTCCGCAGGCGCGCGCCATGCCCAGCGCGGTGAAGGCGGCGCAGCGCTCGTCCAGGATCACGGTGTGCTGCAGCCTGGGGTGAAGAACGGCGGCCAGCACCAGGGGCGTACTGCGCGAGCCGGGCGAGATCACCACCTGCTCCAGGCCGGCGCCGGCCAGCCCGTCCAGCAGGGCCAGCGCCCACTCGAGATTGACCCGTCCGAGATCGCTCATGACAGCAGGCGGTCGCGCAGGGTGCGCAACTTCAGCTCGGTCTCGGCCAGCTCGTTGCCGGGTCGCGAGATCCGGGTGATCCCTGCACCGGCATGCAGTGTCAGTTCCGCGCCACGCAGCAGGCCGCAACGCAACACCACCGCCAGTTCGGCACGGTCGCCATCACCGACCCAGCCGAAACCGCCGGTGTACCATCCCCTCGCCTGCCGTTCGTGCGCGCGTATCCAGGCCATGGCCGCCTGCCGTGGCACCCCGCCCACCGCCGGTGTGGGGTGCAAGGCCTCGAGCAGGTCATGGACATCGGCCTCGGGGGACAGGCGTCCGCGGACCGGCGTGGCAAGGTGCGCCAGACCCGGAAGTCGCAGGGTCGTGGGTTGCGCCCCGGCCTCGACGGTGTCGCACCAGCGACCGAGCGCGGCACACACCGCCTCCACCACCGGTTGGTGCTCGTGGTGCCACATGCCCTCGCCCTCGGGCCATCCATCCTCTGGCAGGGTCCCGGCGATCGCATCACTGCAGACCTGTCCCCCCGCCATGGACAGCAGGCGCTCCGGGGTGGCGGCGAGCAACGTGGCCTGCCCCAGGCGCACCCCGAGGATGGTGCAGCCCGAGAAATCGCCGGCCAGCCGGTCGAGCAATGTGGCGCTGTCGGGCACGCCGTCGAAACGCAACCGCTGGGTGCGCGAGAGCACCACCTTGTGCAGGAACACATCACCGCGGATGGCCGCCACGGCCTCGGCCACATCGCGCGACCATGCCGCGCCGGAAGGTTCCTCCCGCATCTCGAGCAGACGCGGTGAGGGAATGGCCGAGCCATGGCCGGTCTCGAGCAGACGCAGCAGCCATCCCATCCAACGATCGATCACCTGGGCCGGCGCTTCGCGGCGCGCGCAATCCTGGCTGAAGGTCAGGCAGCAACGCCCTCGATGCCACTCCAGCAGCACGGAGGGCACGCTCCACAGCAGATTGGGGAAGGGCTCCCAGGACCCCTCACCGGGATCGCGGGGGTCGAAGGCGAAACCCAGGAAGGCGCGCGCCTGGCGTCGGGCCTGGCCCTGTTCGATGTGGAGCCAGTCGGCCTCGCGTTCCGCCACGCGTTGCCGCAGCCGGGCGAAACGGTCGTCTCCCCGTTCGCTCAGGCGCAGGGCCTCACCCAGTCCCAGCAGGCGGTGATCGTCGGCCGGGCGCTCCCAGAAGAACCAGGGTTGCAATGCCTCTCCAGGCACCGGCAGGGGATCGAGCGGTATCTCGAAGCTGATCGACAGCAGGCCCCGCCTGGAGACGAGCAGTGGCGAGGCCAGCCGGCGCAGTTCCAGGCCAAGACCACCCAGCCAGGCCGGGGTCGCGGAATGGAGTCTGGCGGATGATCGCGGCATGCCTCAGGACCTGGTCGTGTCGAATCGATAGGGAACCTCGATGATACGCCCCGGAAGATACAACAACACCCTCGCCTCCCAGCGCATGCGCTGACGGATGCACACCGAGAGCGAGGCCTCGCCCTCGAAGCGTCCCTCTCCCAGGGGGGCCAGCCGGGGGCGGTTGTAGAGCATGCGCATGTCGACCCCGGAGAAATCGACCTCGACCCGTCGTGCCGGCACGTCTCGCAACTGGACGCGCAGGCGCAGGCGCTGGGCAACGGGGATTGGCCGGGGCAGGATCTCGAATACCAGCTCGCCCCCACCCGGCAGCTCGCGCCGGCAGGCACCCTGCTGGATAGCGCAGGCATCCAGCGCCAGCACCACCCGTTCGGGCTCGGCCTGAGAGTGCCATCCATACCCGCCGATCACCACCAGCCCCGACAGGGCGAGGACCGCCAGCCAGCGGCGATCGAGGCCCCAGCGCGCCATCAGGGCAGATCGCCCCGGCGGAACAGGCGATACCCCAGCCAGGCGAACAGGCTGCCCAGCGCGACCGGATAGGCGACCGCCCAGGCCAGATAACCCTGTTCCCCGAAATGGTCGAGGATCACGTAGGCGGCCGGTCCCAGCATCACCAGCTGCGGGTCGAACAGCAGCATGGCCCCGGTGCGGAACACCTGCAGCGGGTTGGCCAGGGCGATGGCGATCACCGCCTCTGGCGGCATGCCCTCGCGGATCAGCACCGCCAGCAGGATCAGGTCCAGGAACAGCAACAGCAGCAGCCAAACCAGGAAGGCCGCGCCGGTGGCGATATCCGATGAGCGGGCCAGGGTGGAGACGAACATGCCGATACCCAGGAAACACCAGGCGAGCGCAATCAGGAACAGGGTATAGAAGGCGACCTGCACCCAGGGGATGTCCACGCCCTTCAACATTGCCCAGACCACGGCACCCGCCAGCGCGAGCAGCACGGGCAGGAACACCACCAGGAAGCGCCCCAGCAGCTTGCCCCAGAACCAGCTCGCCAGGCTGACCGGCAGAGACAGCATGTACTCGAAGATGCCCGCCTCGCGATCACCCGCCACCGAGCGCACCGTGGTGATGAGCACGAACAGGGGCAATACCGCCATGGTGATCTGCAGATAGGTCACCAGCAGGCGCGAGAGGCCGGTGAAGCCCATGACGCGGGATTCGGTGAGCCCCGAGATGAACATCGCCACCACCAGCCCACCGAAGATCAGGCTGTAGACCAGGAACCAGCGCGAACGCAGGGACTCGCTGATGTCGGCACGCGCGGTGCGCAGCAGATGCTTCATGACCCCCCTCCGCTTCCAGGCGGGGTATGCCCCCCGCCACGGTGCACGTGAAAGGTCGCTTCGACCTCGTCGATGTGACGCACCGCGCCCGCGAAGTCGAGCGCACCGGCCTCGGGCTCCGGCGTGGCCCCCAGTCCATACCCCATGGGCGTGACCTTGCCCGGCACATACCAGGCCTTGCGTGCATCCAGCCAGTGCCCGTTGCGGTAGTCGTTCACCCAGATCTCCACACCGGGATCGTCGAGCTGCGCACGTTCCCTGAGCCAGATCACCGCGCAGCCGATGTCGTCGAACTTGTACACGCGGCTGCGGCCCTGTTCTTCGCGGCGGATCTGCGCCGCATAGTGCGGCTCGCTGATGGCCATGGCGCAGCGCGCGCAGACCTCGCGATCCCAGCGCACGTCCACCGGGCCGCTGTCCTTCTCGTCCGAGCAGGCGGACAACAGCCAGGACAGGAACAGCAACCCGGCAATGGCAAGGATCCGTCGCTCAGGCCGCATGGCGCGCCACCTCCTCGAGGTGAATACCCTGCAACAGGGCGGCATAGCGCGAGAGGGTACCGAGAAAGCGCAGGCGATCCGCGCCGGCCACCTGGCCCTCCCAGGACAGGCCCTCGTCACGCGTGACGAATCCCCAGCCACGAATGGTGGCGGCGAAGGCATCGCTGGGACGCACCAGTTCGATCCGCGCGCACAGCAGCGAGGTCATGACCACGTCGTCGGCCACGTGATCGTCCAGCACGACCTGTCCCTGGTCCATCTCGACCACCCGGTTCACCAGGGTGGCCACCTCGTCCAGGCGATGGCTGGAGATGATCATCGCCGCCTGTGCCTTGCGTTCGGCCAACAGGTGAAAGAAGTTGTGGCGTGCCTCGGGGTCCAGATTGGCGGCCGGTTCGTCCAACACCAGCAGGGCACAATCCCGTCCCAGGGCGATCGCGATCAACAGCTTCTGTTTCATGCCGCCGGAGAGACGATCGAAGGGACGATGCCGGATCGCGCGTGCATCCAGCCCCAGGCGTTCCGCCACCTCGTACATGCGTTCGGGGTCACTGTCGCACACGCCGGCGGAAAAACCGATCAACTGCCCCACCGGCATCTTCAGCGGCGGCGAGATCTGCGGCACGAAGCCGACTCGCCGCAGCACCTCGGTGCGGTGATCACGCGGTGACAAACCGCCGATGGCCACCTTGCCTTCGCACCGGTACTCGCCCAGCAGGCAGCGGATCAGGGTGGTCTTGCCCGCGCCGTTGGAACCGACGAGGGCGACACGATCACCCCGGGCGATGCGCAGGTCGACACCCTTGAGCACCCGCTGGCGACGGAAATGCTTGCTGACTCCTCGCAACTCGATCATTGGCAGGTGCGGCTCCCGGGTTCGTTCACAACAGGTCTCCCAGTCCCTTGTACTGGATACTCAGCGCGCCGGTCGGGCAGGCATCGACGCAACGCAGGCAGCGCGTGCAATCGGCACCGATGTCCACTTCCATGGCGGCCGCCCGTCCCTTGATCACCGTATCCAGCACATGGGGTACCAGGCACACCTTGCGACATTCACCTTCGTGGAAGCAGTTGGGCAGGCTGTAATGCACCGTGAAGGGCGAGGTGGCGCCAACGATGCCATAGGTCAGACCGATGGGGCAGGCATAACGGCACCAGGCGCGCCGCGAGAAGAAGATCTCGAACAGCAGCAGCAGGGCCACCCAGACCAGGGCCACACCGGGGCCATAGATCAGGGCGCGACTGAGGATGCCGGTGGGAGAAATCGTTTCGTAGACCGTGTAACCGGTCGCCACCGCCAGCGCGGCGAACAACAGCCACAGCCAGGTCCGGGCGCGCCGGTCGAACTGGATGTCCCGGGCCAGACCGCGGGCACGCAGCCTGAGATGCAGCATCTCCGCCCACTCGGCCAGCAGGTGGTAAGGGCAGACCCAGGAGCAGAAGCTTCGCCCGCCCATCAGCCACCACATGATGAACACCGTGGTGGTGCCGATGAGCAGGTTGATGACCACGTGCTTGAAGGCGAGCATCACCTGCAGGGCGGAATTGAGATCGGCAAGGTGAAAACCGGCAAAACGCGAGGCGGTGAGCGCCCCTTCCAGCAGCTGGATGTCGAAGTAGTACGACAGCACGAACAGCAGGTTGACCGCGATGAGAACGGCCCAGCGCAGGCGACGCTTCTTCTCCGGCGGCCGATGCTCGGCCTTGTGCGCCAGCTCGGCGCGAAGGGCGGCGATGCGCTCCTTGTCGCCGGCCTTCTGGCGATGCAGTTCACGCACCTCGGCCGGCATGTCCTTCTTGTCGACACGCCTGGGCGCGCCACCGAACAGTACCCGCAACGACTCGATGACACGGCTCATGCTCGCATCCCCCGACTGCTCCGCCGGCTCTCCTCGCTGTCGATGACAATCACCGACGGCTCGGCCGGACAGATCATTTCACATACCCCGCAACCGACGCAGCCATCGAGAATCACCGGTTGCATGCGCTTCACCCCGTCGCCTCCCTCCAGTGCCCTCAACGCGATGGCATGGCGCGGGGGACATTCACCGGGCTGACGCTGCGCGACCCGACCCAGGCTCTCGCGACGCTTCTCGTCCTCGCGGGCGCATTCCGCAATACTGATCTCGATGGGGCACTGGCGTACACAGAGATCGCACAGTTCGAGGTCGTACGGGTGTTCCGCGACGGGCTGGGGATGCCATCGGTCGATCTCGGCATAGCGCAACCGTCCCTTGAAATCCGGGCCCCGGGCCGTGCCCTCGAAGCCCTTGCCCTGCACCGCCAGGCAACGTGCCGGCGCCACTACCCTGGCGACCCCCATGTCCACCTGGGAAGGAAAGGCAATCTCGTGGATCAGGGCGCCAGTCGGACAGGCGAGCACGCACTGCAGACCATCGCAGGAGAAATCGCAGGCCTGGTCACGGGCCTCGATGTGCGGCACGCCGACCCCGAAGCCGTCGTCGAGGTCGGAAAGCTTGATCGCCTCCACGGGACAGACCTGCACGCACTGGCCGCACTTGATGCAGGCCGCGAGGAAGTCGTCCTCACGCAAGGCACCCGGTGGTCGCAGGCGCTGCTCCAGGCGCCCCGAGGCCACCGGCAGATAACCCAGCAAGGAGGCGCCGGCGACACCAGCCGTCAACGCAAGGGAAGCGAGGAAACGACGGCGTGCACGCTGCGCGGGCGTAAGACGGGCTTTCTTGCTCATGGCCCTATTCCTCCAGGCTCCGTTTCAACAACTCGAAGGCATCCAGGGTCTTGGGCTCGTGCTTCACCTCGACCTTGGCCAGCGTGTGGAGATAGGGGTGCTCATCACGCACCAGCAGCTTCGGCTCCGAGAAGGGCGCCAGGCGCTCGAGAAAGTCGAGTACCTCGAGCAGGGGAGAGCCCTTGAAGAACTGCGCATAGGGACGGTCCTGCCACAGGCGATCGGCATAGGCATAGAGTTCGTATGGCGTGTCTCCCGCGCCGTCCTGGTCGCGGTCGAAGCCGACATAGTCGCTCCAGTAGTTTCCCTCCCATTGGTTTCGCCTGGCCGAACCGCCACCACCGACGGCCACCTGGGTGAGATTGTCGACGAACTGGTTGCCCCTGAAGATGTTGCCTTTCCAGTCGTTGAGAAAACGCACGCCGATACCGTTGTAGGCGATCAGGTTGCCCGAGAAACGGTTGGTGGTGTCCGGCTGGAAGGGAGAGACATCGATATACAGGCCGCTGGCGCAATAGAGGATCTCGTTGTTCTCGATGGTGAGATCCGATGTCTCCTTGAAGCCGATCCCGACGCCCGTCGGCCCGACGGCGTGGGCGATATGGTTGTTGCGCAGCACCACCGAGTCGCTGTACATGAGGAAGATCCCCACCGCGTTGTTCACGTAGTGGTTGTCCTCGACCAGGTTGTGGCGCGAGTACATGAAGTGCAGGGAATAGCGGCTGTTGGATCCCCGATTGCGGGCGATCACGTTGTTGGCCGAGTACCAGACCACCATGTCCCGCACATTGTCGGTGACGTTGTCCGTGATCTCGTTGTTGAAGCTGTACCAGAGACGCACCGAATCGCCCCGCTGCCCCAGGGAAAACTCCGTCTTGGAGCTGATGCGATTGCGGCGCACGATATTGTTGTTCGATTGCTGCAGGTCGACGCCGAACAGGCAGTCGTCGATGACGTTGTCCTTGATGACGTTGTAGTTGCCGCGCACCTGGACGCCGGCATCGATGTCGTTGGCCGATTCGCCAGAGTGGGTCAGGTGCAGGTTCTTGAGCGTGGCACCATCGGTATCCAGCACCACCACCGAGCCCTTGCCACCCCCGTCGATGGTGACCTTGCCCTGGCCGTCGATCACCATGGGCTTGTCCACCACTACCGGCCCGGCATAGACACCCGGCGGAGGCACCAGGGTCCCGCCTTCCGGGGTCCGGTCGACCAGCGCCTGAAAAGCGGGCAAGGCGTCCGCCACTGCCGCTCCCTGAAGCAGCAGCGCCATGAAGGCCAGCCAGGTCAGGCGCGCTGCCTTCACTCGCCCTCTCCTTCCCGGAAGGCCTTGCGGCGGATCAGGGCGGCCAGTGCCAGCAATGCCGAACTGACGAGCATCAGGAAGAATCCCCAGTAGGGATAGGAATGGGTGGTGAACTGCGCCACCTTGCCCTGCCCGAAGACGGTGGGCATGAAGGGCTTGACGGTGAAGGCCCCCATGGCGTTGAGGCGATGGCCATACCACCACAGCCAGGCCGAATACTCGATGATGAAGAACAGCGGCAGGGCCATGGGGACGAGGATCAGCAGCCAGTACACCAGGCCGCCGGTCTTGCGCGCGCCCCAGACCAGGAACACCATCGCCGCGAGGATGGCCCAGAACACGGCATGCGCCACCGAGATCATGGTCCTGGCCATGGGCACGATCTCGGCGGGGTTGTTGAAGTAGCGCCCCAGGCTCTTTTCATAGTGCCAGCGCAGGATCTGCGCACCGCTCCCGTTCCAGGTCTCGCGCTCACCCTCGGGCCGGCGCGTCTGGTCGCGTTCGAAGGTACCGCGCAGCAGCGCGATATTGGCCTGCTTGGGATCGGCAGCAGTCCTGTCGTCGTTCACCTCGACCTCGACGCCCAGGCCTTCATCGGCAACCAGCTCGCTGCCCAGTTCCGCCAGGCGCTTGGTCATCTCGTCTTCCGAGGAGCGGAACTGCTCGACCGAGACCGCATCCTCGGGAACGGCATCCTTGAGCTTCTCCAGAACCCCCTGCCCCTTTTCCTCACCCCGCTGGGTATCCTGGTCCATGGACTTGACCAGTGCCTCGACATAGCCGGCCGGCTGGTAACTCAGGCCGCCTTCGCCATACCAGTAGAGGTACATCCAGATGGCGATCACCGCGAAACCGGCCGACATGATGGCCATGCGCAGTCTCGGCCGGGTACAGGCGAAACCGGCCAGCATCACCCCCAGCAGGGAAAGCAGAAAGGGCGAGAAGGCCTTCTCGATGACCCCACCCGCGGCGATGGGGTACATCCCCACGTAGTGGTTGATGGTGTCCATCTCGTGCACGCAGTCGAGCGCTTCTTCCTCGGTGATCTCGCGCTTGGCGACCTTCTTGCACCCGTTGAACACGCCGTTCATGTGGAAGTGAATGCGCACGCCATCGGGGAAGGACTCGGCCGGGTAGTTGGGCGCGGTCAGCGACACCCACCAGATGGGGGAGAAATAGATGACTGCCAGCAATGCCAGGCTGGCGAGGATGAACAGATTGGATATCAGGATACGCTTGGACATGTGGTCACCACTCGATGTGCATCGGACCGGAGCCGTCGCTTCACCCCACGATGCGTGCGGTTTCTGTCGTTTCCAAAAAGCGAAAGAAGCGATGAGGCGCTTCTTTCGTCATGGCCGCACGGGGGCGCCGTATCGCGCCCCGAGCGTGCCGCTCAGTCGTAGTCCGGGTTGGTCCAGTCCGGCGACGGCGCCAGGTCTTCCTTGGGCACCGGGATCCAGGACACGTAGTTGATCACCTTCTTCATCTGGTCGTTGGTAAAGTTCCTGATCTGCTTGACCATGTCGGGGTTGGCATTGCGCCGCTTGCCGTCGCGGATCCACTGGAACTGACGCACCATGTAGAGGTAATGCTGTCCCTGGATCCTGGGATAGAACTTCGCGGCATTGCCCTCGCCGTGCTTGCCATGGCACTTGACGCAGTTGTCCTTGAACAGCTGCTCGCCCTCTTTCCATTCCGGCGTTCCCGGCTTCCAGGGTCCCTTGCCGTTGTCCGGGTTCATCGGCAGCTTGGAGATATAGGCGGTCACATCGGCCATGGCCTGCGGGCCGCCGATGGACTCGGCCTTGGCGAAGGGATACATGGTGGGGTTGTCGCGGTGGCCCTCGCGGATGTCCGCCAGCTGCTTGACCAGCACCGACTGGTGTTGCCCGGCGATCTGCGGGAAGGTGCCGTCCTTGGTGCCCCAGCCCTCGGTCAGATGGCAGGCGGAGCAGACCTCGAACACCTCGATCCCGTTCTCGTGGTCGGGCTTGAGCTTGAGCGCCTCGTCACGCTCGCCGGTATGCTCCAGCCAGGCGAAGGCCTGACTGCTGAGCAACAGGCTGGCCGCGATCCCGGCCAGGGAAGTCACACGTCGAATCTTCATGGATAAAACCCTCCAGAGTCAGCCGGGGAAGATGTGCCGGACAGGCCGGTTTTCGCCCGGTTTCACAACATGAAAAAAATGCTAGCACCGCCCTTCCGGGCATCCCTTGACTTTGCTCAAGCGCCAATCCAACCCCTTCAATCGTCCTGCCAGGACAGCCAGGCCAGGATGTCAGCAATGTCCTGGTCGCTGTATTCCCGGAACAGCTCCGCATCTTCGGGATCGTCGTGCAGGCGCTCCCCCTTGCGGATGTTCTCGATCTGGCGCAACAGGTAATCGCTGTGCTGGCCCGTGAGCATGGGCACGTGTTCTTCCCAGTCTCCCTCGCCATGGCGCCCGTGACAGCTGCCGCATTCCTTGCGATACAACCTGCCGCCGCGCTCGGGGTCGCCGGGATAATGCGGCACATTGAGCACCTTCTTGCTCTCCTCCAGGCGCGCCAAGGCATCGAAGGCAGCCCCTGGCTCCAGCGGGCTCATGTGCCGGGGAAGCTGGATGCTCGCGATGTAGGCCGTGATGGTGCGCACATCCTCCGGTGGGAGCTCGTGATCATTGGCATAGGGGATCATCGGTATGTTGATCCGCTTGCGCTCCTTGAACAGCCGGATCTCGCGCGCCAGGTAGGCGGGGTCCAGCCCCGCGAGGCGCGGGTATTCGCCATCACGGGTGCCCTGGGCATAGACCCCGTGGCATCCGGCACAGATCTCCATGATCTCCTCGGCATCATCCGGATCGAAATCCGGGATCTGATGCTCTCCGGCACCGGCCATGCCGGATACCAGGAAAAAGAGAATCGGCACGAGGCGCATGAACTGGCTCATGGTCTACTGCACGAAAAGAAGAAGTAAGGACGACGCTGCGACAACCGTGCGCAGCGTGCGCGGTACTGCCACCACCCGTGGGTTCAGGGCGTCATCTGCGAGATGTAGTCGGCGAGTGCAGCCAGGTCCTCGTCACTGAAACGCGGCTTGCCATCCGGGGTGACCAGCACCCCCTTCATTGCCAGCGACTGGCCATTGGCCCGCGCACCACTCATGATGTCCTTGATCTGTTGCAGGATGTATTCCCGGTTCTGTCCGGCGATCTTCGGGTAGAGCGGCATCAGGGTGGTCTTGCCGTCCTTGCCGTGACAGGCCGCGCAGGTCATGTAGAGCTTCTTCGCGTCTGCGGCCTGGGCACTGGTAGCGAGCACCGCGGTGAACAGGCCCGACAGTGCAACAAGGCGGATTGCTTTGGTGAACATGGATTGAATCTCCGGTTGCGGGGGGAGGCGCAGCCTCTCCCCGATATTCAGGGATGAGATCCCCGGGACCGGCGAGACCGCCAGTCCCGGGGCGACACGCCTCAGATCACTTGATCTTCTTCGCGCCGTGTTCCTCGAGATAGGTCTTGGCCCGCAAACCGAGGTCCGCCGCCTTGACCTGGTACTGCCACCATTGGTTGGCCCAGAGCATGGCGTTGTTCCAGTCCTTTTTGGCGGCAGCCGCCTCGGCCTTGGCACGGGCATCCTTGGCGAAGCCCAGCTGGTCGGTGGCGTCTTCCACCAGTGCAACCACGGTCGGGAAGTCCTTGTAGTTGTGGCTGGTGATGAAGCCGACCACCTGGTTGATGACCTCCTGGGTCTCCAGGTTGGTCTTGACCTGCTTCTTGTAGTCCGCCTCGGTATAGGTCGTGCCAGCCTTCAGGCCAACGGTCTTGGCCTTGTACCCCTTGGGCTGCACCAGCAGATAGCCCTGCATCTCCAGGTGGAGAGCCGAGCAGAATTCGGTGCAGTAGTAGGGATACACCCCGGGCTTGTCGGCCACGAAGCTGGCCGTGGCGGGTGGGATCCCCGGGTACCGAGCTCGAATTCGCCCTATAGTGAGTCGTATTACAATTCACTGGCCGTCGTTTTACAACGTCGTGACTGGGAAAACCCTGGCGTTACCCAACTTAATCGCCTTGCAGCACATCCCCCTTTCGCCAGCTGGCGTAATAGCGAAGAGGCCCGCACCGATCGCCCTTCCCAACAGTTGCGCAGCTGAATGGCGAAT
>AMFO01001614.1_pt1 | contig 33344 bp, 27 predicted proteins | sample 552608 | NCBI WGS metagenome assembly AMFO01 (sample SAMN01893955, study PRJNA167987) | microbial mat metagenome | biome: hydrothermal vent | place: USA: Loihi, Hawai'I | collected 2003-05-01
TTTGCACCTCGCCCCAGACCAAGTCGAAACACTTCTCCAGCAACTGCACCAGTTTCACGTTGAATACGGCGCCCTGGATACCCTGCTCGATGAGCGGCGCGAGCAGTTGCTGCTCGAAGGTTTTCGCCGCTTTCTGGAGACCTTTCTCGAGCGACCGGAACAAGGACAGGCGATCGTCAAGCGTCTGGCGGGCGACTATTTCGACGAGGACATCCCCTTCGTCCTGCTGATGGGGGCGTTCAACCGGATCAAGAGCGAGCTGATCCGGCTGGTGGCCTCCAACATGCAACAGCCGGTCGAACACTATCTGGAGATCGATCGCCTGTTCGAGCAGGCCAAGCGGGGCACCGCCCGGCAATACCTGATGCTCGAGGCCCGTCGCTCACAGCGACTGCCGCAGTCGCTGGTGCGCGAGAAACTGCTGATCCGCATCTATCTCGACTGGCTGCAGCAATTGCGCGAGGCCGTGGCGGGTGACCTGTCCGGATTTCCACTGGAGTCGCTGGCTGAGAGCCGCTTCAGTCAGGCGCTGCGTTATCCCGAGAGCATGATGATCTGCCTGGATCTGAAGCTGTGTGACCAGATCAACGAGCAGCACCGGGTGATCCTGCAGCAGGCCAGCATCCTGCATGCCATGCTCAGCGGCGGCCGTTACGAACAGGGCTATGTGGCCTATCAGGACCTGCTGGCCAAGGTCTCCGAACTGCTGAACCTGCTCAGCATCCTCTACTTCGAGAGCGAGACCAACCGCATCGGGCGGTTCTTCGGGTTTCTGCAGGCCGCGCTCTACCTGCCGGGGCGCAAGTTTCTGTGCGTGCTCAATCTCGGTCATCTTGCGCGCATCAACAAGCTGTATGGCGCCGAGGCCGGGGGACGGGCACTGGGCCATATCGAGGCGGTGTTGCGCGAAGAGTTCGAGGACAACCAGTCCTGGCTGCTGTTCACGCGCGGTATCGCGGGTGATTTCTACATCATGGGACACGACGTCGATGCCACCGAGCTCGATGCCCTGTGTGCGCGGGTAGAGCAGCGCCTGAGTGAGGTCGGTGACGATCTGCCCTTTGCCATCGAAGTGGCCTATCACGGCATCGAACTGACCAAGCTGAACGAACTCACCACCGAGGATCTCCACCTGGTCGTCGAATATCTCACCGAGCAGGCGGGACAGGGGCGCCGTGATATCGCCGTGGGCAGCGAGGATGCGCAGCGCCTGCTCGACTGGTTGGGGGCGCGCTACCGCCGCTCCATCGATCTGCGTACGCGCCTGGTGGCGGAGCACACCGACATCTTCATCCAGCCGCTGGTGACCCTGGACGACACGCGCTGTCTGTACGCCTTCGAGGTGCTGGGCCGTTTCCGCGAGGGCGAGGGGCATATCAGTGTGGGCATGTTCATCGAGGATATCATCGCCGCTGGCATGGCGATCGATCTCGATCGCCTGATCCTGTCCCACATCGTGGCGCAGGCCGGTCCCCTGCACGACATCACCCGGCGCCTGTTCATCAATGTCTGTGCCTGCTCGCTCGAGAGCAGGGCCTACCTGGACGCGTTGGTCGAGGCGGTGCAGGGGCCGTTGCGCGGCTTCGAAGTGGTCATCGAACTGACCGAGCAGACCCTGCTGGAGCGCCGCGAGTTGATCACCGAACTGCATCGAGAACACGGCCTGCACTTTGCCGTGGATGACTTCGGCACCGGTTACTCCACCCTGCAGCTGGTGATCGAGCTGGCGCTGGAGGGCAGCATTCGCTACCTCAAGCTGGATGGTTCGCTCACGCGCAATGTCAACACGCGGCCCGCGGTCGAGCGCATCATGCACATCACCCGTCAGATGGCCCACGAGCTGGGACTGGAAACCGTGGTCGAGGTGATCGAGAGTGCTGCCCAGCTCGACAAGCTCACCGAGCTGAAGATGGATCTCGGCCAGGGGTTTCTGCTCGGTGTGCCCGACACCGTGGCGGTCTGGCGCGGCAAGGTGAATTACATGCAGACCCGTACCGAGGTGCAGAGCCCACGGGCGTTCGTGCTCTGAACGCCCGCGACCATTGTAGAATCCGCGCCTGGTCTTTCACCGAGGAGCCGGTATGCCCGCCGACGAGAACAACCTGATCTGGATCGACCTGGAGATGACCGGGTTGGATACCGACCGCGACCACATCATCGAGATTGCCACCGTGGTCACCGATGCCGAGCTGAACATTCTCGCCGAGGGGCCGGTGATCGCCATCTACCAGCCGAGTGCGGTGATGGACGCCATGGACGAGTGGAACACCCGCCAGCACGGCCAGTCCGGGCTCACCCGGCGGGTGCGCGAGAGTCGCTACTCGGTGGCCGATGCCGAACGCGAGACCCTGGCCTTTCTGCGTCAGTGGGTGCCCAAGGGCAAGTCGCCCATGTGCGGCAATTCCATCTGCCAGGACCGGCGCTTCATGGCGCGCCTGATGCCGGAACTGGAAGACTATTTCCATTACCGCAACCTGGATGTCTCCACTCTCAAGGAGCTGGCCCGGCGCTGGGCGCCGGCGGTGTACGAAGGTTTCGAGAAGGATTCCTCGCACCTGGCGCTGGAGGACATCAAGGATTCCATTGCCGAACTCCGCCACTACCGCGAACACTTCCTGAAGATCTGATCCCGTTCAAGGGGACGGCGCCAGCTGTGCCAATGCCCAGTGCACATGCTCGCGCACCAGCGCCGAGGGGTGTGACAGGCGTGCGCGCAATGTCGGGATCGCCCGGGGATCGCCGCTGTTGCCCAGTGCCACCGCGATGTTGCGCAACCAGCGTTCGTGGCCGATGCGGCGGATGGCCGAGCCCTCGGTGCGTTTCAGAAAAGTCGCCTCGTCCCAGGCGAACAGTTCGATGAGGGTGGCGCTGTCCAGGTCGTGGCGCGGCAGGAAGTCGGCCTCGGTGGTATCGTTGGCAAAGCGGTTCCACGGGCAGCAGAGCTGGCAGTCGTCGCAGCCGTAGATGCGGTTGCCCATCAGCGGACGCAAGGCCTCGGGAATCGGGCCGTGCAGTTCGATGGTGAGATAGGAGATGCAGCGCCGTGCGTCCACCTGGTAGGGCGCAACGATGGCGCGGGTGGGGCAGGCGTCGATGCAGGCGGTGCACTCGCCGCAATGATCGCTCACCGGGCTGTCCACCGGCAGTGGCAGGTCGGTGTAGAGCTCGCCCAGGAAGAACCAGCTGCCGGCGTCGCGCGCGAGGATATTGGAGTGCTTGCCCACCCAGCCCAGGCCGGCCTTCTGCGCGATGGCCTTTTCCATCACCGGCGCGCTGTCGGTGAATACCCGGTAGCCGAAGTCGCCGATCTCGGCGGCGATGCATTGTGCCAGTTTCTTGAGACGGGCGCGCAGCACCTTGTGATAGTCGCGTCCCAGGGCATAGCGTGAAATGAAGGCGGCGGCCGGGTCGCGCAGCACGCTGCCTGGATCGGGCTCGGATGGGCGATAGTCCAGGCGTACGCTGATGATGCGCAGGGTGCCGGGCACCAGCTCGGCCGGGCGGGTGCGCTTGCTGCCGTGACGCTGCATGTAGTCCATCGTGCCGTGGTAGCCTTTGGCCAGCCAGGCGTGCAGATGGCGTTCGGCCTCGGTGAGATCGGTGTCACAGATGCCGACCGCGCCGAAGCCCAGCGCGCGGCCCCATTGCTTGATGTGTCGGGCCAGTTGCGCGTAGTCGATGTCGTCACCCTTGTTCATGGAGCACACTCTACCCAAATGCCATACCGCGTGATGCCAAAGACCGAGACCCTGCCAGCGGCGCTGTACACCGCTGAACAAGTGCGCGCGCTCGACCGCCAGGCCATCGAGCGTTTCGACATCCCCGGTGCCGAGCTGATGCAACGCGCCGGTGAAGTGGCCTTTGCCCTGGCGCGCGAACGCTGGCCGGAGGCGCGACGCTGGTGCGTATTGTGCGGTACCGGCAACAATGGCGGCGACGGTTTCGTGATCGCGCGGCTGGCTGCCGAGGCCGGTCTGACGGTGCAGGTGATCCAGCTCGGAGAGCGCGAGCGCATCACCGGTGACGCCCGCCTGCATGCCGATCACTGGGCGGCGCTCGAGCGGCCCTGGACGGATTTCGACGGGGCCCTGCCACGCGATTGTGACCTCCTGATCGACGCCCTGCTCGGCACCGGCCTGGATCGCGAGCTGGTCGGGGCCTGGCGCACGGCAGTGGAGACGATCAATGCCCATCCGGCACCGGTACTGGCGGTGGACATTCCTACTGGCCTGGATGCCGATCGTGGGGTGGTGCTGGGTATGGCGGTACGGGCTGCCGCGACCATCAGTTTCATCGGGCTCAAGCGCGGTCTGTTCACCGGCGAGGCCCCCGAATACTGTGGCAAGGTGTTCTTCGATGCCCTCGAGGTGCCGGCAGCCATCTACGCCAGCCAGATCCTCAGTGCGCGGCGCATCGACTGGACCCGCGAGGCGAGTCGCCTGTGCCCGCGCCGGCGCACGGCCCACAAGGGCGATTTCGGGCATGTGCTGGTGGTCGGTGGTGATCACGGCTTCGGCGGTGCGGCACTCCTGGCGGGCGAGGCGGCAGCACGGGTGGGCGCCGGGCTGGTCAGCCTGGCCACGCGCAAGCGCCATGTCACGGCCGCTCTCGCCACCGGCCCCGAGCTGATGATGCATGCCGTCAACGGTCGCAAGGATCTGCGAAGCTTGTTGTCGCGGGCCTCTGTGCTGGTGCTGGGGCCGGGGCTGGGGCGCCGCGGCTGGGGCGACACGCTGTATCAGGTCGGTATCGACTGGCCAGGACCTCAGGTGATCGACGCCGATGCACTCAACCGGCTGGCCGAGAAACCGGTCGCTCCGCGCGACGACTGGGTGCTCACGCCGCATCCGGGCGAGGCAGCCAGGTTGCTGGGGGTGGGGACCGCCGAGGTGCAGGCCGACCGCTTCGCGGCCGTCGAGGCCCTGCAACAGCGTTATGGCGGCACCGTGGTCCTCAAGGGCGCGGGCACACTGGTACGGGGGCCGGGACAGCGCCCGTTGGCGGTGTGCAGCGACGGCAACCCGGGGATGGCCAGCGGCGGCATGGGCGATGTGCTGGCTGGGGTGATCGGCGGACTCATTGCCCAGGGCTGGACGCCGGAAGAGGCGGCCGAACTCGGCGTCTGTCTGCATGCCGCGGCGGCCGATCGGGCCGTGATCCGCGAGGGGGAGCGCGGCCTGCTCGCCAGCGATCTGATGCCACATCTGCGGCGTCTGGTGAACCTGGCATGATCGAACGTCTGTTGCATGGCGAGGCAGAGCAGGTCGCCTTCGGTGCGCGCCTGGGGCGGGTGCTCGGGCCACGCGCACTGGTCTTTCTCGAGGGGGAGATGGGGGCCGGCAAGACCACCCTGGTGCGGGGCCTGCTGGGCGCGCGTGGCCATGCTGGCGCGGTGAAGAGTCCGACCTATGCCCTGGTCGAACCCTACGCGCTGCCGGGCGGTCCTTGTTACCACCTCGATCTCTATCGTCTGGGCGATCCCGAGGAGCTGGAATACCTGGGGCTGCGCGAGATGCTGGCCGAGCCGGCCTTGGTGTTGGTCGAATGGCCGGAGCGGGGGGCAGGCTGGCTGCCGGAGCCGGATCTGCGTCTCGAACTGTCCTATGCCGAAGGCGGTGTGGCACGGCGGGTGCGCCTGCAGGCCGGTACAGAGTCGGGGCGTGTGACGCTGTCGACATTTTTGGGCAAATAACTCGATTACTTTCTGAAAAACATTGTTTATCCAGATGTTTTATCTGGAATTTGAAAAAATCGTGTGCTAGCGTTTGAAGCGTCCTGGGAGATCGAGTGAAAGGGGAATCCATGCGATACATGGCGCGTATCGTCTGCCTGTTCCTGTTGTTGCCCCTCTCGGCCCTGGCTGCACAGGTGCAGGGAGTGCGTTTGTGGACCGCGCCCGACCATACCCGCCTGGTGTTCGACATCGACCAGCCGGTCGAGCACAAGATCTTCTCGCTGAGCCATCCCGACCGCCTGGTCATCGACCTGCGCGACACCCGTGCGGGTGAGCGGTTCGCCTCCAGCCAGTTGTCCGATCGTCACGTGCGTGGCGTGCGGCATGCACAGCGCAAGGACGGCACCTTGCGGGTAGTGCTGGATCTCGAGCAGGCCATGCGACCCAAGAGTTTCCTGCTCAAGCCCAACGCGAGCTATGGCCATCGCCTGGTGATCGACCTGTATGCAAAGGACAGGGCTCACCCGCGGGTAGCCAAGAGCGCACGGGACATCAAGCAATGGCGCGACGTGGTGGTCGCGATCGATGCCGGGCACGGCGGGGAGGATCCGGGGGCGCTGGGTTCGGCCTATCGTACCCGGGAAAAGGATGTCACCCTGCAGATTGCCCGGCGTCTCAAGCGCAAGATCGACGCCCTGCCGGGTATGCGCGCGGTGCTCACCCGTAGTGGCGACTATTACGTGGGCCTGCGCAAGCGCATGCAATTGGCACGCCGGCACAAGGCCGACCTGTTCATCTCCATCCATGCCGACGCCTTCCGCGACAAGCGGGTGCGCGGTTCCTCGATCTATGTGCTCTCCAATCGTGGGGCTTCCAGCGAGGCCGCACGCTGGCTGGCCGCGCGTGAGAACGCGGCCGATCTGGTCGGTGGGGTGAGCCTGGACGACAAGGACGATATGCTGGCTTCGGTGCTGCTGGATCTCTCCCAGTCGGCGGCGCAGGAAGCCAGTCTGGCGGCTGCGCAGAAGGTCTATCGCAACCTGGCGAAACTGGGCAAGGTGCATGCGCGCCGTATCCAGCGCGCAGGCTTCGTGGTGCTCAAGTCACCGGACATCCCCTCCATGCTGATCGAGACCGGCTTCATCTCCAACCCCATCGAGGAACGCAATCTGCGTAGCCCGGCTTATCAGCGCAAGCTGGCGCAGGCCATTGCCCGTGGCGTGGAACGCTATTTCCATTCGGCTCCGCCCCCCGGCACCCTGATTGCCAGGCTGGAGCGTGAGCGCCGACCGCGTGAACATGTGATCGCGCGTGGCGAGACCTTGTCCATGATCGCCAGCCGTTACCAGGTCAGCCTGGGCAAGCTGCGCAATGTCAATCGCATTAAGAACGACCGGCGCATCCGCGTGGGTCAGGTGTTGCGCATCCCCGAGACTTGAGGCTGCTGTCCCCGCCTTTCTCGTATCGCTGCGGAATAATTGTCCCTGACCACAGTCTCTCTCAGTGCGGGCGTCATTACCGCCTGAACATCGTCATGAGGATTCGAGGAGAGAGACTGATGAGAGGAATGTTGTTAGCGCTGGCGCTGCTGGCATCCGGCCTGGTCCTGGCCGGAGATATGCACCGGATCGTGTTCCATGTGGACGAGAACGATCCCAAGAAGATGAACATCACGCTCAACAATGCCGCCAACCTGAACAAGTATTATCAGGACAAGGGCGAAGAGGCACAGATCGAGATCGTCACCTACGGTCCCGGTCTGATGATGCTGCACGCCAAGAAGTCGCCGGTGAAGGGCCGTATCGCCTCCTTCGCGCAGAACTTCGACAACGTCAGCTTCAAGGCCTGTGCGAATACCATGCGCAAGATGCGCAAGAAGACCGGCAAGGAAGTCCCCCTGCTGCCGCAGGCAGAGGTTGTGCCTTCCGGTGTCATGCACCTGGTCAAGCGTCAGGAAGAGGGTTGGTCGTACATTCGGCCCTGAATCGACCCCCTTGCACCGTCACAGCCCGGTCGCCACTGCACGTGGGGCCGGGTTTTGTTTTCATGGCAAAATAGGCACATGCCGCTCCGCATCCGTCAGCTCCCCTCGCAACTGGTCAACCAGATCGCCGCCGGCGAGGTGGTGGAGCGCCCGGCGTCGGTGATCAAGGAGCTGGTGGAGAACAGTCTGGATGCCGGTGCGCGGCGCATCGAGGTCGATGTCCAGCAGGGCGGGCTCAAGCGCATGCGCGTGACCGATGACGGGCATGGACTGCACCCGGATGACATGCCGTTGGCCCTGGCTCGGCACGCAACCAGCAAGGTGGCCTCGCTCGAGGATCTGGAACGCATCGCCAGCATGGGCTTTCGCGGCGAAGCACTGCCCAGCATCGCCTCGGTCTCTCGCCTGAGCCTGGTCTCGCGCGAGCGCGGTGCCGAGCATGCCTGGCGGCTGGATGCCGAGGCCGAGGCCCCGGTGCCCGCCGCGCATCCCGAGGGCACCACGGTGGATGTGCGTGACCTGTTCTGGAATACCCCGGCGCGACGCAAGTTCCTGCGCACCGAGAAGACCGAGTTCGGTCATATCGAGCAGGTGGTGCGCCGGCTGGCGCTTGCGCGTCCGACGATCGCCTTCCGGTTGACGCACAATGGCCGCGAGGTGTTCGCCGCCCTTCCCGCCGAGGACCGCGCGGGGCAGGAGCGGCGTCTGGCGGGTCTGCTGGGTCCGGCCTTTCTGGAGCATGCGCTGTATTTCGAACACGAGGCCGCGGGCTTGCATCTGCACGGCTGGGTGGCGCGCCCGGTGTTCTCGCGTGCCCAGGCTGACATGCAGCATTTCTACGTGAACGGCCGTATGGTGCGCGACAAGCTGGTCACCCACGCGGTGCGCCAGGCCTTCCAGGATGTGCTGTATCACGGTCGGCACCCGGCCTACGTGCTGTTCCTCGAGCTCGATCCGGTGCTGGTTGACGTCAACGTGCATCCGACCAAACACGAGGTACGCTTCCGCGAGGGGCGGCTGGTACATGACTTCCTGTTTCGTACCCTGCACCAGGTGCTGGCCGAGGAGCGACCGGGTGCGACAGCGAAGTTTCCGCCGGCCGAAACCGAGTCCACCCCGGAGCCGGCGACCACTGCGCGGGAAGGGGCGGTGTCGCCTCCGCCGCCGGCGCAGCCGGGCCTGAAGCTGGGCGTGGCCGAGCGTCGCAGCAGTTATGGTGTGGCGCTGGCATGGCAGGCGCCGCCGGCCCCGTCCGCGGGGGCGGTGGCCGGTGAGCCGCCGGCAGAGGGCGAGGAGGTGCCGCCGCTGGGCTTTGCGCTGGCGCAGTTGCATGGGGTCTATATCCTGGCGCAGAACGCCGCCGGCCTGGTGCTGGTGGACATGCACGCGGCGCACGAGCGCATCACCTACGAGCGCTTCAAGGCTGCGCGCGAGGGGGAGGGCATCAAGTCGCAGCCTCTGCTGGTGCCGGTCTCGGTATCGGTGAGTCGGCGCGAGGCCGAGCTGGCCGAGCGGCATGCGGAGACGTTCACCAGTCTGGGCATGCAGGTCGATCGCATGGGCGAGGAGGTGCTGGTGGTGCGTGCCCTGCCGGCCCTGCTGCGCGATGCCGATGCGGAGCGCCTGTTGCGTGACGTGCTCTCGGACCTGGCTGTGCATGGGCAGAGCGAGCGGGTGCTGGCCTCGGTCAACGAGGTGCTGGCGACCATGGCCTGCCATGGCTCGGTGCGCGCCAACCGCCGCCTCACCCGCGAGGAGATGGATGCCCTGTTGCGCGATATCGAACGTACCGAGCGTTCGGGGCAGTGCAACCACGGGCGACCGACCTGGATCCAGCTCTCCATGGACGAGCTGGACCGGCTGTTCCTGCGCGGCCGATGAGCGAGGCACTGCCGCCGGCCATCCTGCTGATGGGGCCGACCGCCTCGGGAAAGACCGAGTTGGCCATGCAGCTGGCCGAGCGCCTGCCGGTGGAGCTGATCAGCGTCGATTCGGCGATGGTCTATCGTGGCATGGACATCGGCACCGCCAAGCCTTCGCCCGCGGAGCTGGCACGCTGCCCGCATCGCCTGATCGACATTTGCGACCCGGTCGATGCCTATTCGGCAGAACGCTTCCGCGCGGATGCCCTGGCGGCGATGGCCGAGATCACCGAGGCGGGACGCATCCCGCTGCTGGTCGGTGGCACCATGCTGTATTTTCGGGCCCTGCAATACGGGCTCTCGCCGCTGCCGCCTTCGGACCCCGCGGTGCGCGGGCGGCTCGAAGCCGAGCTGGCAGCGCACGGTCTGGCTCCTTTGCATGCGCGGCTGAGCGAGGTCGATCCGGTGATCGCCCGGCGTATCCATCCCAATGATACCCAGCGCACCCTGCGCGCGCTGGAGGTGTTCGAGATCAGCGGGCGGCCGTTGAGCGCCCTGCAGGCCGAACAGGCCGGTGAAGCCATGCCCTGGCGGGCAATCAAGCTGGCGCGCGCGCCGCTTGAGCGTGCCGTGCTGCACGCGCGCATCGAGCAGCGTTTCCACGCCATGCTCGAGGCCGGTTTCGAGGGCGAGGTGCGGGGCCTGGTGGCGCGTGGCGATCTGCACCCGGAACTCCCGTCCATGCGTTCGGTCGGATATCGGCAGATGTGGGCCTGGCTGCGAGGCGAGTATGACCGCGCGGAGATGATCCGCCGCGCCATCGCCGCGACCCGGCAACTGGCCAAGCGCCAGATGACCTGGTTGCGCAGCGAGCGGGATCTGCACTGGCTGAGTGAGGATTGCGGTTCCGTCCTGGATCAGGCGGTGAACTGCATTGAAAACGCCCTGAATTGACGGGTATATCGGTGCATTGAGCCTTCTCATGGTGGCGCGGGCCGGCTGTGCTATATTGACCTCATGGTCCCGCCCTCACTGTATCCCGGCTTGGCGTGGCCAGCGGGTCCGGGCCGTCTTTTTCGGTCGCCGTCGGGGTTATCGCGATCCGGCCGGTCCCGTCTTGTCGTCTTCGTAAACTATAGTCATTAAAAACTCAAATAGAAACAAGGAGTCATGACGATGTCCAAGGGGCAGAGCCTGCAGGATCCCTTCCTGAACACCCTGCGCAAGGAGCGCATTCCGGTATCCATCTTTCTCGTCAATGGCATCAAGCTTCAGGGCACCATCGAGTCATTTGATCAGTTCGTGGTGCTGCTGAAGAACAGCGTCAGTCAAATGGTCTACAAGCACGCCATCTCCACCGTCGTGCCGGCGCGCAACGTGCGCTTCCAGCAGGGGCAGGCCGGCGATGACGGGGGTGATTCCGGCCGTCCGTGATGTCCATCCGCCACCTACTCTCCATGGGCCCCGCAGCATTGCTGCGGGGACTGTTCGTTTCGCGCCCGGAAGGCGCACATGTTTGAGCGCCCGCAAGGCGGCGAGCGCGCCATCCTGGTTCATGTGGCCTTTCACGGGGCACCCGATCCCGAGGCCCTGCGCGAGTTCTCGGAGTTGGCGACCTCCGCCGGGGCCGAGCCGCAGGTCTTGGTGACAGCCCAGCGCCATGCGCCGGATCGGCGCCTCTTCGTGGGGTCCGGCAAGGCCGAGGAGATTCGCGCACAGGTAGTGGCCCACGAGGCGCAGTTGGTGATCTTCGACCACGAGCTCTCGCCCGGCCAGGAACGCAATCTCGAACGCTTCTTCGAATGCCGGGTACTCGATCGCACCGGCCTGATCCTCGACATCTTCGCCCAGCGCGCACGTTCGCACGAAGGCAAGCTGCAAGTGGAGTTGGCGCAGCTGCGCCACCTCTCCACCCGCCTGATCCGTGGCTGGACACACCTAGAGCGCCAGAAGGGTGGCATCGGTCTGCGTGGTCCCGGCGAGACCCAGCTGGAAACCGACCGGCGGTTGCTTGGTCAGCGCATCGACCAGATCCGTCGTCGCCTGGCGCGGGTGGACAGCCAGCGTGCCCAGGGCCGGCGTGCCCGCCAGCGTGCAGAGACGCCGACCGTTTCGCTGGTCGGCTACACCAATGCTGGCAAGTCCACCCTGTTCAACCGTCTGACCAACGCCCACGTCTATGCGCAGGACCAGCTCTTCGCCACCCTGGACCCGACCTTGCGCCGGCTGGTGCTGGATGGCTGTCCTCCGGTGGTGCTGGCCGACACCGTCGGTTTCGTTTCACGCCTGCCGCACGATCTGGTGGCCGCCTTTCGCAGCACCTTGCAGGAGACTGCCGAGGCCGATCTGCTGTTGCACGTGATCGACGCGGCCAGTCCGCGCCGCGCCGAGAACATGGCCGAGGTGGAGGAGGTGCTGGCGCAGATCGGGGCGCTGGAGGTGCCGCGCCTGAACATCTACAACAAGATCGACTGCATCGAGGATGTCGTGCCGCGCATCGACCGCGACGAACGGGGCCGGGCGGTGGCGGTCTGGCTCTCGGCGGCCGACGGTCGCGGCTGCGACCTGCTGTTGCAGGTGCTGGCCGAGCGCTTCGCCGAGCAGGCGGTGCGGCGGCGGATCTGCCTGCCGCCGGAGCAGGGTCGGCTGCGTGCCCTGCTGTTCGCGCGCGGCCGGGTGCTTGCCGAGGAGGCGGCAGACGATGGTGGTTGTTGCCTGGAGGTCGAACTCTCACCGCAGGAGTACGAACGCCTGCGCAAGCACGAGACCTGGTTGGCCGCACACTGGCCGGCATTGGGCGAAGATTGCCTTACCGCGTAGTCTACGCGGGCAAATGGACGCGGACAGCACCGCCCGGTGTTGATAGACTTGTGTCCAGAGGTTCATCTCATCTGGAGTCATGCATGGCGTGGAACGAGCCGGGAAATGGCAATCGCGACCCCTGGAGCAACAAGGGCGGCGAAGGCCCCCCCGATCTGGACGAAGTGGTTCGCAAGCTGCAGGACAAGGTCGGCGGCCTGTTCGGCGGGCGTGGCGGTGGTGGGGGCGGCGCCGGTGGCCGCGGCGGGTTTGGCATGCTGGGCGTGGGCTTGGTCGTGGCCGGCCTGATCGCTGCCGCCATCAACAGCTTCTACATCATCCAGCCCGCCGAGCGCGGCGTGGTGTTGCGTTTCGGCGCCTATCACGAGGTGGTCGGTCCCGGGCCGCATCTCAAGCTGCCGTTCATCGACAGCTACCAGGCGGTGAACGTCGACCAGATCAACAAGTTCGTGCACCGGGCGCAGATGCTGACCAAGGACGAGAACATCGTCGATGTCACCGTCGAGGTGCAGTTCCGTGTCCAGGACCCGGCCGACTTCCTCTTCCAGGATGCCAATCCGCCGCTGACCCTGCGCAATGCCATGGAATCCGCCCTGCGCGAGGTGATCGGCAAGGGCAAACTGGACGAGATCATCACCGAGAACCGCAGCGGCATCGCCCTGGCGGTGCAGAAGGGCACCCAGGAGCTGATCGATCTGTACCGTGCCGGTCTCAAGGTGCTCAACATCAACATCCAGGATGCCAAGCCGCCGGAGGCGGTGCAGGACGCCTTCGCCGATGCCATCAAGGCGCGCGAGGACCGCGAACGGGTGCAGAACCAGGCGCAGGCCTATGCCAATGACGTGATACCGCGTGCCCGTGGCGCGGCGGCGCGCTTGCTCGAGGACGCCAAGGCCTACAAGGCCAAGGTGGTGGCCGAGGCCGAGGGTGAGTCCAAGCGCTTCCTGGCGCTGCTCGCCGAGTATGACAAGGCCCCCGAGGTGACCCGCGATCGCCTGTACCTGGAGAGCATCCAGGACGTGCTCCAGGGCACCGGCAAGGTGCTGCTGGACGTGAAGGGTGGCAACAACCTGACCTACCTGCCGCTGGACCGGCTGTTGAAGTCCGGTACGGGCAGTGTCGGCATCGACCGCGATGTGGTACTGCGTCCGCAACAGAGTAATCCGCAGGAGGTGGAACTGCCGGGCGTCACCCGCGTGCCCCGTCGGCCCGCCCGTTCGGTTTTCCCGCGCGAAAGAGGTAGCCGCTGATGAATTCCGCCAAGCCGATGTTCCTGCTCGTCCTGCTGGTCGTGGTAGCGGGCCTGATCAACGCTTCCTTCTTCATCGTCAAGGAGAACGAGGTGGCCCTGCGCCTGCAACTGGGCGAGATCGTCGATTCCAACTACGACCCCGGCCTGCACTTCAAGACACCGCTGGTGCAGAGCGTGAAGATCTTCGACAGGCGCATCCAGACGCTCGACCTGGAACCCGAGCGGTTCCTCACGGTCGAGAAGAAGTTCGTGGTGGTCGATTCCTATGCCAAGTGGCGTATCTCGGATGTGGCGCAGTATTTCCGCTCCACGCGCGGCAGTCCCACGCAGACCGCGCGCCTGCTCTCGGCACGGATCAACGCCGCGCTGCGCGACGAGTTCGGCAAGCGCACCATCCGCGAGGTCGTCTCCGGCGAGCGTACCGAGATCATGCGCAAGCTGGCGCGCGAGGCCGACGTCGCGGCCGCCGACCTGGGGGTCGAGATCGTCGACGTGCGCGTCAAGCAGATCGACTTCGAGGAGGCGATCAGCGAGAACATCTACGAGCGCATGCGTACCGAGCGGCACCGCGTGGCCGCCAAGCTGCGTGCCGAGGGTGCCGAGGCGGCAGAGCGTATCCAGGCCGATGCCGACCGTCAGCGTACCGAGATCCTGGCCACGGCCTACCGCGATGCCGAACTGCTGCGCGGCGAGGGTGATGCCCTGGCTGCCCAGATCTATGCCCAGGCCTTCGATCGCAACCGCGAGTTCTACAATTTCTGGCGTAGCCTCAAGGCCTATCGTGAGGTCTTCCGCGACGGCAACAGCCTGATGGTGCTCGATCCCGACTCGGAATTCTTCCGCTACTTCAAGTCGCAACAGCCCAAACCCTGATGATGCGGGGGCATCATGCCCCCAATCCTCGAAGGTGAATGAAACCGCTCGGGGAGGGGTGCTGCCTCATTTCTGGCTAGAGCTGTAGTGCAGCATGTCCAGGGCAGACGATTCTTTGCCGGCGGCCTCGATGTGGATCCGCCTGTACTTTATGTGGGCGATTTGCGAAAATTGCCCGGTTTTCGGTGTGTCGCCGAGGGCCTATCGACCGGCCGGGGTTTCCCGGCTTTTTTGTGGGAATCGGCATGTGGCAGGATTTTCTCGCGGCGCTGGCACTGGTGTTCGTGATCGAGGGCATGCTGCCGTTTCTTTCGCCCGGCGGCTATCGTGACGCGGTACGCCGGCTCGCCGAGCTGGGCGATCGGTCGCTGCGTGCTTTCGGGCTCGGCGCCATGGTGTTTGGCGTATTGCTGCTGTACCTGGTGAGATCATGAACGTGCAAGATCGTAGCTGGCTGTTGCCCGAAGGCATCGACGAATTGCTGCCCGAGCAGGCCGCGGCGCTCGAGGCCCTGCGTCGTCGCCTGCTCGACACCTACCGGAGCTGGGGTTATCGCCTGGTGATCCCGCCGGTGATCGAATACCTCGATTCGCTGCTCACCGGTGCCGGCAAGGACCTGGAACTCCAGACCTTTCAGCTCACCGATCAGCTCAGCGGGCGCCAGCTCGGCATCCGTGCCGACATGACGCCGCAGGTCGCGCGCATCGACGCCCATCAGTTGCAGCAGCAGGGGCCCACCCGGCTGTGCTACATGGGCAGCGTGCTGCGCTCCCGGCCGGACGGCTTCTCCTCTTCGCGCAGTCCCTTGCAGATCGGTGCCGAGCTGTACGGACACGCCGGCATCGAATCGGATGCCGAGGTGCTCTGTCTGATGCTGGAGACGCTGCGCCTCGCGGGCCTGTCCGAGATCTATCTCGACCTGGGCCATGTCGGCATCTTCCGCGGACTGGCGCGCCAGGCCGGGCTGGATGAACGCCAGGAGGCCGCCCTGTTCGAGGCCCTGCAACGCAAGGCGCGGCCCGAGATCGGCGAGCTGGTGGCCGGCTTCGAGCTGCCGCCAGCCCAGGCTGCGATGCTCGAGGCGCTGGCCGAGCTGAACGGCGATGCCGACGTGCTGGGGCGCGCGCGCGAAGCGCTGGCCGAGGCGCCGGAAGACGTGCTGGCGGCGATCGACTATCTGGAGGCGCTCGGTGCGCAGCTGGGGCGCAGCCTGCCGGAGATCCCGGTGCACTACGACCTGGCCGAGCTGCGGGCCTATCACTACCAGACCGGGGTGGTGTTCGCCGCCTTCGTGCCGGGGCAGGGCAACGAGGTGGCGCGTGGCGGTCGTTACGACCACATCGGCGAGAAGTTCGGTCGTGCGCGACCGGCCACCGGCTTCAGCGCCGACCTCAAGACGCTGATGTTGCTCGGCAGATCGGAGGGTGCCGAGGAGGCACCGGCCGTGCTGGCGCCTGCGGGTGACGACCCGGCGCTGGAGGCGCGCATCCGCGAACTGCGGGCCGCAGGCCGCATCGTGATCCGCGAGCTGCCGGGGCAGCCGCTGGATCCCGCCGAGGCCGGTATAGGCGAGCGCCTCGAACGACAGGATGGCGACTGGCGGCTGTGCCCCTTGTGAGCGGCCGCCAGCACTGAAGATCAATCACGAAGATGGCAGGAAACTGAAGTGGGCAAGAACGTAGTCGTCATTGGCACCCAGTGGGGTGATGAAGGCAAGGGCAAGGTCGTGGACCTGCTCACCGATCGCGCGGACGCCGTGGTGCGTTTCCAAGGGGGACACAATGCCGGGCACACCCTGGTGATCGATGGCAAGGAGACGGTGCTGCACCTGATTCCCTCGGGCATCCTGCGCGAGAACGTACGCTGCCTGATCGGCAATGGCGTGGTGCTCTCGCCCTCGGCACTGATCGAGGAACTCGAGCAGCTCGAGCAGAGCGGAGTGGACGCGCGTTCGCGCATGGGCATCAGCGAGTCCTGCCCGGTGATCCTGCCGTACCATATCGCGCTCGATCAGGCGCGCGAAGCGGCACGTGGCAAGAAGGCCATCGGCACCACGGGACGCGGCATCGGCCCCTGTTACGAGGACAAGGTCTCGCGGCGGGGTATCCGCCTGGGCGAGATGCTCGATGCCGATCATTTCGCGGAGCGCCTGCGCGAGGTGATGGACTATCACAACTTTGCGCTCGAGCATTATTTCAAATTCGCTACCGTGGACTACCAGCAGGTGCTCGACGAGGCGCTGGCGCAGGCCGAGCAGATCCTGCCGCTGATCGAGGACGTGCCCGGCACCCTGCACCGGCTGCGCGCCGAGGGCAAGAACGTGATGTTCGAAGGTGCCCAGGGGGCGCTGCTCGACATCGACCACGGTACCTATCCCTATGTCACCTCCTCGACCACCACCGCCGGTGGCGCGGCCAGCGGCAGTGGCATGGGACCACGTGATCTCGACTATGTGCTGGGCATCGTCAAGGCCTACACCACCCGGGTCGGCGCCGGTCCCTTCCCCACCGAGCTGTTCGACGGCGACGGCAACCATCTGGGGGAGAAGGGTCACGAGTTTGGCGCCACCACTGGCCGCAAGCGTCGTTGCGGCTGGCTGGATGCCGTGGCCCTGCGCCGCTCGCTCAAGATCAACAGCGTCACCGGCATGTGCATCACCAAGCTGGATGTGCTCGACGGCCTGGAGCGCGTGAAGATCTGTGTCGCCTATCGGCTGGAGGGCAAGGAAGTCGATACCCCACCGGTGGGTGCCGACCGTTTTGCGGAGTGCGAACCGGTGTTCATCGAGCTGCCGGGCTGGCAGGAATCGACCGTGGGGGCCACTTCGATGGACGAGCTGCCGGCGGCCGCGCGCGATTACCTGAAGAAGATCGAGGAGCTGTGCGAGGCACCGATCGACATCATCTCCACCGGCCCGGATCGCGCGCAGACCCTGGTGTTGCGTCACCCCTTCGAGTGAACCAGCCCTCCCGCTCGCCGCGAAGGGTTCGGCCCGAGGACGGGCCTCCTGCGGTAGGGGCGGCGTCCTCGCCGCGAAGGGTTCGGCCCGAGGACGGGCCTCCTGCGGGTAGGAGCGGCGTCCTCGCCGCGAACCCCTCGGCCCGGGACGTGCGGTGCTCTGTCATGCGAGGCGTTTTCGCAGGTGGCTGCAGCCGCTTCGGGTCAGCGAGAAATCAGGGTCAGCAGACGTTCCCCGCGGCGCAGCCTGATCTGCCAGATGCGGGGAGTGCTGCGCAGCAGCCGGGTGAGCTGTTCGATGCGGGTGACCCGGTGACCATTGACCTCGTAGATCACGTCACCCTCGCGCAGGCCTTCGTGCCAGGCCGCCGAGCCGGCAACGACCGTGCCCACCGCGATGCCCGGGTTCTGCCCGAAGCGTGACGTGTCCACCACCTCGCCGAGCAGGGCCCCGGTCAGCATCGGCGCGATGCGCTCGCCCGGCACGAAGCCCGCGTAGGGATCGGCAATGGTGGCATCCAGCCTCAGCGGCTTGCCGTCACGCAGCACGCGCAGGCGGATGTGCTGGCCGATGCGCGCCAGTCCCAGGCGGGCATGGAAATCGCTGGCGTTGGCGATCTCGTGATCGTCGATGTGGGTGACCACATCGCCCACCTGCAGGCCGGCCCGTTCCGCGGGTGAGCCCGGGCGCACCTCGGTGATCAAGGCGCCGCGCGGGCGTTCCAGGCCCAGGGCATGTGCCAGGTCGCCGCTCAGGTTCTGGATACTGACGCCGAACACACCGCGCTTGAGACCACCGTATTCCACGATCTGGCGCAGCACCTCGCGGGCCAGGTTGCCGGGGATGGCGAAGCCGATACCGACGTTGCCGCCACCCGGCGCGAGGATGGCGGTGTTGATGCCCACCAGCTCGCCACGCAGGTTCACCAGCGGGCCGCCGGAGTTGCCGGGGTTGATGGAGGCGTCGGTCTGGATGAAGTTTTCGTAGCCCTCGATGCCCAGGCCGCTGCGTCCCAGTGCCGACACGATGCCCGAGGTCACCGTCTGGCTGAGGCCGAAGGGGCTGCCGATGGCGACCACGAAATCGCCTACCCGCAGCTGGTCCGAGTCGCCCCAGGGCAGGTCGGTGAGATCCTCGGCCGGGATCTGCAACACCGCGATGTCCATTTCGGGGTCCTGGCCCAGCAGATGCGCGCGGAAGCTGCGCCCGTCCTTGAGGGTCACGCGGATCTCGCTGGCTTCCTCGATCACATGGTGGTTGGTCAGTACCAGGCCCTTGCGCGCATCGACGATGACGCCCGACCCCAGGCTCTGGCTCTGTCGTTGCCGTTCTTGGGGGATGCCCTCGAAGAACCAGCGAAAGAAGGGATCGTCCAGCAGGGGGTGGCGGCGCAGCTTGCGCTGGCTGCTGGTGGCGATGTTGACTACCGCGCCGGTGACCCGTTCCAGCATGGGCGCCAGGCTGGGCAGGGGCTCCCCGTCCACAGCCATCGGCAGCGCGGCGGGTGCGGCGGCGATCAGGCCGAGCAGCAGGAGGATGGTGAGCAGCAGGCGGTGCATGGTGTCTTCCCCGGTTGGCATGGGCGGCCGGTCAAAGAAAAACCCCGCCGCAGCGGGGTGATGATACGCGATACGGGATCAGGCCGCGTCAGCGGTCTTGTTCTCTTCCTCGACGCGATCGGCCTGGCCCTCGATCAGCTTGCCTTCCTGGCCGGCGGTGCGGATCTCGATGCGCCGCGGCTTCATCGACTCGGGCACCTCACGCACCAGGTCGATATGCAGCAGGCCGTCCTTCACCTCGGCACCGGTGACCTTCACATAGTCGGCGAGCTGGAACACCCGCTCGAAGGCCGGCTGGACGATGCCCTTGTGCAGGTACTTGCGCTCCTGCTGTCCTTCCTTGCGGCGACCGGCCACGCGCAGGCGATTCTCCTTCACCTCGATGTCCAGTTCGTCCGGGGAATAGCCCGGTACCGCCATGCTGATCCGGTACTGGTCCTCGCCGGTCAGCTCGATGTCATAGGGCGGCCATCCCTCGGTATCCGCACGGCGCGCTGCCTCCAGCGCGTCGGTCAGGCGGTCGAAGCCGATGGCCGCGCGAAACAGGGGAGAAAAATCGAATGCCGTCATGATCTTGTCCTCCTTTTTCCGAAGCCTCGTCTCGTCTCGCGGTACAGATAGGGTTGCTGGTCAGGATTTCAAGAGGGGCGCCGGACAGGTAGTCCATGGCCTATACTGGCGCGCTATTCAAACGGCAAGAGAGAGGTTGGCAATGTTCACCGGCATCATTCAGGCCATCGGGGAAGTGCGCCGCCTGGAACCACGTGGCGGCGATCTGCGGTTGCACATCGCCACCGGCAAGCTGGACCTGGGCGACGTGGCGCTGGGCGACAGCATCGCGGTCAATGGCGTGTGCCTGACCGCTGTCGAGCTGCCGGGCGACGGCTTCGCCGCCGATGTCTCCAACGAGACCCTGTCACTGACCTCGCTGGGCAGCCTGCGCCCCGGCAGCCGGGTGAACCTGGAGAAGGCGCTGACCCTGCAGACCCGCCTGGGTGGACACCTGGTGTCGGGACACGTGGACGGGCTGGGCGAGATCCTGGAGCGCCACGATGATGCGCGCTCGGTGCGTTTCCGGGTGCGTGCGCCGCACGAGCTGGCGCGCTATATCGCGCACAAAGGTTCGATCACGGTGGATGGCACCAGCCTGACGGTGAACGCGGTGGATGGCGCGGTGTTCGAGCTGAACATCGTGCCACATACCCTGCAGGAGACCATCATGGACGAGTACGCGCCGGGCCGGCAGGTGAACCTGGAGGTCGACCTGCTGGCCCGTTACCTGGAACGCCTGCTGCTGGGCGAGCGCGCGGCCGAGGCCGGCGGCGGGGTGGACCTGGCGCTGCTGGCCCGCGCCGGGTTCAAGGTCTGAATCAGCCGCGTCGCTCGGCAAAGTCCAGCATGCGCTGGATGGAGACCACCGCACGCTGGCGGATCGCCTCGTCGATGTGGATCTCGCCGCGGCCCTCGCGCAGGGCGGTCTCGAGGTTCTGCAAGGCGTTCATGGCCATCCAGGGGCAGTGCGCGCAGGACTCGCAGGTGGCGCCCTCGCCGGCGGTGGGCGCGGAGATGAGTTTCTTGCCGGGGGCGGCCTGCTGCATCTTCCAGAAGATGCCGTCGTCGGTGGCGACGATGAACTCTTCGTTGGGCAGTTCCTTCACCGCCTTGATCAGCGCGGTGGTCGAACCGACCACATCGGCCTGGTCGACCACCTCGTCGGGCGATTCGGGATGCACCAGTACCGCGGCCTGCGGATGCAGGCGGCGCAGGCGCTCGAGCGCGAAGCCCTTGAACTCCTCGTGCACCACGCAACTGCCGTCCCACAGCAGGATGTCCGCCCCGGTCTGGTGTTGCACATAGCGACCCAGGTGCTTGTCCGGCGCCCAGAGGATCTTCTCGCCGCGCTCGTGCAGGTGACGCACGATGTCGAGTGCGATGCCCGAGGTCACGGTCCAGTCGGCGCGCGCCTTCACCTCGGCGCTGGTATTGGCATACACCACCACGGTGCGTTCGGGGTGCTGGTCGCAGAAGGCGCTGAAGGCCTCGGCCGGGCAGCCCTCGTCGAGCGAGCAGGTGGCGCCCAGCTCGGGCATCAGCACGGTCTTTTCGGGGTTGAGGATCTTGGCGGTCTCACCCATGAAGCGCACGCCGCAGACCACCAGGGTGCGGGCATCCGAGCGTGCGCCGAAGCGGGCCATCTCCAGCGAGTCGGCCACGCAGCCGCCGGTCTCCTCGGCCAGCGCCTGCAGCTCGCCATCCACGTAGTAGTGGGCCACCAGCACGGCATCGCGTTCGCGCATGAGCTGCTTGATGCGTTCGCGCAGTGCCTCGCGCTCGGTGGGCGAGAGTGCCGGCCACTGCGGGTGTGGCGGCACCTGGATGTGCGGCAGGCTCGGGGTGTTGGCAGTTTGCGCTTTCATGGGTCTCTCCCGTGAGGGAATATCAAGAAATTTTAATGGATGCGGCACCGATTACGCGAATTCCCGCACTTCTTCCACGGTCCACAGCCAGGCGGCGCCGCGCACCCCGCTGGAATCGCCGTGCCGGGGCGGCACGATGCGGGTGCGCAGGGTATCCGAGAACAGGTAGGGCGGCAGCCGTCGGGGCAGCTCGGTGTAGAGTGAGCGAATCTGGCCCATGCCGCCGCCGAGCACGATCACTTCGGGATCGAGCAGGTTGATGACCGAGGCCAAGGCGCGTGCCAGCCGCTCGTGGTAGCGATCCAGGGTGGCGCGGGCGCGCGGATCGCCGGCCTCGGCCGCAGCCACGATGGCGCGGCTGTCCTCGCCGGTGCCGTGGTCGCGCGCCATGCCGGGGCCGGAGAGGAAGGTCTCGATGCAGCCGTGCCGACCACAGTAGCAGGGCGGACCAGGGAGTTCGTCGCGCGTGGGCCAGGGCAGGGGATTGTGCCCCCATTCGCCGGCGATGGCGTTGGGGCCGGCGAGCAGGCGGCCGTCGATGACGATACCGGCGCCGGTACCGGTGCCGATGATCACCCCGAACACGCTGCGTGCCCCGGCCGCCGCCCCGTCCGAGGCCTCGGACAGGGCGAAGCAATCGGCATCGTTGGCCAGGCGCACCGGCCGACCGAGCCGGGTCTGCAGGTCGTCCAGCAGGGGGCGGCCGTTGAGGCAGGTGGAATTGCTGTTGCGCAGCAGGCCGGTCTCGGGCGAACGCGCCCCCGGGGTGCCGATGCCCACCGGCAGGTGACCACCGGGGTCGAGGTGGTCGACCAGGCTGGCGATGGCATCCAGGATGGCCGGGTAGTCGCCCTGGGGGGGTGGCGATGCGCCGCCGGGGTGCGAGCCGACCGTCGGCATGCAGCAGCACGCCCTCGATCTTGGTGCCGCCCAGGTCGATGCCGATGCGCGCACTCATTCCCCGCCGCTGGCGACCCGCGGCTCGGGTGCCGCCACCTCGGCTTCGAGGTCCATGGGGGGGCGGCCCGAGGGATTGGTGAAGCTGTCGTTGAGATCCTGCACGTAGCGGTCGGTGTTCTCCAGCACCTCGGCGATGCGCCGCCGGTTGCGGCGTGTCCAGCCGCGCGGCTTGTTGCGGAAGATACTGCGCCAGGGCACGGTGTTGGCGAGGAAGGCGCCCGGCAGGTTGCCGCGGATACCGCGCTCGGCGGCCAGGCGTCGCGCCATGCCGTACAGCGAGCGCGCGGTCAGCTTGCGGACCCCGAAGTGCAGGCCCAGCCAGGCCAGCCAGGTGCCCAGGGCGCCCAGGGACAGGTGCAGTGGACTCTGGTTCAGCCAGCTCCAGGCCGCTTGCGGCAGCCCGGTGCTCAGGTAGCCGTAGAGGAGCAGTCCGCAGATCAGGACCAACACCACGGCGTCGCCGATCAGGGTGCGGCGGCGCCAGGCCTGGAGCAGTTCGACCAGGGCGGGAACGGCCTTCTCCTCGATGTCGCGTGCGGTCTTCTCCAGGCTGCCGACGATGCGGTAGGCGCGTTCCACCTCGACCTGCTGCATGCGCGCATAGATCTCGGCCAGATCGGCGTCGCGTTTCTTCTCGAAGCGGTCGCGCAGTGCCGGGTCTTCGATGGGGTTGGCGGCGCTCTTGCTGAAGATGGTGAAGAAGCGCCCGGCGGTCAGCCCGCGTTCGCCCAGGGCGCGCTGCCAGGCGGCGACGACCTCCTCGGGGTTGTCCTCGCGCGCGGTGGTGTCGAGCTGGTTGAGAATGTAGAGGAACTTGCCCGAGTCCGACCGGTGGATGGTCTTGTCCACCAGGTGATCGAGGGTGTCGCGCATCGCCCCGGGTTCGGGGTGACGGCCGTCGAAGAACACCAGCACCAGGTCGGACAGGTCGATGATGTGATCGGTGATGCGCAGGGTGGAGGTGCGCTGGGCGTCGGCATCGAATCCGGGCGAGTCGATGATGATCTTGCCGCGCAGGTGCTCGCTGCCACAGGTCTTGAGTTGCAGGTAGGCGTCGATGCGCGAGCCTTCGCCGACGGCGACCTTGTCGATCTCGGCGCTGATCTTGTAGAAGGGGAAGCGCGGGTCGGAATCCAGTGCCACCCCCGGCAGGGTGTGCGATTCCTTCTGGTTGCTGTAGCAGATGACGGTGAAGCGGTCGTCCACCGCCTGGTTGCCACTGCGCTGCAGCTTTTCGCCAAGATAGTCGTTGATGAAGGTGGACTTGCCCGCCGAGAAGGTGCCCAGTACCGAGATCAGGGGCCACCAGGGGATCTGGGTGGCGTGTGATTCGTCGTCGCCGAGCAGGCCCATGCGACGGGTCACCAGGTCGATCTTGCGGAAGCTCTGGACCGCGTTGAGCAGGACCGGGTTTTCCTGCTCGAGATGGGTTTCGAGCTGCTTGAGGCGATGTTCGATGACGTTGCTGCTTTTCATGCTGTTCTATCCATGGCTGCGTCGGGCGGTGCCGCCGATGGTAGCTCGGGCGGGCGGTCTCTGAACAGGGGGGAGCGATGGCAGATGTCGCCGATTCGCGGTTTTCCCTGATCCATGTCGGTAATGGCCAGTGCTGACGAGGGTCAATTGCATTGGCGCCCTCCGCTGGGGGATAATCGCGCGCACCATGCGGTTCCGAATCCGAAAGGGTTGTTCCCGGCGCGGAATCCGCGCTCCAGATCCCGGGGCGGATCTCCTCCCGTCACTGCGCAACAAGGACCTTGTAAAGACCATGCGAAGCATCCTGACAGCCGCTGTCATCGGCGTAATGAGTCTGATCGGCCCGACACTGGCCGATACGGGGGATTCTGCCGAGATCTTCGAGGTGAAGGTGTCCACCGAGCAGCCGACCGTGGCCATTGGCGGTACCGTCGTGCCCTATCGCCAAGTCACGCTGGCGGCCCAGTTGCCGGGACGGGTCAAGTTCGTTGCCGGTGTGGAGGGCGACTTCTTCGAGGAAGGCACCTTGCTGGTGGCGCTCGACGAGGACGAGCTGTTGGCCAAGCGCGCCGCCGCCTATGCCCAGTACACCGCCGCCGAGGCCGAGTTGCGCAACGCTGGGGTGCAGTATTCACGCGAGCTGTGGTCGCCCAGGTCCAAGTCCGCGCCTGGTGGCATGGGGCTGCCCAACCTGTTTGACCAGATGTTCACCGGCGCGGCCGAGGATTTCTTCGGTGAGCGTGACCGCGATGCCGAGCGTCGGGCCGACCTGTATGCCTCGACCACGCGTATCGAGCAGGCACGCAGCGCCATGCTGCGGGCCGAGTCCGAGATCCGCGCCATCGACGCCAAGCTGCGCGACACCAAGAGCCTGGCGCCCTTCGGTGGCGTGATCATGCACAAGTATGTGGAGGAGGGCGACACCGTGCAGCCGGGGCAGCCGCTGCTCGATTTCGCCGACATCACCTGGTTGCAGATCGAGGTGGACCTGCCGGCGCGGCTGGCCCAGGGGCTACAGCCGATGATGATCCTCTCGCGTGCCGCCACCTTCGACGACCACTCCGAGCCGGTGGATATCCGCGTGGCCCAGGTCTACCCCATGGCGGACGTGCAGCGGCATACCGTGAAGGTCAAGTTCGACATTCCCCAAGGGGTCTCCAAGCCGGGCATGTACGCCAAGGTGATGATTCCCGATCTCTCGCAGGCAGCGAGCATGGCGCGGCTGCCAGTGATTCCGACCTCGGCCATCATCTACCGCGGCAATCTGCCGGTGGTCTATGTGCAGAATGCCGAGGGGCGGCCCGAACTGCGCATGATCCGCGAGGGGCGACGCCTGTCCAACGGCATGACCACGGTGCTGTCGGGCATCGCCGAGGGGGATCGGGTGTACGTGAAACCGGGGCCTTCCATCCTCGAACGGCCGAAGCCGTCGGCCAAACCCGAGGCCTCCGCGGATTGAAAGCCGTCCGAACCATGCATGCCGCCCCGGGGCGGTCAGCCAGCAGGATTGATGCAGACGCATGAGTGAGATCGACACCAAGCCGGACTGGGAATCGGGTGTACAGGCCGAGGAACACCGCCTCGGCATTGCCGGCGCCATCACCCGCTTCTTCATCAACTCGCCGCTCTCGCCGCTGCTGTACATCGCCATGCTCGGCCTGGGCATCCTGGGTCTGCTGATCACCCCGCGCCAGGAAGACCCGCAGATCTCGGTGCCCATGATCGACCTGTTCGTGCAGTATCCCGGCGCGGACGTCGACCAGGTGGTGGCGCTGGCGGTGCAGCCGCTGGAGCGTCTGATGTACGAGATCGACGGGGTCAAGCACGTGTATTCCGCCGCCGAGCGCGGGCGCGGCGTGGTCACCGTGCAGTTCGAAGTGGGCGAGGAGATGGCGCCCTCGCTGGTCAAGGTCAACGACAAGCTGGCCTCCAACCAGGATCGCATTCCGACCGGGGGTGCTGCCGCCGCTGGTCAAGGCCAAGGGCATCGACGACGTGCCGGTGGTGACCATCACCCTGTGGTCGGAGAAGGACTACAACCAGGACGGCGTGCCGGACGTGGACGACTCGCAGTTGCGGCGCCTGGCGCAGTCGGTGCTGCAACGGATCAACGAGATCCACGAGACCGGCAACAGCTTCGTGGTCGGCGGTCGCGCCGAGCAGGTGATCGTCGAGGTCTATCCCGAGCGGCTCGCAGGCTTCGGCCTCAGCCTGGGACAGGTGGCGCAGGCCATCCGGGCGGCCAACATGGAACAGCAGATGGGCGATGTGGAGGCCGGAGGTTCGCGCCTGCTGGTGGTCTCCGGCGCCTTCCTGAAGACCGTCGACGATATTCGTGAACTGCAGGTGGGCGTGCACAATGGGGTGCCGGTCTATGTGCACGACGTGGCCGATGTGCGCCAGCGGCCCGAGGACGCGAAGCAGCTGGTCGCCTTCTATTCCGGGGCGGCCAGTGGCGACCTGAACCGCGCGGTGGCGGTGCCGGCGGTGACCATCGCGGTGGCCAAGAAGAAGGGCACCAACGGGGTCAAGGTGGCCAACGAGGTGATCGCCCGGGTCAACTCGCTCAAGGGCACGCTGATTCCCAACGATGTCAATGTCACCATCACCCGCAATTACGGCAAGACCGCCAACGACAAGGTCAATGCCCTGATCAAGAAGCTGTTCATCGCCACCGCCATCGTGTTCGTGCTGGTGTGGCTGGCGTTCAAGGCACTCAAGCCGGCGATCGTGGTGCTGATGGTGATCCCGGTGGTGTTGCTGTTCACCATCCTCTGTGCCTGGCTGCTCGGTTTCACCATCGACCGGGTATCCCTGTTTGCGCTGATCTTCTCCATCGGCATCCTGGTGGACGACGCCATCGTGGTGGTGGAGAACATCTACCGGCGCTGGCTGGATGCCGGCTCCACCGACATGGCCACGGCAGTGGACGCGGTACGCGAGGTGGGCAACCCGACCATCCTGGCCACCGGTACGGTGATCGGCGCCCTGCTGCCCATGGGCTTCGTGTCCGGCATGATGGGCCCCTACATGCTGCCGATCCCGGTGCTGGGCTCGGTGGCCATGGCCATCTCGCTGTTCGCGGCCTTCGTGTTCACGCCCTGGCTGGCGATCCACGGCCGTCTGCGGCCGACCATGGATTATCTGGAGAAGGCCGAGAAGCGCGAACACAAGGAGGCCGAATGGCTCGACGGGCTGTTCCGCCGCATCCTGATCCCGATGATCCGCAGCCCGCGCCGTGCACGCCTGTTCAAGCTGGGCATGTGGGGCGCCTTCTTCCTGGCGTGCAGCCTGTTCTATTTCAAGTGGGTGGCGGTGAAGATGCTGCCGCTGGACAACAAGCCCGAGTTCTCGGTGGTGCTCAACATGCCCGAGGGCACCGCGCTGGCGGTCACAGGCAATATGGCGCATCGCATCGCCGATCGTCTGCGGCGCATGCCCGAGGTGGTGGACGCGCAGATCTATGTCGGTACCGCGCGGCCCTTCGATTTCAACGGCATGGTGCGCCATTATTACCTGCGCAACCAGCCCTGGCAGGCCGAGATCCAGCTCGAATTGCTCGACAAGCACGAGCGCGAGCGTTCCAGCCACGAGATCGCGGTGGATGCGCGTGAGCAGGTGCGTGAGCTGCTCGAGGGCAGTGGTGCCACCTTCGCGGTGGTGGAGATGCCGCCGGGGCCGCCGGTACTGCAGTCGGTGGTGGCCGAGGTGCACGGGCCGGACGGCGAGACCCGGCGTGCGGTGGCCACCATGCTCACCGACATCTTCCGCCAGACCGAGAGCCTGGTCGATGTCGACAACTACATGCGCGAGCCCTACGACTACTGGCACTTCGAGATCGACTACGAAAAGGCCCAGCGGCGCGGCATCACCGTCGAGACCATCAATCGTGAGCTGGCGATGGCGTTGGGTGGCTATGTGTTGGGCGATGTCAAGCAGCGCGCGGGGCACGAGCCGATCAACATCGTCATCCAGATCCCCCTGGCCGAGCGTTCCAATATTTCGCGCCTCGGCGATATCCTGGTGACCGCGCCCGACGGCAAGGGGGTGCCGTTGCGCGAGCTGGGGCATTTCGTGCGCAAGGTCGAGTCGCATATCGCCTACCACAAGGATCTGCGACCGGTGGAATACGTGGTGGCCGATGTCGGCGGCAAGCTGGCGGCACCCATCTATGGCATGCTCGAGGTGCAGGACAAGCTCCAGGAACTGGGCTGCGGGACGCCCGACGGGGTGAGCCTGTGCGACCACATCTACTGGACCGGGCCGCCACCGACCGACGAACACTCGGCCTTCGAGTGGGCGGGCGAGTGGACCGTCACCTACGAGACCTTCCGCGACATGGGACTGGCCTTCATCGCCGCACTGGGCCTGATCTACATCCTGGTGGTGTGGGAGTTCGGCAATTTCCGCATCCCGGCGCTGATCATGGCGCCCATCCCGCTGACCCTGCTGGGCATCATCCCGGCGCACATGCTGTTCTTCCAGATGGGCTGGGGTGGTGAGTTCACCGCCACTTCCATGATCGGCTGGATCGCCCTGGCCGGTATCATCGTGCGCAACTCCATCCTGCTGGTGGACTTCTCGGTGCACCGCCTGCATGCCGGGGTGGGCGTGGTCGAGGCGGTGATCAGCGCGTGCAAGACCCGGACCCGGCCCATCCTGATCACCGCGTTGGAGCTGGTGGGCGGTTCCTCGGTGATCTTCTTCGATCCCATCTTCCAGGGCATGGCCATCTCGCTGGCCTCCGGGGTGTTGGTGTCCACCATCCTGACGCTCATCGTGATTCCTCTGGGTTGCGTCAAGGCGGCCGATGCCCTGTGCGAGGTCGCCAACGTGGATTGCGCCGCTCAGGGCCTGCTGCCCGAACAGACCCACCCGCCGGAGGAAGAGCCAGCAGTTGGCACCCCGCTGTGGGTGCGGCTGTGGGGCGGGCTGATGACGGCGGTGTTCGCGGTGGTCGGCGTGATCGGTGCGGCCTGGAGCTGGATTGCCGAGCGCCGTGCTTGCAAGACCACTGCGGCCTCTGTGGTCGGCAAGGGCGACGGCTCTGCCCCGGTGTCGGTTGATTCTCCGCTTGCTGAACGGACCGAGACCACCGCTCCCGCAGCGGATACCGACACGGCAGAGGCGCAGGTGAAGAGCGGGGTGGAAGCGACTGCAAGGGAAGCCGCCCCGCCGGTGCAGCGCTCGGCAACCGAGGCGCCGGCAGAGGAGGTGAGTGCGGCCTCGGCGGGAGAGTCGGTTGATGCGCTCACCTCGCCTGTCGCGCCTTCGACGGTGGAGAAGACCGCGGATACGCCGGAGGCCAATGCCGAACAGGCGGAGCAGAAGACCGCGGCGCCGCGCACTGCGACGCGAAAGAAGGCCGCCAAGAAGGCCGCTCGGAAGAAGACGGCTGCGAAAAAGGCCGGTACGCGGAAGAAGGCGGCGGCCAGGAAGACGGCCAAAAAAGCTGCCACGAAGAAGGCGTCGGTCAAGAAGCAGAATGGGGACGCCTCGCCGGATTCCCCGCAGTCCACCGGCAAGGAAGGCAAGACCGAGAAAGGTCGTACGCGGCGCGGTATCCGCCTCAAGGCGCCCGACAATCTCAGTGACGACGGCCTGGGTTGAGTGCGTCTGGCATGCCTCCCTGTCGCCTCGATCGAGTGGCTGTGGATGCCTTTATTCGGGGCTCGTGCAAGGCATGACACACAGGGACGGTGGTGAATGCTGGCCGTGGCGTGGCCGTGGCGCCTTTCCCGGCAATGCCCTTGCCCTTTGGGGGGGTGCCTTGTGGTACCGTAGCACCCTGTGTGTCCCCGCCACTGGCGCCCTGTGTGCCATGGCTTCATGTCCCGCCCCGGGTCTCGCCCTGCTGGCCCTACCCGTAGGCCGGGGTGGCAACGAGAGGTAGAGAATGGAAGTCGAACGCATCAGGAAGCTGTTTCTGTCCTGTCTGGTGAGTCTGGTTCCCATGCAGGTGACGCTGGCCGCCGAGACGATGCAGTGGCGACCCGCGACCGCACAACCGCGGGCACTGCCGCAAGCACCGCTCGCCCCGCTGCCGCCACCGCCACCCGTGCAGCCACGGTTCCGGCCGGTGCCGGCTGCTGCCTGGCAGCCATCCCGGTCGATGACGCCTTATCCGGGACAGCCCTTCGTCAGCATGGGCATGCCACCCGCACCGCCACCGCCGGCGGTTCCGGCCTTTGCGCGCCAATATGCCTGGCGGCCGGTGACACCCCCGCTGGTCGTGCCGCGTCGCCCGGCTGTGCCGCCGGTGCCGCAATACCGTCCGCCGCGCCCGACCCATGCCTGGGTGCCGCCGCCTGCCGCCTGGGGGCGAGGCTATCGGCCCATGCCCCCACCGCCACCGCGTTATCGCCCCTTGCCGCCGCCCCCTCCGGCCTTCCCCGTGAGCGGCCCGGTACCGCGTGCTCCTTATCCCTACCCGCCGCTGGGATACTATCCGCTACCCTACGCGGGCGTTCCCTTCCGCGGTGCGCTGGGGCAGCCCTCTCCCATGCCTTTCTGGGCGGGGCCTTATCCCCTGCCCGGGCCGGCCCTGACGCTGACGCCCTGGGGGGTGATGCCGACCGGCAGCGGTCGCTCCGATCCGTATTTCATCCGCCGCTGGCCGGGTCCCGCCTATCGCAGACCCGGGTTGGGCAATCGGCGGTCTTCCTGGGGTGGCTTCCTGTCGGGCTGGATGCCGCTGGCCGGTATGCCCTGGGGCGGTGACTGTTTCTGGTGTGGTAGCTGAACGATCGAGGAGCCGCCGGTGATCACCATGATTGGCAGCCTGAAGGGCGGTTCGGGCAAGAGCACGGTCACGTTCAACCTGGCGATCTGGCTGAAGCTGGCAGGCAGTGCGGTGGCGGTGGTCGATGCCGACCCCCAGGCGACGCTTTCGGATGTGTTGATGGTCCGGGCAGAGGAGGGCTATCAGCCGACGGTTCCCCGCTTGAAGGTCGATGCCCTGAAGTCTCCCGAGGCATTGGGCGAGTATGAACAGGTACTGATCGATGTCGGTACTGCGTCCATGGACCACCTCAAGCAGGCCATCGCGGTAGCCGACCGCATCCTGGTCCCGGTGCCGCCCAGCCAGGCGGACATCTGGTCTACCCAGCGTTTTCTGCGTTTCGTGGCCGCCAATGCGGGCGATCGTGACATCGAGGTGCTGGGTTTCATCAATCGCGCCGATACCCACCATGCCATTCGCGAGTCCGACGAAGCGGCCGCGGCCTTGATCAGCCTGCCGGGGATTCGTTACCTGAAGCCGCGGCTGGCACAGCGTACCGTCTATCGGCGTTCGTTCAGTGAGGGCTTGGCGGTGTTCGAGCAGCAACCGCGCGGCAAGGGGGCAGCAGAGTGGAACGCCCTGGCCGCGGCCCTGTACCCGGATCTGCTGGGCTGAGTACTGAAGGCCTGGTGATCTCTGGTCAAGCCTCTGTTTGCGGAGGCAGGGGAGCCTGTCTTTACCGGTGTTAGTGTGATTTATGGCTTCCTGTGCTATTTTTTGCGCTTAATTTCTTGATTTTCAGACGGATACTGTCCCATGAGCGAACAGGCGAGTGAAGCCCCCAAGGCGATATCGCAGGAAGATGAGTATGCGCGCCTCTCCGAGGTGTTCGAGTCCAGTGCGCGGCGCTGGGAGCTGATCATCTATCCTTCCCTGTTTGCCTTCATCGTTCTGGCGCTCTACGGCTTCTACCTGATCTACAACCTGCAACGTGATGTGCATTACCTGGCGATCAGTGTCGATCGCAACATGACCACCCTTGCGGGCAACATGCAGGTGGTCGCCAAGAACATGGGGCAGCTCACCACCAATATGCGTGCCATGACGGTGAGTCTGGCGTCCATCGACCACAAGGTGGGCACGCTCGAGCCCATGCTGGCCAATATCCATTCCATGGACCAGTCGATGCGTGACATGACCCGCACCACTGGTGCATTGAACGCTGCCGCGCAGGGGATGAATCTTCACATGTACCGCATGAACCGGGATCTGGGGCGACCGATGCGGATCATGAATGCCTTCATGCCCTGGTGACACCACCCCGAGGCCTCATTCGCTGTCGACGACGTCGATCTGCGGAGCCGGTGCCTGCAGAAAATAGCCCTGGATGTAGTTGACGCTCATGTTCCAGAGCACGGCCAACGTGTTGGCATCTTCGATGCCGGTGGCGGCGGTCTTCATGCCGGCTTGTTGAAGCTCGGCATTCAGCTCGGCGAGGCGGTCCTGGCGGTCGATATCGGAGGCCAGGCCGTTGGTCAATTCTGGTGAGAAGCGGGCGAGTTCCACGCGATAGTGTTGCAGCAGATCGTGGTGGGTGAAGTCGCCCCCGATGCCGTTGCAGCTGATCTTGCAGTTGATCTTCTTCAGTCCCTTGATCAGGCGTGTCAGTTCGGGAGGGTGTTTCTCCAGCAACTCCAGGTCGAACTGGAAATACAGCCAGGCCCCCTTGGCCTTGAATTCGCGCAGGCAGTCACATACCCAGAGCAGCATGGAATCGTCCAGTGCCCCGTCGTGAGACAGGGTGATGTGGAAATTGATCTTGCGCCCGATGCTGCGGTGACGGGAGAGTTCGCGGATGGCATGGCGGATGACCCAGCGGTCGATCTCGCTCAGGCGTTCACTGTGAGCGGCATGCTGATAGAACCAGGCAGGATCGCGCTCGACACCGTTGTTGTCCAGCAGTCGCACCAGGACCGAGTAGTTCTCGCGTGTATCCCCTTCCAGGCTCACGATGGGCTGGTAGAGCAAGCGGAATCTGTCGTGTTCCAGGGCTTTGTCGATCAGAGCGACGATCTCGCTGTCGACCTCGGAAGAGGGGAGGGCTTCCGGGGCACGATCGTTGAACGTGTTGATCGGCTCGCTGTCCGGGGTCTGTTCGGTGCGTGTACGGCGTGCGGCACGTCGGCAACGGCGGATGAGTTCCAGGGAGCTGAGATTCTTCGCCTGGCTGGCGGTGATGACCCCAAGGCTGAATTCAGGCGCTTGCGTCAGCTCGCAGGCGTCCTGGAGTGCCCCTTGGTGCAGCATGTCGAGGCAGCGCTCGATCACCTCGTCGGGCGATTCCTGAGTGTGGGTGAGGACCAGGAATTCGTGATCGCCGAAGCGTGAGAGCAGATCGTCGCGGAAATGGGCCTGCAACAGCTCGGCGGTCTTCTTCAGCAGCCGGTCTCCCTTGTCGATCCCTTCGTGGTCGCACAGTTCGGCAAAGTCGTCGATGCTGATCTCCAGCAGCATGGCGTGGTCGCGGAAGCCGCCCTTTGCCTGGATGCGTTCCAGGGTGCGCACGAAGGCGTGGCGGTTGAGCAACTGGGTGTGCGGGTCACGGTCGATGAGGTGGGATCCCCGGGTACCGAGCTCGAATTCGCCCTATAGTGAGTCGTATTACAATTCACTGGCCGTCGTTTTACAACGTCGTGACTGGGAAAACCCTGGCGTTACCCAACTTAATCGCCTTGCAGCACATCCCCCTTTCGCCAGCTGGCGTAATAGCGAAGAGGCCCGCACCGA
>AMFO01001329.1_pt1 | contig 33340 bp, 38 predicted proteins | sample 552608 | NCBI WGS metagenome assembly AMFO01 (sample SAMN01893955, study PRJNA167987) | microbial mat metagenome | biome: hydrothermal vent | place: USA: Loihi, Hawai'I | collected 2003-05-01
CCACCCACTCCAGCAGCCCCTCGCAGAGGGTGGCGAAGTCGGCCCCGTCCCGGGCCTGCTGCAGGGCCCAGGCCTCGTCCACCGCCAGGGGGCGCCAGCGGGGATCAAGCGCCTGCCGCCAGACCAACCACACCACCGGCACCTCGCTCCGCTCGGGATCGGGCGGCGTCTCCTCCCGGTCCAGGGCCTGCCACAAGGCAGGCACGTTCCAGTGCAGGTCCACCAGTTCCATGGCCGAAGTGAACTCGAAGGTGAGAAAGCCCCACCGCTCGGGCGGCACCTGCTGCAGCGCCGCCTCACCCAGGGCCTCGGCGTCGGCGGCGTCGAAGACCCGTCCCTGGGCCCACTCGAAGGCGGCCATCTCGGCCAGGAAGGGGTGGTCGCGGTACGGCGCGTTCTCCGCCAGGAAGACTTCCATGCGGTCCCCGAACCAGCGGATGGAGCGGAAGGTGGAGGGGTGCCGGGCGATGTACTCGCGGCAGAGCTGCCAGAACTGCTCGTCCCCCACCAGCCCCCAGAGGCCGGGGTAGTGGTTCTCCAGCGCCTCGATGAGGCGGGTGACATAGGCGCCGGCGTAGAGGTCCATGCGCTCCTTCGCGTCGGCCTTCTCGTCCTCCAGGATCAGCGAGGTCGCCTCCCCTTCCCGCTCCACAAGATACCGGGCGAAGGCGTGCTGAAGTTCCGGCAGGGGGCGCTTCATGCCACCTCTCCCCAGATGGGTTCGGCGATACGCCGGGCCTGGCCCAGCTCCTCCAGCAGCTCGTCGAGGGCGGGGATGTTGTCATCCCGCTCGATCATGGTGGAAACGGGGCCGAAGCGGCGTGCGGCCTCGGCATAGAGATCCCACACCTCGTCGCGCACCGGCTGATCGTGGGTGTCGATGAGGATGCGGCCCGACTCATTGGTGGTGTGGCCGGCCAGGTGGAACTGCCACACCCGCTCCGCCGGCACCCCCTCCAGGTATTCGCGCGGATCGAAGCCGTGGTTCACGGCGCTGACGAAGATGTTGTTCACGTCCAGCAGGATCAGGCAGTCGGCCGCCTCGCAGACGGCAGTGAGGAACGCCCACTCGCTCATCTCCGAGTCGCGGAAGGTGACGTAGCTGGAGAGGTTCTCCAGCAGGATCCGCCGGCCGAGGAACTCCTGCACCCGGACCACCCGCTCCGCCACATGCCGCACCGTCTCTTCGGTGTAGGGCAAGGGCAGCAGGTCGTGGAAGTTGTGGCCACCCAGGCCCGTCCAGCAGAGGTGGTCGGAGATCCATTCGGGCTCCACCCTTTCCACCAGCGCCTTGAGATCGCACAGGTAGTCCATGTCCAGGGGATCGCTGCTGCCGATGGAGAGGGAGACGCCGTGCATCACCAGCGGGTAGTGCTCGCGCACCCGTTCCAGCCAGTGGAGCGGCTTGCCGCCGGCCACCATGTAGTTCTCGGAGAGGATCTCGAACCAGTCCACCGCCGGGCGCTGCTCGAGGATCTCCTGGTAGTGCTCCTTGCGCAGCCCCAGGCCGAAGCCGAGATAGGGTCGTTCCATGGATGGTTCCCCCTGCCGGAATCAAAAAGGCCGGCCCATGGAGCCATGGCCGGCCGACTCGCAAACCGGGATTCCGGTCACTTCTTTGCGGGTTCGAAGGTGCCGCCCACCTTGTCGCACTCGGCCTTGGTCATCATCAGGAACCCCTTGCCCTTGCAGGAGTTCATGCCCTGGCAGGCGTTGGTGGCGGTGGCGCAGGCGCTCTGGCCCTTACAGGCATTGGCGCCCAGGCACTTGCCGGGGGCGTCACCGGCCATGGTGGCCAGCGGCGCACCGGCGAGCATGGCGGCGGCCGCGGCGGCAAGCGCCAGGCCCTGGATCTTTTCTGCTGTGGATTTCATGTCATCATCCTCCTGGAATGGATTGTCAGATTGGGCGGGCCGTGGCCCGCGGTGCGGCCGGCACGCGGCGGCCACACTTCCAGAGACCGCCCCTGTCGTGATTATTTTTCAGGGCGGTGACGGGAGTATACGTCAAAGCGTGCAGGATGCCCCGGTCCTGCTATGATCGGGGCCTCGACCACCACCTTCCCAGGAGCCGTAATGAACAGGAAAACCGCAACAAAGAAATCCGCCGCGAAGAAAGTCGCCAAGAAGAAGGCGGCCGTGAAGAAGAAGGTGGTGAAGAAGGCCGCTACCAAAAAGAAGACGGCGAAGAAAAAGACCGTGAAGAAGGCGCCCGCACCAACCCGCAGGGTGAGCGACCAGGAGCGCTATGAGATGATCCAGCGCCACGCCTACTTCCTGGCCGAGGCGCGCAACTTCGAGCCCGGCCACGAGCTGGAGGACTGGATCGAGGCGGAGCGCTTCGTGGACGAGATGCTGGAGAAGCTGTAGGAAGCTCAGCGCAAACCCAGGCGGCGCAGGAAGGCCGCCCGGGCCGCCTCGTCCTCCAGCTCGCTCTCCTCCACCACCGTCAGCGCCGGATACGCCCGCTGGACGAAGGCGGCGAAGAGGCCGGAGACGCGATCCAGCTCTTCTCCCCCGAGGGAGAAGAGCGGCACCGACCCGAGCCCGCAGCTGGGCGAGCGGGACTTGAGGATCAGCGCGTCCAGGGAGGCCAGCAGGGGCTCCGCCTCCCGGTTCCAGGCCGCCAACCGGTCCGTCACGTCCCGCTCCGGGTCCTCCACGCCGCGCGCCCGGATGGCACCGTCCAGCCGTACCAGCTGCACCGGCGGGCGCGGCACCGGCAGGCCGGCGCCGGTCTCGGGGCAGAGAGGCACCAGTTCCGCCCGCTGCGCCAGCTCGCCCAGGATCCAGGCGTGGGGCTTGGAGGCGCCGTCGTAGCGCACCGGCTCGCCCAGCAGGCAGGCGCTCACCCCGATCCTCGGCTTCGAATCAGAAGGCATCCGCCTCCACTTCCAGGTAGGCCAGACTGACGTGGCTGCCCACCAGCTCGTCGAAGTCCACCCACTCTTTCCAGCGCGCCAGCTTCGGCAGCAGCTTCGGCTTCATCTCGAAGTCGCTCAGGTCCTCCTCGAAGAGCGCCTTCACGCCATCGTAGACCGCCTGCAGGTAGTCGCGGTACTCGGTGGCCGCCTCGGGCCCACCGCTGCGGCCGTGGCCCGGAACGAACACCTTCGCACCGCTGGCCAAGGCCCGGTCCAGGGCGCGGATGTTGCCCCGGAAACTGCCGTCGTTCATGCGCAGCATGCGGCCGTGGCCGGCGTTGTCGCCGAGAAAGATCACCGACTTCTGCGGCAGCAGCAGCATGATGTCGGTGTCGGTATGGGCCTTGCCGTCGTGGAGGATGCGGAAAGTGACGCCGCCGATCTCGATGTCGGTCTGGTCCTCCACCGGCGCGTTGGGCTCCACCACCCGGGTACCCTCGGTGGCCCCCTTGGTGAAGTCGCGCATCACCTCCAGCCACTGCTCGCCGGCGCCCTGGGCCACCCGCTCGATCATCCTCGGGTGGGCGTAGATCTTCACGCCGGGAAACGCCTCGACGATGGCCTGGTTGGCCAGCCAGTGATCACCGTGCACGTGGGTGTCGAAGACCGCCACCACCGGCTTGCCGGTGACCTTGCGGATCTCGCCCAACACCATCTCGCCCACCTGCACGCTGGAGCCGGGATCGACCACCACCACTCCCGCGTCGGTGATGACGAAAGCGGGGTTGTTCATGAAGCCCTGGTTCTCGGGGCTGGGCACGCCCAGGGGGCCGTGGATCACGTAGACCCCCTCGGCCACCTGCTCCGGCGGATAGCTCTTGCGCAGGGGCGGCGCCTTCTCCGCCCACGCCAGGGGCGCGGCCAGGACGAGGACAAGCAGCAGGGAAAGGGACGTTCTCATGGTTTCTCCTCCTTATGGTTGCAGCCGGGCAGTATAATCCAGCGAGCAGGAAAACGGTCGGGCCGCGGCCCGAAACGAAGGAACCGCCATGAACGACCTCGTCCAGCGCGCGAAGGAATTCGCCACCAGCGCCCACAAGCGCATCGACCAGCAGCGCAAGTACAGCGGCCAGCCCTACGACGTCCACCTCAAGGCGGTGGCCGCCCTGGTGGCCGAGGTGGGCGGAGACGAGGAGATGATCGCCGCCGCCTGGCTCCACGACACGGTGGAGGACACCCCCGCCACCCACCACGATATCGAGGACACCTTCGGCCCCGGTGTGGCCCGGCTGGTGTGGGAGCTCACCGACATCAGCCGCCCCGGCGACGGCAACCGGGCCGTGCGCAAGGCCATGGACCGCGACCACCTGGCGCAGGCCTCGGACCGCGCCCAGACCATCAAGCTGGCCGACCTCATCGACAACGCCCGCGACATCTGCAAGCACGACGAGCGCTTCGCCCGCACCTACCTGCAGGAGATGGCCGCCCTGCTGGACGTGCTCAACCGCGGCCACCCCGAGCTGCTGCGCCGCGCGCGCAAGCTGCTGGGAAAATGCGAGGAGAAGCTGGACATCACCCTCCCTGCCCACGGCATGGAGGTGGAAGAGGAGGAGCAGCTGCACCGCAAGACCCTGGGCTTTGCCCGCCGCCGCATCCAGCGCCTCTTCAACGACGCCTTCACGGCGCGGGACATCGCCGAGCCCCTGGTCTCCTTCGACGAGGACCGGGATCCCGCCCGCATCCTGGAGGCGATGGAGGCGAAGCGGGTCTCGGTGGCCGGCATCCGCCACCAGGGCCTGGTGCACGCTTACCTACGGCGCGAGGACCTGGCCGCCGGTCTCACCACGCACCAGGCCCGCCGCTTCAGCCCCGACCAGGTGGTGGCGGGCGACGCCGGCCTGCCGGCGGTGGTGGAGGTGCTCACCCGCCACCACCACTGCTTCGTCACCGTGCTGGGCACGGTGAACGGCGTCATCACCCGCTCGGAGATGGAAAAACCCCTGGTGCGCATGTGGCTCTTCGGCATGATCACCATGCTGGAGATGCGCCTGGCGGAGATGATCGCCGAGCGCTGGCCCGGCGAGAGCTGGACGGAGCTGGTGAGCCGGGGCCGCCTGGAGAAAGCGAAGAAACTGCAGGAGGAGCGGAGCCGCCGCGGCCAGCAGGTGTCGCTGCTGGAGTGCCTGCAGCTCTCCGACAAGGGCTACCTGGTGATCCGGGATCCCGACTATTTCCGCCAGCTCGAGCTGCAGTCGAGGTCCCAGGGGCAGGAGGCCATCCGCAGCCTGGAGTCCCTGCGCAACAACCTGGCCCACAGCCAGCCCATCACCACCGGCGACTGGCCCCAGATCGTGCGCATGACGCGGCTGGTGGCGGGCACTGCCGCCTGACGCCCGTTCGTGGATGGGGTTCGCCCCGTGTACCAAGGATTCAACGCCGTAAGCTGTCCGGCAGGGACTGGCGGGACCGCTACGAGCACATCCCTGTGCGCTCGGCGTCGGCCATCCCTGGCCTCCGACGTCCCGCCAGCCCCTGCCGGACAGCTTCTCCAGCCCCGGGAAAGCGTTGGGCTAAAGGCCCGACACCTACTTTATTTTTTGTGCCGCTTGCGCGCCGCCACCCGCAGGCGCAGGGCGTTGAGTTTGATGAAGCCCTCGGCGTCCTTCTGGTCGTAGGCGCCGGCGTCGTCGTCGAAGGTGGCGATGGCCTCGTCGAAGAGGCTGTTGGTCTCCGACCTGCGTCCCACCACGATGACGTTGCCCTTGTAGAGCTTGAGCCGCACCACGCCGTTGACCACCTCCTGGGTACGGTCGATGAGCGCCTGCAGGGCCTCGCGCTCGGGCGAGAACCAGAAGCCGTTGTAGACCAGGGTGGCGTAGCGCGGCATCAGCTCGTCCTTGAGGTGGGCCGCCTCGCGGTCCAGGGTGAGGGACTCCATGGCGCGATGGGCCTTGAGCATGATGGTGCCCGCCGGCGTCTCGTAGCAGCCGCGGGACTTCATCCCCACGAAGCGGTTCTCGACGATGTCGTCGCGGCCGATGCCGTTCTCACCGCCCAGCTTGTTGAGGTGCTCCATCACCTGGGCGGGGGTCATGGCCTGGCCGTCCACGGCCACGATGTCGCCCTTCTCGTAGGTGAGCTCGATGTAGGTGGGCTCGTCCGGCGCCTTCTCCGGCGAAACGGTCCAGCGCCACATCTCCTCCTCGGGCTCGGCCCAGGGATCCTCCAGGATGCCCCCCTCGTAGGAGATGTGGAGCAGGTTGGCGTCCATGGAGTAGGGCGACTTCTTGCCCGCCTTGGCGAAGTCCACGGGGATTCCGTGCTTCTCGGCGTACTTCATCAGCTTCTCGCGCGAGAGCAGGTCCCACTCCCGCCAGGGGGCGATGATCTTTACGTCGGGCATCAGCGCGTAGGCGCCCAGTTCGAAGCGCACCTGGTCGTTGCCCTTGCCGGTGGCGCCGTGGGCGATGGCGTCGGCGCCGGTCTCCTTCGCAATCTCCACCAGCCGCTTGGCGATCAGCGGCCGGGCGATGGAGGTGCCCAGCAGGTACTCGCCCTCGTAGACGGCGTTGGCGCGGAACATGGGGAAGACGTAGTCGCGGGCGAACTCCTCGCGCAGGTCCTCGATGTAGATCTCCTTCACGCCCATGGCCTCGGCCTTGGCGCGGGCTGGCTCCACCTCCTCGCCCTGGCCGATGTCGGCGGTGAAGGTGACCACCTCGCAGCCGTACTCCTCCTCCAGCCACTTGAGAATGACCGAGGTATCCAGCCCGCCGGAATAGGCGAGCACCACCTTGTTGACCTTGTTCCTGGACATCTTCTGGAAGCGCTCCGAATCGGGTGAGTTGTTCTGAAAGCCAGGATCCCATGGGCGTTGCGCCGTGCCTGCGGAGGAGGCCACCCTGGCAGTGAATCGGCAAATTATACCGCTCGAAGGCGGTTTCGGGCTAAAATTGCGCCTTTGCGCGGGCCCGGGGCCCGCTCCGCTCAGGCAAGACGCTCACCAGGAACCCGAACGAGAAGATGCGAACCTCCCAGTTTCCACTGCACACGCTGAAGGAGACCCCCTCGGACGCCGAGATCCCCAGCCACCGACTGATGCTGCGCTCCGGCATGATCCGCAAGCTCGCCTCGGGCCTCTACACTTGGCTGCCCCTGGGGCTGCGGGTGCTGCGCAAGGTGGAGCGCATCGTGCGCGAGGAGATGGACCGTTCCGGCGCCCTGGAGCTGCTGATGCCGGTGGTGCAGCCCGCCGAACTGTGGCAGGAGTCGGGCCGCTGGGAGCAGTACGGCCCCGAGCTGCTACGCTTCCACGACCGCCACGGCCGCGACTTCTGCCTGGGCCCCACCCACGAGGAGATCATCACCGACCTGGCACGCCACCAGCTCAAGAGCTACCGCCAGCTGCCGGTCAACTTCTACCAGATCCAGACCAAGTTCCGCGACGAGATCCGCCCGCGTTTCGGCGTCATGCGTGCCCGAGAGTTCGTCATGAAGGACGCCTATTCTTTCCACCTGGACCAGGCCTCCCTGGAGGAGACCTACCGGGTGATGCACGCCACCTACTGCCGCATCTTCGAACGCTGCGGGCTTGACTTCCGCGCCGTGGCCGCTGACACCGGCGCCATCGGCGGCAGCGCCTCCCACGAGTTCCACGTGCTGGCCGACACCGGTGAGGACGCCATCGCCTTCTCCACGGAGAGCGACTACGCCGCCAACGTGGAGCTGGCCGAGGCCCTGCCCGACCGTGACGAACGGCCCGAGCCGTCGAAAGAGCTGGAGCTGGTGGAGACGCCGAACGCGAAGACCATCGCCGAGCTGGTGGAGCAGTTCGGCGTGCCGGTGGAGCAGACGGTGAAGACCCTGGTGGTGGAGGGCGCCGACGGCGGCCTGGTGGCCCTGCTGGTGCGCGGCGACCACGAGCTCAACGAGGTGAAGGCGGAGAAGCTGCCCCAGGTGGCCAGTCCCCTGCGCTTCGCCTCCGAAGAGGAGATCCGCGCCGCCATCGGTGCCGGCCCCGGCTCCCTGGGCCCGGTGAAGCTGCCCATCCCCATGGTGGTGGACCGCTCGGTGGCGGTGCTGGCCGACTTCGCCGCCGGCGCCAACATCGACGGCAAACACTATTTCGGCATCAACTGGGAGCGGGACGTGGCCCTGCCCGAGGTGGCCGACCTCCGCAACGTGGTGGAGGGCGACCCCAGCCCCGACGGCAAGGGGGTGCTCACCATCGCCCGCGGCATCGAGGTGGGCCACATCTTCCAGCTCGGCACCAAGTATTCCGAGGCGATGAACGCCACCGTGCTGGACGAGAACGGCAAGGCGGTGACCATGATCATGGGCTGCTACGGCATCGGCGTCTCGCGCGTGGTGGGCGCCGCCATCGAGCAGCACCACGACGACAAGGGCATCGTCTGGCCCGCTTCCATCGCCCCCTTCCAGGTGGCCCTGCTGCCCATGCAGATGAAGAAGTCGGAGGCGGTGCGCGAGGCGGTGGAGAAGCTCTACGCCGAGATGCAGGCCGCCGGCATCGAAGTGCTGCTGGACGACCGCGACCTGCGCCCCGGCGTCATGTTCGCCGACTGCGAGCTCATCGGCATCCCCTGGCGCGTGGTGGTGGGCGAGCGGGGGCTGAAGGAGGGCCAGGTGGAGCTGCGCGCCCGCACCGCCTCCGAGAACGAGATGGTTCCCCTGGAAGCGGTGGTGGATCGCCTCAAGGAAGCGCTGGGCTGAACCGTGCCCGGCGGGAACCGGAAATCCCTCGGCATGTCGGACTAAGTTCCGGCCCACTGCAGGCAATGTCGGCATAGCGCCCTGCCGGCGGGTTGCCGGGGGCCACTGGCGGGACCGCTACGAGCACATCCCTGTGCGCTCGGCCTCGGCCATCCCTGGCCTCGGACGTCCCGCCAGCGGCCCCCGGCAACCCGCTCCCAACCGCCGAGCCATCATCACCGAAATGAAACTGGACTGGTAAATGGAACGCAAGAACGCCTACGACAAAGAAGACCTCATCAAGTGCGGCCACGGGGAGCTGTTCGGCCCCGGCAACGCCCAGCTGCCCACCGACAACATGCTGATGATGGACCGCATCACCCATATCAGCGACGAGGGGGGTGCCCACGGCAAGGGGCAGATCATCGCCGAGCTCGACATCAAGCCCGAGCTCTGGTTCTTCGAGTGCCACTTTCCCGGCGACCCGGTAATGCCCGGCTGCCTCGGGCTGGACGCCATGTGGCAGATGGTGGGTTTCTACCTGGGCTGGCTGGGCAACCCCGGCCACGGCCGCGCCCTGGGCGTGGGCGAAGTAAAGTTCACCGGCCAGGTTCTGCCCGACGCGAAGCTGGTGAAATACACCATCGACGTGAAAAGGGTCATCAAGCGGAAGCTGGTGCTGGGCATCGGCGACGGCAGGCTCGAGGTGGACGGCCGGGAAATCTACACGGCGAAGGACCTGCGCGTGGGGCTCTTCACCTCTACCGAAGGCTTCTGAGCGCCAGTTCACACTAGCATCAACGGGGGCTTATCAAAGCCCCCCGCAGGCGGTAGGGTTGAGGGCAGTGAGAAACCGCTTCCCGACCCCATGGACCAGCCAGCCGCCAGCGGCGATCTGAAGATACTCCAGCTCACCGACTGCCACCTCTACCACGACCCCGACAGGAGCCTGCTCGGCATCAACACCCAGCAGAGCCTGGAAGAGGTGGTGGCGTCCATCCTCGCCTCCGGCGAAAGGCCGGATGCCGTCGTCGCCACCGGCGACCTGGTGCACGACGGCTCCGAGTCCGGCTACCGGCGGCTGGCCCGCTCGCTTGCGCTCCTGGGCGCGCCCGCCCTCGCCCTGCCCGGCAATCACGACGACCCCCGCGTCATGGACCGGGTGCTCGGCGCCGAAGGCATACAGGTGTGCGGTCAGCTGGAGATCGGAAACTGGCGACTGATCCTCCTCGACAGCCACCAGCCGGAACAGGAGGGGGGCCGCCTGGCGCCGGAGGAGCTGGAGCGCCTGGATGCCCTGCTGGAGGACGACACCCGCCACGTGCTCATCTTCGTGCACCACCACCCGCTGCCCATCGGCTGCCGCTGGCTCGACCGGATATCGCTCGCCAACGGCGACGCGCTGCTCGAACGGGCGCGGATCCACCCCCAGGTGAAGGGGATCCTCTGGGGCCACGTGCACCAGAGCTGGGAGGGCCGGCTCGGGCAGGCGCAGCTCCTGGGCACGCCTTCCACCTGCATCCAGTTCGCCCCCGGGGAAGACGAGTTCGCGCTGGCGCTGGAGCCCCCGGCCTGGCGCCAGATCCGGTTGCAGGCCGACGGCACCCTGAGTTCACACGTACACCACCTGCACAGCCTGCCGCTCGGACTGGCGGTGGACTCGCTGGGTTACTGATTCCCCTTCACAGCGACACGGGCACCAGCCCGTCCGCCTCGATGGCATCGGCGGTATGGCGCAGGCGCAGCGCCACCACCTCCACCCCTTGCCTCACCACCTCACGCAGGATCCGGCCGTAGTCGGGATCGATCTCGTCGGCGGGCCGGAAGCGGGAACCCTCGGGACGGTTCAGGGCATAGAGAATCACCGCGCGGTATCCCGCCTCCCGCAGCCGCGCCAGCTCCGCCAGGTGCTTCTGCCCCCTGGCCGTCACCGCATCGGGGAAACAGAGCGCATCCCCGACGAGCAGGGTGGTGTTCTTCACCTCCACCCAGGCCGGCTCGCCCGGCCCTTCCTCCAGCAGCAGGTCCAGCCGGCTGGTGCCGGGAATGGCCTCGGGCGTCACCTCCCGCTGCAGGCGGCGGTAACCGGCCAGCGCCGGCACCCTCCCCTCGCGCAGTCCCTCTTCCACCACCGCGTTCACCCGGTGGGTGTTCACCCCGATCCAGCCCGCGCCCATGTCCACCCGCTCCAGGGTCCAGGCCAGCTTGCGGCGGGGGTTGTCACTGTGGCTGAGCTGGACCGGCGCGCCCGGCGCCCAGCAGCCGGTCATGCGCCCGGTGTTGGGCACGTGGGCCACCACCCGGCTGCCGTCCTCCAGTTCCACGTCGGCGAAGAACCGCTGGTAGCGCCGGAGAATCCAGCCATTGGTCAGGGGAGGTAACTGCATGCCGGTGATCCTGCCAGGAGAGGGCTTCAAAAAAGGGGCCATTTATAGCAGGATTGTGCAGAGAAAGCCCCCGGCGGGGGTAGCCGATACAGAACACCAACACGAGATCCGCCGGTGGGTGGCGGGCGCAAAGGAGGATGGAACATGACCACAGGCAAACCGGAACGGCCGGCCCGGACACTGGGCCTGCTGCTGATCGCGTCCGGTCTCTGGGCAGGAGGCGCGATCGCCGAGGGCGTCTACCGCCCGGTGGAGGGAGAGCAGGTCGGCCGGCACGCCCAGGGGCAGTTCGCGCCGGTGGAAGAGCGAGGCGTCCGACGCTGGTCACCCTCCCAGAACCTGCCGAGCCCCGCCCTGCCCCCCACTCCCCAGGCCGGGCCCGGTTACAACGGCTATCCCCGGGGAGGTTACCCCGGCTACCCGCAGGCGGGGTACGGCGGCTACGCGCCGCCGGGCTACGGCAGGACCCCGCCCCCCGCACCAGGCTACGACGGCGGCCGCGGCTACGGTTTCCCCGTTCCCGGCCCCGGCGGATTCATGGACAATTTCTTCGGCGGCCGCAACGACGCCCTGCCGGAGGCCTACCTGCCACCCCCCGTGCCGCCGCTGGCGGCGCCGGTGGCACCGGTCTACAACCCGCCCATTCCCCAGCCCGCGCCCCCGGTACCCGCCTACGGCAATGCCGAGCCGGCGCAAGCGGTCGACCCGCAGCCCCCGGTCCGGCAGCAGGCCGAGACCCGGCAGGAGGTCAAGGCGGCACCCAGGCCGGCTTCGCCCCGCCCCTTTGCCAACCCCCAGGAGACGGGCAACGCCTTCCCGCTGCGCTCCTCCGTCCAGGCGGGACGCTCGGACCCCCGCTTCCGTCCCCCGGAGCTCAAGGGAACCCCCTGAGCGAGGCAATTACCCGGTGGTGAAGCGGTCCGGGGGCGTCACTCCTTCCAGCGGGCTGCACTCCACCCCCTCCACGCGGGCATGGGGCGGTCCTTCCCACAGCCAGGCGCAGAGCGCCTCCACTGCATCCTCGTCACCGCAGGCGATCACCTCCACGGTACCATCGGGCAGGTTCACCGCCGAACCCGTCACCCCCAGGCGCACGGCGGTTTGGCGGGTGGTCTCCCGGTACCAGACCCCCTGCACCCGGCCCCGCACGATGCAGCGCACACACTTCACGGCCCGGCCTCCCGCACCAGCTCCACGAGGGGCTGGATGCGCTGGCTGTTCTGCACCTGCAGTCCCTTCCAGGCGATGACCCGCGCCACGCGCCCGTCGAAAGGTGCCAGCAACCGGCAGCGCTCCAGTTCGATCTGCGCCTCCAGCAGGCGGCCGGCCGCAGCCGCGCGCTCGGCGCGGGCCTTCAGGTGTGACACCTCGGCCTCCTTGAGCTCGTAGTCCGAGAGCAGGGCGCGCTCATAGAGCTCCCGCGCCCGTTCCAGCTCCCGGCCCGCCTGCTCCAGCGCCGCCTGCGCCGCGGCGAGTCGTGTACGGGCCTCGTCCACCCGGGCCTTGAAGAGGCGCTCGTCCATCTTCACCAGCAGGTCGCCGGCCGCCACCCGCTGACCGGGTTTCACCACCACCTCGGCCACCTCCCCGGAGACCAGCACGCCCAGCTCGACGGGTTCCTCTCCGGCAACCGCCGGAAGAGGCAGCAGGATCATGAACAACAGAAACCTCGGAATCCTCTTCATCCTTCCTCCCCCTGCAGCAACCTGCCGGCCAGCGCCCGCAACCGGGCCTGGTCGAGCAGCCACTGGTAGTGGACACGGGCCACCTCGAGCTTCACCTCGCTGATCCGCACCATGGCGTCTCCCAGGTCGGTGGCCCGCTCAAGGTCGTACAGCGTGCGACTGCGATCCAGGTAGAGATCGCGGTAATCCCCTTTCACCATCAGCGCCCTGGCCCGCCTCTGCAGCTGCTGCAGCTCCAGCCAGAGCTCGGTCACCTGCTGGCGCAGCTCGTGGCGCGACAGCTCCAGCCGTGCCTGTGCCTCCAGCAGCCGGGAACGGGCGGCCGCCGCCTCGGCGTCCCCGCGGTCCCCGGAATAGAGCGGCAACTCCAGCACCAGTGCCGCCTCGAAGGGGTGGGTGGACCGGGTCTCCCGGTTCCATGCCCCGGCGGCCACCTCGCCCCGGAGCACCGGACCGTAGCGCCTGCCCGCCGCAACCAGGGCCTGTTCGGCCGCCTCCACCTCGGCGCGCAGCTCCCGCAGGCGGGGGTTGTCCTGCAGCACCTCCTCCAGCAGGCGGGAGAGATCGGGCAGCTCGCCGTCCAGGCGGGGCGGATCGGGCTCCACCAGTTCCCCCGGCAACGCCTCGGGGCGGTTGATGGCCAGCGCCAGTTTCAGGCGGGTTTCGCGCTGGCGCGCCTCCGACGCGGTGCGCCGGACGAGGATCTGCTGGTAGCGATCCTCCAGACGCGACAGCTCGAGGTCGGAGACCCGGCCCAGTTCGTGGCGCTGGCGCGCCTTGTCCAGACGCACGAAGGCCACCGACATGGCCTCGTTGTCGCGTGCGTACTCGAGGTCGGCCAGCAGGACATCGAAGAAGGCCCGCATCACCTTCAGCAGGTGCGCCTGGCGTGCATCGAGCAGGGCCGCCCGCGCCGCCTCGAGCCGCCTGGCGGCCGAAGCCTCCCGGGCTTCGGTGTAACCGAAATCGTAGAGCCGTTTCTCCACCCGGAGCTGGGCACTGCTGTCGTTGCGCTCCCGGAAACTGGAGAGCCTGGCGGGCTCCAGGTAGGCCAGGCGTCCTTCCAGAGAGAGCGTGAGGTCATCGGAGGCCTCCACCTGGCGCAGCTCGGCCTCCGCCGCCACCGCCCTTGCATTCGCCAGCGCAATGGCCGGATGCGAAGCCTCTGCCAGCTCGAGCGCCCGTTCCAGGGTGAGGGGTCCGGAGCCGTCGCCGCACCAGCCCGCGGCGGCCCACCACAGGCCCCACGCCAGCAGCAACGTGCGCTTCATCGCGTGCGCATCTCCCGCTTGTAGCGGCTGAAGCTCATCTTCCTCCAGGCCTCTTCGACGATGTACCTGCCCAGCAGCATGAACTCCTCGGCGTCCCGCGTGGCACCGGTGTAACGGCCCCTGCGGATGGGTCTGCCCTCCAGGTCGATGAACTGGAACACCGGCGTGGCCCGCACCCGGAACTGGCGAAAGGCGAACTCCTTCATGGTGGTGGGCCTGCCGCGAAAGTCGGTGATCTCGATGTCCCCCTCGATGTCCACCGAGAAGATCAGGAAGTGCCTGCGGAAATACTCCTGCACGTCCTTGCGGTTGAGCACCTGGGTGCGCATGCGGTGGCAGAAGGGGCACTCCTCCATCTCGAACATGATGAGGATGCCCTTCTTGCCCTGCTCGCGGGCGTTGGACAGCTCCTCGGAGAAGTCGCCAAAGGTCTGGTCGAAGAAATGAGTGTCCGGGTCCCGCCGCTCCACGGCGGCCGAGAGCTGGCCGGCGAGCAGCAGCAGGAGCACTGCAACGATCTGTTTCATGGTTCTCCTCCTCGCCGCCAAGTTAAGCCAAGGATCATGGCAATGCAACCGTTTGCCGACCGTCCAAAATGTGATCCACGTCCCCGGGAAAAAAAGGGGCCCTGGTAGAATGGGTCCAAGTGCCGGAGAAACGGATTCCCTACGTTCTGGAAGCTCCCGGATCTCTCCACACCGGCGCTGGAGTTGGAACAGCCAAGGAGTCGAAGTCTTGAGAGCCCTGATCCCGATTCTGGTCCTCTTTCTTGTAGGACATGCACTGCCCGCCGCGGAAGCCACCTCCGAACCGCAGAGCCCGAAGGAGACCCTGCGCTGGGCCGGTTGTGGCATCACCAAGAAGGCCTTCATGAAAGAGCTGGCCGCAGCCTACGAGAAGATCTACGGCGTCCACTTCGAGCTCGAGGGGGGCGGCGCCACCAAGGGAATCCGCCGCGTACACAACCGCGAGGTGGACATCGGCGGTTCCTGCCGTAACAAGATCCCGGGAGTCCCCGAAGAGCGGGGGGTGCGCATGAACCCCGTGGCCTGGGACGCTCTCGTGGTGATGGTCCATCCCGACAACCCGGTCTCCGACATCACGCTCGACCAGCTCAAGGCGCTCTATGAAGGGAAGATCACGAACTGGAAGGAATTGGGCGGCAGGGACGCCCCCATCGAACTGCTGGTGAGAAAGGGCAAGATCTCCGGGGTGGGCCGGACCCTGCGGGAGCTGGTCTGGGCCGATCCGGACCAGGAGTTCAAGGGCAGCGCCGAGTACCCCTCCTCCGGCCCCCTGGAGAAGGCGGTGGAAGCCAATCCCAACGCCGTCGGCGTCAGCGGCATCTCCAGCGCCCGCAAGCGGCAGGTCAAGCTGCTGTCGCTGGAGGGGAAGGCGCCCACCTACGACAACATCAAGAACGGCCACTACCTGCTCTACCGTCCCCTCTACATCACCTACTACCCACGCAACAACCCCAGGCTGAAAGAGATCAAGCGTTTCATCGCCTTTGCCCATTCGACCGAGGGCCGCAGGATCATCCGCAGCCAGGGGGTGGTACCCTATCTCGACGCCACCGGCCTCACCTCCAGGCAACGGGAACAGTGGAAGATCGCCCGCAAGGTGGCGCAGGACAAGAATTCGAAACCGTAGCGGGACCGGCCGCCGCCCTCAGGTACTCTCCAGCCGCTCCAGCGGAACATCGAGAAGCTCGGAGAGGGCCTCGTTGGCACGCTCCAGAACTTCCGCAAGACGCGGATCCTTCGGCCACGACGGCTCTCCCGGCATGGGCAACCGCCTGCCGGTGATCCGGTAGAGGTCGTGAAGGCTGATCTCGCCCACCGCCCGGGTGAGAAGCCACTGCCCCCGCTCGTTGCGGTCCACCAGTCTCATCGACTGGAGCTCCACCAGCAGCTTCTCGGCGTCACCGCAGCAGTGGAGCAGTTCCCTCGCAGAGAGCGCCTCTCCCCGCTTCTGCGCCCTGGCCAGGCGCAGCAGCAGCCGGACCATCTCTTCCAGCTCGCCCATGGCGCCTTCCCCGCCCTGGAAGAGATGGCGGTACGCGCCCAGCCCGTAGGTGAGCTCCGCGCCCAGGAGCACCACCAACCAGGAGAGATAGAGCCAGATCAGAAAGATCGGAATGGCCGCCAGTGCACCGTAGACCACCTCGTAGGTGGGAAAGGTGGTGAGGTACCAGGCGAAGGCCTGCTTGCTCCATTCGAACAGGATGGCCGCGAAGACGCCGCCAGCCAGCGCATGCCACCCCTTCACCGGCCGGTTGGGCACCAGCCAGTAGATGAGGGCAAAGGCCAGCGCCGACATCGCCACCGGCAGCCACTCGAGCAGCCGCTTGCCCACGCCCTCGGCGGTGACCTCGGTGACCGCCGGCAGGGAGACCAGGTAGGAGGTGACCAGCAGGCTGGCCCCCACCAGCAGGGGTCCCAGGGAGATCACCGCCCAGTAGACCAGGAACCGGTTGAGCGGGCGGCGCTTGCGGCGCACCTCCCAGATGGCGTTGAAGGTGCGGTCGATGCTGTACACCAGCAGTACCGCCACCAGCAGCAGGACCATGAAGCCCACGCCGCTGAGGTGGGAGGCCTTGCTGCTGAACTCCAGCAGGTAGCGGTGCACCACCTCACCCGCCGCCGGGATGAAGTTGCTGAAGATGAAGTCCTGCACCACCTCGTTGACCCGCTCCCCCACGGGAAAGGCGGTGAGGATGGCGAAGACCACCGTCATCAGGGGAACCAGCGAGAGCAGGGTGGTGTAGGCGAGGGAACCGGCCCGTTCCAGTCCGCCGTGGGCGATAAAGCGGGAGAAGACCAGCACCACGAAGCGATATCCCGCCGAGAACCACCGCGCTCCCGCCGCGCGCTGATTGTGGGCCCCTGCCTTCCCGTTTAGAATCGCCATGGTGCAATCGTCGCGAGGACACTCCATGAGTGTGAAGATCTATCACAACCCCCGCTGCAGCAAGTCGCGGCAGACGCTGCAACTGCTCAAGGATAACAACATCGAACCCGAGGTGGTGAAATACCTGGAGACCCCGCCCGGCCGGGAGGAGCTCGAACAGATCCTCGACATGCTCGGCCTGGAGCCGCGCGAGCTGATGCGCCGCAAGGAGAAGGAGTACAAGGAGCTGGGACTGGACGACCCCGGCCTCACCCGCGACCAGCTCATCGACGCCATGGTGGAACACCCCCGGCTCATCGAGCGTCCCATCGTCGTCAAGGACGGCCGCGCCGCCATCGGCCGCCCGCCCGAGAAGGTGCTGGAGCTGCTGTGAGCTACATCCTGGTGCTCTACTACAGCCGCCACGGCGCCACCGCGGAGATGGCCCACCTGGTGGCCCGCGGCGTGGAGGAGGGCGGCCTGGAGGCGAGGCTGCGCACCGTTCCCGAGGTCTCGGCCACCTGCGAGGCGGTGGATCCCTGCGTGCCCGAATCGGGCGCACCCTACGCCGAGCTGGACGACCTGCGCCACTGCGCCGGCCTGGCCCTGGGCAGCCCCACCCGCTTCGGCAACATGGCCGCGTCCATGAAGTACTTCCTCGACTCCACCAGTTCGCTCTGGCTGAGCGGCGCCCTCATCGGCAAGCCGGCGGGCGTCTTCACCTCCACCAGCAGCCTGCACGGCGGGCAGGAGAGCACCCTGCTCTCCATGATGCTGCCGCTGCTCCACCACGGCATGCTCATCACCGGCCTGCCCTACTCGGAGACGGCCCTGCTCACTACCCGCACCGGCGGCACCCCCTACGGCCCCTCCCACCTGGCCGGCACCGAGAGCAACCTGCCCGTCTCGGAAGAGGAGAAGCAGCTCTGCCGGGCGCTGGGCCGCAGGCTGGCGGAGACGGCCAAGCGGCTTGCATGAACCCGCAGCTGCCCCTGGACGTGAGCCTGCCCGCGCGGGCGACGTTCGAGGAGTTCGTCGAAGGTGACAACGGCCAGGTGGTGCAGGCGCTGCGGCGGCTGGCCGGCGGCGAAGACCATGCCGGCCAGCTGTTCCTCTCCGGCCCCTCCGCCTCGGGCAAGAGCCACCTGCTCATGGCCGCCGTATCGCAGGCCGCGGAAAGGGGCCTGGCCGCCGCCTACCTGCCCTTCGCCGAACTTCTCGACCTCGACCCCGGGCTGCTGGAGGGACTGGCCGGTCACGCCCTCCTCGCCTTCGACGATGTCCATCTCCTGGCGGGCCACGCCGCCTGGGAAGCGGCCCTGTTCCGCCTCTTCAACGAGGCGCGGGAGCGGGAGGCCCGCCTGCTCTTCTCCGCCCGCACCGGGCCGGCCACGCTGGAGATCGCGCTTCCCGACCTGCGCTCCCGGCTGGCCTGGGGCGAGAGCTACACCCTGCAGCCGCTGGACGACGCCGGGCGCGAGGCGCTGCTGCTGAAACAGGCGCGGCAACGCGGCCTGCAGATGCAGCCGCAGGCCGCCGCCTGGATGGTGACCCACTGCAGCCGGGATCCGCGCCGGCTACTGGAGCTGCTGGCCCGCCTCGACGAAGCCTCGCTGGCCAGCCGACGCCCCCTCACCCTCCCCTTCGTGCGCGAACAGCTCGGCGCCACCGAATGAGGCCCTCCCTCACCCGAACCGCCCACGAACGCCTGCGGCACCACCTGCACGCGGGCGACGTCGCCGTGGACGCCACCGCCGGCAATGGCCACGACACCCTCTTCCTGGCGCGTGAGGTGGGTCCCGAAGGCCACGTCTTTGCCTTCGACATCCAGCCGCAGGCCCTGGAAGAGACCCGCAAGCGGCTCGAGGAGGCGGGCGCGGAATCCCGCGTCACGCTGCTGCACGCGGGCCACGAGGAGATGGAGGCGCGCCTGCCCCGCGAGGTGCACGGCCGGCTGGCGGCGGTGATGTTCAACCTGGGCTACCTGCCGGGCAGCGACAAGCAGGTGGTGACCGCGCCCACCACCACCCTCCAGGCCCTGGAGCAGGCGGCACGGCTGCTGGCGCCCGGCGGCCTCCTCAGCATCCTCGCCTACCGCGGCCACCCCGGGGGCCAGGAGGAGGCAGACGCAGTGCACGAGCAGCTTTCGGCCTTGCACGGGTTCACGCTGGAGGCCATCGAGTCACCCGGTCCCGTGCTGTTCATGGCCCGCAAGGAGAGGATATGATGCCGCCATGCCCAAGGTGATCGTCGACCCCGCCTCCCGCTCCCTGGACCACCGCTTCGCCGTGGTCCACACCAGGCGTAAATCACGTGAGCGCTTCGCCGAGGGCTGCGTCACCCTGGTGGAATCGGAGGCCGCCGCCATCGAGGGCTCCGACCCCCGGCGCCAGCGTTACGGCGCCATCGTCTACGGCCCCTCCACCTCCTCGGAAGGGATGCACATCTACTACCTGGTGCACTGGTTGACCTGAAACCCCGGGCAGTTGTCATTTCGAGCACGGCGGGAAATGGAGCTTCTTCAATGGTAACCATCGACTTCATCCGGCACGGCGAACCCGAGGGCGGCCGCCTCTACCGCGGTGCCACCGTGGACGATCCCCTGAGCGAAAAGGGTTGGCGCCAGATGTGGCAGGCGGTGGGCGAGACCTGCCACTGGGACCACATCGTCAGCTCACCGCTGCAGCGCTGCCTCGCCTTCGCCGAGGCGCTGGCGGAGCGCCACGGCCTGCCGCTGGAGAGCGACGCCGAGCTGCGCGAAGTGGGCTTCGGAGACTGGGAGGGACTCTCCCCCGGCGAGGTGGAGCAGCGGGACCCGGAAGGCTACGCCGCCTTCTACCGCGACCCGGTGGCGTGCCGCCCGCCGGGAGCGGAAGACCTGCTCCACTTCGGCCGGCGGGTGGCCACCGCCTACGACCGCATCGCCCGCTCCGGCGAAGGGACCCGGGTGCTGGTGGTGGCCCACGCCGGCGTCGTCCGGGCGACACTGGGCCACGTGCTCCAGGCGCCTCCCCGGGCCTGGTACCGGGTAAAGGTGGACAACGCCGGCATCACCCGCTTCCTGCACCACGATGGCATCGACCAGCTCCTCTTCCACAACCGGCCACGGCTGCCCTGAGCGGCGGGTTCCATCACCATATCGCCATAAAATGAATATTGACGACCATCAAATCCCCTGCAGAATGCATTGACTATTATCAATGCAGGACGCACTGCCGTTCCGGGGCCACCAACAAGAACAACGACGGCCATCGAAAACCACACCAAACGACCCCCAGGAAGTCTTCCTGATGCAGGATGTCACGAATGGGAGCTGGAGGATGAAACCATGCTGACCTTTGCCGAACTCAACGCACAGAACCACAGGATCACGGAACTGACCAACGTGCTCTCGAAACTGCTCTCCGATCGCCTGCTGTGCGACTCGAGCATCACCTGCGATCTCTTCTACCAGTACGTGGAGGAGGTGAAGAAGCACCTCGAGATCACCGACCGCAAGCTCTACACCCAGCTGCTCACCAGCGGCGACAACCACATGAACACCGTGGCCAGCCGCTTCATGGGCGGCTCCAAGGAGATCAAGCGCATCTTCAACGCCTTCATCAAGAAGTGGTGCGATCCCAGGCACCACGCGCTGAAGGTGGCCGACTTCGAGGAGTTCTCGCGCGCCACCGACGAGATGTTCGGCATGGTGCTCGACCGGATCCAGGACGAGGTGGAGCACCTCTATCCGCTGCTGCGCGAGGTGCGCGGCGACAACCTGCGCGCCGCCTGACCGGGGGCGCCGGCCAAGCGGGGGATGGCGGCCGAGGGTCGCCGTCCCCTTTCTTTTTGGTCAGCGGGGAAAAGGGGTTATGCTTCGGAAACGGCAACATCGGCGGCAACCGAATGGAAAGATCCCGAACCCACCCGCACCACCGAAAGGTGGACGAGCACACCTGGCTCATCGACACCGGGCTCAACCGGCCCGGCCACACCGGCTGCTACCTGGTCCGCTCCGGCGACGAGCTGGCCTTCGTGGACTGCGGCGCCTCCACTTCCGTTCCCGGCCTGCTGCAGGCCCTGCAGGAGCTGGGCTTCCAGCGGGAGCAGGTGCGCTACATCCTTCCCACCCATGTCCACCTGGACCACGCGGGGGGCGCCGGCAGGCTGCTGGAGCTCTGTCCCGCCGCCCTCCTCGCCACCCACCACCGGGGGCTGCCGCACATGATCGACCCCGGCCGGCTGCAGCAGGGCGCCATGGCGGTCTACGGCGAAGCGGCCTTCCGCCGCCTCTTCGGCGACCTGGTGCCGGCCCCCGAGTCCCGCTGCCGGGCGCTGGAGGAGGGCGACACCCTTCCGCTGGGCGACACCGCCCTGCGGTTCCTCGACACGCCAGGCCACGCCAACCACCACGGCTGTTTCTTCGATCCGCGCGGCGGCAACCTCTTCACCGGTGATACCTTCGGCCTGCGCTACCCCGAGTTGGACGCTGCCGGAAGGCCATTCCTTCTGGCCACCACCACGCCGGTGGCCTTCGACCCGGATGCCTGGAACCGCTCTCTCGAGAAGATGATGGCGCTCGAGCCCGGGCGGGCCTGCCTCACCCATTTCGGTCCGCTGGAGGCGCCCGCCCGCTGGCTTCCGCTGCTGCAGGCCAGCCTGGAGACCCACGTGCGCATCGCACTGGAAGAGGAAGAAAACCCCGTGGAGGGGCGCGAGGAACGGCTGAGGGAGGCGCTGAAGGAACGGATCCTGGAGGCGGTACAAGCGCACGGCGCCCTGCTCGGGAAGAACGAGGTAGAGTCCCTGCTGGAGATCGACATCGGGCTCAATGCCCAGGGCCTGGCAGTGTGGCTGGCGCGGCGCGCGCGCAGGCGGGAAAAAGGTTTATAATGCGCAGCTTACTCCAGATTCCGGCAACCTGAGCAGCATGCAACAGTATCCGACCGACGACCTGCGCATCCGTGCCATCAAGGAGGTGGTGCCGGCGCGCGTCCTGCACAAACGCTACCCCATCACGGAGGAGGCGGCCAGGACGGTCTTCGAGACCCGCCAGCAGATCCACCGCATCCTCCACGGTGAGGACGACCGCCTGCTGGTGGTGATCGGTCCCTGCTCCATCCACGACATCGACGCCGCCATGGAGTACGCCAGCCGGCTGAAGGAACAGAAGGAGCGGCTGGCGGACGACCTGCTGGTGGTCATGCGGGTCTACTTCGAGAAGCCGCGCACCACCGTGGGCTGGAAGGGGCTGATCAACGACCCCAACCTGGACGAGTCCTTCGAGATCAACAAGGGGCTGGAACTGGCACGCAAGCTGCTGCTGGACATCAACAGCTTGGGGCTGCCCACGGGCACCGAGTTCCTCGACCTGATCTCGCCCCAGTACATCGCCGATCTCATCAGCTGGGGTGCCATCGGCGCCCGCACCACCGAGAGCCAGGGCCACCGCGAGCTGGCCTCGGGCCTCTCCTGCCCGGTGGGCTTCAAGAACGGCACCGACGGTACCATGCGCGTGGCCGTGGACGCCATCCGCGCCGCCGAACGGCCCCACGTCTTCATGTCCATGACCAAGGAAGGCCACTCGGCCATCTTCTCCACCACCGGCAACAACGACACCCACATCATCCTGCGCGGCGGGCAGCGCCCCAACTACGACGCTGAGTCGGTGAACATCGCCGCCGAGGAGATGGAGAACGCCGGGCTGACGCCCCGGCTGATGATCGACTTCAGCCACGCCAACAGCCGCAAGCAGCACGACAAGCAGCTGGAGGTGGGGCGCGACGTGGCAGGCCAGATCGCCCGTGGCGACATGCGCATCATCGGCGCCATGATCGAGAGCCACCTGGTGGGCGGCCGCCAGGACCTGGTGCCCGGCAAACCGCTCACCTACGGCCAGAGCATCACCGACGCCTGCCTGGCCTGGGAGGACAGCGTGCCGCTGCTGGAGCAGCTGGCGGAGGCGGTGCGCGAACGCCGCAAGCGCTGAGGACCGCTCAGAACTCGTCGAACCCCGCCTTGCGGAACCACTCCTTCGCCTTCTCGGCATCGGCCTCCACGCCGTTCCCCTCCTGGTACATCATGGCCAGGGTGGTCATGGAGCCCTGCAGCCCCTGCTCCGCCGCCTTCTCGAACCACTCCACCGCCTTCTGCGGGTTCTTCTCGGCGCACTCTCCCTCCAGGTACATGAAGGCCAGCCCGTGTTGTGCCAGGGCGTGGCCCGCCTCTGCCGCCGCCTTCATGTACTTGTAGGCCACCAGGGGGTTCTCCACCATGCCCAGGCCGTTCTGCGCCATGATGGCCACCCGGTACTGGGCCTCGGCCTCCCCGGCCTCGGCCAGGGGCTCGAGCAGTTCGGCGGCCTGCACGAAATGCTTGGCCTCGAAGGCGGCGATGCCGCTGCCGAGCGCCATTTCACGATCCTGCCTATCCCGATCATCGGACATGTCACAACTCCGCGGTTCTCGATGTTTTAGACTGAGGGCATTGTAGCCCAGGCAACGAGGGACCATTCACGGGCGAACGACAGGGAAAACCCCAATTGCGCCGTGCGCTTCGAGCCCCTAGGGTGATGAGCATGAGACTTTCGGGAACAAACGGACTTGGCAGGATACTGATGGCGGCCGGGCTGCTGCTGGCTGCCGGCGCGGCAGCGGCACAGCTGCCCGCCCCGGGTCTCCAGCAGAAGCTGTTCCTGGCGGCAGAACAGGCACTGAAGAAGCACCAGACCACCCTTTTCGAACAGCTGAAATCCTCTCTCGCGGACTATCCGCTGCTTCCCTACCTGGAGTACCAGGCGCTCCTGCAGCGCCTCGACCGGGCCACCCCGGAAGAGGTGGAAAGCTTCCTCGAACGGCACGCGGACACTCCGCTCGCGCAGAGGCTGCGCGTACGCTGGCTCAACCGCCTGGCCAAGCGGAAGGAGTGGAGCAGCTATCTCCGCTTCTACCGTCCCGACGGGAACGTCACCCGCCAGTGCCACTACCTGCACGCCCTGATCCGGGAAGGCCGGCGCGAAGAGGCCTTTTCCCGGGTGGAGTCCCTGTGGCTGCACGGACGCTCACGCCCCAAGGCCTGCGACCCCGTGTTCCAGGCATGGCGCGAGGCGGGCGGGCTCAGTGAGGAGCTGGTGTGGGAGCGCATCGACCGTGCCATGAGGCTCGGCCAGCTCCGCCTGGTCCGTTACCTGAAGCGCCTGCTGCCCGAGGACCAGCGCCCCTGGGCGGATCTCTGGCTCCAACTCAGGCGCAAGCCGGAGCTGGCCCTCACGGCCAAGCGCCTGCGGCAGCCCCACCCCATGCGCGACCGGATGCTGGCCTATGCCGTCGTTCGCAGGGCCAGCGGTGATCCGCTGGCGGCGCTGGAGCTGTGGCAGAAGCTGGAACGCCGCTACGACCTGGACGGGGAGGCACGCCAGCGGGCGGTACGCACCTTGGCCAGGGGGCTGCTGCGCGAGGAGGACCCGGCAGCGTGGGACTTCTTCCGGCAGCTCGAGGAGGAGGAGGATTCCGGGCTGCTGGAGAGGCGGATCCTCGCAGCGCTCTTTCGCCAGCAATGGGAAGAGGCGCTTGCCTGGATCGAGGAACTGCCGGAAACCGCCCGGCAGGAAGAGCGCTGGCGCTACTGGAAGGCGCGCAGTCTCGAACAGCTGGGAGAGCGGGGCCTCGCGGAGCCCCTCTACCGAGAGCTGGCGCAGGAACGCAGTTTCTACGGATTCCTCGCCGCCGACCACGCGGGTCTCCCCTACAACCTGAACCAGGATCCCGCACCGGTGGACGCAAAGTTGCTGGAAAAGGTGGCCGAAGCACCGGGCATCGCCAGGGCGCGGGAGCTGGTGGCCCTGGAGCGCTGGACCGACGCGCGCCGCGAATGGCGCTTCACCACTTCGCGCATGACCGCGGAAGAGGCCATGGCCGCGGCCAAGCTCGCCCAGTCGTGGAACTGGCACGACCAGGCCATCTTCACCCTGGCCCGCACCGGCTACTGGGAGGACCTGGAACTGCGCTTCCCCCTGGCGCACCGGGAGACGGTGGAGAACCGCGCCGACGAGCGCAACCTGGACGTCTCCTGGGTGTTCGGCGTCATCCGGCAGGAGAGCGCCTTCAATCCCGCCGTGCGTTCCCACGCGGGCGCCCTGGGCCTGATGCAGCTGATGCCGGCCACCGCCCGCTACGTGGCGAGGAAACTGCTCAAGCAGAAGCGCTCACCCACCCGCCGGGACCTCACCCGGCCGGAGGTGAACATCCGGCTGGGAACCACCTATCTCTCGGACATGCTGAACCGCCTGGAGCAGAATCCCGTGCTGGCCACCGCCGCCTACAACGCCGGACCGCACCGCGTCTTCCGCTGGCTGCCGGATCGCCAGCTGCCGGCGGACATCTGGATCGAGCTCATCCCCTTTGCCGAAACCCGGCAGTACGTCAAGCGGGTGTTCACCTACGCGGTGATCTACGACCACCGCAGGAAGGAGGAGATCGTCCGGCTTTCACAGAGGCTCCAGCCCGTCGCCGGATCGAGCCCGCAGCGAACCGCCCAGCAGCAGCGTAACGGCCAGGCGACCCTCTGAAAAGGCGCCGTTCCTACATCTGCAGGAGGCCCGCCCCCGGACTCCGAACCTTCGCGGCGAGGGCGCCACTCCCACCTTGGGTCAACTGCTCAGGCGGCGCCGGACCGCTGCTCGGCGGAGCCGGAAGTCTCCTGCTGACGCTGCAGGAACCCCAGGACACGCTGCTGCTGCAGGTTCTCCCTGGGGTCGAACTCGCAATCGAAGCGATAGCTGTCCTGTGAAAAGCGGCGACAGAAGACCAGCCGGCAAGGGATCTCCACCGGTTTCTGCAGCCCGGGCAGGCTGAACTTCATCTGCACCCGGACTCCGAACAGGGCCCCCGGCGCCCGCTGCCGTCCCGGCATGAGCCGCGTGCTGATGCCCTGGTCACAGCGGAAACTCAGGCCATGTTCCGAGAGCTCTTCGACCAGCACCCGGCAACTTCCCTGGCCGACGCGCTGCACCTCTCCCCAGAATGCGGTCTTCATGCGAAGTCTGCGGCCGGTACGGAGTGATTTCATCGGCAGATTACCTCGAGACAGGGTGTAATCAGGTCTTTCCGACCAGGGAATGTCGGATTCTCCTGGCCAGGTCGGGCGAAGCCACCACTTCGTAGAAACGCGCTTCGCCTCCCCCATCCCTGGCAGTCAGCTCCCTGCCGTCCCAGCTCCTGAGAGGCGCCTCCCTCACCACCAGCCATCGGCTCTTGCCGGAATCGTCGGAAAAACGCCCCAGGTGATAACGGTCACCCCGCACGCCTCCCGGTTCCTCCGCCTTCACCGTCTTCAGCGCCATCTCCTGCCGAAGACGGCCGAAAGCGGCCGCGTCCAGCTCGATTCCATTCACATTGTAGCGGCGCAGTTTCGGTTCCTTTGCGACCGGGTTGGCAGTTTCCCGGACCATCACCTCCTCCACGCCCCAGCCCTCCGGCCGCTCGCCGGGAAGCAGCTCCAGGAAACTGCGCGGGAGATCGGAGGAGGAGAGACGGTCCGCCCTGTGGATGGCCGGTGAAATGGTGATCTTACGCCCCTCGTCGAACAGGTAGGTGGGCGCCCCCTCCTCGAAAGCGATGCCAACCCCCAGCTCCAGTTCCGGCAGCCCAAGGTGGCGATTCTCGCGGTTGCGGTCGGCCACCAGCGCGATGAGCTCCTGGGCGAAACCGCAGGCGCGCGCCACCAGCAGGCCGCGTCCGTCCCCCTGGTCGGCGATGATGAGGATCGCCGCATCCCCTTCCAGGAACACCTTTTCCGCGCCGAACACCTTGAGCAGGGTGTTCAGTGGTTCGAAGAGGTTGCGGGTGAAGTAGGCGGCGGGGTTGATGCCGGCGCGGTTCATGCCCGCGATCAGCTCGGTGGATCCCCGCAGGTCCGCCTTGATGATCACGTGCGCCCGTACCGCTCCCCTCTCCTCCACGTCCGGGCTGAAATCCTGGAGCAGGCCATTCGCCCGGGAGAGGCGGATGTCCCCCTGGGTGTCGAGCAGCCTGAACCCGTCCATGGCGTGGTAGGCCTCCCACGCCAGCTTCAGGTCGCGCCGCAGCGTGGCATACCCCTCCAGCGCCTGGACCAGCCAACGCTGCCGCCTGGAAGGCGGCGCCTGCCTCAGTTCCCTGCGCGCCCGGGAGAGGGTGGACTGGTAGGCCGAGAGGTTGGGGATCTCCTCCAGCTTGTCCAGGGCAGAAACCAGCTCCTGCCGGCTCCTCCGGCCCAGGAGGTAGTCGAGGATCAGCGCTGGCGCCCCCCTTCTCCCCAGTTCCGGATAGATCCTGCGCAGGCGGATACTTGCCAGCAAGGGCTCGAGCAGCCCCTCGCGATCCAGATTGTGCTCGACCTCCTCGAACAGCGCCCGCTGGAACGCAGGCCAGCGCGCATGGCGCCACGGCCCGGAACCCTTGCCCTTCCGGTCGCCCCCGAGCAGGCGGACCAGGTTGCCGGGGCGGTCGAGCCAGCAGAGCCGCCTCTCCTGGTACTCCTGCGGCACCATGACGCGCCGCAGGTAGGCCTCCACCTGCGCATAGCCCGCCAGCTCCCCCTTGTCCTGCCGCAACGGCAGGGACTTCAGGGACTGGGCATCCAGTATCGGCGGCCGTTCCACGCAGTATTCGGGAAGCCATTCCCGCAACGGCTCCAGCACCGCCCGCTCCATCTCGCGGAACCGGTCGGGTTCCAGGAGAACCAGCGGATAGAGCTCCAGGAAATTCTCCTCGCAACCAAGTTCCCCCAGCTGCAGCAACGGGTTGAACAGCAGCTCTTCCGCCACCGGCCAGGAGAGCGCCAGGATGCTCTTGCGGCGCTTGCGCGTGACCCTGTCCAGGCTGTGCAGGATGCCGAGCACGTCGTGCACGGCCAGGTAGCGAAGGCGCGACCGGCAACGGCGGAACTGCCGCAGCCGCTCGGCCCGGGAAAGCCCCCCGGTTCCGGGTACACCCGCCTCCAGCGCCCCCTCCTCGTCCTCGTTCCAGAGATCGAGCTGCCGGTCCAGGGTGAGCAGGATCCTTTTGACCACCGCCAAGTGGAAGAGCTGGTAGATCTCCCTGCGCATGGCACCGCGGGCGCGTTGCGCGGCCGCCATCGCGGCCACGCCGTAAGCCTGCTGGAATCGGCTCGTGGCGGTCCCGGAATCCATGGCCCCAGCCCCACCGATCTGCAGCGTCTGCATGCGGTTGGCGAGGCTCACCTCCACCAGTTCAGCAATGGCATGTTCCAGCTCTTCACCCAGCCAGGCATCGATGCGGGCACCATCCAGTCCCCGGGGAAAGGTTTCCAGCTTCAGGCGCTTGCGCCTGGGCGGCTTCAGGTGCTCGAGCAGGAACTCGCGCGAGGGTCGCCAGGCGGTGATATCCAGGATACCCATGCCAGCCACTCAGATCCCGGAAATGATCCGGTCCTCGGCGTCGAAACGGTTGGCCAGCATCTCTCCCAGCCTGGAGAGGTGGTGATCCAGCCGGGAAAGGTCCAGGGGGTGGTCGGTGGCGTCGTACCTGTCGTTGAACTCGAGGGCCACCTCGCCTGCCTGCAGGAACAGCGGCTGCAGCCGCTCCACCATTTCGCGGGCCCGCGCATGCCGGTCACCAAGGCGCAGGAGCAGGTCCTGTACCTCGAACTGCCACAGGGAGACGTAATCGATGAGCAGCTGGCAGAAACGCTGCAGCAACCGCTGGCGCACCCCGGAAGGCGTCGATTCGTCGGCACCCGCCAGCTCGCAGAAGACCGACAACAGCTGGACCCGCTCCTGCAGCAGCTCCTTCACCGCGTGATCGAGCTGCCGTTCCGCCACCGATGTCTCGCTCATCTTTCCCGCCTCGGAAAAACTCTCACAGCCACGCAGCCGGGCGGTTTCCGGCCGGAAGGCCCGTGGTGCCCGGCACACCCTGTTGCGGACCACCCCGTGATGTTCCGGGGAATGCCCTATAATCGCGGAGAATCCCGAAGCGCGACCCAGCCATGAAAAAGACGCTCTGCCTGCTGTTGCTTCTCTGTCTGCCGCCGATGAACCAAGCGGCCGGTTCGCGCGGAGCCAATGTCTTCCTCGACATGATGCGCTCCATGCTCAACCTCTTCGAGATGATGCAGCTCTACCAGGAGTTCTCCTCCCGGCGCGACAGGCTCCCCTACGCGCCCCCTCCCTACGGCTGGGCGCCACCCCCCGGGACTGCAACCATACCACCCTTTTCGCCGCAGGGCATCCGCCAGCTCGACGGCGCCTGGGCCAGCAACACCAATCTCCTCTTCGCCATCCGAAACGGCCTGGGGCGCATCTACTGGGCGAAGGACCAGTACCGGGACTTCAGGCTGGAGGTGCTGCCGCCCCGCCTGCGCCTCACCGACGCCGAGACGGGCGAAAGCCAGGAGTTCGAGGTGGCGCTGCAGGGAAACCGCATGGTGCTGCGCGACCAGGAAGGACGCCTAGCCCTGTTCCGGCGACTGCCCGTCAGCCGGCGGAAGTAGCGATCAGCCGCAGCCCCACCGCCACCAGCACCAGGGCGAAGAGCCTGCGCAGTTGCACCACCGGCAGGGTGTGGGCCAGCCGGGCACCCAGCGGCGCGGTGACCACCGCGAAGGGCGCGATGACCGCCACCGCTGGCCAGTGGACGTACCCCTCCACGGCGGCGCCGAAGTGGAGAAACCCCGCCGCGCCGGCCAGCGCGATGGGCAGGCCGCATGCGGCGGAAGTGGCCACCGCCCGCGGCAGCGGCCGGCCGCGCCAGTGCAGGAAGGGAACCGTCATGGTGCCGCCGCCGATGCCCACCAGCCCCGAAACCAGTCCGATGAGCCAGCCGGCCGGCCCGAAGAGCGCCACCCCTTCACCGCGTCTCGAGGAAGGGGGCCGGAAGCCGCTCAGCATCTGTACCGCCACCAGCAGCAGGAAAGCGCCGAAGAGCCCCTTCAGCCACGCCGTGCTCATCTGCGCGGCCAGCCAGGCGCCGCTCCACGCACCCAGCATCAGCCCCGGCGAGAACCACAGTACCGCGGGCCACTCCACCGCCCCGCGGCGATGGTGGGACCAGAGAGAGGCGATGGAGATGGGCACGATGGCGGCCAGGGAGCTGCCCACGGCGACATGCGCCAGGTGGCCGGGATCGAACCCCTGGAGCCCCAGGAGGAACAGCAGCGCGGGAACGATGACCAGGCCGCCGCCCACGCCCATGAGCCCTGCCAGCAGACCGGCCAGGATGCCGGTGAGGGCGTAGCCGAGGATCCAGGGCGCCATCAGAGGAGTACCAGGTTGTCCCTGTGGATCAGCTCCTCGTCGTCCTTGTAGCCCAGGATCGCCTCGAAGCGGCTGCTCGGCTGGCCCAGGATGCGGCGGGTCTCCTCCGAGGAGTAGTTGACCAGCCCGCGCGCCACCTCGCGACCGGAGGCATCCACGCAGGCCACCACCTCGCCACGGGAGAAGCGCCCCTCCACCGACTGCACGCCGGCGGCGAGCAGGCTCTTGCCCGATTCGCGCAGCGCCTTCACCGCCCCCTCGTCCAGCACCAGGGTGCCGCGCACCTGGAGCTGGCCGGCCAGCCAGCGCTTGCGCGCCGCGTGGGGCTCCTGGGCCGGCACCAGCAGGGTGCCCACCGCCTCGCCACGAGCGATGCGATGGAGCACCCCCGGCTCCCGGCCGGAAGCGATGACGGTGGCGGTGCCGGAGCGGGCCGCCACCCGTGCCGCCCGCAGCTTGGTGGCCATGCCGCCGCGACCCAGGGCGCCGCGGCTCTCGCCGGCGTAGAGATCCAGCCGCGGGTCGTCCACGGCGGCATGCTCCACCAGGCAGGCGTCGGGATGGACCCTGGGATCGGCGTCGAAGAGCCCCGGCTGGTCGGTGAGCAGCACCAGCAGGTCCGCCTCGACCAGGTTGGCCACCAGCGCCGCCAGGGTGTCGTTGTCGCCGAAGCGCAGCTCCTCGTTGGCCACCACGTCGTTCTCGTTCACCACCGGCACCACGCGCAGGTCGAGCAGGGTGCGCAGGGTGCTGCGGGCGTTGAGATAGCGGCGCCGGTCGGAGAGATCGTCGTGGGTCACCAGCACCTGGGCGGTGTGGCGTCCCCGCCGCTGGAAGCAGCTCTCCCACGCCTGCACCAGCCCCATCTGGCCGATGGCGGCGGCCGCCTGCAGCTCGTGCAGGGTCCGGGGCCGCCGGGTCCAGCCCATGCGGCACATCCCCTCGGCCACCGCGCCAGAGGAGACCAGCAGCAGCTCATGGCCGTCGCTCTCCAGCCAGTCGGCCATCTGGTCCACCCAGCCACGCAGCGCCTGGCGGTCCAGCCCCTGGCCCTCGGCGGTGAGCAGGGCGCTGCCGATCTTCACCACCCAGCGGCGGGTGCGGGGGATGTCGCTGCGTTCGATCATCGGGAGTGCGTGGGATCGTAGGGTTCTTCGGTCACGGGATCGGGGATCTCTTCCCTCTCCTCCTCGAGACGGCGACCCAGGCCCTGCACCAGTTCGTCCACGCCCTCACCGGTCACCGAGGAGATGCCAAACACCGGGCCCTGCCAGTCCAGTGCCGCCACCAGCCGGTCGCGGCGCGCCCGGAATTCCTCTTCCGGAAGGAGATCCTTCTTGGTGAGCACCAGCCAGCGTTCACGCTCCAGCAGCTCACCGCCGTACTTCTCCACCTCGGCCTCAATCTTGCGCACCTCCTCCACCGGGTCCACCGTCTCGTCCATGGGTGCGATGTCCACCAGGTGGAGCAGCAGCCGCGTGCGCGAGAGATGCTTGAGGAACTGGAGTCCCAGGCCGGCGCCCTCCGCCGCCCCCTCGATGACACCGGGGATGTCGGCGATGACGAAGCTGTGGCCCTCGCCCAGCTTGACCACCCCGAGGTTGGGATAGAGGGTGGTAAAGGGGTAGTCAGCGATCTTGGGCCGGGCGTGGGAGACCCGCGCGATGAGGCTCGACTTGCCGGCGTTGGGCATGCCCAGCAGCCCCACGTCGGCCAGCACGATGAGCTCCAGGCCGAGGGTACGCTTCTCGCCGGGCGTTCCCTGGGTGGCCTGGCGCGGTGCCCGGTTGGTGCTGCTCTTGAAATGGATGTTGCCCAGGCCGTGCTTGCCGCCGCGGGCCACCAGCAGCCGCTGGCCGTGCTCGAGCACCTCTCCGATCACCTCGCCGGTATCGAGATCCTTTACGCGGGTCCCCACCGGCACCCGCACCTCCAGGTCGGCGCCCTTGCGGCCGGTCATCTGCCGTCCCATGCCGTTCTGGCCCCGCTCGGCCCGGTGCAGGCGCTGGTGGCGGAAGTCCACCAGGGTGTTGAGTCCCTCGTCACCCACCAGCCAGACGCTGCCACCGTCCCCGCCGTCACCGCCATCGGGACCGCCCCTGGGAATGTATTTCTCGCGGCGGAAGCTGACGCAGCCGTTGCCGCCGTCGCCCGCCTCCACCTTGATGGTGGCCTCGTCAACGAATTTCATTGCATCATTCTATACGGTTCGGCTGCCGGAGGCGGCCTACGTATCGCGTTGTCCCGATATCGAATCTCTCGGGCCCCAAAGCAAAAAGCCCCGCTGCGTGGCGGGGCTTTCTCTGCCGATTCCGCTCGGGAAATCAGGCGGGCACCACGCTCACGTACTTGCGGTTGCGGGGGCCCTTCTTCTCGAACTTCACCACGCCATCAGTGAGCGCATAGAGGGTGTGGTCGCGGCCACAGCCTACGCCCACGCCGGCATGCACCCGGGTGCCACGCTGACGGATGATGATGTTGCCCGCCTTCACCTTCTGGCCGCCAAAGAGCTTGACGCCGAGGCGCTTGGATTCGGAATCGCGACCGTTGCGGCTGCTGCCGCCTGCCTTCTTGTGTGCCATCTGTCTCTCTCCTCAGCCCGCGTTGATGCCGGTGATCTCAAGCTCGGTGTACTGCTGGCGGTGCCCCTGACGCTTGAGGTGATGCTTGCGCCGCTTGAACTTGATGATGTTGACCTTCCTGCCCTTACCGTGGGACTTGACCGTGGCGGTAACCGAACCGCTCAGGTAGGGGGTGCCCACCTTCACGTCGTCGCCATCGGCAACCAGGAGAACCTTGTCCAGCTCGATGCTGGCGCCTTCCTCGGCATCGATCTTCTCCACCTTCAGGGTCATGCCCTCGCTGACACGATACTGCTTGCCCCCGGTCTGAATTACGGCATACATCGTCTGCATGTCTCCAGAAAACTCTACAAGATTGGATCACCAGGCGGCCCGACACCCCTGGTGGAAAGAGGCGGAATTCTACCCACTCCGCCCGGCAAGGTCAAACAAAGGACACTTTTTGTTAGCCCAAAGCCGTAATGTCCCCTTTGGCCAATTCTAAAATGTCCCCTTTTGCATTGGGCAGGAGGGGCAATGCCAGAGGAGCACATTACGATGAGTCACAAAGAGGTGGATCGGCTGGGCGTGATCCAGCAGGTTGCGGATAAACGGCTCAGGCAAAAGGAGGCGGCGCGGCGGCTGGGGCTGAGCGTCCGCCAGGTCAAACGCCTGGTACAGCGTTACCGGACCGAAGGGGCCTCGGGGCTGGTCTCCCGGCGCCGGGGCAGACGT
>AMFO01000057.1_pt1 | contig 33188 bp, 26 predicted proteins | sample 552608 | NCBI WGS metagenome assembly AMFO01 (sample SAMN01893955, study PRJNA167987) | microbial mat metagenome | biome: hydrothermal vent | place: USA: Loihi, Hawai'I | collected 2003-05-01
GCCGCATCCTTCCGCCCGGTACTCCTCCAGGTACTCGAGGTAGAGTTCGCGAGCGAGCGGATCCCTGAAGTCCCCGTACGTGTACTCCATGACCCTACTGTACGCCGGTTTGCTTCTACCCGTCCAGCAGCGCGGCCAGATCTTTGCGGGTCAGGCGCTTGAGCAGGCCGGAGTCGGTGCCGACGATCGCCTCGGCGAGTTCCCGTTTGCGTTCCTGGAGTTCGAGAATGCGCTCCTCCACGGTGTCGCTGGTCACCAGCCGATACACGTTGACCACTCGGGTCTGCCCGATGCGATGGGTGCGATCGACGGCTTGCCGCTCGACCGCGGGATTCCACCACGGATCGAGCAGGAACACGTGGTCGGCGGCCGTCAGGTTGAGCCCGACCCCGCCCGCCTTGAGGCTGATCAGGAACAGCGGCAGCTCCTTGTCGGTCTGGAACGACTCGACGATCCGGTCCCGCTTGCGGCTCTTGCCGTCCAGATAGGCGTAGCGGATGCCCGCGGCATCGAGCCGCTCCTTCAGGATCGCCAGCAGCGAAGTGAACTGCGAGAAGACGAGCGCCTTGCGGCCCGACTCCTTGACCTCCTCGAGGCGCGGAAGCAGGGCGTCGAACTTGGCCGACGGCTGCGAGGCGCGCTGGCCGTCGAGCAGGCCGGGGTGGCACGCGACCTGGCGCAGGCGCAGCAGCGCTTCGAGCACGTGCATTTTCGACTTCGCCAGGCCCTCGGTCTCGATGCGGTGGAGCAGCGTGTCGCGGTAGTGGTCGCGCAACTCGGTGTAGCACTTGCGCTGCTTGGGACCCATCGCGCAGTGCAGGAGCGTCTCCTGCCGCGCCGGCAGCTCCTTGAGCACCGCTTCCTTGGTCCGCCGCAGCAGCACCGGCCGGATCAGCCGCGCCACGCGGTTGCGCAGCGCCGCGCTGTCGCCACCTCCGTTCCCGCTGCCGGCGGATCGGGCCCATGCGCCGTAGGTGGAGTGCGGACCGAGCATGCCCGGGTTCAGGAATTCCATGATCGCCCACAGGTCGCCGAGGTGGTTCTCGACCGGTGTGCCGGTGAGCGCGAGGCGATGGTCGGCCCGCAGCAGCCGGGTCGCTCTCCACGCCTGGCTGGCCGGGTTCTTGACCGTCTGCGCCTCGTCGAGAATGGCGTAGCTCAGCGGCACGTCGCGCAGCCGATCGGCGTCGCGGCGCAGCACGCCGTAGGTGGTCACGACGAGGTCGTAGTCCGACATCCGCGCCGGATCGCGCGCCGCCGCCGGACCGCCGTATTCGAGCACGCGCAGCGACGGTGCGAAACGCCGCGCCTCCTCGATCCAGTTCCAGACCAGCGACTTGGGGGCGACGACCAGTGCGGGCTTGCGATCGCTCTTCTTCGTGGCGCGCCGGTGGTGCAGCAGGTGGGCGAGCACCATGACCGTCTTGCCGAGCCCCATGTCGTCGGCGAGGCAGCCGCCCAGCTCCATCGTTTTCAGAAACCGGAGCCAGCCTAGCGCGTCGCGCTGATAGGGGCGCAACTCGCCGGTGAACCGGCTGTCCGCGTCGCGGGGGCGAATGCCCTCGAAGCCCGCGAACCGCTTGCGCAGCGCACGGAATCCCGAATCCGCGGCGTAATCCGCATCCTGCTCGGCGAGCAGCGCATCCAGGATCCAGCCCTGGTTCTTCGAAAAGCGCAGCTTGTCGCCACGTTGCGAGGAGAGTTCGGCAAACAGGCCGAGGCGTTCGGCCAGACCCTTCGGCAGCAGGCCGCGCGAGCCGTCCTTGAGCGCGATGGCGCCGTCGCCCTTCCGCAGCGCCTCCAGGATTTCCGGAATGCCGACCGTCTGCTTGTCGTAGCGCAGTCCGCCCTCGAGGTCGAACCAGTCGATGCCGGAGGAGACGCGGAAGGTGAATTCGTCGGCTTCGCGCCACGCGCTGCCGTCGGAGTGGATCGTCCACCCCTCGTGTTGCAGCGCGGTCGCGATGCGGATGGCGGCCCGTGCCGGCAGCAGCACCGTGTGCGGGATGCCCCGGTTGCCCGGCTTGGCGCCGAGCTGGATCAAGCGGGCCAGCAACGCGCTCTCCTGTTCGAAGTCGCGCGGGATCAGGTTGCCCGCATGGGGCTCGACGCAGCAGGGGGCAGGCGACTCCGGTTCGACCACGCCATCGCCGTATCGGAATTCGACGTCGCCCGGGACATGGTCGGGCGCGGTGCCGTACGTCAGACCGTGGAACCTGGACCGCCCGTCGTCCTCGAGGCGCAGCGTGGCGCGAACAGGCGGCGGCGGCTCGGCGGTCGGTTGCGGTCGCGGGAGGGGACCGTCGAGCGGAAGTGGTGTGCGGTGGTCGAGCAGGCGCGCGACGAGCGCCGGGTAGCCTTCGGGCGGCAACGCGATGGCGCCGACGTTGCGCAGTTGGTTCGCCCACTCCCAGGCGTCGGCGTAGTCCACCTCCGCGAGCGTGTCGCCGAGCACCACAAGGCCGTGCTCCAGCAGGATCCGCGCCTCTTCCAGCGCAACGTGGCGCTCACCGCGCGAGAGATCGGCGGACAGCCGCACGCCGGTGCGCAAGTCGAATTCCAGCTTCATCCCGAAGGCGTAGGGGCCATCCTCGTCGAACGCGAGCGGCACATCGTCGGGCGGGCCATGCACCTCGCCCATGTGGAGCACTCCGGCGCTCGCCAGCGCGATCAGGTCGTCGCGGGCCCCCGGCGCGCGCATCTCCCGCTGGTCGAAGCGTTCGTATCCGATCACGAACGGATCGAAGTGTCCGGAAATGTCAGTATCCAGATGGGCCGCCCGCGCGAACAGGCGCTCGCCCTCGGGATCGAAACGCGGGACGCGACCGATCGACCGGACCTCCTTGGGAACCGACCACTCGCCGTTTTTCAGGCGCGTGCGGAACATGATGCGGATGGTCGGAATGCCCGTGAAATTCGTGTGGCGTTCGCACAGCACGATGTGCGGCCGCGCGGTGGCGCCGGGAACGTCCACCCACGGGTCGCGCGCCTCGGGAGGGACAAGTTCGTCGATACGCTCTTGCCACGCCGGCCGCGGGGCGGGTTCGAGGCCGGCCGCCCGCGCCTCCAGCGCCAGCAGCGTCGCGAACATGTGCTTGCAAGGGCCCCGCTGTGCCACCGGACAATTGCACGCGGGCCGCACGCGCCGCGTGTCGGGTTCGATGCTCACTTCCACGTCGTAGACGTAGCTGCCCTTGACGATCGCGTGCGCCTGGGCTGCACCGACCGTCCGAAGCGTGACGCGGCCCTCGTCGTAGTACTCGCAGCCGTCCTCCACCGCCTCCGCGGGGAAGGAGTTTTCCGTGTCCACCGCGATGTTCACCCAATGGGAGTTCATGATCGGGTCAGGGAACGTACGCCCATGGACGGACATGGGGAGGGGGTGCGGGGGAGGGGAGGGGGCGCACGTTCAGGTGTCCAGGTTCGGGAATTCGGCGTCGGCGCGTTCGCGGTTTTCGTCCACGCCCCAGCGCAGCGCGGCCAAGACCCCGTTGTTGAAGCCGTGGTGCCACAGGCGGAACTCGCCGCGCAGCGCTTCGACCTCCTCGGGAAAATCCACCTCGACGGCACAGTAGTCCTGGAAGCGGCCCTCGATCACCTCTTCGGGAAAATCGGTCCAGCTCAGGTCGGACACGGCGAACCACACCAGCCGCTCGTATTTTTCCAACATCTCTTCGGGCGTCATGGACCCGATTGTAGGGCTCGTACGGACCTCCTTTGCGCATCCCGCCCCTCCCTCCCGCGCGTACAATCCCGGCTCACACACGGAGAATTCGAACAGGCAAACAGGGGGACGGGGAAAACACGGATGACGGCGGTGATCGAGACGCGGGGCCTGACGAAGTTCTACGGCCGGGCTCCCGGCATCATCGATCTCGATCTCGAAGTGCGTTCGGGCGAGGTGTTCGGGTTTCTCGGGCCCAACGGCGCGGGCAAGTCGACGACCATCCGCACGCTGCTCGACCTGCTGCATCCCACGCGCGGCACGGCCACGCTCTTCGGCCTCGATTCCCGCGCCCATTCCCTATCCATTCGTCGGCGCACCGGCTATCTGCCCGCGGACCTCGCGATCTATCCCGCGATGACCGGGCGCCAGGCGCTGCACTACTTCTGCGCCCTGCGCCGCTTCGACAAGTGGCAAAACGTCGAGCGCCTCGTCGAGCGCCTCGGTCTCGATCTCGACCGCCGCGTCGGCGCGCTCTCCAGCGGCAACCGGCAGAAACTCGGCATCGTCCAGGCCTTCATGCACGAGCCCGAGCTGCTGATTCTCGACGAGCCGACCAGCGGTCTCGACCCGCTCATGCAGCGGCAGTTCTTCCAACTCATCGACGAGGTACGCGCGGAGGGCCGCACGGTGTTCCTGTCGTCGCACGTGCTGCCCGAGGTCGAGCGCCTCGCCGACCGCGTGGGCATCGTGCGCGAGAGCCGCCTGGTCGCGGTCGAAGACATCGAGGCGCTCCGAAAACGCGCGCGTCCTCTCCTTGAACTCGTCTTCGGCGCACCGGTCGCGGCGGAGAGCTTCGCGGGCCTGTCCGGCGTGCGCGACGCCACCTCCACCCATGACGGCCGCGGCATCGAGCTGAAGGTCGACGGATCGCTCGCCGCCGTCATGCGCGCCGCCGCCGCGTTGGGAGTCGAGAGCATCACCTGCCGCGAGGCGCATCTCGAGGAGCTGTTTTTACGCTACTACGAGAGTGACGATGCTTGAGCTGGTGCGTCACGCGCTGTGGCGCCGCCGCTTCCCGGTTTTCGGCTGGGTGACGGGCGCGCTCGCCATCGGCGGGCTGATGATTTCGGTGTACCCGGTGGTGCGCGACAGCGGCGCCCTCAAGGAGCTGATGAAGCGCTTCCCGCCGGTCATGATGCGGCTGCTCGGCATCGACCCGGCGATCTTCACGACCGGCATCGGATTCGTTCAGGCGCAGCTCTACACGTTGATGGCGCCGCTGCTGATGATCACGTTCTGCATCGGCGTCGGCGCGACGGCGACGGCGGGCGAGGAACGCGAGGGCACCGCCGACCTGCTGCTCGCTCATCCGGTGCGACGCGGGCGGGTCGTCCTGGCGGCGTTCGTCGCCATGGCGCTGCTCGCCGCGCTGCTCGCCGGTGCCCTCGCGTGCATGCTCATACTTGGCAACGCGTTGGTCGGCCTGCGTCTGCCCATGCGCGGCATCCTCGCCGTGAACCTCGGCGTCTGGCTGCTCGGCCTGTTCTTCGGCGGCGTCGCGCTGGCGGTGGGGGCGTGGCGCGGGCGGCGCGGCATCGCGGCAGGCGTGGCCGCGGCGATCGCCATTGCGAGCTTTTTTCTGACCGGCCTGGCGCCGCTGGTGGCCTCGCTGCGCACGCTGGGCGAGTGGACGCCGTTCGCCTTCTACCAGGACGGCACGCCGATCCGGGACGGCCTCACGAGCGGGCACGCGGTTCTCGCGGCCGGCACCCTCGCGCTGCTCGCCACCGCCATGCTCCTGTTTCGCCGCCGCGACATCGGCGTCGACGCGCCCCTCTTCACGCGCCGCAGGAACGGAACCGCGCGCCCGTCGCGTCTGCAACCGCTCAGCGTCTACAGCAAGACGATCTGGGACCGCCGCGTCTCGATCCGCTTCTGGATGCTGGGCCTGTGTGGACTGGCCGCCGTCACCATGGCGGTCTGGCCGAAGATCTCGAATCTGGGGCTCGAACGCATGCTGCGCGCGGTGCCGAAAGAGATCTTCGCCGCGTTCGGAGTCAGCGATCCCGCCACCATGCTCACGCCCGCGGGCTTCGTCACCTCGCGCGTCTACGGCAGCGTCGGCCTGATCCTGATCGCGGCGTTCGGGATCGGAACGGGCACCTCGCTGATCGCGGGCGAAATCAGCACCCATCGAATGGACCTCGCGCTTTCGATGCCCATTTCCCGCCGCCGTTTTCTGCTTGAGGGCTGCGCCGCCATGACGCGGCTTTTGGCCACGCTCGTCTTGGCGCTGTTCGTGACGGTCGCGATCGGCAACGCCGTTCTCGGTCTCGGTATTCCCCTGCGCGGCATGATCGCCGCGAATGTCGGACTGGGCCTTCTGGGCCTGCTGTTCGGAACGGTCGCCTTGGCCGCCGGCGCCGCCACCGGCCGCACAAGTTCCGCCAAGGGCATCGGCGCCACGGTGGCCTTCGCCGCGTTCCTGTTCAACGCAGTGGGTGCCGCGGTGCCCGCCATCGCGTGGATGCGCAGCCTCTCGCCGGTCTACTGGTTCTTGGGTGACACCCCGCCCCTGAATCGCGGCTTCCCGCCGGCCATGCTGCTGACGCTGCTCGCCGCCGTCGCGCTGATCGCCTACGCCGACTGGTCTTTTGGCCACCGCGACGCGTAGGCATTGTGACCCGACGCCTGGCACAACCGTCATCGTTTTCGGGGCGGGCAACCCGCGCCCGTTCCTGCCCGATTCCGAATCGAATACGATGCGTGCCGGAACAGCACGATGAGCACATCGCGGACCTGTATGCGGCTGCGGCCGTTCGGCGAGACGATTTTCGCGGAAATGACGCGCCTCGCGCAGCAGCACGGAGCGGTCAATCTCGGGCAGGGCTTTCCCGATTTCGAGGGGCCGCCGGAGATTATCCACTCCGCTCTCGCGGCGATGCAAGCGGGCGAGAACCAGTACGCGCGCTCGCGGGGCCACCCGGCACTGGTGGAGGCCATCGCGCGCAAGCAGCAGCGCGACTACCGCATCCCGCTCGACCCCCTGACCGACGTCGTGGTCACAAGCGGCTGCACCGAAGCGATCGCCGCGTCGCTGCTGGGCCTGCTCGACCCGGGCGACGAGGTGATCCTGTTCGAGCCATACTACGACAGCTACTGCGCGTCGATCGCCATGGCGGGCGGTGTGCCGCGCTTCGTGACGCTGCGCTTCCCCGACTTCGCGCTCGACGCGGCGGCGCTGCGCGCGGCTGTCACGAGCCGGACGCGGCTGATCCTCCTGAACACGCCGCACAATCCCGTCGGCAAGGTGTTCTCCCGCCGGGAGCTGCAGGTCATCGCCGATCTCGCCATCGAGCGCGATCTGATCGTGGTGGCCGACGAGGTGTACGAGTACCTGACCTTCGACGGCGTCCCGCACATCCCCATCGCGACGCTCGACGGCATGCACGAGCGCACCCTGACGCTCTCCAGCACCGGCAAGACCTTCAGCTTCACCGGCTGGAAGATCGGCTGGGCGACCGGGCCCGCGCCGCTCGTGGACGCCTGCAACGCGGCGCACCAGTTCCTCACCTTCGCGGTGGCGCGCCCCCTCCAGGTGGCCATGGCGCACGCGCTCGACACCTTCCAGGGCGACTACCTCGCGCGCTTCCGCGCCGCGTACACCGAACGCCGCGACCTGCTGGTGGGGGCGCTGCGCGACGCGGGCTTTGAGGTCGCCGTGCCGCAGGGAACCTACTTCGTCTGCGCGAGTCACCGCCGGCTGAGCGACAAGGACGACCGCGCCTACGCCCGCGAACTGATCGAGACGGTCGGCGTGGCGTCGATCCCGCCGAGCTGCTTTTACACCGCCGACAAGGCGGAAGGGCGCCGCCTGCTGCGCTTCGCGTTCTGCAAGCGGACCGCAACGCTGCAGGCGGGTGCCGAGCGGTTGCGGAGGCTGCGCCCGTGATCGTCGCCGGCCTCCAGCTCGACATCGCCTGGGAAGCGCCCGCCGCCAATTTCGCGCGCGCGTCGGAGCTGGCGGCGCGGACTTCGGCGCGACTTGTCGTTCTGCCGGAAATGTTCGCCACGGGATTTTCGATGGACGCCGCCGCGGTGGCTCCGCTCGGTGGGGAGATCCGGAATAACCTGCGCGATTTGGCCCGCAGCCGCGAGGTGTGGGTGATGGGCGGCTACGCCGAGAACGGAACCGGCGGCGGGCGGCCGCGCAACGCCTGCTCGCTCTTCGACCCGGCGGGCATGGAGCAACTGCGCTACCACAAGATCCATCCGTTCTCCCTGGCCGGCGAACAGGAGCACTACGACGGCGGCACGTCGTTGCACACCGTCGCGGTCGAGGGTCTGCGCGTCACGCCGCTGATCTGTTACGACCTGCGCTTTCCCGAGCCGTTCCGCGCGGCGGCGCGGGATACCGATCTGTTCTGCGTGCTGGCCAACTGGCCCGCGGTGCGCGGTGACGCCTGGCGGCTGCTGCTGCGCGCGCGGGCGGTCGAGAACCAGTGCTGTGTGCTGGGCGTGAACCGGGTGGGGGAGGCGCAGGGCGAAACGTACGCGGGCGACAGCGCGCTGATCGATCCGTTCGGTGCGACCCTCGCGAGCGCCGCGGACACCGAGGCGGTCGTGGAGGCCGAAATCGACCCCGCCGCGGTGGCCGATGCCCGCGCGCGGTTCTCCTTCCTGGCCGACCGCCGCCCGGACCTCTACCGGTCGCTCTGACGTGGCGCACGCCCGCTTCCCCCTCCCCGCGGGTCCCGGAACGACCCGAACGCGTGATCCTCCGGGCGGGATTCTGCGACGGGTTGCGCGCCTATCCGCCCAGTAGTGCTGCCAGATCGTCGCGGGTCAGACGATTGAGAAGGCCGGAATCGGAGCCGACGATCGCCTCGGCGAGCTCGCGTTTGCGATCCTGGAGTTCGAGAATGCGCTCCTCGACGGTGTCGGTGGTCACCAGGCGGTAGACGTTGACCACCTTGGTCTGGCCGATGCGATGGGTGCGATCGACGGCCTGCCGTTCGACCGCGGGATTCCACCACGGATCGAGCAGGAACACATGATCGGCGGCCGTCAGGTTGAGCCCGACCCCGCCCGCCTTGAGGCTGATCAGGAACAGCGGCAGATCGGCGTCCTCCTGGAACGACTCGACGATCCGGTCGCGCTTGCGGCTCTTGCCGTCCAGATAGGCGTAGTGGATGCCCTCGGCATCCAGACGATCCTTCAGGATGGCCAGCAGCGAGGTGAACTGCGAGAAGACGAGTGCCTTGCGTCCCGACTCCTTGACCTCCTCGAGGCGCGGGAGCAGGGCGTCGAATTTGGCCGAAGGTTGCGAGGCGCGCTGGGCATCGAGCAGCCCCGGATGGCAGGCGACCTGGCGCAGACGCAGCAGCGCTTCAAGTACATGCATCTTCGACTTCGCCAGTCCTTCGCTGTCGATGCGGTGGAGCAGCTTGTCACGGTAGTGGTCGCGCAACTCGGTGTAGCACTTGCGCTGTCTCGGACCCATCTCGCAGTGCAGCAGTGTCTCCTGTCGCGGCGGCAACTCCTTGAGCACCTCCTCCTTGGTGCGCCGCAACAGCACCGGCCGAATCAGTCGCGCCACTCGATTGCGCAGGGCCGCGCTGTCGCCCCCCGTGTCAGCGCGGCTGCCGCCTCCCTCCCCGTTTTTGTTGCGGTTCGATCGCGCCCATGCCCGGTGCGTCGAGCGCGGACCCAGCATGCCCGGGTTCAGGAACTCCATGATCGCCCACAGGTCGCCGAGATGGTTCTCGACCGGCGTGCCGGTGAGCGCGAGCCGATGGTCGGCCCGCAGCAGCCGCGCCGCCTTCCACGCTTGGCTGGCAGGGTTCTTGACCGCCTGCGCCTCGTCGAGAATCGCGTAGCCCAGAGGTACGTCGCGCAGCCGTTCCGCATCGCGGCGCAGCACGCCGTAGGTGGTCACGGCGAGGTCGTGTTCCGGGATCCGTGCCGGATCGCGCTCCGATGCCGGACCGCTGTAGTCGAGTACGCGCAGCGAAGGCGCGAAACGCCGCGCCTCCTCGATCCAGTTCCAGACCAGCGACTTGGGGGCCACGACCAGGGCAGGCTTGCGGTCGCTGTTCCTCGTGGCGCGCCGGTGGTCCAGCAGTTGGGCAAGCACCATGACCGTTTTGCCGAGTCCCATGTCGTCGGCGAGGCAGCCTCCCAGCTCCATCGTCTGCAGAAACCGGAACCAGCCGAGAGCATCGCGCTGATAGAGGCGCAATTCGCCCGTGAACTGGCTGTTGGCGTCGCGCGGACGAATGCCGTCGAAGGCCGCCACCCGCTTGCGCAGCGCCTTGAATCCCGAATCGGCGGCGTAATTCGCATCCTGCTCGGCGAGCAGCACATCCAGGATCCATCCCTGATTTTTCGAAAAGCGCAGGCCGTCGTCCCGGTGCGTCGCAAGCTCGGTGAGCAGGCCGAGGCGTTCGGCCAGACCCTGCGGCAGCAATCCGCGCGAGCCGTCCTTGAGCGTGATGGCGTCTTCGCCCTTCCGCACCGCGTCCAGGATTTCCGGAATGCCGACCGTCTGCTTGTCGTAGCGCAGCCCGCCCTCGAGGTCGAACCAGTCGATGCCGGACGAGACGCGCAGGGAGAACTCGTCCGCCTCGCGCCACGCGGTCCCGTCGGACTCGATCGCCCATCCTTCGCGTCGCAGCGTTGTCGCGATGCGGATGGCGGACCCACCCGGGAGCAGGGCGGTGTGCGTGGTGTTCCTGCCACCCGGCTTGGCGCCAAGCTGGATCAGGCGGGCCAGCAGCGCGCTCTCCTGTTCGAAATCGCGCGGGATCAGTCTCTCCGGTTGCGTGTCGGCGCAGCAGGCAGCCGGCGACTCCGGTGCGACCATTCCCTCGCCGTAGTGGAACTCGACGTCCCCTGGCAGCAGGTCGGGCCCGGAGCGGTAGCGGGAGTCGTTGTATCGCGTGTACTGCGCGAGGTGAAGCTGCAGCGTGGCGCGAACGGGCGGCGGAGACGTGTCGGTTGACGGAGGCCGAGGCAACGGGCCGTCCAGCGGAAGCGGGGTGCCATGCTTGAGCAGTCGCGCCATCAGATCCGCGTGGCCCTCGGCGGGCACCTCGATGGGACCGATGCTCCGCAGTTGGGTCGCCCACTTGAACGCGTCGGAGTAATCCACCGCCGCCAAGGTGTTGTCCAGCACCATCAGTCCATTTTTCAGCAGGATCAGCGGCGTATCCAGCGCAACGTGCAGCTCGCCGCGCGAGAGACCGGCGGACAACCGCAGCCCTCCGCTGGGAGTGGGTTTCAGCTTCATCCCAAACGCGAAGGGGCCGTTCTCGTCGAATGTGAGCGGCTCCTCCTCGGGCGGGCCGTGCATTTCGCCCATGTAGAGGACCCGCGCGCGCGCCAGCGCGATCAGATCCTCGCGGGCCCCGGGCGCACGCATCTCGCGCTGGTCGAAGCGCTCGTAACCGACCATGAACGGATCGACGTGTCCGGCAATGTTCATGTCCAGGTGGGCCGCCCGCGCGAACAGGCGCTGGCCCTCGGGATCGAAACGCGGGATGCGCCCCGTCGACCGGACTTCCTTGGGGACGGACCACGCGCCGTTTTTCAGGCGCGCGCGGAACATGATGCGGATGGTCGGGATACCCGTGAGGATCGTGTGGCGTTCGCAAAGCACGATGTGCGGTCGCGCCGTGGCGCCGGGAACATCGAGCCAGGGATCGCGCGTTTCGGTCCCGGGGAGCTGATCGAGTTGGCGCTCCCACTCCGGCGGGGCGGCCGGTGCCGACCCGCGCGCCCGTGCTTCCAGCTCCAGAAGCGTCGCGAACATGTGCTCGCAAAGCCCCTTCCGCGAGGCAGGACAGTTGCACGCCGGTTCCACGCCGCGCGCGGCGGGTTCGACGCTCACTTCCACGCGGTAGACGTGGTTGCCCCGGACGAGTGCGTGGGCCTGGTTCGAACCGACCGCACGAAGTGTGACGCGACCCTTTTCGAAATAGTCCCACCCGCGCTCCACCGCCTCGCCGGGGAAGGAATCTTCCGTGTCCACCGCGATGTTTGCCCAGTTCGACTCCATGTCCGGAGCGGACAAGGTATGCCCATGGAGCGACAAGGGCGGCCCGGAGAGGAGAACGTTGTCAGTTCGGTGCCTGGCACCATTTTGCGAAGTTTGCGTCCTTTTCGGAGGACAGTGCCGCCGTTCCGTCGCCTCCGAACCCCCTCCCTGCCCCTCTTCGCGAAGCCGGTTTCGTAGACTCGCGCCTCCTCGTGCGCATCTGTCTCTTGACCAATCAGGACCTCGACGCCGATCCGTTTCCGGATGATGACTGGCCGTGCGATCCGCGCCCGTACTTGCCCGAGGCGGAGTGGCACGTGGCGGTTCTGGAAAAGCGCTCATCGGTGCGGACGATCAAGGCGCTGGCCCGCGACGGGTTCGATCTCTTTTTCAACCTGTGCGATGGCGCGGCGGACGAGGAGAGCCCGGGAATCGAGGTCATCCGGACGCTCGAGAAGCTTTCCGTGCCCTTCACGGGGAGTACGTCGGCCTTTTACGAGCCGTCGCGGGTGACCGTCAAGCGCGTCTGTCGCCGCCTGGGCGTGGCGACGCCGGCGTACGTCAGGGCGCGCGGCGAGGCCGACGTGGAGCGCGCGGCGGAGCGGCTGCGCTTTCCGCTGTTCGTCAAGCACCACAGCAGCTACGCCAGCATCGACCTGAGTCGCGCGTCGCGGGTGGTGACGCCGGCCGGGTTGCGGCGACAGGCGCGCAAGATCATGGCGCGCCGCGGCAAGGCTCTGATCGAGGAGTTCATCGAGGGCGTCGAGTGCACGGTACTCGTGGCGGAGAACCCGCGCAGCGCCGCGCGGCCGACGACCTATCCGCCGATCCGGTACGACTTCCCCGAGGGCGAGAGTTTCAAGCACTCGGACATGAAGTGGGTGGACTACGAGGGCATGGCGGAGTACCCGGTGCGGGACGCGAAGCTCGCGGCGCGGCTGCGGCGGGAGGCGGCGACAGTCTTCGTGGGACTGAAGGGGGCGGGCTTCGGGCGTTGCGACTTCCGGGTGGACGAGGCCGGCACGCCCTACCTGCTGGAGATCAACGCCAACTGCGGCATCTGCTACCCGCTCGACGACGCCGGCGGGGCGGACCTCTGCCTCCTGCACGATCCCGGTGGCCATGCGGCTTTTACCCGCCAGCTCGTCGCCGCCGCCCTGAAACGTTGTTAGTTTGGTGCCAGGCACCAAAGGGTCAGAGTTCGTCGAGGATCGCGCTGGTTTCGCGGATGCGGCGGCGCAGGACGTTGGCCGCGCACTTGTCGAGGTTGCGAACCGCGGGGCTTCGGAGCTTGTAGAGCACCTTGAGGCCCTCCTTGCGCTGGCGGATCAACCCGGCCTTCCGCAGCACCGAGAGGTGGCGCGAGATGTTCGAGCGCCCCGCGCCGAGGTAGGTGGCGATGTCACAGACGCACTGCTCGCCCCCGCAGAGAAAGTCGAGGATCGCGAGCCGGAACGGATGCCCGGCGGCCGCCAGGATCTCCGCCTTCATCCGGTAGAGGCGCCGTTGTTTTGCGTTCATTGTGTTGTGGCCGCGCGTCTATAGCGCAATATGAGTATATCCTCACGTAGTTGCGCAGTCAAGAACCGCGGCGTCGTTTTGATCTCTCCGCGAAGGCTGGATCCGGCGGTAGCCTGCAGGGAGTGTTCGCGCTGCTCGTGGTTCTCGTGGGCGTGGTTGCCGCGCTCTTCTCGATGATGGGACAGGGCGGCGGCGTGATGTACACGCCCCTGCAGGTGCTGTGGGGCATCGGCTTTCACGAGGCGGCCACGACGAGCCTGTTCCTGATCATGGTCACGTCCCTTTCGGCGACGCTGATCTTCGCCAGGGCGAACCATGTCGACTGGCCGTTGGCGCTGGCGCTCGAGGCGGTCACGGCACTCGGCGGGCTTGTGGGCGGACTGCTGTCGGGGCGCTTCAGCGGCACGCACCTGACGCTGCTGTTCGTGGCGCTCGTCGCCTTCGCCGCGACCTTCATGGTGCGCGACATCGACGTTGACGCGGCACGGCGCCGGGAGCACCGCGGCCGGCTGACCTGGCATCGCGCGTTCGGGGGCGAGGTCTACCGCGTGCGCATGGGGCTCGCCCTGCCGATCTCGTTTCTCGCCGGTGCGGTCAGCGGACTGGTCGGCGTCGGCGGTGGCCTGCTCAAGGTTCCGATGATGGTGCTGCTGTTCGGAATCCCGATGAGCGTGGCGGTGGGATCGAGCGCCTTCATGATCGGGGTCACGGCGCTCGGCGGATTCGCCGGCCACGTGGTCTCCGGCCACTGGGACTGGCGCACGTCGCTGCTGCTGGGAGTGGCCGTTTTTGTCGGCGGCCGGATCGGCGCGCGCAAGTCCGTGACGATCGACAAGCGTCGCCTGCGCCGGGGCTTTGGATGGTTTCTTTTCGCCCTCTGTGCGGTACTCGCCTTCAAGGCGGTCGTGATGGGGGTGCGGTAGACAGGGAAGACACAGAAGATACACGGGAGACAACAGGAATGGACAAGCTGATCGAAGCGGCCCTGCTGATGCACGGGCACAAGTGCTGCGGCATGCCCCTCGGTTTCCGCGCGGGCAACGCGGCCCTGAACGCGCTCGGCGCGGAGCGCGAATCCAACATGGCCAAGATCGTGCTGGTGGAGACGGCGCCCGGCCACGCCGCCGGCTGTTTCGCGGACGGTGTGCAGTTCGCGACCGGCTGCACGTTCGGCAAGGGACTGATCCGGCGCACCGGCTACGGCAAGTGGGTCCTCACGCTGGTCAAACGGCCCAGCGGCCGGGCGGTGCGCGTGGCGGTCCGCACCGAGATCGTGCAGGCGGCGTTCGCGACGGAGTTCGTCAAGTGGCGTCGCGACGGCGTCGCGCCCACCGACATTCCCGAGATCATCTCGGCGCCCCTGGTGGACCGGATTCTTACGCGGCCCGAGGATGAGCTGTTCGCGATCTCCGATCCCTTCGATTACGACCTGCCGGCCGCTGCCCGGCCCACGTTCGAGCTCTTGACCTGCTCGAATTGCGGGGAAGCGGTGGCCGCCAATCGCGCCCACATCAAGAACGGCGCGACGGTTTGCCATCCCTGCTCGGGATACGCCGATCTCTGACCGGGACGCCGACACGGAAGTTCAGTATCGTTGAGGAATGCGCTGGCCGCTTTTCCTCCTGCTTGTCGTCGGATGCGCCGCTCCGCAGGCGAAGCTCGGCGATTCCGCGGACTACCTCTCGTTCGCGAAGGGCCGGGAGTGGGAATACACGGTCAAGGAGGAGGGGGCGGAGCCGTTTTCGCTGTTCACCCGGGTGTCCGGCGGGGATCTGCGATCGTTGCCGGACGAGCGGCGCGTCGAGTTCCGCTTCGTGTATGGGCGGCCGGAGGGCATGGAGCAGGATGTCACGAAATCGGTCTATGCGCTGGCGAGTGACGGGCCGCGCGAATCGCATTTCAGCGCCTGGAGCTGGTCCATCGGGCACCAGCCGCCGATTTCGCTGATTCCGGCGGACCTCAAGCAGCGCAGGAAGGCGACCTGGAGCGGGGATGTGGAATACCGCGGCAAGCACTACAAGACGAGCGCCGAGATCCGCTTCGGCGGTGTGCAGCTGGTCGAGACGCCGGCCGGCGAGTTCTCGTGCCTGCTCGTGATCACCAACTACGACGCCGGCCATCTGGAGGTGCGCAGGTGGTTCGCGCGCGGGGTGGGCCTGATCGAGGTGAAGGTGACCGGCGATGCGGGCAAGGCGGTCGCGAGCCTCGCCTCCTACAAGGTGCCGTCGGAGTAGCGCGCCCGGTCAGACCTCGACCTCGTACGGCAACGGGAACCAGCGCAACCGCTCGAACTCCGCATCGATGCAGGGCGAATCCGGCGCGGGTGCCGAATCGCGCGGTAATTCCCGTATGAGCCGTCGCGCCTCATCGAGGTAGCGATCGTAGTCGAACGTCGCGCAGGTGCGGTTCGGATCGGTGTATTCGAGGCGTCCCTCGCGGTAGTTCACGTCGTGCAGGCGCAGCGGGGCGGCGGCCGCGGTTGTACGGTGCTGCCAGAGCGACGTCTCCGGCGAGAACTCGTACTGCGGCAAGAAGCGCCAGCCCTCGCGCGCCACGAAGACCACGGCGTCGAGCACGAACTCGAACTCGGCCTGCGTGAGGAAGTAGTTGAAGTTCACCCGTGTCCAGCCGGGCTTGAGGCCTTCGCAGCCGCGCAGGATCTGCTTTTCGAAATCCGCCGCGGTTGCCGAATCGATATGCAGCAGACGGTGGCCATAGGGTCCGGCACACGAACAACCGCCCCGGGCCTGGATCCCGAAAAGATCGTTGAGCAGGCTGACGACGAAGCCGTGGTGAAGGTAGCGGTCGCCGTAGCGGACCAGGAATGAAATGATCGACAGCCGCGGGGATTCGAGGTTGCCCAGGATCTCGATTCCGGGCTCGGCGCTCCAGCGTTCCATGGCCTTGCCGACCAGCTCGCGTTCATGTTCGAGGATCCACTCCGCCCCGACGGTCTGCTTGAGCTGGATGGCCAGCCCGGCGCGGATCGACCCCAGGATCTCCGGCGTGCCGCCCTCCTCGCGCAGGACGGGATCGTCGAGGTACTGGTGGTGGTCGGGGCCGACGTAGGCCACGGTCCCGCCGCCGGGCGCGGCCGGCACGCGGTTGGTGAGCAGCCGTTTCTTGACGACCAGGACTCCCGGCGTTCCCGGGCCCCCGATGAACTTGTGCGGCGAGAGGAAGACCGCGTCCTTGGAGTCGAGCGGCTGCTCCCGCGTGCCGTTCATGCGGATCGGCACGTACGGCGCGGACGCCGCGTAGTCGAAGAACGCGAGCGCGCCGTGCTGGTGCAGGGTGACCGCGATCTCGCTGGTGCCCGAGCCGATGCCGGTGACGTTCGAGGCGGACGAAAAACTCCCGATGCGCAGTTCCCGCCCGGCGTACGCAGCCAGCATCTCCGCAAGGTGACCCGTGTCGGGCCGGCCACTGGAGTCCTCCCGGATCACGATCACGTCCGCGATCGACTCGCGCCACGGCAGCTCGTTGGAGTGGTGCTCGTACGGCCCCACGAACACGACCGGCCGCTCGCTCTCCGGAATCCGCTCGCGCAGCGCATAGCGCCCGTCAAGATCCGCCGGCAGCCGGATGTTCAGAATGTCGACCAGCCGGTTGACCGCCGCCGTGGCCCCCGACCCGCAAAAAATCACCACGTCCTCGTCGCTGCCGCCGACTGCCGCGTGGATGATCGCGCGCGCGTCCTCCCGGAAGCGCATCGTCTGCAGACCCGTCCCGGAACTCTCGCTGTGCGTGTTGGCGTACGTCGGCATGACGTGCTCGCGCATGAAGTCCTCGATAAAACCGAGCGACCGGCCCGACGCCGTGTAGTCGGCGTAGGTGACCAGCCGCGGCCCGAACGGACCGTCAAGCAGCCGGTCGCGGCCGATGATCGAGTCGCGGACTTGCGCGACGAGCGCTTCACGATCCTGCATGAACACTATCAGTACGGTGCCAGGCATCAGATAACAATGTTTGCCGCCGTCCGCATGCTCGCGGAATCGGGGATGGGTAGGGGCGCGGGGGAGGGAGGGTCCTGCCGCCCCGCGGCGCCGACATTCAAGTAGCATCGTGCGATCCAAGGAGCGCCCATGAACCCGGCCGTCGAAGAGGACCGAAGATTCGTCCTGCGCGCCACGGAAGCCGCGATCCGCATCGGGCTCGTGGCGGCCCTGGTCGTGGCATGCCTCAAAATCGTGTGGCCCTTCCTGCTGCCGGTGACCTGGGGACTGATCATCGCGGTCGCGATCCAGCCGCCGTTCGAGAAGATCGCGAAGCGACTCGGCGGGCGGCGCAAGACCACCGCCACGCTGCTCGTGCTGCTCGCACTGACCTTGCTCCTGGTCCCCACCTGGATGTTTCTCGGTTCGGTCACGGACGGTGTCGTGGACGTGGCGGGAAAGATGATCGACGGCACGCTGGCGATGCCCGCGGTACCGGACGGACTCGCCAAGCTGCCGATGGTCGGGGAGAAGCTCGAGGGCGGCTGGGAGAGTGCGGCCGCGAACCTGCCCGCCTTCGTCGAGAGCCACTCCTCCGAACTCGCGGGCATCGGGGCGTGGATCCTGTCGTCGGCCGCCGGCCTCGGGCTCGCCGCACTCGGATGCGCGTTCTCGATCGTGATCGCCGGAGTCATGCTCGCGACGGCCGCCGGCGGTGCGCGCGCCGCGGAGTCGATCGGCGAGCAGCTCGCGGGCGCGCGCGGCGTCGAACTGGTCCGCCTGTCCGCGGCGACGGTCCGCAGCGTGGCGGTCGGTGTGGTGGGTGTCGCACTGATCCAGTCGGTGCTCGCGGCGCTCGGCTTCCTCGTGATGGGCGTCCCCATGGCCGGCGTCTGGGCGCTGCTCGTGCTCGTTCTGGCGATCGCCCAGCTGCCCCCGCTGCTGGTGATGCTGCCGATCATCTTCTACGTCTTCTCGACCTCGGGCACGGTCGGCTCGGTGCTCTTCACGATCTGGTGCCTGATCGTGACCGCGAGCGAAAGCGTCTTAAAACCGCTGCTGCTGGGCCGCGGCGTCAAGGTCCCGATGCTCGTGATCCTGATCGGCGCCCTCGGCGGCATGCTCGCGATGGGCATTCTCGGCCTGTTCATCGGCGCCGTCGTGCTGGCCGTCGGGCACCAGATCTGGATGGCCTGGGCGCTGGCGGACGAGCCGGCGTAGTTGCAGGGAACGCGCTCGGCACTCGATCCACTTCTCGAGGTCAAGATGGGTAGGGGCGCGGGGGAGGGAGGACGCGACCGCCCTGTCGCCGCCGGCATCCAGTACCATCGTGCGATCCAACGATCCAAGGAGAACCGCATGGACCAGCGCCACGAATTCGTCGAGAAGATGCAGCGCGCAATGGAGCAGCTCCAGGTAAAAGCCAGCCTCGCCAAGCTCGAACTGGACGACGTCACGAGCGAAGTGAAGGGCGAACTCCTGGGCGAGTACGACAAGCTGCACGACAAGCTCCGTGCCATGAAGGACGAGAACGAAGACGAATGGGCCGCCGTCAAGGGCGGCTTCCTCTCCGCCTGGGACGCCTTTCTGGAGCGCTTCAAGCGGGCGACCGGGAAATAGCGGGGGGGGGCGCGGTCGGGCAATCGTTGTCAGTTCGGTGCCAGGCACCATTCGGTGAAGTTTCCGGGGCATGCGATGTCGGTTGCGATTGCCTAGAATCCGCCGTTGGCGATTGACCGCAGGTCGATCGCCATGCAGTGAATGGGACGGTGGTCGTCTTTTGCGCAGAGAGTGACTGCGCCGCCCACGGGCCACCACACGAATGCCGCGCCAGCCATGACCCCGACCAATGATTCCGGCCTGAAGGATCAGCTCGATCGTGCGCGCAAGGTCCTTTTGGATCTGACCGCACGCAATCGCCTGCTGAACGTCCCGCGCCACAAGTCGCGAGGCAAGGCGCTCGAGGTCGTCGATGAACTCAGCGACGAGGTCTTTCGGATTCTCGTCGTCGAGGGCAAGCGGATGAGCTTTCTTGGGGTGCCGGAATCCGAGGCCGAACCGGAAGAGTCCGACGCGGACGAACTGGGCCAGCCCGACGAGGAAGAGGAACTGGACGAACGTGGTCTCGCGGCGCGGCACACCGACACGCGACTCCAGACCGGCCTGACCGACACCAAGCTCCAGCGAAAACTGCTCGGCCTGTTCTACGACGCCCGCAGCGCCGAGGAGGAGCAGGGCGTCAACATCCTCTACCTCGCGCTCGGGTTTTTGCAGTGGTACGAGAAGGAGAACTCCGACATCCCCCGTTGCGCGCCGCTGATCCTCGTACCGTGTTCGCTCACGCGGCGCAGCGCGGGTGGACGCATTCAGCTCGAAGCGCGCGACGAGGACATCACCACCAACCTCTCGCTCGTGGAACGCATTCACGGCGATTTCGGGATTACGCTGCCGCAAATCGAGCTGCACGAGTCCGGCGACCTGCTTCCCAGCGGGTATTTCGCCGCGGTGCGCAAGGCCGTCGAGACCAAGCCGCGCTGGGAAGTCCTGGGCAACGACATGGTGCTCAGCATCTTTTCGTTTTCGAAGTTCCTGATGTACCGGGATCTGGACGTCGAGAGCTGGCCCGCCGACGCCGATCTCGAGAGCCATCCGATCCTGAACGGCCTGCTGAAGGGTGGTCTCGGCGGTTCGGAGCCGCTCTGGGGCGAGGACGAAAACGTCGACGCACACGTTTCGCCTGCGGAAGCGGTGCACGTCATGGATGCCGACAGCTCCCAGATCGAGGCGATCGAGGAGGTCAAGGCGGGGCGCAACCTCGTCATCCAGGGCCCTCCCGGAACCGGCAAGTCGCAGACCATCACCAACCTCATCGCCGCCGCCGTCGTGAAGGGCAAGACGGTGCTGTTCGTGGCGGAAAAGCTGGCCGCGCTCGAGGTCGTCCGGGCGCGCCTCGACAACATCGGCCTGGGCCGCATGTGTTTCGAGCTCCACAGCCGCAAGTCGAACAAGAAGGCCGTGCTCGGCGAACTCGGCGAGGCGCTTGCCAGCCCGGAACCGAAGCTGCGCGGACTTCCCGAGGAGTTGCGCCGGCTCGGCCAACTCCGCACCGAGCTCAACGAACACGCCGATTGCCTGAACACCACGCTCGGGCCCGCCGACCTGACCCCGTATCGCCTGATGGGCGAGATGGTCCGTCACCTCAACCGCGGCACGCCGTTACCCGGCTTCAAGCTTGAGGGCGCGCTCGAATGGACGCCGCCCGAATTCCGGGATCGCCACGCACTCGTCTCGCGGTTGTGCGTGATGTTGCGCGAGTCCGGCCCCCTGGCGGAGCATCCCTGGCGCGGCGCGGACGTGGAGGCGGTACTGCCGACCGACATCGAGCGCCTGCGCCCCTCGCTGGAGGCGCTCCGCGACGCCGCAAAGGACCTGCAGGAGCTCCGCGGCCGCATCGCGGAGACTTTGCGCGCGAGTCCGGCGACCTTGGCAGAGGCCACGCGCTGGGCAGCACTGGGCGAGCTTTTGCGGCAGGCGCCGAAGATCGACCGATCGCCGCTTGCGCATCCGATCTGGGCCAACGACCGCGACCCGATTCGCGCGCTGGTTGCCGATGGGGCCAGGTTCGCGCCCCTCAAGCTCGAAGTCGATCGCGTGTTTCGGGAGCGGGCCTGGAGCTGGGACCCCTCCGACACGCGACACGAGCTGAACCGACACGGCCAATCGCTTTTCCGGATGCTCCGCGGAACGTACCGGCGCGCCCGCGAGGAGTTCGCGCGAATGGCGACCGACCCTCCCCGCAAGGTCGCCGACCGGGTCGATGCGCTCGATGCGCTGATCAGGGCGCGCAAGCTCGGCGAAACGATCCGCGGGCGCGACGAGCTCGGGACCCGCGCGTTCGGCTCCGCCTGGTCGGGCACGGATTCGGATTGGAACCTGTTTGCCGCGACACTCGCATGGGTGGAGTCGATCGTGTCCGTAACCGAAACCCCGGCCCCGGTTCCCGCTCTGGGAGACGTTGAGGACCTGCGCGAATCGGCCGCTGCGTGCGAGGCGCTGGGCCCCGCGGTGCAGGCGGTGCTGCGCCCGTTTGCGGTGGTGAAGGACGGCGTCCGGCTCGATCTGGCGCGCGCTTTCGACGTGAACGAAACGGCCCGGCTTGGTGTCGATGAGCTTTTGACGCGCGCCCAACAGTGGGTGGCCGGCGCGGACCGGCTGGCCGAGTGGGCGCCCATCTGGCAGGCGGTGCAAAGTGTGCGCGCGATGGGCCTGACCGCGTTCGCCGACCAGCTCTGGAACGGGCAGGCGCTGCCGCGGTACGCGGCGGACCAGTTCGAGTACGCGTACTTCGAGATCTGGACGCGCGAGGCGATGGCGCGCTTCCCGAGACTCTCGTTGTTCGACGGCCGGACGCATGACGGTGTGATCGCCGAGTTCCGGCGGATCGACAAAAAGCGGATCGAACTGGCGCGGCTGGAGGTCGCGGTGGCCTACCATCGCTCGATTCCGCGCGGTAGTAGCGATGTGGGCGAGATGGGCATCATCCGGCGGGAAATCAAGAAAAAGCGCCGGCACATGTCGCTGCGCAGGTTGATGGATCAGGCCGGTTCCGCGATCCAGCGCATCAAGCCGGTGTTCATGATGAGCCCGCTGTCCGTGGCGCAGTATCTCGCGCCGGGGCACATGCGGTTCGATCTTTTGCTGATCGACGAGGCGAGCCAGGTACAACCGGTCGATGCCATGGGTGCGGTGCTGCGTTGCAGGCAGGTCGCGGTCGTGGGCGACGAAAAACAGCTTCCGCCGACGAACTTCTTCGGGCGCACGGCGGGCGAGGATGAGGACTCCGAAGACGCCGGGACCGTCAGCGACCTGGAGAGCATTCTCGGTGTGTGCAGTGCGCAGGGAATGCGCAGCAGCATGTTGAACTGGCACTATCGCAGCCAGCACGAGAGCCTGATCGCGGTCTCGAACCGGCTGTTTTACGGCAACCGGCTCTATGTGTTTCCGAGCCCGTTCTCGGACTCGCCGGAACTCGGCGTGAAGTTCCACTGGATCCAGGACGGCATCTACGATCGGGGCGGAAAGAGTGGCAACCCGGTCGAGGCGCGGCGCGTTGCGCAGGCGGCGATCGACCACGCGCGGCGCTACCCGCACGAGTCGCTCGGCATCGGGGCGTTTTCCGTCGTCCAGCGGGACGCGATCCTGAACGAGCTCGAACGCTTGTGGCGCACCGAAGCCGACGTGAAAGGCTTTTTCGCGCCGACGAGGGCCGATCCGTTCTTCGTCAAGAACCTCGAGAACATCCAGGGCGACGAGCGCGACGTGATCTTCATCTCGGTCGGGTACGGGCGGGACGCGAGCGGGTACTTCGCGATGAACTTCGGCCCGCTCAGCAACGACGGCGGCGAGCGCCGCCTGAACGTCCTGATCACGCGTGCGAAGAAGCGTTGCGAGGTCTTCAGCTCGCTGCAGGCCGCGGACATCGACCTGAACCGCGCCCGCAGCCTCGGCGCGTCGGCGCTCAAGGAGTACCTGGGCTACGCCGAGTCGGGAACGTTCGGCATCGGCCATTCGACTGGGCGCGACTTCGATTCACCCTTCGAGGAGGAAGTCGCGAGCGCGATCCAGGCGCATGGCTACAAAATCGTTCCGCAGGTCGGTGTCGCGGGCTTCTACATCGATCTCGCGGTCGTCGATCCGGAGCGGCCCGGCCGGTACCTGCTTGGAATCGAATGCGACGGAGCGACCTATCACTCCTCGCGCTCGGCTCGCGACCGCGACCGATTGCGACAGCAGGTGCTCGAGGACCGCGGCTGGGTGATTCACCGCATCTGGAGCACGGACTGGTTCCATCAGCGGGACGCGCAGCTTCGCAAGACGCTGGCCGCGATCGAAGCGGCCAAGAGCGGCCGCGGCGTTCCGGAGGAGCCAGCGCCCGAAGTTGTCGAGGAAGGGCCGGTCGAGGATCAAGACAGCCACGAGGAGGAATCGAGCGCCGAGAGTTCAGAGAATTCGGAGAGTCCGGAGAGTCCGGAGAGTCCGGAAAGTCCGGAAAGCACCGGCGCGATTCCGTACGAGGTGGCGGAGTTTCCGATTCACGAGCGCGAGGAACTTCACGAGCTTCCCGCAAGCCGCCTGATTCCGATTCTCGAGCGCATCGTGGAAGTCGAGGGTCCGGTGCGCGGCGACGTGATCGCGAAACGCGTCACGACCCTGTGGGGGATGCACCGAACGGGCGACCGAATCATGGGGGTGGTACGCGAGGCGCTGGACGCGGCCGTGCGCCAGGGCACGCTTCGGGAATTGCCGGACTCGTCGTTCGATATCAAAAACGAGCGCCCGATTCGTATTCGCGATCGCTCCCAGGCGCCGCCGGAGGTGCGCAAACCGGAAAACCTGCCGCGCTCGGAACTCGAGACCGCAGTCGCCCACGTGGTCAACCTTTACGTCGCGATCGACCGCGCGGAGCTCGCCCGTCCCGTGGCGCGCCTCCTGGGTTTCAGGTCGACCAGGACCTACCTCAGCCACGCGATCCTGGAAGCCGCCGACGGCCTCATCGGCACCGTGCTCGCGTTCCGGGATGGGAAGTACTCGATGGCGTAGCTCGCCCCAGCAAGACGCCAGTAGCGCGCAGGAGTGCAGGAGTATCGGGGACGGGTTGAACACGAGCCTGCCTGCCGAGAATCGCACCTACTACGTGACGTTCGACCCCGATCTGGCACGTACACGCGACGATGTCGAACTTATCGGGTTTGGCCACCGCCTGTTTGATGCGGCGATCGAGGAGAGCCTGGAGGAGCCGGGTCGCGGGGCGTGCGTGCGGATCGTGCGTTCCGAAATCGAGGCCCCCGAGGTCGGAGCCCTGTTCAACTACGAGCTCTTCATCGGCGCAATCAGGGAAGATCGATCGCTGATTCCTGTCTACGTGTCAGGCACAACAAAGCCGAGCTTCGAACTCGGCGCGGAGATCCTGCGCGCGTCACCGCGAAGTGCACCACCCGGGATCGATGACGAGCAGATTCTCAACCAGGTCGGGGCGACCCTCGATGAGTGGGCGCAGGCGGCGGAGGACCTTGCGACCCAGGCGCTGGTCGAACGCAAGGCAGAGCGTGTCGCGGAGCAGGATCGACTCTACGAAGCGGAACACGCACACCTGTCGAAGTACTTCGAGCACAAGACGCGCGAGCTGAAGCGAACGCTGCGGCATGCCGCTCAGACCCGGGATCGTATCGCCTCGTTTCCCGAAGACGACTCGCGGCGCAGGATCCTCCCGACCTGGGAGAAGCGCGTCGAGGGCGCCGGGGATGCTCTCACCCAAGCCGAGCAGGAGCGCACACGCAGGCTCGAGGACCTCGACGGTCGGCGCAAGACGGAAATCCGACTCGAGCTGGTCCAGGCCGCCGCGATCGTGCGCGTCCCGAACCACGTCGGTCCTTGAGGCGTCTCGCGCTACTCCGGATCGGGCGCCGGCTCGAAGTTGATGAGGCTCCGAAACTCGTTGCCGTCCGAATGGACCACCCAGTGCGCGAACAGCCGCGGGACATTGTCGAAGGTGTCCAGGCGAGTCAGCCTAACTTCGTTGTCCGGATCGGGCCGGGGTGCGCCGAAGTGGCCCTGGTAGGTCCTCCCGCCGTCCCGCGACTGTGCGAGCAGGTGGAAATGCTCCCCTTCTTCCTTCCAGTCGATCGCGACTCGCTCGTCCGTGAGGATCGCCTCGTCGATCTCGTAGTCGAAATCCTCGGCATCAACTTCCGTGATCTGGCCACCGTATCGCATTACAGAGCGACAACTTACCGCAAGGAGGGGACTCCGTCGTGGTCGATCGAAGCGGGAGAGCGACTCGCCTTCGTCACGCCTCGGCGCATGGCACACGTCAGGCTCCGGGGCCGGCTCTGACTCAGCAGGACGGTTCGATTAGGACGATCCTGGGACTCTCCGACCCGCCGCAGCTGTGCTACCGCAATCGGCACTCGATTCGATCGCATAACTTCACACGCTGGCGTCTCGTGTTTTCCGTAAACACAGACGGGCCGATGTCCGGGGGATGGCGCTGGCCCGGGAGGGTGGATAATCTGGCAGGTCATGAAGTCCATGAATCTCGGGATCGCAGCCAGGCGCATCGCCAAAGACGGGGAGGAGACGAATGAGTGGATTCGTGACGACTGCCGAAGTGTGGCACGGAAAACCGGTGAAGGCAGAATCCCGACGCTGCTGAGTGCGGTTCTCACTGTCTTTCGGTGGAGAATGAGCGGTGTCGTTCGCGACGAGACTGTGCTCATGTGGCGTGACGGAATCGTGGAGAATCGGACGCTCGCATTGCGCGACTACCAGCGAAAGATTCGAACGATCTGGCAGCCGATTCTGGAAAGCGATCCGCAGCCGGATGCCTCCGCCTGCATGACGATTCTTGACGACGTGATCGACGTCCACGGCCCTTCCTGGGCCGCATTGGCGCCCCTCAAGGCCTACGTGATCGGCCGCGGGCTCCAGCAGCACACGAAGTGTCGCTACGCATTGTGGCAACCGTTGGGTTCGCGCGTGCGCCAAGGGATCCGTCGGGTCTTTTCGATCAAGGTCGGAGAGAGCCTGAAGGGCTATGGGATGAGCCGAAGCCTGCATGAGTTGTTGGCTCGGGCTGTGGGTTCGAACACATGCGCGATCAACTCCGGACTCCTGCACGCCCCTGCTCGATGGAAAGGGCGATGTCCCCGCTGCGGGACCCGCATCTACCTCGATCGGCGATCCGATCTTGATCGAAACGTCTGGTGTCTCGCCTGCTACGGCGATGTGCTGGACGAGGGCCTGTCGCCTTCGTCCGGAAGGTGCATTCGATGGAGCCGGCACTGACTCACTGACCCGGTGAGAGGATCGTTATTCCGTTGAGGAAGTCGCGTTCCCGGCAAAGCCTGCATGCCACCGAATCTGCACCTGGCTTCCCGGCGTGGGCGCGGCGTCGCGGTAGACGGAGATCGCGTTGGGCGCGTGCTTCGCTGCGTGCTGGAAACACTCGGGTGTGCTGTCCGTGTCGAGAAAGAGATAGTGCTGGCCATCGGATTGAGCGGACTCCACCAGCATGTTCGCGAGAGATATCGTCAAGTTTTGTGTTCTGACGAGTTTCAGGCGGCGTTCCGATCCTTCAATACTCCGTCGATGAATTGATGTCCTTCCAGAAGCTTCGCGATCTGGATCGTGCCGTTCAGTCGCCGCCAGCCGCGGCTGGCGGCGACTGCCAGCTTGAAGACCATGGCCAGGCAGGCGGCGCGACTTCCCGAGCCCTTGGTCCGGCGATGGCGCAGGCGCACCGTCGCGAAGGTGGACTCGATCGGGTTCGTCGTCCGCAGGTGGATCCAGTGCTCGGCCGGGAAGTCGTAAAACGTCAGCAGGACCTTGCGATCCTTCTTGAGGCAGGCGACGGCCTTGGGATACTTCGCCTGGTACTTCGCTGTGAACAGATCGAAGGCCGTGTGCGCGGCGTCGCGCGTCTCCGCCATCCAGACCTGCTGGAGGTCCGCCTTCGCTTTGGACTGGATCGCACGCGGCAGCTTGTTGAGGACGTTCGCAGTCTTATGGACCCAGCAGCGCTGCTCGCGCGTGGTCGGGAACTCCTTGCGTAGCGCCTTCCAAAAGCCCAAGGCACCGTCTCCGACGGCGACCCGGGGTGCCGCCTTCAGCCCGCGGGCCTTCAGATCGACCAGGATCTCGCGCCAGCTCTGTTCGCTCTCACGAAAGCCGTCGATGACTCCCACAAGCTCCTTGCGGCCGTCCCTGGTGGCTCCCATCACCACAAGGATGCACTGCCGATCCTCCTCCAGCCGGATGTTGAAGTGGATCCCGTCGGCCCAAAGGTACACGTACTCCTTGTTCGACAGGTCCCGCCGGCACCAGACCTCGTGCTCGGCCTGCCAGCTCTTGAGCAGCTTGGTCACCACACCCGACGACAGCGCCTTGGCTTCCGGCCCCAGGATCGCAGAGAGTGCATCCTGGAAGCTGCCCGTGGAGACCCCGCGCAGGTAGAGCCACGGGATCAGCTCGTCGAGATTCTTCGACCGCCGCAGGTAGCGCGGGAGGATCGAAGACGAAAAACAGATCTTCTCGGGGGCATCGACTTCCCGTAGATCCCGCACGCGCGGCTGCTTGACCTGCAGCGCCCCCGCGCCGGTCAGGACGTCGCGCTCGGGAAGGAATCCGTTGCGCACGATCTGCCGCCGTTGCTGATCGTCCACGATCGCGCGATGCCGATCGACGAAGTCCACCACCTCCGCCTCCAGCGCCGCGCGCAGCAGCTGCTGCGCGCCCTCTTTCACGATCTCATCCAATACGCTTCGGGCCTCGCCAAGCTTCGGCTCGGCTGCTACGCTCTTGTTCAAGGCGTATCCTTTCTGCCCCTTCCGGGGCTCTTTGGTTTTTGTCAACCGAAAGGATACGCCGCCTTTCTTTCTCTACTCGGAACACAACTTCTGACCATAGCTCCACCTGAAAGACACCGAGGCTCTTCTCGAGCTTCACCGGCAAGCGACAGCCATCGGCCTTGCTTGCGACAGTCCCGCCGGCCAGCTCGACTTCCTGTCCATGGCCAACCGCGCTCGAACGCGGGGCCACAAACCCGGAGCTTTGCTCATCTGGCTCCTCAAGGAGCGGAAGAGCGGGTGGATCACGATCTCCGACGAAGAAGCGGCATCTCGGCACCTTCGGGAGCACCACAACGGTCCCGAGGTGCGTAGACGTGGCCACGATGGGGGAGGGGAGTGCCAGGCCCCGCCGCCCGAGCTCACCAAAGACGAAATCATCGTCCAGAACTGCCTGAGGATCGCGCAGCAGCACCGGATCGATGATCCGTTCCGCGTTGCTCGCCAGGCCAAGAACTGGACCCGCACGCGGTGGAACGAGGCCTACCTGAGCTACCGGACAGCCCAGATCAGGCGCCAGAACCCCGGCTACGGCTTGGATTCAGTCGGGAGAGCATTCGCGTGAGCGACCGCCAGGAATACCATGGGCAAGATCTGGTATCGGGTGGTGTCATTTGCTATCGTTCTGGCATGGCTGACCCCTGGATCGGTACAGATGAAGCCGCCGAGTACCTCGGCATGGGCAAAACGAAGCTCTACGAGCTGACGCGGGAGGGTCGTATTCCGGCTAAGCGCGTCGGCAAGAAGTGGATGTACGACCGCGAAGAGCTGGCCGATTGGATGCAGGCCAGCCAGCGCCTCGAGGACTTCTTCGAGGACACGCCGGCGAACATCGAGGGCAACCCAGCCCTCCGCGATCCACAGCGCGAAGCCCACGCCCAGGCCGCCGCCTTCTTCCAGCGCGGAGGTCAGAAGGCGTTGATCCAGCTCCCGGTCGGCTGTGGCAAGTCCGGTGTGGCAGCCATCCTTCCGTTTGGGATCGCCAAAGGCCGCGTCCTCGTGATCGCGCCGAACCTCACGATCAAGGAGGAGCTCTTCAAGGCCTTCGACATCACCAACAAGCAGAAGTGCTTCTGGCGGCAGCGTGGTGTGTTGGAGCCCCGGGACATGACGAGCGGGCCCTACGTCTGCACGCTCGACACCGGGAACCTCTCCGTCTGCGAGAAGTCGCACATCGTCCTCACCAACATCCAGCAGTTCGGCACGAACGCGGACAAGTGGCTGACGAAGTTCCCCGAGGACTTCTTCGATCTCATCATCGTCGACGAGGCGCACCATGGCGCCGCGGCGAGCTGGCAGAGGGTCTTCGCACGGTTCCCGAACGCCAAAGTCGCAAACCTGACCGCGACCCCATTCCGAAGCGATCGGCAGGAGCTCGAGGGCGAGCTGATCTTCCGCTACCCGTTCAAGAGCGCCAGCATCAAGGGCTACGTCAAGAAGCTGAAGGCCAGCTACGCGGCACCAAGCGAGCTCACCTTCACGCTGAAAGGGGAGGAGCGCACCTTCACCCTCGATGAAGTCCTCGCGATGAAGGAGGAGGAGTGGTTCAGCCGCGGCGTTGCGCTCTCAGAGCCGTGCAACGTGTCGATCGTCGACAACAGTCTGGAGAAGCTCGAGCAGCTCCGCCAGACCGGGACCAAGCACCAGATCATCGCCGTTGCGTGCTCGATCAACCACGCGCGGCAGATCCGCTCGCTCTACCAGGAACGCGGCTACGAGGCCGCCATCGTCCACAGCAGCAAGGACAAGGAAGCCGACGAGAAGGCGAACGAGGACGTCATGCGCGACCTCTACAACGGCGTCCTCGACTGCATCGTCCAGGTGCAGATGCTGGGGGAGGGGTTTGACCACCCGAAGCTGAGCGTCGCGGCGATCTTTCGACCCTTCCGCTCGCTCGCACCCTACATCCAGTTCGTCGGCCGCATCCTGCGCGTCGTGGTCCAGAACGACCCGACGCATCCCGACAACTACGGCCACATCGTGACCCACGTCGGGATGAACCTCGATGAGCTCCTGAAGAAGTTCAAGCTGTTCGAGAACGACGACCAGAAGTTCTGGGAGGAAGTGACCGGCGGCAAGGAGCCCGACCCGCCGAAGGACGTCCTCGACGGCAGCTCTCGCATGAAGCTCCACGAGGACATGGTCGTCCAGAGCGAGATCGTCGATCAGCTCTTCGAGGAGGACTTCGCGACAGCCGAAGACGCCGACCTCCAGCACGACCTCGAGAAGAAGCTCGATGCCTTGGGGCTTGATCCTCGGCTTGCCCAACAGGTGGTCCAGAAGAGCCGCTCCAACGTGCTCGGGCCGGCCGTGACCGCCGCGGCACAGCCGTTCAGCAAGATCCCGGCACGGCAGTGGAAGGAAGCGAAGAAGCGCCTCGACGAAGAGGCGCGGCACACCGGCAAGATCCTGCTCAACCGCGTCGGCCTGAAGCCCGAGGGCGTCGAGATCCCGCGCAAACTCAAGCCCGAGATCGGTGCGATCAACAACTCCATCGCCGCCTACATGATGGTGAACAAGGCCATCGCCAAGAAGGTCGGCGACGGGCGCAAGCGGCCCGAGTGGTCCTTCGAGGAGTTCGCCGCGGCGACGAAAGAGCTCCCCGGCATCCTCAACAACCTCGTCCGCCAGCTCAAGAGGGCCCAGAATGGCTAAGGGAAAGACGCCGTCACTGATCGGCTCGTCCCTTGGGCGGCCCAGCAAGAAGACCTGTGGACGCGAGACGCCGTGCAGCCGGTGCCACGTGGGCATCGCGAAGGGGGAGGAGTGCTACGACGTCCCCCAGCCCAAGAAGCCGCACTCGGCGACGCGACGCTTCTGCGCGGAGTGCTTCGCCGGCGTGCTTGAGCAGACCAAGTGCGACCTCGAGAAGTTGGAGGACCTGTGATGCAGCAGCCGGAATGTAATGACAAGAGGCTGGGAGAGCGCGTTCAACCCCTGCGTTCAGTCGCCGAAATCCTTCAGACCGGGGGAAGGGCCAGGTGCCATGTCAGCAGGCCTGCCGAACGGTAACCGTTCAGCCCCTTCGCACCTTGGGATGTTTGCGCGACGGGTTCAGGCGGGGATCAGCGAGGGTCCGGGCTGACCCAGCCGATGGGATTGGATCGACTCGACGAGGAATTCGAGCACATGGCGATTCTGGGTCCGAAGCGAGCGCGTGACGGTCAGCATCGCAGCGACAAAACGACGTCCGCGCTCGCTGCGTGTCCCGAAACTCGTCTTGCGCCACAGGACCGCGGGCCGGATCTCTCGCTCCGCTCGGTTGTTGGTCGGTTCGACGCAATCGTTGCGGGTAAACGTCCACAGCGATGCCCAGCGCTTGAGCAGATCCCGGCAAAGGGCGCGCACTTTCTTGTCGGGGTGGTTCCGGTAGCGCCGCAGGGATGTTTGGAGCGTCTGCTGTGTGGGTCGCAGCCTGCTCGCGAGTCCCTTGCGCGTCAGCGTGCCAGCCTGATGGTCGTGCCAGGCCTGTGCGACCGCCTTGCAGGCGCGAAGGCCCGCGTGCCCGGCCGGTGCCGAGGACTGGCCGCGATCGACGAGGCCCTGAAAATCCCTTTGGACGTGCGACCAACAAATCTGACGGCGTTTTGGGGGGTGGGAATCGTAGGCGGCGTAGCGGTCGGTGACTAAAACACCGGTAAAGTCCGGCAAGAGCTTCACGAACGCCCGGCGGCTGCGCTCCTTGTCGATCCGGAAAAACGAGATCGACCAGTTGCAGGCGGTCCACAGCCAGTGTCTCGCTGGCTTCTTGCCGAACGAGGTCTCGTCGGCGTGGGCGAACGGGCTGTTTACGATCGCCTCGCCCGCCTCGGCGTAGCATCCGGCCAGGGCGGCCTCGGTGCGCGCTTCGATCGTACTCAGCAGTCCGAGCGAAACACGCGCCTTGTACCCGTAGAGTGCTTCGACCGCCTCGCGGCACTCGCGCCGCGACATCCGGTAGCGACCGACCAGCAGAGCCTGCACGGCCTGCAAGCGAGGGCCGATCACGCCGCGCGGAACATCCGCCGGCAGCTGCGCCGTGGCGATCTCCCCGCAGGAAGGGCAGCGCTTGCGCTCGCGGACGTATTCGGTCACGAACGCCGCGGTCGCCGGGATCTCGACCACCTGGTGCCGGCTCGGCTCCAAGCTTTCCCCGTGCTGGATCGTGTCGCCGCAGCAGGGGCAGCGCTCGACGGAAACAGGGGTGGTGACATCGACTTGCTCGGGAGCAAAGCGCTCGCGTGTCTTGCCCCGATGACCCGGCTGGCCACCCCGCTTGCGACCGCTGCGCTTTTTGCGCTTTTTGTCGGATGGAGTGCCCGGCGGGTCCGAGGAGGGCGGCTTGGACGAATTGTTCGAGTCCAGACCGAGACGCGCCTGAAGATCCCGGATGATCGCCTCCAGTTTCGCGATCCGACGCTCCAGCTCGCGGCATCGGGGGCAGTCTCCGGCGGGTCGTCCCACATCAGATAGAAATCGGACGGTTCCGCCCCGTTCCGCAGGCTATAATCCTCGGGCATCAGGGGTCCGCGCGTTGCGAACCACCTGAACGGTTACGCCGAACGAGCACCATCGAACGAGGGAGACGAACAGCATGCCTAGAACCGTAGATGAAGGATTCCGAGACTTCTTGCCGAAGCTCACGCCATCCACAGGTGAGACCCAAGCCGCCAAGACGCACCGCGCATCGATCGAAGCTCGCCTGAAGACCGACTTCGACCTGAAGCGGTTTTTCCGAACAGGCTCGTTCGGCAACGGAACAAGCATCTCTGGCTACAGCGACGTGGATTACTTAGCGAGCATTCCTGGAGCGAACCTGCACAAGGACTCCGGAACATCGCTGCGGACCGTCAAGACCTCTCTCGCGAACCGCTTTCCGAACACCGGCGTCGTTGTCGATTGCCCGGCCGTTGTCGTCCCGTTTGGCTCGAGCGCGAAGGAGTCGACCGAGGTTGTTCCGGGCCACTACATCGAATCGAGCGGGTCTCATAGCGTCTACGGCATCCCCAATTGTTCCGGAGGGTGGATGAAGGCGAGCCCTGAAGCGCACACGGCGTACGTGAAGCGCGTCGACAAGAAGCACAGCGGCAAGGTCAAACCGCTCATCCGCTTCATCAAGGCCTGGAAGTTCTTCAGGAACGTTCCCATATCGTCGTTCTACCTCGAGCTGCGAGTTGCAAAGTATGCCGACGGGGAGTCGAGCATTGACTACGCCATTGACGTGAGGTGCATCCTCGACAGCCTTAATTCCATCGGCTTGGCCAAGATGCAGGACCCGCTAGGAATCTCAGGCTACATCGCAGCGTGTAAGACAACGGCCCTGTTGACCGACGCAAAGAGTGGGATCCCCGGGTACCGAGCTCGAATTCGCCCTATAGTGAGTCGTATTACAATTCACTGGCCGTCGTTTTACAACGTCGTGACTGGGAAAACCCTGGCGTTACCCAACTTAATCGCCTTGCAGCACATCCCCCTTTCGCCAGCTGGCGTAATAGCGAAGAGGCCCGCACCGATCGCCCTTCCCAACAGTTGCGCAGCTGAATGGCGAATGGCGCCTGATGCGGTATTTTCTCCTTACGCATCTGTGCGGTATTTCACACCGCATATGGTGCACTCTCAGTACAATCTGCTCTGATGCCGCATAG
>AMFO01000581.1_pt1 | contig 32696 bp, 33 predicted proteins | sample 552608 | NCBI WGS metagenome assembly AMFO01 (sample SAMN01893955, study PRJNA167987) | microbial mat metagenome | biome: hydrothermal vent | place: USA: Loihi, Hawai'I | collected 2003-05-01
TGGAGGAGACGATCTGGTTGTACAATACCGATCGTCCGCATCAGGCGCTGGGGGTACGCCACACCTGAAGATGTGTACACGGGGAAAGTGCTGATTCCGCCGTTTGAAGCCATCAAGACATCCGGGAGGTTACCATGATCCCGACTCCCCCCTTCCGGATGTCAACATATAGCCGGACAGTACAGCAGAATCTGTATTCTCCAGGGAAATGTATCCACCATGCCCGGGCTCGCGGAGATGGGGCCGGGCGATTCGCGCGGGAGGGCAGCCGTACGTTCCCCAGCGCTCGTCGCGCCCAGGCACGCCGGGGCCTTCCCCTCGTTTTCACACAGGATTCCCCCTTCCCCTTCATGGGGGAGGCCCGGGGGCGGAGGGTTGTCCCCGCAAACCCGGAGATGCCTTGGATACTTCCGTCCCGTGCCAAGAGAGGGACGGAGGAGGGGGCCGCGCGCCGGATGGGATGCGAACGGTACATCCTCATCGGACCAGGGGGGGTGCGGGTTCCTTGGTGCTGGACCGGCCGGCATCCACGGTGTGTTGCCCCAGGAAGTTCCAGGATTTCGCATCCCTGCTTCGGTCCCTGTCCCGATGGAGGGACGCCCTGAAAAAGTGCGGCGTCAGGGTAGGATTTGACAATTTGCGAGGTCCCCTCCATGATGATCATACATTTTGACATTTTTTCATACGCAAACCGGGAGGCACCGCATGATCTTCTGGCTTGTGCTCTCCGCACATCTGGTGCGTGCCCTTCCTCTTTCGCCGGTGCTGGGGTATCAGGTGGTGTACGGCGACGGGACCCCCGTGGCCTATGCCTATGTGGAAATCCTGGATCGCACCGGCACGCGGGTGGACTCGGCCATCACCGACAGCCTGGGCCGGTTTCTGTGGACTCCGCCGGATCCCGGGCAATCCTATACCCTGCGCTTCCTGGACGGAACCGGACACGGGGCGCGTGCGGTCTATCGGCCCTCGGCACAGGATTCCGCCCGAGCCCCCACACCTGCCGATCGCACCTGGACCCTCTGGCAGAAACTGCTGGTGGGATGGGCCGTGTTCTGGGGATCCGCCGGCACCTGGTTCTACTGGCGAGGGAGGGCACACCATGCACATTCCTGATGGTTTCCTGTCCCCCGCGGTGGCCGGGAGCACCCTGGCCGGGAGCGGGGTGGTCTGGGGATGGAGCCTGCGCACCCTTCGGGATCTGCCCACGGAGGCCGTACCCCGGCTGGGCCTGGCCGGAGCGCTTCTGTCCACGGTGGAGGTGGTCGCGTTTCCCATTCCAGGGGGAACCTCCGTGCATCTGTCCGGCGTCCCCCTGGTGGCGCTGTGGCTGGGCAGTCCCGCCGCCCTGTTCCTTTCCGGGGTGGCGCTGGGGCTGCAGGCCCTGTTCGGCCACGGAGGGATCCTGACCTGGGGGGCCAACTTCCTGAACATGGGGATCCTCGGAGCCTGGCTTCCCGTGGCGCTGGTGCGGCTCCGCCCGGGACGCGCCGCCGTGTTCGCGGGGACCGTCGGGGCGCTGCTGGCAGGGGCGGCCCTGGCGGCGGTGGAACTGGGCCTTTCCGGAACGCTCCCGCTCCGGCACACGCTGGGCGTGATGGTGCTTGCCACCGCGCCGGCCGCGGTGCTGGAAGGTTTCCTGACGGCGGTGGCCTATCGCTTTGTTCGTCCCGTGGCCTCATGAAACGCCTGGTGGGGTGGGGTATCCTCCTGGTTGCAGGCCTGACCGGGCTGCTGCTGGCCCCTCTACCGGTCCTGCGCCTGCTGGTCCTGCCCGCCCTGTGGGTCGGGATGCGGGACCGCCGGTGGCGCCATGCCTTTCTGCACCTGGTTCCGTTCTGGGCCCTGCTGGTGCTTCCGGTGGGGCTGGGCATGGCATCGGCCTCCTCCCCGGAGCGGATCCTGTGGCGGTCCCTGCTCAGCCTGATCTGGGTCACGGCGGGGGTGCGCGTCCTGTCCACGGAGCAGGTTCTCCAGGCCCTGGCACACCTTCCGCCGGCGATCCGTATGATTCTTCTGATCGCCTGGCGGCAGCAGCACCGGATCCGCGCGCGCCTGACGTGGGGCATCCGGGCCTACCGGCTCACGGGGGATCGACGGGTGCACGTTCAGTACGGGGCCCTGCTGGGGCGTCTCCTCCTCCGCCTGGATGCCCAGAGCGACCGCATGGCGCACGCCCTCCGTCTGCGGCACGATGCAGCCCATGATTGAACTGTGCCACGTCTATGCGGCCTACCGCCCCGAACATCCTGTGCTTCAGGACCTCTCGCTTCGTGTGCACCCCGGCGAACGGGTGGGGATCCTCGGCGCCAATGGTGCAGGGAAAACCACCCTTCTGCTGCTCATCGCGGGGCTGATGCGTCCGCAGGCCGGCGAGGTGGTGGTGCTGGGCCATCCGCAGCCCTGCCACTTCCGGCGTATCCGGGAAAACCTGGCCTTTCTGTTCCCCGATCCCGACGATCAGCTGCTGTATCCCCGGGTGCTGGACGAACTGCGGGCGGCCGCCCATGACCCGCATGCCCTGGACCCCGTGATTCAGCGCTTCGGGCTGCGTCCGTATCTGGACCACCCGGTGCACACCCTGAGCCCCGGCCTCAAAAAACGACTGGCCCTCGCCGTGTTGTTCCTCCGATCGCCCCGGCTGTGGTTGCTGGATGAACCCACGGCAGGGCTGGATCCTCGTGCCCGACGCCAGCTGATCCAGGATATCCGTGCACTCCCCGGGACGGTGATGGTGGCCACGCACGACCTGGACTTCGTCTGGGACGTCTGCGAGCGGACGCTGCTGCTGGACCGGGGCAGGATGATCGTGGACGCGCCCACCCGTATACTTCTGCGGGATCGGGCCCTGCTGGAGGCCCACGGGCTGGATCTGCCGCTCAAACTTCAGGGAGGGAACGCATGACCAAAGTTCGCTTTTGCCTCTCCGTGGAGCCGGAACACCTGGCCCACTTTGAACGATGGATGGAAATGCACGGGCACACCAACCGCTCGGAAGCCTTTCGCGACCTGGTGCGCCATCTGGTGGTGGAAGAGACTTGGGCCCGGGACGATACGGAAGTCTCCGCGGTGGTAGTGCTGGTGTACGACCATCACCTGTACGCCCTCCCCCAGCATCTGGTGGAAGAGGAGCACCGGCATCACGATCTTGTCCTGGCCCGCACCCACGTCCACCTGGACGAACACAACTGCCTGGAAGTGGTGCTTTTGCGGGGCCCTGCCCGGGAGGTCAAAGAACTGGGGGACCGCCTGATTGCCCGGCGGGGGGTCAAGGTGGGGCGGCTGGTGCCCGCACACACGGGCAAGGGCCTGCCGTAATCGCCCCCGGGGTTTCTTGCCGGGTTCACTCTCAGGCTGCGCTCCGGCCGCTTCCGCAGGCCTGCCCCACGAGACATCCCCGGCCGAAGCACGGCCTGCACCGCCCAAACGCCCCGATACATACCTCCATCTTTTGACAGTCTCCCGGAAGATTTGTAGGATAGCGTCATGCGCACACACAACGCTTCCGGTCTCGGTCTGGTGAGCATGCTGCTCTCCCTGGCCATCGTGGCCGTCTTGCTGTGGTGGCTTCTGAGACGGACGGGGAACGAGGTGACCCAGGCAAAAATGGCCCGCTTGGCCACCGATCAGGCCCTGGTGCAGACCGATGCGCAGGGGGTGGCCCGGGCGATCGAGGATTTCCAGATGCTCTACGGGGAACTGCCCCGGCTGGAACCCAACCCCTGTCCGGACTCCTGCATCCTGCAGGGCAGCCGCACCTGGGCTCCCGTGGTGCTGTCCCCCGGCGTGGAGGTGCGCGTGGAGCCCGTGGTCTGCAACGGGGCCCCCAGCGTCAAAGTCACGGCGCGCAAAGGCACCGCCACCGCCAGCCGAACGGCTTGCGGGTCCTGATCAGTCGGCCAGCCCGATCTTGTCCAGGGGGATGCGGGCGCTGATGCGGCTCTGCTGGATCTCCTCCCGGAAAAAGTCCAGCGGAAAGAGACCGCGTTCCCGCAACAGGGTGACCAGCGCAGCCAGCATGGCGTTCCGGGGACCGGCAGCCTTCCGGAAGGGACGCACCTCCTGGCGAGCCGCACTGTCCAGTTCGGGGAGCGTGGCGTCCCGATAGATCACCGCCTTCTCGTGCATGCCGTGCGCGCGACCTCCGGCGTGCCGCACCCCGTCCTCCGAGGTGAGGATCAGCACATCGGGGGCCGCAATGCCGGTGTACCGGATGGGTTTTGGCGAGAGAATCAGCTCGGCTGTGCTGAAACCCACCCCCACCGTGACCGGATAGCTGCCCTTCTTGCTCACGTACAGTCCGGCCCGCATGGCCGCCAGGGCAAAGAGTTCCGCCGCCTTCTGCACGCCTTCCCCCGCCGAACCCGACAGCACGAGGCCCACCGGACGATCCAGCGAAGCCAGCGCCTGCGTCTCCCGCAGCGGAAGGGTGTCCAGGAGCGACCGGGTCTCGCGGGGAGGCTCCAGCCGATACGGCGGCCGGTCCTGGGCCGCCAGCTGCCCGGTGGGCAACCCCAGGTCCTCCGGGAGCTGTTTGAGTTTCAAGCCCGGATTGAACTTCACGGCATAGGCGGTGCACAGTTCCAGCACCTCCACCGCCGCAAACCCGTCGTAGGCCACCGCCGCTTCCAGGATCCCGGAATAGTCGCCCAGGCCCACCACCCGCCACACGCGGGGCGCCCCGGCCTCCCGGAGCAACTCCGCAATCCGATAACCCGGCTCCTGCTTGCCTTCCGGTGTGGTGCGGGTGTGAAACCCCTCGGGCGTCAGGCCGCTAGGCTGGCCGCCCGTCATGCCGTAAAGCATGTTGTTGTGGATGATCACCGTGAGCGGGACGTTCCGGTTGGCTGCCTCGATCAGGTGGTTGCTGCCCAGGGTGGCCCCGCCGTCTCCGATCATCACGATCACCTTCTTGCGGGGATTGTCCAGCGCCATGGCAATGCCCGCCCCCAGCGCCACGGAACGGCCGTGCAACCCGTGCACCGTGTGGGTGTTCAGATCTTTGTCCAGGATGCCGTGGCATCCAATGTCGGTCACCACGATCACATCCAGCGGATCCAGGCCCAGCCGCTGCAGGGCCCGTTCCAGGTTGTACGCCACGTGATGATGGCCGCACCCTTTGCAGAATGGGAGGGCCCGCGATTTCAAAAACCGAAGCGTCTGGGTTGCCATGTTATGCCACCTCCGCCACGATCTCGTCGGGGGCGATCATGCCGCCGATCCGGTGGATTCCTCGCAGATCCGCACGTCCGGTATGGGCCGCCAGCAGTTCCCGCAGCTGTCCGGTCAGGTTTTCCTCCACCACCCAGACCCGTTCGTACCGACGGAGAATTTCCCGGTACACCGGAGGCAGGGGAAGGAGGGTGTTCAGCACCAGCAGGGACACGGGTACCCCTTGTTTCACCAGCCGATCGCGGGCCTCGCGGGTCGCCTCGGCCGAGATGCCCCAGGACACCAGCAGCATGGTGGCCTCGGGGTGGGGTTCGTACGTGTACAGCGTGTAGGACGGCAGATGATGCACCAGTTTCTCGTAGAGCCTCCGGGTGTTGGCCATGGCTTCCGGAGAGCTGTGCTGCAACAGCCCGGATTCATCGTGCGTGGAGGCCGTTAGGCGCACCTGAGCCCGATCGTCGCCCACCGGCAGGAAAGGCGGCACAAGATCCTCGGTTCGGGCATACGGGCGATAGGCGCCCTCCACACGTGCGACGGGACGCTCCACAGGGGCAATCTCGGGCAGCACCGAGAGATCCAGGGTCTTCTCCGTCATCACCATTTCTTTGGACGTCAGCACCACCACCGGCGAACGCAGCCGCACGGCGGTCCGCAGGGCCAGCGCCGGCACGGTCCAGCACTCCTCCAGGGAAGAAGGCGAAAGGGTGGGCAGGGGGAATCCCCCGGAGATCAGGCCCCGAAGGGCCAGCAGATCTCCCTGTGCGCCCAGCGTGGCGGTCCCCGTGGAGGGTCCCATCCGCTGGGCCAGGATCACCACCATGGGTAGTTCCATCATAAAGGCCATGTTGAGGGATTCCACCATCAGGGCGAACCCCGGAAAGGCCGTGGCCGTGACCGGCAGCAACCCCCGGGCGGAAAAGCCCGCCATCCACTGCAGCACCGTGATCTCGTCCGGCGCGGCCATGGCGTGGGGAAACCGCTGGCTGGCATAGGCATACAGCCGGTTCGCCGGGGTGATGGGGTAGCCCACATAGATGTCGGCGCCGGCCCGCGCCAGGGCTTCCACCATCAGGCGCGAACCGTCCACCAGTGCACGTCGGGTCTGCGTCATGAAAGGTCTCTCCCGTTTGGATGGAAGGAAAGTATACACCTCCTCCCCGGATCCATCCAAAGCACGCCGCACCGGCCCTTCCTGCCTGAACCGCCCCTTCTTGACGGGGCGATAGGGCGTGCGTATAATTCCCCCGAAAACAGGGGAAGAGGAGGCAAGGATGGACGTTCGTGTGGGTTCTGCCATTCGCTGGAATGGAGAATTGTATCTGGTCCTGGACGCCAAACACATCCACAAGGGCCGCGGCGGGGCCACCGTGTCGGTCAAACTGAAACACCTGGAAACCGGACAGGTACGGGACACGTCCCTCCGGGATTCCGACAACGTGGAAGAGGTCTTTCTCGAGCGGAAAACGGCCCAGTATTCCTACAAAGACGGCGCCATCTATCACTTTTACGAGACCACCACCTACGAGGACCTGGAGTTCACGGAAACCCAGCTGGCGGACATCATCCCCTATCTCAAAGAGGGCACCGAGGTCACCATCCTCTATGTGGACGGCAAACCGGTGGGGGTGGAACCGCCCACCTTCGTGGAGCTGCAGGTGGTGGAAACCCCGCCTGGCGTGAAGGGCGATACGGCGTCCGGCGGCAGCAAACCGGCCAAACTGGAAACCGGGATCACCATCACCGTGCCCCTGTTCATCGAAGTAGGGGACGTGGTGCGGGTGGATACCCGCACCAACCGGTACATTGAGCGGGTGCGATCATGAAGTTCGACGAACGGCATCTGGAGCTGCTGACGCCCTTCCTGGAAAAACTGGCCCGGATCCTCAAGGAGCACGAAATCGACGAGCTGGAAGTAACCTTCCAGGAGGGCAAGATCCGCCTCACCCGGAACCACCCGGTCAACGGCTCCCCGTCCACGGTGGTGATGGCAGGGAGCATGCCTTCTCCGACGCCGACACCGCCGTCGCCGGCTCCATCGCCCGCCCCCGCCTCGGAAACCGCTTCGCCCATGCCTCCGGTTCACACCTCGGAAGAGGAAAAACCCTCCTATCACCCCATCCGTTCGCCCATTGTGGGCACCTTCTACCGCGCGCCTGCACCCGGGGAAGCCCCCTTCGTGGAGGTGGGCGACGAGGTGAAGAAGGGGCAGGTGCTCTGCATCGTGGAAGCCATGAAGGTGATGAACGAAATCGAATCGGACGTGGACGGGCGCGTGGTGGACATTCTGGTCAAAAACGGCGAACCGGTGGAATACGGCCAGGTCCTCTTTCTGATCGATACGTCACCGGCCTCTTCCTGAAGTCTTGCGTGAGTTTCTGACAGGGATCCGCCTGCTCCGGGAAGCCCTGTCCGAGGATGCCCCCATTCTTTCGGTGTGGATCCGGGAAGGGAATCGTCTGCCCCCGGACGTGTACCGGCAGCTTCGTGCACGCGGCATCCCCCTTCATCGGGTGCCCGAGGAACGGCTCCGCGCGCTCAGCGGGACCCAGGCCAGCCGCCTTACGGTGTTGACGCGCATCGCCCCGCTGTCCCTGGTGGATCCGGACACCCTGATTCAGCACCTACAGGCCACGCGCGGCCTGGCCATGGCGCTGGACGGGGTCCAGGACACCGGCAACGCCGGGAATCTGGCCCGCTCCCTGGCCTTCTTCGGAGGGGTGGGCATCTTCTGGCCCACCCGCCGCACGGTGCCGCTCACCCAGGCGGTGCTGGACCGTTCCCGCGGGGCGCTTCGCCACCTGCTGGTGGCACGGACCCCGAACCTTCGCGAGACCCTGCGGGCCTTTCAGGAGGAAGGCGGGACGGTCTGGGCCCTGGAGACCGGGGGGGAACCGCTCCACCGCCTCACCCCTCGCCGTCCGCTCGTTCTGGTGGTGGGTGACGAGCACCGGGGCATCCGGCGTCCGCTGCTTCGCATGGCAGATGCGGTGGTGAGCATTCCGGGGACCGGCCGCCTGCCCTCCCTGAACGTGGCCAGTGCCGGCGCCATTGCGCTGCACTGGATCGCGGTGCACCATGGAACCTGAACGTCCCGCTCCCGCCTTTACAGCCATCGGGCCGGTCTACGACCGGCTGATGGAGGACGTGCCCTATCGGGACTGGGTGCGCTACCTGGAGCGGCTGTTTCATACCCACGGTCTCCAGCCCCGCACCCTCCTGGATCTGGGGTGCGGCACCGGACGGGCGACCGTGCTGTTTCTGCGCAAAGGCTACCGGGTGGTGGCGCTGGATCGCTCCCGCAGCATGCTCCAGGTGGCCCGGGAACGGTTTCATGCTTTCCCTCAGGTGGCCTGCATGCAGGCGGATGCCCGCACGTTCGCCCTCCGGCACCCCGTGGACGCCGTGATTTCCATGTTTGACACCCTCAACAATTTCCTGAACGAGAGCGATCTGCTGCAGGTGTTTCGCCAGGTGCACCGGGCCCTCCGCCCCGGAGGCCTCTTCACCTTTGACATGAACACCCCCTGGTGCCTGGCCCACATCTGGGGGGACGACGTAAAGGTCAAAGAACACGCCGGCATCATCAGCATCTGGCGAACGCAATTTTCCGCGCATCCGCCCCGTGCACGCCTGTGGATTACCCTGTTTGTGCCGGATCGGGACGGACGGTACCGCCGGCTGGACGAGGAACACGAGGAACGAGGGTACAGCCTGGACACGCTGCACCGCCTTCTGAACCGGGCCGGGTTCCGGGGCATCACCATGTACCGCCATCTCAGCTTTCGCCCGGCACGGGAACGAGATCCCCGCATCCAGGTGCTGGCATGGAAACCCGAGGTCTGACGGAGCCGCCCTATCGGGTGGTGTTTGAGAAGGTGGTGCCGGGCCGTCCCGGGGTCTACGAGACCTGGGACGCCCCGCCCCGCCTGGCGGCCTGGATGGAACGGGAAGGGATCCGTCTGTACGCTCATCAGGTTCGCGCCCTGAAGGCCCTGGAACAGGCACGGTCGGTCATCGTGACCACCCCCACCGCTTCCGGGAAAAGCCTGATATACCAGGCCTGGTTTCTGGCCGGGCTGGAACGGAACCGGCCCTTTCGGGTGCTGTACGTCTCGCCGCTGAAAGCCCTGATTCAAAACCAGCAGGCGGCGCTGCAGGCGTTGCTGGAGGAGACCGGCCACGCGCCCGATCTGGTGGGCGTGCTGACGGGTGACACCCCGCGGGAACGCCGGCGTCTCTATGAACGGCGGCCGCCGCCCTTTCTCCTGACCACGCCGGAGCTGCTGCACTACAGCCTGCTTCAGCACGCGGAACGCTGGGGGCGGCTCTGGCGCGAGGTGGCGCTGGTGGTGCTGGACGAAGCCCACGTGTACCGGGGGGTCTTCGGGATTCACATGGCGGCCGTGGTGCGCCGCATGCGTGCCCTGCTGGCCCACCACAACCGGTTCCCGCCCTTCCTGCTGCTTTCGGCCACGCTGGCCAATCCGCTGGAGCACGCCCGCAACCTGACGGGGATCTCCGCCTTTACCGTGGTGGGTCGCAGCACCGCGCCCCGGCCCCGCAAGACCTACCAGGTGGCCGAGACCGAACCGCTGCCGCTGGACGCGTGGATCCCGAAGGTGGTGCGGTATCTTCTGGATCGCGGGCATCGGGCTCTGGTGTTCGCCCGCACGCGAAAGGGGGTGGAGCGGGCCTTTCTCAGCCTGCAGGCCGAGGGCGAGGACCGGGTGGCCGCCTACCGTGCGGGGTATCTCCCGGAGCAACGCCGAGAACTGGAAGAAGCCATGATGACCGGCGAACTGCAGGCCATGATCACCACTTCCGCCCTGGAACTGGGCATCGACATCGGGGACCTCACCGCCGTGGTGGTCTACGGTTTCCCCGGCAGCAAAATGAGCTTTTTTCAGCAGTGCGGGCGGGCCGGCCGTCGCTCGCCCGGCCTGTGCGTGTTTCTGCCCACCCAGGACGCGCTGGATCAGTACTACAAGGATCATCCCGAGATGCTGCTCTCCTCCCGCACCGAACCCATCGTGCTGCATCCGGCCAACGGCCCGATCCTGGTGCAGCACGTGGCCACCTATGCCCACGAGCGACGGGTGTGGGGGGAGGTGTGCCGCCGTGAACACGTGGAAGCGCTGTGGGGCCCGGAAGGGCTGGAAGCCCTGGATCGACTGGAAGCCGAAGACCCCGAGCGGTTTCAGACCTACCTGCACCGGGCCCAGGACACCTATCTGCCCCGACTGTCCCGGGCCGAACTGGCCCAGCGGATGCATCTACGGGCCACGGGAGAACGGTACGAGATCTGGGATCAGGAGACGGGGGAACTGGTGGGCGAGACCCAGCCGCCCCACCTGCTCAACGAGTGCTACCCCGGTGCCATCTATCTTCACCGGGGCGCCACCTATCACGTGGAACGGTGGGACACGGTGCATCGCCGGGTGTGGGTGGCGCCGGTGGTTCGCACCTACGACACCGAACCCCTTTTTGAGATCCATCTGGAGATCCTCCGTGAACGGGCGCACACCCGCCGGCCTGGACTCACGCTGGTGCACGGCGACGTCAAGGTGGAACGGCGCACGCTGGGCTACGTGCGGCTGCGGCCCGGCACCCACGAAATCCTCTCCACCGAACTCTACGAGGAACCGCTGCACCACCGCTTTCGCACCCAGGCCCTGTGGCTGATTTTTGAGGACGCCACGTTGCTGGAGCAGTACCTGCAGGAAACCGAACCCCAGAAACGCTGGAATCCCAGCCTCAAAGATCCCGTGCCCGAAACCTATCTCGCTGCCGCGCTGCACGCGGCCGAGCATGCCATGATCGGTCTGTTCCCGGTGGTGGTGCTGGCCGACCGATCCGACATCGGGGGTCTGTCCACGCTGTACCACGAACAGACCGAGCACCCCACCATCTTCATCTACGAAGGGGTGGAAGGGGGCGTGGGGTACACGCGTCAGGCGTATCGGGATCTTCCGCGTCTCGTGGACGCCGCCCACGCCCGCGTGGCTGCCTGCACCTGCGAACTGGACTCCGGCTGCCCCGGGTGCATCCAGTCTCCCAAGTGCGGGAACGCCAACCAAATCCTGTCCAAAGCCGGTGCACGCTGGGTGCTGGCGCGGGTGCTCGCCTCCCTTGCCGGCACCTGAGCCCTCACAGAAAAGGGACGTCCTCCTCAGGAATCAACCGATCCAGCGGGGTGACCGGCGCAGGGGAATGGGCCGGACCGGCAGCCCTCGCCCACGCATCCCGGGGCAACGGCCCCACCTCCCAGCGCAGGGGATGCAGCGACGTGATCACCACGCGGAGCGCACGGGGCGGCCCGATCCACAGCACCATGCCCTCCCGCACGGGCGTGGAGGGTTTCAGCGGCTGGCCCCCCTCGCGGAGGATCCGCCCCTCGTCCAGCCAGCGTTTGGCCAGGCTGCGGCGTTTGAGGATGCGGCTCTCAACCAGGAAGCGATCCAGTCGCACGCCCTTATCCGCTGCGACGCCACTTGATGGTGCACCCCACGGCGGGCGTCTCGGTTACGGGCGGCTCCTGACCGCGCAGCAGCGCGTCCAGGGCCTCCCGGAGATAGGCGCGCTTCACCGCCTGTGGATCGTCCCAGGCATCGTCAATGGCGCCCTTGTAGCGCAGGCGCCGTTCCCGGTCAAACACGAACACCTCCGGCGTCCGCCCCGCCCCAAACGCCCGGGGCACATCCTGGGAGGCATCATACAGATAGGGGAAAGGATAGCCCTTTTCCCGGGCACGAATCTTCATGTTCTCAAAGGAGTCGTCGGGGTACTGCTCCGGATCGTTGGCGTTGATCAGCACAAACCGGACGCCGCGATCGACGTAATCCTTCGCGATCTGGATCATCCGATCCTCGTAGGCCTTCACGTAGGGACAGTGGTTGCAGCTGAAAATCACCACCAGAATTTCCGCATCCCGGAAATCTTCGGGGGTATAGGTGCGGTCGTCCACCCCCGGAAGCGAAAAGGTCGGCAGGGGATCACCGATCCGAAGCATGCTCGTCCTCCTGTTGGGCATCCGGTTCGGCGGAGGCGTCCTCGCCTCCGCTCTCCTCAAAGTGATGTTTGACCACCCGGGCTTCCACCATGTACACCACGTCCTCCGCCACGTTGGTGGCCAGATCGGCAATGCGTTCCAGGTCCTTGCTGACCTGAATCAGCTTCAGGGAGCGATCCACCGTGCGGGGATCGGCCACCATGTAGGTGATCAGTTCCCGGACCACCTGATCCCGAAGCGCATCCACCTCGTCGTCCCGTTTCAGGATGGCCCGGGCCTGCTCGGCATCGCCGTGCACAAAGGCATCCAGCGCCCCGCTGAGCATTTCCCGGGCGATGGAGGCCATCCGGGGGATATCCACCAGCGGTTTGACCGGCGGGAGGGGAAGGAGATAGGCTGCGGCCTGGGCAATGTTGACCGCGTGATCCCCCACCCGTTCCAGGTCGTTGCTGATCTTCATGATCATGATGCTGGTGCGGAGATGCTCGGCCTCGGGCTGAAACAGGGCGAGAAAACGAATGACGCCTTCTTCCAGCTCAATTTCCAGGCTGTTGACCCGTTCTTCCAGGTCCATCACCATCTGGATGCGGGCCTCGTCCCGTTCGGTCAACGCCCGCATGGCGGCATCCATCTGGCTTTCCACCAGCGATCCCATTTCCAGCAGATACGCCCTCAGGCGATCCAGGGTCTGCAACACGCGTCGCATGACTCCACACACCTCCCCTGAACGTACACGGCCTGGACGGCCCGTTCGCGTTCCACAAACATCCAGTGTCGGAGCTGCTCCTCCGGCGGTTCCCCGCCGGACAGGGGGCGCAGCACCACAAAATCGGCATGGTACCCCACGTCCAGCAGCCCGAACCGATCCTCCAGACCCAGGGCCCGGGCGCCGCCATACGTGGCGTCGTAGAGCAGATGGGCCGGCGGTTCCCGCCGCACAAAATAGGCGTCCCGCATCACTTCCCAGAGGCTGTAGCGCATGCCGGCCCCCACGTCGCTTCCCAGCCCGAAGGGAATGCCGTGCGCCAGCAATGCCTCCCGCGGCAGGACACCGCTGTGCAGGAAATAGTTGGCCGTGGGGCAGTGCACCACCGCCGCTCCCCGGTCCCGGATTCGGGCCAGTTCCTCGTGCTGCAGATGCACGCCGTGGGCCAGCAGGGTGCGGTCGGTCAGCAACCCCAGCCGGTCGTAGACCTCGGTGTAGGTGCGGGCCCAGGGGAAGCGACGAAGGGCCTCCCGGACCTCCGGCAGGGTTTCCGAGAGATGGGTCTGGATCCAGAGGCCGTGCGCCCGGGCGAATTCGGCCGCCTGACGCATGCACGCCTCCGTGCAGGCGAGGGCAAACCGCGGCGCCAGCGACAGGAAAACCCGATCGTCGCGTCCGTGCCAGGCCGGAAGTAGCGCTTCCAGCGCCCGGAGCTGGGCGCCCGGATCCCGTTCCAGGCCGGATCCCGGGGCATCGTCCATCAGGGTGAGTCCCAGCATGACCCGAAGTCCTGCCTGTTCTGCTTCCTCCAGAGCCACCTTCAAGGCGCCCTCATGCACGGTCATGAACCCCACCAGAAAGGTGGTCCCGGACCGCAGGGCCTCCCGGTACACTTCCCGAAAGCGGACACGGGCATACGCTTCGTCTTCAAAGCGCTGTTCCTCCGGGAACACATAGGTCTGCAACCACTCCAGCAACCCCAGACCGGCCCGACCCCGCACGCGGGTCTGGGGCGGATGCGTATGCAAATCCATCAGCCCCGGCATCACCCAGAAGGGACGGAGATCCAGCACCGGCAGATCGGTCCGTTCGGGGGGCGAGGCCGTGCGTTCCACGATCTTCCCCCCCTCCACCCGGAGCGCGCCGTCCTCCAGGACGCGAAGGGTGCCCCGCTCGGGGGTGTCCAGCAGCGTGGCCCGGAGCCAGTAGTGCGCCGGAGGATGGATCACCCGGAGGACTCCTGTGCGGGGACGGTGCCGCGCGCCCGTTCCAGCGCGGCGCGAAGGAAACCCAGAAACACCGGATGCGGCGTGAGCGGCCGGGACTTGAACTCGGCGTGAAACTGGGTGGCCAGGAAAAAGGGATGCACGTCCTTCGGCAGTTCCACGATTTCCGGCAAGCGCTGGATGGGCTCCTCGCCGGATACCACCAGCCCGGCGCGTTCCAGCATGTCCCGGTACCGGGGCGTGAATTCATAACGGTGCCGGTGACGCTCCAGCACCACGTTGTGCCCGTAGAGCGCATAGGCCTGGGTGCCGGCCTTCAGGCGGATGGGGCTGGCGCCCAGACGAAGAGTGCCGCCGTACCCTTTCTCGAAAAGATCCTGTCCGGGCAGCAGATCGATCACCGGGTGGGGCGTGTGGCGGTCAAACTCGGTGGAATGCGCGCCTTCCAGGCCGGCCACGTGCCGGGCGAACTCGATCACGGCCAGCTGCATGCCCAGGCACAGGCCCAGATAGGGAATGCGCTGTTCCCGTGCGTACCGGATGGCGCGGATCTTGCCCTCCACACCCCGCCGGCCGAACCCTCCCGGGACCAGCACCCCGTGGACCCCTTCAAAGATCTGCTGCAGTTCTTCGTCGCTTTTGCTCTCCAGCGCCTCCGTATCCACCCACTGCACCTCCACCCGGGCATCCAGCTCCGCACCCGCGTGGATCAGGGCCTCGTAGACGCTTTTGTACGCATCCTTCAGGTGCACGTATTTTCCGCACACGGCGATGCGCACCGTGTGCTGAGGATGGAGCACCCGGTGCACAAACCGTTCCCAGTCCGAGAGATCCGGCGCATCCACGGGAAGATTCCAGCTCTCCAGAATGTACCGATCCACCCCCTGTTCGTGCAGCATCAACGGCACTTCGTAAATGCTTTCCACGTCGGGTTCCAGAAAGACGGCCTCTTCGGGCAGATTGGAAAACAACGCGATTTTGCGCCGGGCCTCCTGCGACAAGGGGCGATCCGAACGGCACAGGATGGCGTGGGGCTGAATTCCGATTTCCCGAAGCTTCTGCACGCTGTGCTGGGTGGGCTTGGTCTTGAGTTCCCCGGCCGTGGGAACATAGGGCACCAGCGTCACGTGCAGGAAGAAGGTGCGCCCCTGGGCCTTGAGGGAAAGCTGGCGGATGGCCTCCAGGAAGGGGAGAGATTCAATGTCCCCCACCGTACCCCCCACCTCCACCAGCACTACGTCCGCCTGCTGTTCCAGCAGGTGAATGCGGTGAATGATCTCCTCGGTCAGGTGCGGCACCACCTGCACGGTCTGCCCCAGAAACTCGCCGCGACGCTCCTTCTGGATCAGCGAGGCGTAGATCTGTCCTGCGGTCACGTTGCTGGTCTGGGTGAGGTTGGTGCCCAGGAAGCGTTCGTAGTGGCCCAGATCCAGGTCGGTTTCCGCGCCGTCTTCCGTCACGAATACCTCGCCGTGCTGGAAAGGGTTCATGGTGCCCGGATCCACGTTCAGGTAGGGATCGAACTTGAGCGGGATCACCCGCAATCCCCGACGTTTCAACAAGAATCCCAGGGAGGCGGTGGCAATGCCCTTCCCCAGGGACGAGACCACGCCACCGGTGATGAAGAGATAAAACGGTCCGTTCATGGTTCCAGTACCACTCCCCGTTCGGGTGTTTCCCAGAGCACCAGCCGCCGGAGGCGCAGCGACCGCCGGGATGCTTCCTCCGCAATCCGCTCCCACAGCCGTCGGGCGATCCGTTCCACCGTGGGCTGGTCCTCGAGTTCGTTCCAGTTGCTGTACTGGAAGGGCGCCACCCAGGACGACAGCGCCTTGTCCAGTTCCACAAAGTCCACGATCATGCCGTCCGGTTGCACGTCACCTTCCAGCGTGACCTCCAGGTGAAAGGTGTGCCCGTGCAGGGCCTCCCGGGTGCCGTCCGGATACCGTACGGCATGGGCAGCGTGCAGCGGCAGGCGAAGCACCAGAGCCGTGCGCATGGCTACACGTCCAGGATAAAAAAGGCCCGGTAGGCTCCGGGGTTCCGTTCCACGCGCAATTCATGATAGGTCACGCTCTTGACATGGTGCCCTTCGCCGTGTCGGCTCCGGTCCAGGGGTTCGCCCAGGAGCCGGTCCTGCACCGTCCAGGCATCGGTCTGCCGCACCACCTGCGGCTCGCCGGGGCGGTAGACCTCCCCGTACGCGTCCAGCACAAACACCCACTCCGACAGATAATCGTGCAACAGATCCTCCAGGGTTTCGGCTTCCAGGCGAACGTCGCGCGCTTTCACCGGTCGGATGGCTTCCGGATGCTCCACCAGCACACTCAGCAACGCCCGGGCCGCGTCCTGAAAGAGCGTCGTGAGCGTGGGAGCCTCCACCTCAAACGCCAGGTCGGCGGTATGATCCACCGCGCGAAAGGGCATGTATGTAGGCTATGGTGCGCCCACAGGACTGTCAATGTATGCATGGGCATGGCGAGAGAACGGGACGCGCAACCCCTCCTCGCCCCACGCCAGGGCAACATTGCCTCCGTCTCCCGTGCAGGGGGTCGTGAGGCTCTTCAACCCCCTGTGTGTTCCGGGGACCTGAGTCCCACCATCCCCATGGAAGAGGCATTTTGCTGGTTCGCGGATTCCGATCGCACCGATGGGGCCCGGCGAGCGACGATCCCTGCAGGAAAGCCTGGAAACGCCTGGATCGTCACGGTCCCGTGCGCCGCGTACCCTGCATTATCCTGGATCGCAGAAACACCCCCTGCCGAACGTGCCGTATGAGGGCAGGTCGTAAGCCCTGTGCGCACATCCTGGATTTTCCTGCATTCCCGGGGATCTGCCGGAAGAGTGCCGGGGATCAGGGTGGGTGCGGGGCCATTTATCGTATTGTATTGTACCGTACGAGCTGGTTCCCGATGCCCGCAACGCCTGGATGTACCCGATTCGCTGGAGGATAGGGGGGCGGACCCGTCCCGTGTCGCTGGAGAATCTGCGTCCAGGCCTGGAAAATCCAGGACGATCACTGTACAGGTCCCCGAGGACTCTGTACATCCCTGGTTCGCGGAAACGTCGCACGCCGTGCTGTACCGTATCGTATCGCAGGTGGGGGAGATGTCCGCGTACCGTACAGCAAGAACGGCCCACCACCCGCAAGAAAGGCCGTATTCCCCTGGATCGCACGCATGCGCTTTCCTTCCTCTGAGCCTGGGATTCGTCGGGTTGTGGGGGATCGAAGTGTGGGCGCAGCACGCTGCGCCCCTACATACGGCATCAGAAATCCACGTTGTCCCTGTCGTGATCCAGAAGCAGCAAGTCCTGTACCCTGCAGGTCAACCTGAACCGATCATGGCAGAACGTCCAGGATGTTCCTGGTTGGCTACCCCCTGACCCACGATGCGTGTGGTGCAGCGTACCGCACGACGCAATGCCTGCAATATGCAGGATCATCGGGACACAACCCTACGAAAAGCCTGGACATCCCTGATTCGTCGTGAATCCGGTCTGCGCACAGGACGGGGTGGCAGGTGGATCTACAGAAACGCCTGCACCGTCCGGCATTTCCGGTACATGACCCCCGGGAAAGCCAGGATTTCCCTGGATCGGAAGGGATGCCCTCCGCGAAGCGTGCAGGGTAGGGGCAGCCCTGCGGAGAAGCGTGTACCGTACAGCATCCCCTGGACATGACCGCACGGAAAGCCAGGATTTCGCTGGATCGTACATGTCCCCTCCCACCGGGGAGGGAAAAGGAAACTCCCCTGCGCAATTCCGTGCGAGCACTTCGGAATCCGTGACGCAGCGGGGAGCGGGGCGAAAGAGCCCAGGGTGCCCGAGGAAAGATTCTCCAGGTGTTGAGGGGCGTGCGACCGCCCGATCCGCTCAGTCCCCGTGTTCCTGGAGGGCTTTCCGGAACTTTTCCAGCTGGGAACGGAAAAAGGCGTTGTCGGGTTCTTTTTCCAGCGCCCGCTGTTCCCACTCCACAGCCTCCCGATAGCGGCCGGCGGCGTACAGCGCCTCAGCGTAGGTGTCCATGATGTTCGGATCGTCCGGCGCCAGCTCCAGCGCCCTCCGGGCGGCCTTCAGGGTCTCCTCAGGATAGGCTTTCTGCAGCGCAAATTCCCAGGCCAGAGCGTTGTACACCTCCGGGGCGTCGATGGGATGGGTGAGCGCCTTCACCAGCAGGTCATGGGCCCGGGAAAGAAACACCTTCGTGCGGGTGGTCTCCTGACGGGCCAGGCGGAGATACGCGGGCGCCAGAAACGCATACTGCCAGCGTTCGTACAGGCGACGAAGTTCCTGCACCGGTTCAGGCTGATCCACCACCCGCAGATCCACCAGCCGGTCGTCCACCCCCAGATAGCCACCCCCGGCACGCCGCACCACCAGCGCGGCCGACTGTTTGCCCCGACGATCGCCTCCCGCGGCTTCCCCGGCCTCCAGCGCCCGCAACAACCGTTCGGCCAGCGGCCCTTGCGTGGACTGGAAGGTACGCAGCATGGTGTCCACCACCTGCGGTCCCGCCAGAATGTTGCCCTGCACGCACACGTACGGTCCTTTCCGATCCCCTGCCCACGTGAGCGTGCGCTTTCCCGTGAAATTGGCGCACCGCCCCTGCCCATCCACGATGCCCACCTGCCGATCCTCCGGCGAGGTATCCCGCGCCAGGATCTGTTTCAGGACCGTGTCCGCAGAAAGTCCTTTCCGCAACAGTTCCAGCGCCCAGGGGCCAAAATAGGGATTGGACAGGGCCTGGGTGGCCACCGCCCCCACCTCCGCCTCCACCCAGGGGACGATGTAGCCCACATCCAGCACGCGGGACGCCACCGCCACGCCCCACTCCCGGGTTTCCGGATCCATGGCTACAATGGAAAAGGTGCCCACAGGAGGGCGCATCAGCACCAGCAACAAACCCAGGGCCATCATGGCCTTCCCTCCCTGTACAAACCTGGACAAAACGAACGCGGGGTGGCGCCCGGTGGACGCCACCCCGCTTCCCTTGCGACGTTTGCTGCGGGCTTACCGCACCTGCAGGAAGGAACGCTGCAGGGACCGATCACCGGTCTGCACCCGCAGGAAGTACAACCCGCTGGGCAGCTTGGCCGTGGGCAGCGTGATGCGCTGCGTACCGGCCACCACGGTCCGATCCAGCGAGAGGACCGTCCGTCCCAGCGCGTTGGTCACGGTGAAGGACACCCGCCCGGGCGCGGGCAGGGCCAGCTCCACCGCCAGGTTGCCATGCGTCACGGGGCCTTTCGGAAGCCGGAGCACATGCGAGCGAAGCACCAGCCCGTTCTCGGCCACGCCCACCTCGTTGGCATGCCGCAGGTAGAGCTGGTAGGTGCCGCCCACGTAGCGCACCACGCCCGTCACTTCGGCCTGCACGCCCGTGGCCAGCCCGCTGGTGACGGAAGTATCGGCATTCACCACCACGCCGCCGCTGCCGTCGTTGATGCTGAACTGCGCCCCGGTAACGCTGGTGATGGTACCAGCCACCTTGACCAGGGCCCCTTCGTACATCTCGGCGTTCACCCCGCCGTTGGCCAGCACGCCCGTGCCGATGGAGTCCACGGTCAGGGCCGCACCGGACGCCAGCAGTTCCGAATACACGATGTTGATGATTTCCGTCATGCCGTTGTATTCACTCACCTGTCCCACCAGCAGCACCGAATCGCCTTCCAGCACGGACTTGGCCACGGGGGAATAGATCATCAACCCGGACCAGGGTCCGCCCCCGGGATCCTGGAAGAAGGCCCAGTTGGTGGAGGTGAAGGACACGGCGGAGGTATCGGCGGTGGTCAGCACCACCACGCTCACCTGCTTGCCGTCCCAGGTGCTGCCGAAGAGGGTGTCGCCGGGCACCGTGTCGCTCTGGATCTGATACAGGGTAAGCAACCCATAGAAGGCCGTGGTTTCCTGAATGGGCGTGTACACCACCTGATACAGGGCACCGTTCACCAGCGGCGTGGCCGTGGTCAGCGTCACTTTCTTCAGGTTGGTGGGATCCTGCACCGCAGAGGCAATCGTCACCGTGTTGCCGGCGCTATCCAGCAGCGTGTAATTGGCCACGTTCTGAGCATCCGTGGGGGTCTCTGGCTGGGCGAAAATCACATCCACGCGATCCTGCCCCCGGGCATAGGCCATGGAAAGATGTTGAGCAAAAACGACAACATCCGAGTCGTTGCGCGGCTGAATGCGATACTGGCTGTAATAGGTGTGTACGAATCCCGGCCACCTTGCACGGGGTCGCCCAAGTTGGGGGTATAGGTGTAGTTTCCGTTGGCCCGGACCAGGGCATACCCTGTCCCGTCGGTCACCTCCCAGTCTCCCGGCACCGAGTCGGCCAGCGGGTTGGACACCACACCGTTCACCTGGATCAGCACGTGCTCATACGCCTCGGCCGAATCCGGCTGCGTGGCGAAATAGGACGACGCGCTCGTGGTGTCCAGAATGCCCACGTCGATCACCGTGGGCGCCGGCACGGCCGTCTGCCCCAGCACCACGATGTCCGTGGCCACGTTGCTCACGGAGATCTCCGTGTTGCCGAAGTATTCCGACACCGACCCCGTGACCTGCACGCTGTCGCCCGGCGCCACCGTGGGGGTGCCGGCGCTAGTGGGCACATACACCATCACGCCGCTGCAGGGCCCCCCGGCGGGATCCTGGATAAACAGGGAACGGGAACTGGCCACGGAACCGAAGGGGGCGGTGACCACACCCGTCACGGTCACCGTCTGCCCCACGTACACGGACGCATACGTGGAATCCCAGTTGCACTGCAGCTCCTGAATGGTGATGGCCGTCTGCGCGGACAGGCCCGTCACCCCCAGGAGGAGGAGTCCCACACTCACCATCAGCCGCTTCATCCAAGAGCCTCCTGTTGGTTCCTTTGGTTTCGCAAAGTGTACACCCCAAACGTTAAGGTCCGGTGTAGACCCCGAACCACCGCCCCACCTCGCTCAGCACCTGCGGGGCCAGCCCGTTGCCGTTCACCCCCAGCAGGGGCAGCATCAACGCCACCACGCTCCCTTTTCGCACCCCTACAGGGATCCAGTCGGTCAGGGCGCTGGACGAAAGCCCGAACCGGGCACGGTACAGAACCGTGAAGGACCCGCTCACCATGCCGTCCACCCGGGAGAGCAAGGGGGTGCCGGCGGAGAGCACCAGCGTGTCGGGCAGACCCACGGGCGCCAGCGAATCCCGGGCCAGCCGGGGCTCGCCGAACTGCGCAATCAGTTTGTCCTGTTTGTACACGGACGTGTCGGTGGAAGCCAGACCCAGGTAGGTTTTGAGGAAGGCCGTGTCCACATCCTGGGCAAAAGCCGGCCCCGAGAAAAACACCTGCCCCCCGGCCTGCACATAGTCCTGCAGGGGCACCAGCAGATGGTTCAACCACACGTCCGCGGGATTGGGAGCCGCACTCAGCCAGAACACGGCGCGAAAGCGGGAAGGCGTAAGCAGCGCCCGAATGTCCCGCACCACTTCAGGGAAGCGGTCGGGATCCGTGAGTTCGTTGGGGAGGTACCAGAACGTGAAGGCGGTGGTGTCGTAGCCTGCTTGGATCATCATGTCGGTCCAGTCGGTGCGGTGGGCCGCGTCGTGGTCCAGAATCACCAGCAGGGATCCCCGCACCGGCCGAACCGTCCAGGTGTAGGCAATCGAATCCGAGAGAGCGCCCGTGAAATCCGCCGCACGGAAATACACCGTACGCGTCCCCGGCGGGATGTTCTCCAGGGTCAGATAGGTGGAGTCAAAGGAGGTTACCGTCCAGGCCGTATCGGTGTCCAGGCGATACAGCAACTGCGTGATGGTATTGTCCCCGTCCATGTCGTGCACCTCAAAGAAGAACGTCACGATGTTCAGGGTGGTTTCGGGGGGGAGGCTCTGGTACGTGAAGGCAATGGTGGGGGGCGAATTGACCATGGGGAAGGACACGGTGGCCGGGGTGGGATCCGCCACGCCCTGGTCGTCGATGGCCTGAATGCGGAAGGTGTACACGCGGACCGCACCCGCCACCGGAAGGGTGAAGGTGTCCTGCGTCACCTGCGTGGTGCCCGCCATCACCTGCACCGTGTCGCGCCACCAGCTGTACCGGTACGCCACCACCTCCCCGTCCGGATCGTTGCCGTACCAGCTCATCACCACGCGGGCCGGGACGGTATCGGTCACCGGCGTACGCAGAAACAGGAACGTTTCGGGAGGAGCATTCGGGGGAGATTCAAAGGTAGTTTTGGGCGTGCACGCCAACGCCCCGAGAAGTGCCATCCATCCCCACCACCGGGCCGATTTCGTTTGCGCGGTCATGGCTCAAGTGTACGGAGCAGGGAGGGAACCATCAACAGGGATCCAACCCTTGATGATACGGGGGGAAACGTGTATCTTTGCACCCAACCAACAAGGAGCAACACCGACATGTCCACGACCCTGATTCCTCCCCATGGGGGGGAACTGGTGCAGCGTCTGGTCACGGAGGACGAACGCGAGGCGTGGCTGTCCCGCATCCACGGCGCCCCTCGCCTGGATCTGGATGCCCGCCAGCTGGCGGACGTGGAGTGCATCGCCACCGGCGTGTACTCCCCGCTGACCGGCTTCATGGGGCAGGAAGCCTGGCGTTCCGTGGTGGAATCCATGCGGTTGCCCGGCGGGGTGGTGTGGCCCATTCCCATCACCCTGCGGGTGGACGAGGCCACCCGTGGGCGCATCGGTTCCGCCGACCTCCTCGCGCTCACCCATCACCAGGAACCGCTGGCCGTGGTGGAAATTCAGGAAATCTTTCGTCCCGACACCGAACAGGAAGCTCAGCTCGTGTACCGCACCACCGATCGGGAGCATCCGGGCGTGCGCGCACTGTACGAGGCCGGCCCCTGGGCCGTGGCCGGTCCGCTCCACCTGCTTCGCCCCATCCCCCACACCACCTTCACCCGCTACCGCTTCACGCCCGCGCAGACCCGGGAGATCTTCCGTGCCCGCGGCTGGAAAACCGTGGTGGCGTTCCAGACCCGGAACCCCATCCACCGGGCGCACGAGTATCTCCAGAAGGTGGCCCTGGAAATGGTGGACGGGCTGTTTGTCAACCCCCTGGTGGGGGCCACCAAAGCGGACGACGTCCCGGCCGAGGTGCGCATGCATACCTACGAGGTGATCCTCCGGGAATATTATCCGCAGGATCGTGTGTTCCTCGGGGTTTTCCCGGCCGCCATGCGCTACGCCGGCCCCCGCGAGGCCGTGTTGCACGCCATTGCGCGGAAGAATTACGGCTGCACCCACTTCATCGTGGGACGGGACCACGCCGGCGTGGGCAACTATTACGGCACCTACGACGCCCAGAAAATTTTTGACGAATTCAAGGACGGGGAACTGGGCATTCAGCCGCTCAAGTTTGAACACGCTTTTTACTGCAAAAAGTGCGGCCAGATGGCCACACGAAAAACCTGCCCCCACGACGCGGAACACCACGTGTTCCTCTCCGGGACCCGGGTTCGGGCCATGCTGCGCGAGGGGCACCTGCCGCCTCCGGAGTTCACCCGTCCCGAGGTGGCGAAAATTCTGCTGGAAGCCTATCAACCATCGAAGGGATGAGGAGGAAGAACGGCCATGGCTGAACGCGGTGTTACCATCTGGTTGACCGGATTGTCCGGTGCCGGGAAAAGCACCATCGCCCGGATTCTGGAAAAAGAACTCCGCGAACGCGGAGAAAAAGTGGAAGTGCTGGACGGCGACATCATTCGCACCAACCTTTCCAAAGGGCTGGGATTTTCCAAAGAGGATCGGGACGAGAACATCCGGCGCATTGGCTTTGTGGCCCACCTGCTGACCCGAAACGGGGTGAAAGTGATCGTGGCCGCCATTTCGCCGTACCGCGCCGTCCGTCAGGAGGTCCGCGAGCGCATCGGCGACTTTGTGGAGGTGTACGTCAATGCACCGCTCGAGGTGTGCGAGGCTCGCGACGTGAAGGGATTGTACCGTCGGGCCCGGGCCGGCGAAATCAAAAACTTCACGGGCATTGACGACCCCTACGAACCTCCGGAAAACCCCGAGGTGGAATGCCGGACCGACCAGGAATCGCCCGAGGAAAGTGCGCAGAAAATTCTCGCGTTCCTGGCCGCCCGTGGATACCTGACGGCCCCCACGGACGCCAACGTGTCCTGAATTTCTCTCCCTCGTTGCTTACCCGCCGCGCGACCGGTGAAGCTCGGCGCGGCGGGTGCACTTTTTCGGTGCATATACCCTCCTGAAGGCCACTTTCTGAGGCATCCATCCCCGGCAAGGTCCGGGAATCCCATGGCATCCTTCTTGCATATCCAGGGGTGAACGCCAACCTTACCACCCTACACAGGAGGGGTCATCATGAAGGCCATCCACATCATGCTCGCAGGACTCCTGGCCGCAGGGCCATCCGCTGCCGGATGGCAACCCGTGCTGGGACTGGAAACCACGGCGCCCGTGTATCCGGAGGTGGCTCCGGTGCTTCCAGACATCCGCCCCGGAAACATGGGCGTGTTTGCAGGCCTTCTCCATCCCTGGGGCAGAGGGGTGCTGGGGTACGATCCCATCGGCGGGGTCTGGATGTCCATCCGGGTGATGCGACCGCACGGCGGGTTGCGGCCTTTCGTGGGTCTGGACCGCACCTACCTTCGCGACGGGGCCGGCGAAGGGACGCGATTCCTTCAAGCACCCTGGAGCTGGAAACTTCCCGTGTACGCCGGCACTCGGGTGGATCCTCACCCACGGTGGGGCTTCTCCCTTGGGGCAGGACGGGGGGACTATGCCCTGGAACTTCAGCAGCGGCCCATCACGCTCCGACCCGTGGGAGGATTCGCGGCCCTTCACGTCCGTGTCGGATCGGCCTGGATCACCTTTGAAGCCCGCGAACCATCCCACGAACGCACGCTCTGGATCCGCTGGAGCCCCGGAGGTACAGGCCTCACGCAGGTTACCCTGCGGGCACGCTATCTGGATTACACCCCGGACGCCGTGACGGCCGATCATGTTCGTCTTCAGATCGAACGCGTCCTTCCCGTGAAGCCCTCGCAGACCCTTCCGCCTGAACTTCAGGAGTTGATGGATCCCTTCCACCCTGTCGCCATGGGATGGGAAGTGCTTCCGCTGGACCGCCTTCGTGCCCTTCAAAAAAGCCGGTACATTGAGATCTCCGCCATTACCACACGAACCGAATCGGTGGCCCCTTCGTCCCCCCGAACCGAGCCCTCCCGGGCAACCTCTGCCAAGCCCAATGCCCAGCATTACCCCAGGGATCCCGCCCGTATTCTTCTGGATATGGCTCGCGCCGACCTCCGAGCAGGGTGGGTGGCCCGCGCACGTACGCTCATGAGGATGGCCCGACGTCTGACGCGCGCATCCTCATCGCGTACCGACCTCCTGGCGCGTCCCTGACGGCGATGTCCCCTCCTGCCCTCCTGTTTCGGCCGGGGCGCCACGGCGCCCCGGCCGGCGTATGCAGGGCGCTGCCCCTCCCGCTTCATCCCCATGGGGCAAGGGATCGTCCCCGGTTTGCGCTGTACAATCCCCGGCATGATCCCGGCACGCCTCCGTTCCAACCCCTGGTTCTGGGCCACGCTGTTCCTTCTTCCCCTGTGGGGGCTGCGACTGCTGGACGGCGATGTGTACTGGAATGCCGTGCTGGCTGCCGAGACCTTTCGGCAAGGGTTTCCGCTTCTGGATCGCTGGTCCTGGGTGGGACAGGATCTGCCGCTGTTCTTTCCGCAGATCGGCTACGGCGGTTTGGCCCTGCTGTTTTCCTCCCTGATGGGCGAGCGAGGCTTTCTGGTGCTGGATGCACTCTTCTGGACACTGGGGCTGGGACTGTGGGCCCGCTGGGCGGCGCATCGGTACCGCGCGGATCGCCGCATCTACTGGGTGCTGGTGTTGCTGAGTCTACCGGCGGTCTTTGCCATGACCCGCATGCGCCCCCAGGCAGCAGGATGGGTGGGGTTTCTGGCCTTTCTGATCACTTCTTCGCCTGCCCGTCGGGCAATCACCCTGGGCATCACGGGGGTTTTTCACGGGCTGGCCCCCTTTCTGCTCAGTCTGCTGTGGCTTCTTGACGCGCGCCCGCTGCGCCGGCACCTCCCCTGGATGGGCGCAGCCTGGGGGGGACTTCTTTTCCTTCACCCGCTTCACCTGGGGTATCTCCTGGAGCCGCTCCGGCTGCTGGGGCACACCGGTGCCGCGCTGGCGCAGAACGTGGTGGAATGGGGCAGTCCCTTTGCGTTGATCCGCCGGGGCGATGCCCTGGGATGGGTGATCTTGGCCAGTCTGATCCCCGGATTCGTGGCCGTTCTCCGGGGCGACCGCCGCGATGCAGCGGTACGGTACCTGGGCCTGCTGGCCGTGCTCACGCTCCTGCGGGTGCGGTTCTGGATCTTCTATCTCACGGTGCTGCCCACCGTGGTGGTGCCCGCCGGCACCGACCCCCTGCCCGTGCTATCCCGTCGGACCCGGCGGGCACTCGGCCTGCTCTGGGGAGGGCTCACGCTGGGCTGGATCGCATGGGTGCCGCCCTCCCACGCGCGCTTCCCGGCCTCCCTCCTCTGCACCGCCCCGCACGTGCTCCTGGCGCCGCTGCCCGAAGCCAACCGGGTGGTCTGGACATGCCGCGACCGCGCCCGGGTGTACCTCTTCGGGGCCTTCCCTCCGGACCCTGAACGGCTTGAACAGGCCAACCAGGCCATCCTCCGGCTCCGGACGGAGGGAACGATCCCTCCCGTCGTGGACGTCCTGTGGTGGCCCGCCCGCTGGGGCCCTTCCCCCGTCGCCTGGCCCCTGCAGGATCGATCCCCGGAAGGGGATCGGCTCTACGTCCGCCCGGAGATCAAGCTTCCAGTTCGGAGCGAATCCGCTCGGTAATCTGGACCAGCAGCTGCTGGGAATCCTGGGCGATCCGCTCGGCCTCCTCCACCAGGGGCCGTCCCGCATCCCCGGCATCGGAACGGTTGATCAGCACGTTGAGGTGCGCCCCCCGGATGGCGGCTCCAAACTGCTCCGCGGCCACGCCCACATCGCTGATCACGTACGGGGACACCCGCCCCAGCAGATGCCGGGCCAGTTCCAGTCCCTGCTTGCCCTTTCGCATCACCTCCAGCGGAACCTCCATGGCGTGCAGGGCGGCCTCCTCGATCTTCTCCTTCCGTCCGGGATCTTCCCGTTTCGTCCGATACGCGGCCTGAAGGGCCTGGAACGCCTCCGCATCCTCCCGCACCAGGCGATGGGCCTCGCCCAGCAACAAAAATACACCCCGGCGGTACTGTTTCAGCTCGTCGTGGTACTCCCGGGTCTTTTTCGACCGCGCGGAAATGCCCAGCACCATGTGAAGCAGGGCATACCCCTGCGCCAGGCTGTAGGCCGAGACCGAGCCTCCCCCCGGAACGGGCGTGTCGGCCGCCACATCCAGCAAAAAGGTCAGTTCGGGCGGAAAATGCTTGCGGATGCGGGCTTCCACCGTCTGGTCGGGCTGGAAGTTCTCCAGCTTGAGATAGAAATCGGCCACGTCAAACAGGGCTTTCTCGGGGATCAGGCCCACCACCTCGGAGCCCACCACGGGCACGCCGTAGCGATCGGCGTAGAGTTTGACCAGCTCATAGGCCGCGAACACCGGAGAATACTCGTAATCCACCAGATTCATGGACACCTGTACCTGGCCCCGGTCCTCCAGATTGAACCCCAGTGCCTTGACGAAGGCCAGGCCCCCGTGTTTGGCGCGCACCCGACGGGCAATTTTCTTGGCGATGGAGAGGTTGTCCGTCCCCAGGTTGACGTTGTAGGCGATCAGGAATTTGCGGGCGCCCACCACGGTGGCGCCGGCCGTGGGGTGCAGTTCGGCCGGGCCGAAATCGGGCTTCCGGGAGGGATCGGTCTTGATGGCCTCCTTCAGACTCTCAAACTGTCCCCGACGAATGTTCGCCAGGTCTTTCCGTTCCGGTACCCGCGCCGCCTCCCCGTACAGATAGACGGGGATGCCCAGCTCCCGGGCGATGCGCTCGCCCAGCGCTTCGGCCAGCTGGACGCAGTCTTCCATGGTCACCCCTTCGATGGGTATGAAGGGGATCACGTCGGTGGCACCGATCCGGGGATGCTCGCCTTCGTGCTGGTTCAGGTCGATCAGCTCCGCGGCCTTTTTCGTCGCGAGGAACGCCGCTTCCAGGGCCGATTCCGGGGTGCCGACAAAGGTGAACACCGAGCGGTTATGATCGGGATCGCTTTCGGTGTCCAGCAGGACCACACCCGGCACCGATTCAATGGTTTTGCGCAGTTCCAGGATCACCTCGGGCCGACGACCCTCGGAAAAATTGGGTACACATTCCACCAGTTTCATGGGTCCCCATCTCCTTGTTGCGTACGGGTTGCGTCTGGATTGTACGGGAGAACCGCAGAACCGTCCGTTCCGGGTCGCTTTTCGTTGACAGTGCAACCGCTTCACCATACACTGAAGGAAACGGCGAAACGTTCCCATCACGTTCATCACAGGGACCGATAACCGAACAGGGGAAGGGATTCGATGGAAACCCTTACGTTTGATGTGGTCATCCTGGGATCCGGGCTCGCCGGTCTGCGAGCCGCCATCGAAGCGGCGTCCTCCCGCGGAGATCTCCGGATTGCCCTGGTCTCCAAAGTCCAGGTGATGCGCTCCCACTCCGTGTGTGCCGAAGGCGGCACGGGCGCCGCGCTTCGTCCGGAAGAGGGCGATTCCTTTGAACTGCACGCCTGGGATACGGTCAAAGGCAGCGACTTCCTGGCCGATCAGGATGCCGTGTTCCGGTTCGTCCGGCTGATGCCGGAAGAAATCCTCCGGCTGGATCACTGGGGCATTCCCTGGAGTCGCCGACCCGACGGCAAGATCAACCAGCGGCCCTTCGGAGGCCACAGCTTTCCGCGTGCCGTCTTTGCCGCCGACAAGACCGGCTTCTTCGAGATGCAAACGCTCTACGATACCCTGCGGAAATACGAGAACGTCCAGATCTTCAACGAGTGGTTTGTGTTCAAGCTGCTGATCTCCGACGGAGCCTTCCAGGGCGTGGTGGCCTGGGAACTGGCCACAGGCAAACTCTATACGATTCACGCCAAGGCGGGCATCATCGCCACTGGAGGGGCCGGCCGGCTGTACGCCTTCACCACCTTCTCCCACATCGTGACCGGCGACGGCATCGCCATGGCCTATCGGGAAGGTCTTCCCCTGAAAGACATGGAGTTCATGCAGTTCCACCCCACGGGCATCATCCCTTCAGGCATCCTGATCACGGAAGGTGCCCGCGGCGAAGGGGGCTACCTGCTCAACAACAAGGGCGAACGGTTCATGGAAAAATATGCGCCCGAACGAAAGGAACTGGCCCCCCGGGACCTGGTGTCCCGCGCCGAAATGACCGAAATTCTTGAAGGACGGGGCTTTGACGGGCCCAACGGCCTGGATTACGTGCACCTGGACCTGCGGCACCTTGGCCGGGATCGCATCAACGAACGGCTGGGGCTAGTGCGCGAGGTGTCCATCAAGTTCGCCGGGGTGGACCCCATCGAGGAGCCCATCCCGGTGCGGCCCGTGCAGCACTACACCATGGGCGGCATCCACGTGGACATCGACGGGAAGGTGCCCACGGTGGAAGGGCTTTGGGCGGCCGGCGAAGCGGCCTGCGTGTCCGTGCACGGGGCCAACCGGCTGGGGTCCAACTCCACCGCCGAGTGCCTGGTCTGGGGTCGCATCACCGGGGAACAGGCGGCCCGTTACGCCGCCGAAACACGGCACACCCCGCTTAACACCGAAAACGTGAAGGCGGCGGAGGCCTATTTGCAGTCCATGCTGGACAAAAACGGCAACGAGAGCCCCTATGCCATCAAGCACAAACTCCAGCGCACCATGGACCGGTTTGTGGGGGTGTTCCGGGTGGGCGACGAGCTGGAAGAAGCGGTCCGCCAGATCCGGGAGCTCCAGAAACGCTTTGAAAACATCCGGGTGGTGGACAAAACCAGCATCTACAACCAGGACCTGCAGACCGCCATCGAAACCTCCTTCCTGCTGGATCTGGGGCTGGTGGTGGCCGAAGGGGCACTCCGGCGCACCGAATCGCGGGGAGCCCACGCGCGGCGGGACTATCCCAAACGGGACGACGAGAACTGGCTCAAGCATACGCTGGCCCGCCGGACCCCGGACGGTCCCGAGTTTGACTACATTCCGGTCAACATCACCTACTGGAAACCCGTGGAACGGAAATATTGAGGGGGCGATCATGAAAGACCGTCGTCTCGGCATTCGTGGCTGGATTTACGGCGGGAAGCACAATCCGGAGCGCTTCCTGTATACCCTGCACCGCCTGACCGGCGTGCTGCTGGTGCTATACCTGAGCGTGCACATCCTGGTGGTGGGCAGCCGGGCCTTCGGCCAGGAAGCCTGGGAAGGGGCCATGCGCCTGGTGGGACTGGGCAACCCGGTGGTACGCATCTTGGAATATCTGCTTGTGGCCGTGGTGGTGTTTCATGCGGTTAACGGTTCGCGGTTGATCCTCGGAGAACTGGGGTTCACCATCGGCCGACCCCGGCGCCCCGTGTATCCGTATCCCAAGGAAAGCATTCGGAAACCCCGACCCCTCCTGTGGTTCCTGATGATCCTGGCGGCCGTGTACCTTGTCTTTGCCGCCTATAACTTCTTCGTGTTGCCAGCCTGAACGGGAGCAAGCGTGATGAGAGAAGGACTTGGTTGGACCTTTCATCTTCTGGCTGGAGCCTTTTTGTTTGTCCTCCTTCTGGCGCACGTTTCCCAGCTCCACCTGATTTCCTTCGGGGGTGGGGAACATGCCCTGGAGTGGAGTGCCGTGCTGTCCCGCGCGCTTTCCAAACCGCAGGTGATCGCCTATCTGGTATTCCTAGCGGCCGCTTTGTACCACGGGTTCTTCGGGCTACGCAACCTGTTGATTGAACTTCCCGTCTTTCGCCACCGGGTGGCCACGGTGACCTTTGCCGTGTCCATCGTGGGCATCGTGCTGTTCGTGTACGGACTCTACACCACCCTGGCACTGTACCTTCAGGGAGGAGGGGCATGAGCACCAAGGAAAAGCACCGCGACACCTATGTGTTCAAAGTTTTCCGGTACCAGCCCGGGAAAGACAGCAAACCTCGGTATCAAACCTACGAAGTGCCCCTGCTGCACCCGGGCATGACCGTGCTGGAAGGGCTGATTTACATCAAAGAAAACCTGGATCCCACGCTGGCTGTGCGCTATTCCTGCCGCATGGCGGTGTGCGGCTCCTGCGCCATGTACGTGAACGGCAAGGGCATCCTGGCCTGCCACACCGCCCTGCGGGAATTCCCCTCGGGCAAGCTCACCGTGGAACCTATGCCCAACTACCCGGTGGTCAAGGACCTGATGACCGACATGGAGGCCTTTTTCGACCACCACAAGCAGGTGAAGCCGTACCTGCTCCGGCCGCAGGACCGTGCCGAAATCGAAAACCCCACCCGGGAGTTCCTGCAGTTGCCCGAAGAGCTGGAAGAGTTTCTCCAGTTCAGTTACTGCATCAAGTGCGGGCTGTGTGTGTCGGCCTGTCCCACCGTGGCCACCGACCCTGATTTTCTGGGTCCGCAGGCACTGATGACCATGGCCCGGTACAACCGGGACAACCGGGACGGCGGGACGGTGTACCGTCTGCGGGTGGTGGACGCCCCGCACGGTCTCTGGAACTGCCATTTCGCCGGTGCCTGCACGGAGGTCTGCCCCAAAGGCGTGGATCCTGCCCTGGCGATTCAGTACACCAAGCGGGAAAGCGTGCTGCACGCTCTGCGCCTGCACAAGCTGCCCCGGTTCCGGAAAAAGCTTGCCCCCGTGGCCCCTCCGCCCAAGCCCAACCGTCGGCCCGGCATCCCGCCGGCTCCTGAACGCACGGTTCCGGAAGCCCCGGCATCTTGAGCTTTCACGACGCGTACCGCCGCCGTCAGGCGGAGGTGGAATCGCTGCTGGAACGGTTTCTCCCGGAGCAGGGGGAAGGGCCTCCCCTGCTCCGGGAGGCCATGCGCTATTCGCTTTTCGCCGGGGGGAAACGGATTCGCCCCATCCTCTGCCTGGAAACCTACCGGATGGTGGGCGGGGAGGAAATCACCCACGTGTACCCCATCGCAGCCGGGCTGGAAATGATCCACACCTTTACCCTGATCCATGACGACCTGCCCGCCATGGACAACGACGATCTTCGTCGGGGCAAGCCCACCAACCACAAAGTCTACGGGGAGGCCATGGCCATCCTGGCCGGCGATGCGCTGTTCTCCTACGCCATCCAAACCATGCTGAAGGCACCCCTTCCAGCACCCCGACTGGTGGGGATCGTGGAAATGATCCTAGACAAGGTGGGACTGGACGGGGTAATCGGGGGGCAGGTGCTGGACCTTCAGGGCGAAGAGGATCCCCACCCCACCCTGGACAAGGTGCGGGCCATTCATCTCCGGAAAACGGCCGCCCTGATCGAAGCCTCCATCCTCGCGGGTGGGTGGGCTGCCACGGAACACCCCGACGTGCTGAAGGACCTGGAACGGCTGGGCCGGCATCTCGGGCTGGCCTTTCAGATGGTGGACGATTACCTGGACGAGGTGGCCACCC
>AMFO01000592.1_pt1:0-2500 | contig 32629 bp, 31 predicted proteins | sample 552608 | NCBI WGS metagenome assembly AMFO01 (sample SAMN01893955, study PRJNA167987) | microbial mat metagenome | biome: hydrothermal vent | place: USA: Loihi, Hawai'I | collected 2003-05-01
AAGCTGCTTTCAGCGCCTTCCGGCACCTCCTTCAGCTCGTGAAGGGCGGCGAACATTATGCTCGCCAGCTGCAGAGTCAAGCCTCTTTTTCATGTTTCGAAGCGGATAAAAACCGGCTTTAAAACAGCTGAAACTCGTACCCCTGCAAAAAAAGGAAAACCCGCCGGAGCTAAAAAAGCTACTACGGCGGGTTTGATAAAAATCCTGGCGTCGTCCTACTCTCCCGTAGGGAACCCTACAGTACCATCGGCGCTAAGGGGCTTAGCTTCTGAGTTCGGGATGGGATCAGGCGTTTCCCCCTCGCTATGGACACCAGGAAACTGGTATCAAGCTGGAGTTGTTTGATGAAATAATGTCTTAATGTTGCATGGTCAAGCCGCACGGGCAGTTAGTACTGGTCAGCTCCATGTGTTACCACACTTCCACACCCAGCCTATCAACCTGGTAGTCTTCCAGGGCCCTTTAGGGAGCTTAAAGCTCCGGGAGAATTAATCTTGGGACCGGCTTCCCGCTTAGATGCCTTCAGCGGTTATCCGTTCCGAACGTGGCTACCCTGCAATGCTCTTGGCAGAACAACAGAAACACCAGAGGTTCGTCCATCCCGGTCCTCTCGTACTAAGGACAGATTCCCTCAATTCTCCAACGCCCACGGTAGATAGGGACCGAACTGTCTCACGACGTTCTAAACCCAGCTCACGTACCACTTTAATCGGCGAACAGCCGAACCCTTGGGACCTGCTCCAGCCCCAGGATGTGATGAGCCGACATCGAGGTGCCAAACCGCGCCGTCGATATGAACTCTTGGGCGCGATCAGCCTGTTATCCCCGGCGTACCTTTTATCCGTTGAGCGACGGCCCTTCCACTCGGAACCGCCGGATCACTAGAACCGACTTTCGTCCCTGCTCGACTTGTCAGTCTCGCAGTCAGTCTCACTTATACTCTTGCGCTCAATGGCTGATTTCCGACCAGCCTGAGTGAAACTTCGCGCGCCTCCGTTACTCTTTAGGAGGCGACCGCCCCAGTCAAACTACCCACCAGACAATGTCCCAGACCCGGATAACGGGCCGTGGTTAGAACTCAAATATATTCAGGGTGGTATCTCAAGGATGGCTCCCCGACCACTGGCGTGACCGGTTCAAAGCCTCCCACCTATCCTGCACAAAATATACCTAAATCCAATGTCAAGCTGTAGTAAAGGTGCACGGGGTCTTTCCGTCTAGCCGCGGGAACGCAGCATCTTCACTGCGAGTTCAATTTCGCTGAGTCTCTGGTTGAGACAGTGGGGAAGTCGTTACGCCATTCGTGCAGGTCGGAACTTACCCGACAAGGAATTTCGCTACCTTAGGACCGTTATAGTTACGGCCGCCGTTTACTGGGGCTTCGGTTTAGAGCTTCGCCCGAAAGCTAACTCCACCCCTTAACCTTCCAGCACCGGGCAGGCGTCACACCCTATACGTCGTCTTACGACTTAGCAGAGTGCTGTGTTTTTAGTAAACAGTCGCTACCCCCTGGTCACTGCAACCCTCTTCTGCTTCACGAGCGAATCGCTACACATACAAAGGGCACCCCTTCTCCCGAAGTTACGGGGCCAATTTGCCGAGTTCCTTAACCAGAGTTATCTCAAGCACCTTAGGCTTCTCGCCTCGCCTACCTGTGTCGGTTTACGGTACGGTCAATACTAGACTGAAGCTTAGAGGCTTTTCCTGGAAGCATAGGATCACTGACTTCGTCCAAGCCGAAGCAAGGACACGACATCACATCTCGGTGTTGAATGAGAGTCCGGATTTGCCAAAACTCTCCACCTACATGCTTGTACCGGGACAACCAACGCCCGGATCAGTTACCTTTCTCCGTCCCCCCATCGCATCTAGTATTGGTACAGGAATATTAACCTGTTTCCCATCGACTACGCATTTCTGCCTCGCCTTAGGGGCCGACTAACCCTGCTCTGATTAGCATAGTGCAGGAATCCTTGGGCTTTCGGTGAACGGGTTTTTCACCCGTTTTATCGCTACTTATGCCAACATTCTCACTTCTGATACCTCCACGGCTCCTTACGGTACCGCTTCGCAGGCTTACAGAACGCTCTCCTACCGTGCAGTAAACTGCACCCGTAGCTTCGGTGACATGCTTAGCCCCGTTATATCTTCGGCGCAGGCCGACTCGACCAGTGAGCTGTTACGCTTTCTTTAAAGGGTAGCTGCTTCTAAGCTAACCTCCTGGCTGTCTGTGCCTTCCCACATCCTTTACCACTTAGCATGTACTTGGGGACCTTAGCTGACGGTCTGGGTTGTATCCCTCTCGACTACGGACGTTAGCACCCGCAGTCTGTCTCCCATGCTCGCACTCAACGGTATTCGGAGTTTGGTTAGGTTCGGTAAGTATTGCTACCCCCTAGCCCATCCAGTGCTCTACCCCCGTTGGTGATACATGAGGCGCTACCTAAATAGCTTTCGGAGAGAACCAGCTATCGCCGAGTTTGATTGGCCTTTCACCCCT
>AMFO01000592.1_pt1:7500-32629 | contig 32629 bp, 31 predicted proteins | sample 552608 | NCBI WGS metagenome assembly AMFO01 (sample SAMN01893955, study PRJNA167987) | microbial mat metagenome | biome: hydrothermal vent | place: USA: Loihi, Hawai'I | collected 2003-05-01
AGCCGGTGGCGAAGGCGCGCCACTCGCCCCCTTTGCCCACCGCCTGCTGTTCGCACAGAAAGAGGCGGCGACTGCCGTCGTCAATATCGGCGGCATCGCCAACATCACACTGCTGGCAAGCGACGGCTCAGTCATCGGCTTCGATACCGGCCCCGGCAACATGGTGATGGATGCCCTGATGCTGGCCTTGAGCGATGGTCGCGATGCCTATGATAAGAACGGTGCCCTGGCCGCGGCCGGCAATGTCTGCCCGGAACTGCTCACACGCCTGATGCAACACGCCTTCCTGCAACGCCGGCCACCAAAATCGACGGGGCGTGAGGAGTTCGGACTCGACATGCTCGAGCCCATCCTCTCATGGCCCGATATCAGTGATGCCGACCGCATGGCCACCGCCAGCGAATTCACGGCCCGCAGCATTGCGGAAAGCACCCGCTTCCTGAGCGAAACGCCCCGGCGCTGGCTCATCTGTGGCGGCGGAGTGGAAAATGCGCAGCTGATGCAACGCCTGGCGGAACTGCTGGCTCCGGCAATGGTCGGAAACACCGCAGCCTCCGGCATTGCCCCCGAAGCGGTGGAGGCTGTCTGCTTCGCACTGCTTGGCCGGCAGACCCTGATGGGGGAGGAGAACACCATTGCCGCCGTCACCGGTGCCACACATGCCGTCTGCGGCGGCCAAATCACCCCCGGAGCGAACTGGCAGGCCCTGCTGCAAGCCATCCCTGCATGGACCCGCTGACTCACGCCATCTCGGGTGCCGCCCTGGCCCGGGCCATGCCGAAAGAACCGCTGCCACGCGGTCAGCTGATCCTGATTATCCTGCTGGCCATGGCGCCGGATGCCGATTATGTCCTCAAATTCATCTCGGATCTGACCTATCTGGAGCACCATCGCGGTGTCACCCACTCGATCCTGATGCTGCCGTTATGGGTCTGGCTGATCTATTCGCTGCTGCCGGGACCAGCGAAACAACGCCCGATCATGCCGTGGCTTCTGGCCGCGGCCATCGCCATGCATATCCTGCTCGATGTCATCACCTCATTCGGCACCATGGTACTGGCTCCGCTCTCCGACTGGCGGGCGGCCCTGGATCTGGTATTTATCATCGACCCGCTATTCACCGGACTGATGCTGCTGCCACTGCTCGTCGGCATCTTCTGGAAGAGACGGCGGAGAACACTGGCAATCACCAGCCTGGCCCTGTGCGGCGGCTACCTGCTGCTGACCACCAGCCAGCACCAGCGCGCCATCGAGTTTGCCGAGCAGCAGTTCCCACAGGCAAGCAGCTACGCCGCCCTCCCCTACCCCTTCTCACCGTTCCACTGGCAGGTGATTGCCGAAACGCCGCACCATTTCGAGCGGGCCTATATCGACCTTGAGCCGGGCTTCCCCGGCAGCGCCGTGTTTTTCCCCAAACGCTTTGCCGATCGTTTTCTGGAACAGATGCATCCGGTATCGCGCCCTGTCTGGTATGCCTTTCGCAAGATGAAGGAGAGCCGCTGGCAGTCGAACCGGCCAGGCATGGCCTTCTACCGCTGGTTTGCCCGCTATCCGGTGATCCTGAAAGAGAGTGACTCCGTACTGGAGATCGGTGACCTGCGCTTCGGCTCCGGCACCGACCGGAACGACTGGGCCTTTCGCCTGCGCATCGAGAAACAGAACGGCCATCGCGCCTGGCTTATCTGGCGCGGCAACCGTATGTCCGAACTGAAATAGCGCCGAAGTTCCGACTCTGCTACCGCTCTAGGCGATCAGTGGCCCATCGAGAAATGCGATCTCACTCCAGATATGGGTGGGATGTCCCTCGGCATCGCGGAAACGCAGGTTCTGCTGATGCGGCACCAGCCGGTGAGCCCGGCCATAGCTGTCTTCCTGCACATCGGCCCCCTCGTCGGCGGAAAGAATCAGCAGATCCTCTTCCGGCATCAGGTCGGTGATTTCATAGCTCTTGCCCAGATAATTCACCCGCCGGCCGATCAAACGCCGGAGCGATGCCTCATCATCAATCAGACCTTGCAAAACCGCGTCGTTCATCCCTATGCTCCTCGTGCCGTCAGCCTTCAAAATAGGAGATGGCAGGCAAGCGGTCAACTTGTCATTGCGCCGGCAGGAGGAGGATATATATGGGAGCCATCTGGGCAGAGCTGCAACAGGCCACCATGCTGGATATACCGGCATCGCGCTGGCTGCTCTCCATTCTGGTCCTCTTCCTCACCGTGCTCGCCCAGCGCTATCTGGTACGTGCTTTCCACCGCCTTTCCGAAAACATTGCTGCCCGCACCGCGACCAAGATCGATGATGTCATACTCGGCGCTTCGGAGAAACCGGCCGGCTGGCTGATTCTGGTCACCGGCATCATGATTGCCCTTGGTGTTCTGAACCCGCCTCAGGAGAGCTTTCCCCTTATTGATGTCGCTCGCCAGGCCGGCCGGATTATCATCATTGTTGTCGGTGGCTGGTTCCTGTGGCGCCTGATCGACGGAGCTGCCGCCTACTTCTCCGCCCGCGCCAGCCACACCCAATCGCCGCTCGACGATCAGCTGATCCCCTTCATTGCCAAAACGCTGAAAATCTTCCTGATTATCACCTTTGTGCTGGTCGTGGCCCAGAACATGGGTTACTCGATCTCGGGGCTCATCGCCTCGCTCGGCATCGGTGGTATCGCCGTGGCCATGGCCGCCAAGGACACCATCGCCAATATCTTCGGCTCGGTCATGATCCTGATCGACCGGCCGTTCACGATCGGCAACTGGATTCGCACATCCGAATTCGAAGGTATCGTCGAGGAGGTGGGCTTCCGCTCCACCCGCATCCGCACCTTCGCCAAGACCCTGGTCGTCGTCCCCAATTCTCAGCTGGCCAACATGGTCATCGACAATATCGATGCCATGCCCAAACGGCGGGTGAAGATGCGCATCGGCATCACCTATGCTACCACGCCTGCCCGGATGAAGCAGGCTATTGCAGGTATCGAAGCCATCCTGAACGAGCATATCGGCGTCGATCCGGAGTTCAGCCTGGTCAAGTTCGACGAATTCGAGGACTCCTCACTCTCCATCTTCCTCTACTACTTCACCAAGTCGACCCACTGGGATGAATACCTGCAGGTACGCCAGGAGATCAACCTGCTGATCATGGAGCTGCTGGAGCAACTTGATCTTGAGTTCGCCTTCCCGACCCGCACCGTACACCTGGAGCCGGCAGCGATCGAAGCCGGCAAGGCGTAGCATCCCTACTGCAACTGCATGCGATAGCGGCTCACCTGTAGCGAGCTGACATCGCCGCTCATCCCTCCCATGCCGGCAAACGAACTGGTCGAACGGCTCTTGGTCGTCATCTCGGCCCACATACCCTGCTCCAGATCGAAAATGGCATCGGCCTTGCCGGCCGTTTTGGTATCGGATGAGCCGCCCATGCCGCTTGTTTTGCTCTGGGCACGCTGGCGCACTGCGAAATAGGCCAGTCCCTGACTGACATCCTCCAGTGTGTACTCGGTTTTGACGACCGTCTGTGCCTTCATCATGGCATTACTACCGAGGTCGGAGTGCTGCACATCATCGAAGCTGTCGCCGATCGTGAGCCGCTCCTCCGGCAACTCCGGGAACCAGAAGACGGCCTGCTGCATCGCCCTGGCTACGGTTTCACCCGACTGCCGCATCATCTCGGCATACTGGGGCGGCATGGAGCGCAACTGCTCCTCAGGGATAGGCGGCATGGCCGAACCGGTGTGACGCATATTCCTCAGCTCTCCTGTTCGATGCATATCGGCACTGAAGGTAAGCTTTGAGTAATCGATGCCACCCTGCCTCTGGGCCGAGTGCTTGATGATCTTCGCCTGCAGCCGCACCCAGCCGGGCCTGTCGCCCTTCAGGACCCGGTAGCGAATGGAGAAGCGATTGGTCTGGGTCGACTCCTGCCCCATAGCCGACGACTTATTCTGGCTGACCACCGTCGCCACCCATACCTGCCCCGGCTGCATCTGATAGGCGAGCCGGCACGAATCGGCCGCTGCGGCCACATTGGCACCCGACAGGGTCAATATCAGAGCACATGCAATCGTTAACCTGTTCATCGTGACGCCTTCCTTTCCAGCATTTTGATCTTACGCTTGATGCTCCGCCGCTCGCTCTTTGGCGCCCGCTTCAGATAGTGGCGATAGGCATCCGCAGCATCGGCATAGCGCTCCCAGTCATCATACAGCTCACCCAGCCCCTTCCAGGCGGGTGCAAATCCGGCATCCTGCTTGATGGCGGCGCGATACAGGTTTTCGGCCTTGCGTTTCTCGGCCTCGCTGGCGCCAAAGGCAAAGTCGCCCATGCTACTCCTGGCCAGGCCGTATTGAACGGCCGCCGTACGAATGCCGGCATCATAGAGCAGACGGTAATCATTGTTGGCCGCATCATAGGTGGCTTCGGCAAGTGCCTTTTGTGCTTTCGGCAGCAGCGTGTGCTGCATGAATGTGCGATAGGGTAACTCCCCCTTATGGCTGCCATGCGCTGCCGCCGCCTCACGCACCTCTTTCATATTCACCAGCCGACTGACGAACTCCGCCCTTGCCTGCGGAACGATACCAAGCGTCTGTACCAGACCGCTGCCGCCCAGACTCTGGCGCATACGCTGCATACTCAGCTCCACCATGCTCTGCATCTGGCTCATTTGCTGCGCCATCGGCCCCAGCATCTGCTCGCGCTCTTTCAGCTGTGCATTCTGCCGCGCTGCTACCTGCCGCCAGGCGCCCGATGCCTCGTTTACGTCATAGCCCGCCAGGGCCAGGTACTGCATGCCCTGCGCATCGGCCACCGGCTCGAATTGCTGGCGCGGATCGATGCGTGCCCCGCCCTCATCGCGAGGCGGCACACTCTCGACCACATCCTTCATGCTGTAGTAACCGGAACGGGCGGCCTCGATAGTGGCCATCTTCTTCATCGTCTCGCCGTAGCTCGCCTCGCCGCGATAGAGCTTCTCGCTCTCATCGATCCCCTTCACATCGGCGGCATAGTCGACGGCCACATCCATCAGACCACTGAGCATGGCGCCCGCCACCGCCACACGGCGCTGCTTGCGTTCGGCCGCCTTGATCTGCTGATACATCTCGATGTAGTAGCCCTTGGCGACATGAGCCACCTCGTGCGCCAACACTGCGGCCAGCTGCGCCTCGTTGCGCATGCCGTAGAGCATGCCGGTGGTGATGACGATATGCCCGTCGGCATAGGAGAACAGCTCCGGCGCCTCGCTATCAACCACCGTCACCTGCAACCGCACTCCGGCGGGTAGAGCCATCCCTTTCGGCACCAGCTTCCTGGCCACACCGGTCACATAATCGATCACCTGCGGATCCGTGACCAGCGGCCGGCTCTGCATATCCTTGCCAAAGGCCTGGGTCGCCTCGGCAATCAATGCCCTGCCGTCATCGTTGATCTCAATGGCCATGGCCGGCTGTGCCGCCATGACGGCAAACACCACGCCCGCCCACAAACCCGGATATCGCATCTCGGCCTCCCTGGAGCTGATCAGAAACAGCTTCTATCAGTATAGCGCAACCGGACCAAAGGGCTTTCCAGCGGCAGGCTGATCGGCCAACATGCCGGCCATGTCCACATCCAACGAAGTCCATGCCTTTACCGACGGTGCCTGTTCCGGCAATCCGGGCCCCGGCGGCTGGGGTGTTTTGCTGCGCGCAGGCACGCATGAAAAAGAGTTGTTTGGCGGCGAACCCGACACCACCAATCAGCGCATGGAGCTGCGGGCTGCCATCGAGGCACTCAGGGCCTTAAAAAAACCTTGTCGCATTACCATTCACTCCGACTCCAAATATGTCGTGCAGGGCATGACGGAGTGGATTCATGGCTGGAAGCGCAATGGCTGGAAAAATGCGGCCAAGAAACCAGTCTCGAATCAGGATCTGTGGCAAGAGCTGGATGATCTCACCCGACAGCATCAGGTCCACTGGCAATGGGTGAAGGGGCATGCCGGCCATCCGGAGAATGAGCGTGCCGACGAGCTTGCCCGCCGGGGCGTGCCCCAAAGCACTGCTGATAATTGCTAAACCGGAACAGCCGCCGGCATGATTGAACTGCAACTGCTGCTACTGATTATCATAGCCAACGGCGCGGCCCTGTTAAGCGAACCCCTGCTCAAAAAGCACTGGGATCATCCCGTCGACGGTGGCCTGTTGCTGAGCGATGGGCAGCCGCTGTTTGGCCACCACACCACCTGGCGCGGGATTGCCCTGGCGAGCATCGCAACACCCATGGCTGCCTGGCTGGTCGGACTGCCTCTCTGGACCGGGTTGGTCATCGCCTTGCTGGCCATGAGCGGCGACATGCTGAGCAGCTTCATCAAACGACGGCTACAACGCGAACCTGGCCGGATGGCCCTGGGGCTGGATCAGATTCCGGAAGCCCTGTTGCCACTTCTGGGAGTATATCCGGCATACGGCCTGACGCTCATCGACCTGCTCTGGATACCATTGGCTTTCCTGGTTTTCGAACTGCTGATCTCGCGCCTGCTCTTCCGCCTGCACCTGCGCCGCCGTCCCTATTAGGCTTCCTCATCCCCGGCCCGGTGTAAGCGGTGCACCACCACCTCCGGCGGACAGTTGAATCGCACATCGACCACACAGGAGCCGCAACCCACCGATGTGTAGCCACGCATCCGATGATAATCCCATGCCCCACGACACATGCGACGCGGAGCATCGGCATTGTAGAGCGGTGCGATACCGCCGGGCAGACAGACCTGCCCTCCGTGCGTATGACCACAAAGCATCAGGTCGAATCCGGCATGTGCCGCCTGGCGGTAAATCTCCGGTGAATGGGAGAGCAGCACGGCCGCCTCCTCAGGAGGGATATGGCTGGCAGCCTTCTCGAGATTATCGACACAGTAGTAGTGAGCATCATCAATGCCGGCGAGATAGAGATGGGCACTGTTGTGCTCGATCAGTGTCGATTCATTCAACAGCATACGAATACCCATCGCCTCAAGCCCGGGCACCATCTCGATAAAATCATGATTGCCCAGCACCCCATACACCGGCTTATCGATGTGCCTGAGCAACCGTTCCATGCCGGCCAGGGTTTCATCGTATCCGTCGTAGGTGCGGGAACGGTAATCACCGGTCAGCACGCATATATCGTATTCGGCCTCTTGCACCCGCCTGATCATGGCATCGACAATATCGGCCCGCATATCCACGTGCAGATCACTCAGATGCAGGATTCGAAACCCATCCAGAGCGGGATCGAGATGTCGCACCGCCACATCGTGATGATGCAGCCGCATATCGGCGGCATTACGCTGCCCCATACGATAGAGACCGGTCAGGCGCAGAAAAGCCCGAAAGAAGACATGAATCGAGTACCAGTTTTCGACATGAAAAAAGTTGCGCCCACGGCCGAAAATCTGATCAACGTGGTCGCGTTCGACGCCCAGCCGCTGGCGCAGATGCCATTCCCCGACGCGCTCGGCCAGCGCCTTGTAATCGACTGCATTTTTATTGTTACTGTTGCCCATCCGTCAGCCTTTGGCCACCACCACTGGCAATGACCCGAATCCATTCCTGCCACCCACTATCGTAGATGCTATCGAAACGGATTCAAACCGAATACCTATTCAGCCGCTTCCGGCTGCGGCTCGGCAGTTTCCGGAGCCTTGGCATCGTTATCCACCTGCGGCTGAGGGGGTGCGGCCGCGGCCGGCCCGGATGGCGCCAGGCTTATGTATTGCAACTGAACCGGCTGCTTGCGCGCCATAATTGCCGGCACATCCAGCGCGCGCGTCGTCGCGGCTCCGTGCAGGGCCAGCTGTATGGTTTCACCCGGTTTGATATCGTGAATCACCAGAGTATTGCGCACCGTCTCATGCAGGGCCGACTGCAGCTCGCAGCAGACCTCCACCCCATGCGTATGACCGACGCTCGACTTGTCCGAACGGCGTATCATGGTCGGCAGCAGGCGAGGCAACAGCTTGCCATTGTAACCCTCGACCCGTAGCCAGACTGTACGCTCCTCCGGCATCTTCGCCTCCGTTGCCGGCAGGGTGCCGTCCGCGAGGAAATCGAGGATGAAAGCGAATTCACCAAAGCGCTCGGCCAGCGTATGGTGCCCGCCCTCCACCGAGGCATTGAAGGCCCACGGCAGCCATGCCGAGGCCGGATCCACCACCAGATCCGAATCGCTCAACGAACTGCCGGCAACAAATACATTCAACGCCTGGACACTCTCCAGCTCGACACCGTCGAGTGAATTCAGTTGCCAGAGGTAATCACTGCCCGAGCGCAGCTCTTCCGCCTGCAGGTTGCCAACCGGACTGACACTGGCCAAATCGACCAGAAACGTTGCCGCTTCGGTTCCGAAATGCGGCGTGGAAAGGAATACGACCCGGCGGATATTGTTTTCAGGGTGATGGGAGAGGTATTGGCGAATCAGCAGGCCGCCCATGCTGTGCGCCACGATATCGACCTTGTTGAATCCCTTCAGGTAGCGCTCCAGCTGCTCTTCCATCACCTCAAGCGGAGGGAAACGGGTCGCAACAATGCCGGTACGGTAGGTGAAATAGAAGATATCCCGGTGCAGCTTCTGCTCCAGTTGCTGCAATCGCTTCGGATCAGGCCAGGTGAATTCGCCACCGTTCCAGCCATGCACCAGCACAATCGGAACGGCATCGGGATAGTCGGCCTGCACCAGCGAATCAACACCGGCCCAGGTCTGCCACAAATCGCCGGTGACCTCCTTGCTGCTCTCGATCACGCAACCGGAGAGTGCCAGCAACAGCATCGAAGCGATGAATCCGCGAACCCTACGTAAATTCATTCCCGCATGGTGCCAGCGAAATCCGCGTTTGGACATCATCACTGCTTTCTGCTGATATGAGGCCATGAAAATGCTCTTTGATCTCTTCCCTGTTGTACTCTTCTTCATCGTATACAAGACGTATGACATCTACATGGCAACCGCCGTACTCATTGCCGCCTCCCTGCTGCAAACCGTGGCCTTCCGCCTGAAGCGGGGGCACTTTGAAAAGGCGCACCTGATCACCCTCGTGCTGGTCTGCCTGTTCGGCGGTGCCACGCTGCTGCTGCATGATGAAATGTTTATTAAGTGGAAGCCCACCGTCATCAACTGGCTTTTCGCCGCCGCCTTCCTCGGCAGCCAGTTCATCGGCAAAAGGAATCTGATCGAACGCATGATGGGCGACCACATGACCCTGCCCCGGCGCATATGGACGCAGCTCAACCTCGCCTGGTCGATCTTTTTCATTTTCCTCGGCTTCGCCAACCTGTTCGTGGTCTATACCTTCGATACCGACACCTGGGTCAACTTCAAGCTCTTCGGCCTGCTGGGGCTCACCTTCCTGTTTGTTATTGCCCAGAGCTTCTACGTAGCGCGCCACAGCACCGAGACCTCGCCAGGTGACGCATCAGGTCAATCCTAGATGACACAATTTGTCACACCCTGGCGCCGAAGGCCAGTTTTCAAGCCATTTCAGACTTGGCACAACCATTGCTCACCAGTCTGGCATACCGGCCAAAACGGTAACTGAGAATCCATCGAGGAGATTGAATCATGTTGAAAATGATCGAAAAGAAAGAGCAGGGCTTTACCCTGATCGAGCTGATGATCGTAGTTGCGATTATCGGTATTCTGGCTGCGATTGCGATCCCGCAGTTTGCTTCCTACCGCGTAAAAGCCTTCAACTCGGCTGCACAGAGTGACCTGAAGACCGCCCAGACGACCTTTGAGGTATTCTTCAACGACAACCTCGAGTACCCGAGTGACACAACTGTAGCTACCGGCACCATTACCCTGAACCTGGGTGGCGCGGCTACCAGCACCACGCTGAACACTTCCAAGGGTGTATATTTCGGATCGACCGCTGGCACCAACCAGCAGACCTACGGTGCTGCTACCAAGCACACTTCGGGTGACACGTACTACACCGTCACCAGTGCTGCTCCGTCCATGTCTTCCAACGCCGATGCCACTAAAAAGGGTGTCGCACTGGTTACTGGCGACCTGCCGGCTGCTCCGTAATTGTTCTTCTATAGGAGCATCTTTGGTCAGACTCTGGCCTAGAGAAACGGGGGCGGCTTGACCGCTCCCGTTTTTTTTTGATCCTGTTGCGGCGAAGGGGAACTTATGTCGGGCATCGAAATCCGCAAGCTGCACAAGCATTACAAGGACCAGCTCGTGCTGGACGATATCTCCATGCACCTGAAAGCCGACCGATCCATCGGCATTCTGGGTGAAAATGGTGCCGGCAAAAGCACCCTGATCAAGTGCATTCTCAAGCTTGCCCTCCCGGATGGCGGCGAAATCATCACTGATATGTCGAGCAGTGAAATCGCCTACCTGCCGGAGCTCAGCTACCTTCCCGAAAGCGTCACCGGCATGGCCATGGTCCGTTTTGCTGCCAGCTTCAGCAACAACAAGGATGAAGCTGCTGCCTTTCTCGCCCGCGTCGGCCTGCGCAAAGAGGCCTGGAACAAACCGATCCGCACCTATTCCAAGGGCATGCGCCAACGAACTGCCATTGCCATGGCGCTGATTCGCCGGCCCCACTGGCTGATTCTCGATGAACCGATGAGCGGACTGGACGCCATCGGACGCCGGCAAATGCTCGAGATTTTCCTGGAAGAGCGTCAGCGCGGCTGCAGTATTTTGATGAGCAGCCACCAGGTGGCCGACATCGTCCGCCTTTGCGATGAAGTGATTATTCTCTCCGGTGGCATCAAACGGGATTCCGTCACCATCCGGGAACGCTCTGTCGATGAGATCGACTCCCTTGAGCAAAAGCTTGCCCATTATGCAGGAAGCGCCGAATGAAGCACCTTGTTCTCTTCACCCTGCGCGAGATTGTTTATACGCGCATTTTTCGACTGCTGCTGCTGGCGCCACTGCTGCTCATGCTGGTTGCGCTTACCTTTACCCAGCTCTTTATGCTTGACCTAGGCAAGGTTTTTGCCGATGCCATCTTCGCCAGCACCCACCTGCTCTGCTTCATCTTTCTGATGTTTCTGGCCACTCCCTTTCTGGCTCGGGATATCGACAACCGGTTCAGCTACATTCTTTTGACTCTGCCCATAAGCCGGCATCAATACATCCTGGGAAGGTTCCTTGGCATTTCTGCCGCATTCCTGATCCTGATACTTGTACTTATCCTTGTATCCAGTGTCTGTCTGCAAATTGCAGTCGGAATATGGGGAGGTTACATGGGCACAGCCAGCGTCGGGCACCTCACACTCGGCATCACGCTTATCAGCTGGCAATATCTCAGCCTTATCGCTGTGAGCTTCTTTGTTTTCTCATGGGCAACCGGCTCGGCAGAGGTACTGTCATTCACCTTTCTGATCTGGCTCCTCGCATGGTTTTTCCCACCCGTTCTTGTAGCGATGCAGGACTCCGAGGTGGCCAAGACCATTCCGACCTACCTCCACCTGTTTCTTGAGGCCTGTTATCAACTGCTGCCTCACCTGACAGGCGGTGAAATCGCCAACCGGCTTGCACATGGACAAGGCCTTCGACTTAAGGAAACTGTCTTTTTCTTGCTGGAGCATGTGGCCTACACCATGATCCTGGTACAGCTTGCACTTATGCTCTTTCGGCGGAGAGACCTATGACCCCCCCCATGCTGCGGGGAACAAGCTTTCTTCTTCTTGCTATCACGGTGATGGCCCTGGTCGTCTTTCGCCAAGGCCAGCCTTCGATTCATACCACCGTAGTCGTGCCGCCTTATCTATCGGAAGGCCAGGATAAACTGCTTGCCGCCATGGAATCGGGCAGGCTTCCCGGCCTGGGGGCAGATTTGACCATGCTGCGCATCTTTTCGTTATTTTACCTATTCACCCATGAACAGAGCAAAGACAACCATCTGACCCTACGCCAGAGTATCAGCCGCCAGTTTCAGGTCGCGCAATTCCTCGATCCCCAATTTCACGATGTATACCGACTGGCAGAAGGTATTCTGGCTTATGATCTGGACATGCCCCGCCAGGCTGTCGACCTGCTTGAAAGAGGAGGAGAGCAGCTCGACCAATGGGAAATCCCCTTCATGGCTTCTTTCATCGCCCATGACCGCCTTCATGATGATGCTAGGGCAGTGAAACTTGCCAAGCTGGCCACAGAAAAAAACAATGTCCCACCGCTGATTTTCGGTTACCTGTCACGATTAATGGCGAAAGATCTTGGTCCTGAATTTGCCATTAAATACCTGGAACAACGGAAGAGATCACTCCCAGCAGGCTACCAGCATGGTCTTGATAAGCGCATTCAGAAGCTGAAGGAGATGCAGCATGAAAATGTTACGAAGCCATAGGCCACAGCAAGGATTTACTCTTATTGAACTGATGATCGTCGTTGCCATCATCGGCATTCTCGCCGCCATCGCCGTACCAGCATTTAAAAATTATCGTCTCAAAGCCTTGAACTCGGCAGCTATCGCAGATGCCCACCACCTCTTCACATTTGAAAACGTATTTTTTGACGAACATCGTCAATATGTTCCCATCGTAATTTCAGACAAGCAAAGTAATGGCAACATCGTTAAAAGTGTCACCATAGATGGCAACACCGCCGTATTTTCTATCACCAGCCTTACCAGAGGCGTTGATGTCCTCTGTAATGTCGATACGGGCAAACAGACGCTTATCACGGCGTCCCGCCATACGGCTGGTGATCGTATCGTTGCCGTTGAGCTCGAGCGTCCCGGCCTGATCCGCTACAAGCTCTCTGCCAATCCGCTCCAGGCTTCGGACGTTCCGGCAGCTACATTCAATGTTGATTTGGCCGGATGGCGGGGAAGCTAAGCTGTTGAATAATTCGTTTGCATCCAATGCCATCTGGGGTCTTTTTTTCGCCAGTCCGATGCTTGCCCCTTTTCTGATCAACCCTAATGTATTCCCTCTGCATGCAGCTCCCTTTTTTCTCTCTCTGGCCGCACTCGCCGCTATGGCATCAAATCAAACGGGCGGCCTGACACGTCCCTCACCAACCCAGTTATCCTTTGTCGGCGTTCTTTTTGCAGGGCAAGTCATTCTCTTTGTTATGGGTGGCATCTCATCCCTGCAAGGCTTCTCCAACTGGTTCATCATTCTGGTCACTGCCTTCGCCGCTTACCTGCTCGCCCAACACCAAACTGATCATCACTGCCGATACATCATGATTATTTTTGTTGCCGTGGCACTTTGCTGGATTATGGTCGCAGCCCCAGTCTGGCTGGGCTGGACACCCCATCGCAGTGCACTGACATGGGGGCCGATCGCTTTTACCACCGACTTTCAATTTAAGATAAACGGCCCCTTCGTTAACGGGAATGTATTCGGCATCCTCGTGGCTTGTGCCTGGGCTATCGCATTACGTGAGTGGGCCCACCATCAAAAGCCGGCCTGGCACTGGCTATGGTGGATTGCCATGACCCTGTTCTGGATCTGGAGCATCACAAGCCTCTCCCGTGGTGTCTGGCTGGCGCAGGGGCTGGCAACTCTGCTGTTTGCTGCATACCTGTGGCGTGGCAAGCGCAAGCTTATCCCCCTGCTTCTTCTGTCAGGGGCACTCGCCTGGACAGCTGCCACCTTACTGACAACCCTTCCGGCGACACCTTCCCATGCAAAGAAGCTGGACGTACAGGAGCGACTTCACACTACGGTTGAATCCGGGTTGGGAGCCCGCCTTTTGATATGGCGCAGTGCCGTCGAAATGATCCGCGAACACCCCGTTCTGGGCGTCGGGCTCGGCAATTTTGGTGCCCATTACCTGAGTGCTCAAGCGAGTACCCTTTCAGACCCTAAGCTCCAAAACACTGCCGGACTCAAGCAGACCGGCAGTGCACATAATCTTTTACTGCATGCTTGGGCAGAAGCCGGCATTCCGGGACTTGTTCTGTGGCTAGTGATTTCCGTGATGCTGTTTCAGACCTATCTCCGCCATTTCCGTGCCGACACAGATATGTCGCCCCGGTTTGCAGCCCTGATTTGTGCCCTCATGCTCTGGGTTCAGGGCTGTTTCAACATTTCGCTTACGACCCCTTTCCCGCTCCTCTGCCTTGCCCTATTCCTGGGCTTGGCCACGGGTGGCACATCCACAAATGTGCCACAACGTGCGAATGACATGCGTCCGCTCATGCTTTTGGCAATGGCATGCATCCTTGTTTATTCAGTATGGGGCATGTTTCGCACCGTACACAGCTGGAGGGAATTCAGTCACTGGCTGACCCTTGATCTGATGCAGCCCGCCAACAACCAGATGGCCAAAGAGATAGTCGGCAATGAAAGTCTGGATCCCTTGCTAATCGAGATGTGGGCCGCAAATGCCATGTTATCGCAAAGAAACTGGAATCCGGCCGAGAAGCTTCCGTACATTCAATACGCTCTGGCAATCGAGCAGCGGCCATTACTGCTGCGTGAGGCCTTTGCCACTTACATGGCTCTGAATCAATTTTCCAGAGCGTGCCAGACCGGAAAACTGATCGCCGCCCAGCACTGGCCAGAGGACCGGCAAAACCTGGCTGCCTATGCTGCGGCATGTCAAAGCAAACCGATCCATAGCTTTAGCCTCGGAAAGTAATCAGGAAATTGGCCAACGGGCTTTCACATCCCACTCCTGAGACATCTGTTTCGCGCCTGCCCCCCGTTGAATGCCGACATAGGCAATCATGGCGGCATTGTCGGTGCAGAACCTGGGACTTGGCATATACACCGAGACAGCGGCCTTTTTCGCATGGGTCTGCATCAGTTCACGCAGACGCCTGTTTGCAGCCACACCACCGGCAATGACCAGGTGCCCGACCTCTTCCTTCACACATGCGCGCACCGCCTTTTTAACCAGCACTTCGGCAATGGCTGTCTCAACCCCGGCAGCCAGATCGCGTCGAGTCTGCATATCTTTGATCCCGTTGTTTTTCACCGCATACATCACGGCTGTTTTCAGGCCCGAAAAACTGAAATCAAGATTGTCCCTGTTGAGCATCGGCCGTGGTAGCCTGAATCGTTTGGCATTCCCACCTTCGGCCAGCGCAGCGATTTCAGGGCCGCCGGGATAAGGTAAACCGAGCAGGCGCGCTGATTTATCGAAACACTCCCCGGCCGCATCATCGATGGTCTGACCGATCACCCGGTACTGGCCAATACCATCCACCCGTACCAGCATCGTATGGCCTCCAGAAACCAGTAACGTCACAAATGGAAAAGGTGGCAATGCTCCATCAATACCGGGAGCAAGCAGATGCCCCTCCATATGATGAACAGGAATCACAGGAAGCCCATTGACCATGCCGGCCGCCCGGGCATACGAGACACCGACCAGCAGTGCTCCCATCAAGCCGGGACCGGCTGTTACCGCAATGGCATCGAGCTCCTGCCATCCGCAACCGGCCTCATCCATCACGGCATTGACCAGGCCCGGCAATACGGCCAGGTGTTCACGTGAAGCCACCTCGGGCACGACACCGCCAAAACGGGCATGTGTCTCGATCTGCGAGGCGACGCGCTCAGCCAACAGCTTCCCACCGCAGCCACCGGCTTCTCCCTGGTAAATCGCTGCCGCTGTCTCATCGCACGATGTCTCGATTCCAAGTATCCGCATTACTCGCTTCCTTCTGTTTCAGGCTGGCCATATCCGCCGCCACCGGGGGTGGCGATACGTACCCGGTTACCGGCCTGTAAAGACCAGCTCCCCTTGCCCGGTAATGGATGCCACCGGCGCTTATGGTAATACGCATTCAAGCCTTTTTTCGCGTCCATCCCACCCCGAATGCCCCATGGTGCCAGTTCGCGGCGCTCGGTCAGCAGCGAAAGATGGCATGGTGCCAGAACTTCCCATTCGCGCACCAAACCGTCACCGCCGCGATACCTGCCCGCTCCGCCCGAACTGTTACGAATCCCATAGTGACGGATGCGCAATGGATAATGCATTTCCAGCACTTCAATCGATGTGTTGCGTGTATTGGTCATGTGGCACTGCACCGCAGAAAGCCCATCACCATGCGCATGTGCCCCCATGCCTCCGGCCAGCGTTTCGTAATACACCCATGCCTCGCCGTCGCCACTTATACCGCCAAAGATGACATTATTCATCGTGCCCTGACTGGCGGCGGGCATATGCTCAGGCAATGCCTTAGATAGAGCTCCCAGCATCACATCGACTATACGCTGACTGGTTTCGACATTGCCTGCCGCCACTGCCGCCCCCTGTCGGGCATGAACCAGTGAGCCTTCAGGAGCCAGCAGCCGTATCGGCCGGAAAATAGCCGATGTTTGCGGTATCTGTGCCGGCATCAGGCAGCGGAACACGTAGAAGACGGCTGCGGCCGTGACGGCCAATGGACAATTCAGCGGCCCCCGGCACTGGGAAGCGGTGCCGGTAAAGTCGACGCTGGCTTCACTGCCATCTATCCGCACCTCCACTCGAATCGGCAACGGCCCGGAGTCAACACCATCCCCTTCGAGTTTGTCTTCGAACCGGTAGCTGCCGTCCGGAATGGCTTCGATGGCTTTGCGTCCGTATACCTCGGATGCTTCCAGCAGCTCGGAAAATCCCCCTGTCAGCGTTTCCGACTCCCACTCCTGCAGGCGCGCCTGTGCCAGTCGGCAAGCGGCCAGCTGGGCGGCAAGGTCGCCAATACGCTCTTCCGGCGCGCGTACCCGCTCCTGAAATAGCGTCTCCACTCCGGCCTGTTTGACGCCCTCGCGAAACCAGTATTGCGGCTCGAAGATCACCCCTTCATCGGCCAGCCTCGTTTCGATGCCCATCGAGCCGGGTGATGCACCGCCGATATCGGCATGATGGGCACGTGTCGCAGCAAAGCCGACCATCATGCCCCGAACAAACAGCGGCATAACAATGGTGACATCCGGCAGATGGGTTCCGCCCAGAAACGGGTCGTTGAAAATGATGGCATCTCCCTGCCGCCAATCGAACAGGCCCACGACATCGCGCATGGCAAAGGCCATTGATCCAAGGTGCACGGGAATATGAGCGGCCTGGGCAATCAGCTCTCCCCGGCAATCAAACAGGGCGCAGGAGTAGTCTTCGCGGTCTCGGATATTGGGAGAAATGGCACTTCGGCGCAGGGCCGCCCCCATCTCTTCGCAGATGCTGCCCAGACGGTGGGAGAAGAGGCTCAGCTCAATGGCGTTCATTCGGCATCTCCCGTTGCCACATTCGTCAGTAACAGGTGCCCGTGAGGAGAGACTTCCAGCTGCCAGCCATGCGGCAGCCACAGCGTTGCCGTATCCTCAAGGACCAGAGCCGGGCCGGACCACAGATGCCCCGGGCGCAATAGTTCCCTGCGCAGGTGCGGCACACGGCCAGCGCCATAGACCTCCGATTCGCCACATGGCTCGGGCTTCCTTTCTGCCGCATCAAGCTCAGGCAGCGTCACAGGCTCCGTATCGGCATACGCCGTCAATCTCAGCGTGATCAGTTCCACCGGCCGCTGCAATCGGTGGCCATACGCCAGCTCGTGGGCTGCATGGAACTGTTGCAGCTGCATGGCAAGATCTTCGGCCAGATCAAGTGTCAGATGGAAGCCTTGCCCCAGATATCGCAAATCGAGCCTGTATTCACAGGTCGGATTCAATCCGGGCATGCGTGCTGTTGCCTCTGCCTCCAGCTCTTCAAACAGGCTCGCAATACGCTGCCTGGCACCGGGTGCATCCAGCCGCATGCCGTAACTGCGCGACAACTCCACCTGACGTCGTCCCGCCAGCATCCCCAGAGCCGAAAAAGCGCCGCTGCCGACCGGAAGAATGACCTGGCGCATGCCAAGCTTTTTGGCCAGTGCACAGGCATGCAGGCCGCCGGCTCCACCAAAGCAGAGCAATGCAAATGCCTGCGGATCATGCCCCCGTTGTACCGAAACCACGCGCAGGGCTCCGGCCATATGCTCTTCTGCGATTGCGACAATGCCGGCGGCAGCCTCTTCCGCCCCCATCCCCAATGCTTTACCGAATGATTCCAATGCTTCGCGTGCAGCCCCAATATCGAGCGCCATACTCCCACCCAGGCGTGCCTCCATCGGAAGGCGTCCCAGCACCAGATTGGCATCGGTCACGGTAGGTTGCTCCCCCCCCTTGCCGTAACATACCGGCCCGGGGGATGCTCCGGCCGACTCCGGACCGACCTGCGGCAACCCGGCCCCATCCAGCCATGCCAGGGAGCCGCCACCTGCACCAATCGTATGAATATCGAGCATCGGTACTGCAACCGGAAGCCCCGCCACTTTCCCTTCGGTCGTCAAGCCGTCCTTGCCCTGAATCAGGGCCACATCGGTACTCGTCCCTCCCATATCGAAGGTAAGAAGATTCGTTTGCTGCAGCTGCTCCCCGATAGCCTGTGCCGCCACCAGCCCACCGGCGGGCCCCGACAGCACCATGCGTACCGCATGAGCTCCGGCCTCTTCCGCCTCCATGACACCACCCGCCGAGTGCATCACGAACAGATGCCTGGGCTCGATCGACTGTACGAGCCGGGTCAGATATCGCTGCACCAGCGGCCCCACATAGGCATTCAGGAATGTGGTTGATGCCCGTTCGTACTCGCGATACTCCGCCAGCACCCGGTGCGACAGCGAAACGAAGGGCCCCTCCGGCAGGGCGGCTTCGATGGCCTGCTCCTGCCCCGGATTCATAAATGAGAAGAGCATGCATACTGCGACCGACTCGTAGTCACAGGCTTTCCCGGCCAACTGCTTCAGTTCTTTGCCGGACAAGGGCTGCAACTCGTTTCCATGGCAATCGATGCGACCACCGATACCGAAGCAATGGCTGCGCGACAGCCATTCCTCGACCGGGTCCGGACAGAGGTTATACAATTCGTTGCGCGTCTGACGTCCGATCGCCAGCAGTTCTTCCATACCGGACTGTGTCACCAGCAGTGTACGTACGCCCTTGCGCTCGAGAATGGCATTGGTGGCAACCGTCGATCCATGCACCAGATGCAACGTCTTTGTCTCCAGCTCCAACTCGGAGATTCCCTGCAGAATGGCGCGTGACGGATCATCCGGTGTTGAAAGCACCTTGTGAAACCGCAGCCGCTGCCCATCGAAGCATACGAAATCGGTGAATGTCCCGCCGGTATCGATTCCCAGTAACATACTGCGAAGGGTACCCTCTTTTGGCTCACAAGGCAGTTGTGAGCCGAGGCACATTCGTCGGCCAGCTTTATCCTATACTGCTATCTTCTTTTGATCCGGAGGTTCTTATGCGTATTCGCCTGATTATCGCGCTACTGGCGCTTGCCTTTCCCGCCCTCTCTCATGCCGATGAAACCGTATCGCTGAAAGCAGGCTTCATGAGCCTCAATCCAAGCGGCCAGATTGCCGCTGGCGGCGGCAGCCGTGTCGACCTTGACAGCACGCTAAATTTCAAGCGCAGCAATAGTTTCACAGGTGAAATTGCCTTGCAGTTCGGCGATCACCGCCTGAGTGCCGAATACCTGCCGCTGAAGTTCGATGGCAGCGGTACGCTCGCCTCACCGGTCACCTTTAATGGCACCACCTATACCGGTACGGTTACCAGCCAGCTGAAAGCCGATGTCGTCAATCTCGCTTATACCTACTATCTGGTGAACATGGATGACATGCCTTCCCGCTTGCAGCTCGGTATCGAAGCGGCCGTGAAAATCACCCAGGCCCAGATGAGCATGAGCATGGCCGGCACTACCTCCAGCCGCTCTGTCACCCTTCCGATCCCGACCATCGGAGCCCGTGGCCGTGTCGCCCTGGCCGATTTCCTCGGCCTTACCGGCCATGTCGGCTATCTCGGCTATGCCGGCAACCGTTTTCTTGATGCCGACGCCCAGGTTGAGTTTTCGCCCGTTCCCATGGCCGGGCTTTACGGTGGCTACCGCTACATCTCCCTGAAGGTCGACAGCAAGGGCGTATTTGCCGACACTCGCTTTGCGGGCCCCTACATCGGTGATTTTATCCGCTTTTAATCGGCATGGCCCCACCGGACATTCACGATGATATCCTTGCAATATCAACGGCTTCTGATATCATCCTTCTGTATCACTTTATCCGGTGGGGCTAAACCCGTCCCTGGAGGCCATATGACCCGCGTTCCTGTGTTGATTGCCGCCATGCTCTTCGGCTCGGCCAGTGCCTTTGCCGCCGACACCGCACAGAATGCCGCCGATGCCGGAAATACCGACAATGCCGAACTCCCCGATGCCATGCAGCACATGGTCAAGGCGCCACCGATGGATCTCGACAATCTTCGCGATCCCTTTGCCTCCTATCTCGCGATGGTGGCCCGGCGCGGCCAGCGCATCCTGCAGGAGAAACGACTGCAGCTTGCCAATCGTCCGCGCGAGGTGCTGGAGAATTTCGACCTGGCCACCCTCAAGCTCGTTGGCATCTACAAGCAGGGCGAAGAGCGCGTCGCCATGGTTCAGGATGCCACGGGCAAGGGCTATATCGTCCGGCGCGGCAACTACATGGGCACCAACAACGGACGCATCGAAAAGATCGATAACAACACGGTCTACCTAGTCGAACAGGTACTGAACCCGGCCGGCGAGATTGTCGACCATCAGGTCACCCTGACCCTGAAGGAAGTCAACGACTAAACGAACCTTGTCCATGTCAGCATCCGATATCCGACGCCTGTTCGAACACCTGCGCGCCGCGAACCCAGAGCCTGAAACCGAACTTCACTACAGCTCACACTTTGAACTTCTGACGGCAGTAATGCTGTCAGCCCAGTCGACGGACGTCGGGGTCAACAAGGCCACGGCCAGGCTGTTTCCGGTGGCCAATACACCACAGGCCATACTCGATCTTGGTGAAGGGCGCCTGAAAGAGTTCATCTCTTCGCTCGGACTCTACAACAGCAAGGCCAAACACCTGATGCAGACCTGCCGCATGCTGGTCGATCAATTTGACGGAGAAGTACCCTCATCACGCAAGGAGCTCGAATCGCTCCCCGGTGTCGGACGCAAGACTGCCAACGTGGTACTCAATATCCTGTTCGGCGAACCGACAATTGCGGTCGACACCACTGCTGTCCCACTTATTTGAGCTCATAAGGCCAGCCTCAACTGTGGGCTGTTTTCGACCTTTGGTTTCAGCGGTTTGAGTAACGCGATCAGATCCCGGCTGACAAAGAGGTTCATGTTTAAAAGGCGTGCGATCTGCATCAGGCTTTTCCCGATCGAGAAGGTGAATTTCATCCATGCAAGGATGAGGTAGACACATAACGCCACCATGATTTGTGTGATCACCGCATTCATGCTGGTGCCGATGAAGCTTCTGATTTTGAGGTTCTGTTTGATCCACTTGAAGAACAGCTCGACCTGCCAGCGCTGTTTATAGATTGCTGCAATGGTGCTGGCCGACCAGCGGAAGTGGTTGGTGATAAAGGTGAACTCCTTGCCTGTTTCGGCATCCCGATAAACGATCTTGCGCACCGGCTTCAGTTTCCGCTCAAGGTTCTTCTTGCTGCTATAACGGATAATCTCATCGGCGAGAACTCCACTTCCTTCGCGAACCGGATTGCTATCGATAACGTCATACACGGCATTGCCTCGGATGCGGGTGACGAAGAAAACACCCTTGTCCGTCAATGCGTCATGCCATGTGTAATCGTTGTATCCCTTGTCGAATACGACCACGGATCCCTTGGGAAAATCGAACAGCCGGGCCTGACTCATCTCCGACTCCTTTCCGAGTGTCACCGAGGCAAACGCAGGGATCAGACCGTCATGGTCCAGGCCAAGGTGCAGCTTGAAGGCGGCCTTCTTGTTGTTGTAGTTGGCCCAGGGAAATATCTCCATCGCCACGTTGAACAGTGAACCATCGAGAGAAAACAGCTTGCCCTTGAAACGGAAAGGATGGCCTCCTCCCTTGCCTTCGCAACGTGCGTAGAGGCGTGAGAAAAGTCCGCAATAGAATCGGTGATCAAGCTGTTCATTGGCTCTGCCTAGCGCCGATTTGGTCACTTGCCTGCATCCTAAGTGATAGTGACGTGCCGACTGGCTGTCTAAAGTCGCTGTGATATCGCGCAGGCTTTTACGCTCACCAAGGTGCCCGGTCGCCAGCGCTACGAACTGCGACCACCTCGGCAAAGCATCGCTCCGGCGCTTGCCATCGTACTGACGACCCAGCGTGTCGAATTCATGTCTCGGAACCAATCTGAGCAGTTGGGAAAGGACTGTGTTATGATGGGACATGGCCTGGTTCTCCTTTTGTTATCAATGGTTTGTGTGGTGCATTCATTGTAACAAACGTTGAGAATCAGGCCTCCTTTTTATTAGCTAAGTGGGACAGCAGTGGGTCGACACCCACATTTTTCGGGTCGGAAACCGTACCGGCCTCGCCCCCGGCAAGACTCCTCTCGATGTCGAAAAAAAGCTTATGAAAGTGGTGCCGAAAGAGTTCCTCCAGCACGCACATCACTGGCTGATCCTGCATGGCCGCTACACCTGTACCGCCCGTAAACCCAAGTGTCACCAGTGCCCCATCGTTGCCGAGTGCCAATGGCCGGAGAAGCCTGTCGCCCTTCAGACGCCTGTTAGCAGGCCTTAATCGGCTGCAATGGCTGCAGCATGCGCGAAAGGTGGATGAGCGGCAGGCCGATCAGGGATGTCGGATCATCGCCCTCCATGGCTCGGAACAGAGCCACTCCCAAGCCTTCGGATTTGAAACTGCCGGCACAATCATAGGGCTGCTCGCGCTCGACATACCGGATAATCTCTCCTGCATCCAGCTCGCGCATATGCACCCAGTAGGGCACCAGCTCATAGCTCACACTTCCAGCCCTGGAAAAAGCCAGCCCGGTAAGAAAACGTACGCTCTTGCCGGACATTCGGCTTAATTGGCCGATTGCCGCATCCCTGCCACCCGGCTTTCCCATAATCTCACCATCGCACTCCGCCAGCTGATCCGATGCAATGACCCATGCTGCCGGAAATCGATCGGCGACACTCTGCAGCTTGCCCAGCGTGTGCCTGCGTACCAGCTCTTCAGGACTGGCCGCTCTGTCCGCCTTTTCTTCATACTCCGGCGCACACACCTCAAACGGCATGCCGAGGCGCTGCAGCAACTGCCGACGATAAGGTGATATGGAGGCCAGAATCAGCCGTATATCAGCATGCATCAGACCGGCCAGTGCGTGAGCCAGTAGAAAATAATCAAGGATGCCGCACTGTCCCGCGACCAGGCATACCAGTGCCACCACTTACCCCGCTGTTGCCACAGGGGCCATGCCGAACGCAGGCCGTGCAGCCCGAAAAGCGCCCCCAGCATCCAGCCGCTCGAGGAGGCATGCTGGATAAAAAGTAGCAACGATGCCGAAACAAGGACCCACAAAGCGGCCGCAAGGACATCACGAAACCGTCCGACGCCGGCCAGCACCGAGTCGGCGACAACAACCGCCAGCAACAACCCGGCTGCGGACATCAGCCAGTTCTCGACCACTTTCGGATATGCTTCCGGTGTCACACCGGCCAGAAGCAGCGGCCAGGCCACGACGGGCAGCAGCAACGCAACGCCTATCCACAGATATGCCTCATTTCGGTACACGCTTAACACCTAGTGAATGCTCGGCTCGCCATCCTCATCCCGGTCCGGTATCGATACACTTTCGCCCGGGATGCTATAGCTGCCATCGGCCCAGCGACCAAGGTCGATCTGTCGACAGCGATCGCTGCAGAACGGAAAATCCTCACCGGATCGCTCAACCGCCTTCTTACAGGTCGGACAATAAAAACGTGGATTACTCATACAATCGGCACCAACATAAAATGATAAGGCACGTCCTCGTCGACCTCCCTGGCTGCAGCCCCTGTCTGCCAGAGCTGAAAACGCAAGCGAATCGCCATTCGGTTCCCTGAGCATTCCGGCATAATGCCGGATGCGACCAGGGCCGGATCCAGCCCTACAATAAGCAGGCCGTAGCCGGTATCGCGTGCAGGGGATATATGATCGCTGCCTCCGGCCGCAACCTGCTGCTTCCAGGTAACAAAATCGTTCAGCATCGCATCCGTATGGTCCACGACCGCATAAAGGTCGTGCAGCAGGTGGCTTAGTCGTTGCGGACAATCGCGACTCTGCCATATCTGTTCGATCCCCTGGGCCAGAAGCGGACGATGGGCCAGCCAGTCCTGCTTCTGCAAGGCCTTAAAATAGGCATTAATCAGGGAATCGGAATAAAGAAACTCGACGGCTTCCTGAACACCATGACGCATCGACTCCTCATGCACCCGAATCGATTCACAGGCCTGCATGATATGCTCACGATACGCCTCGTGCTTCTCGGCCAAGGCATTCAAAGAAGCCCGCATACTTGTCAGCAGCCCCATAAGCTCGGGAAGGGCCTGCTTGCGCCCGGTCTCGCCCAAAAGCGAATTTCACAAATCCGCCGCCGCAGCCAGCCAGGTATAAGGCTGGCCCTGTCGTCGCCCCTGTTCCAGCACGCGCAACGCATCGCGCAGCTCGATAAACGAGTGCATGCGCGGGTTAAGGGGAAAGCTGAAACGAACCGGATCCGTCAATTCAATCGCCTCCGGAGCTCACAAGGTAACACTATCCGAACTGGAGCGGGTGATGGGAATCGAACCCACGTATTCAGCTTGGGAAGCTGATGTTCTACCATTGAACTACACCCGCAGCAAAAATGATGCAGCCGACGTCAGCCTACACCAAAACGAGCCAGCCATGCATCAACGAGATCGGCAATCTCCTGATACACCTCCCGAAAGCAAGCCTCATCCTTGCCCATGGGATCGTCAATCACGCCGCCGCCGGTGGGCTGCGACAACAGCACCACCTTGCCGATATGAGCCGGACGCACCTTCCCCAGATGCTGGCGCTGGGCAGGCTCCATGACCATGACCATGCCGGCCCGGTCCAGATCCGGGGCCAGCAGCGTCTGGTGGGATCCTCTAGAGTCGACCTGCAGGCATGCAAGCTTGAGTATTCTATAGTCTCACCTAAATAGCTTGGCGTAATCATGGTCATAGCTGTTTCCTGTGTGAAATTGTTATCCGCTCACAATTCCACACAACATACGAGCCGGAAGCATAAAGTGTAAAGCCTGGGGTGCCTAATGAGTGAGCTAACTCACATTAATTGCGTTGCGCTCACTGCCCGCTTTCCAGTCGGGAAACCTGTCGTGCCAGCTGCATTAATGAATCGG
>AMFO01001606.1_pt1 | contig 32567 bp, 28 predicted proteins | sample 552608 | NCBI WGS metagenome assembly AMFO01 (sample SAMN01893955, study PRJNA167987) | microbial mat metagenome | biome: hydrothermal vent | place: USA: Loihi, Hawai'I | collected 2003-05-01
GTAAGGAGAAAATACCGCATCAGGCGCCATTCGCCATTCAGCTGCGCAACTGTTGGGAAGGGCGATCGGTGCGGGCCTCTTCGCTATTACGCCAGCTGGCGAAAGGGGGATGTGCTGCAAGGCGATTAAGTTGGGTAACGCCAGGGTTTTCCCAGTCACGACGTTGTAAAACGACGGCCAGTGAATTGTAATACGACTCACTATAGGGCGAATTCGAGCTCGGTACCCGGGGATCCCACCTGGGAGAACGTACCTGCAACTCCTGCAAGGGAGCCCTCAACGCTCTCCTCTGGAGTGTGGTGACCATGGGATCACGCAACAGGTCACCGGCAGCCAGAGCCGCGTATCCTCCCAAAATGACGGCTCTAGGGTTCAAAAGGTTGACCAGATCCCCGACCGCGACGCCGATCTGTGAGCCGGCCCGGGCCAGGATCGCCCGGCTGGTCTCGTCTCCACGCCGGGCATATTCCACGATCTTCTCCACGGTGATGCTGTCGGAGACATCGGAAAGCAAGGACGGGTGGCCGACGCGTACGGCCTGACGTGCCCGCTCCACCATAGCCAATCCTCCGGCCATCGATTCCAGACATCCATTGCTCCCGCAGGAACAGGGGGGGCCGTTCTCATCGATGTTGACGTGGCCGATCTCCCCCGCCACGCCCCAGGCCCCACGGTAGAGCCGACCGCCCAGGATCAGCCCAGCACCAATGCCGTTGCTCACTTTCAGGTAGACCAAGTCCGGGATCTCGCGAAAGTCCCCGTAAATGTACTCCCCCAGGGCGCCCAGGTTAGCGTCGTTGTCCAGACACACGGGCAAGGAAAGAACCTCTGCCAGACGTTCTCTCATGGGATAGCCGCCCCATCCCGGCATGATGGGAGGCGAAAGGAGAGTCCCCTCTTTGTAGGAAACGGGACCGGCCACCCCTACCCCGACGCCCAAGAGTTTCTCTCGGGGCACAGCGCTTTCGGCGAGCATTTCCTCCACCAGCTTCCGGATGAGGGCCAGTGCCTTTTCCGGTCCGGACCGGACATCGAACGCCACCAAGCGGCGGGCAATCACGTTTCCCGTCAGGTTGGAGAGCAGGCCGAAAATCTGGTTCACGTCCAGTTCGAAGCCGAAAGCAAAGCCAAACCCCGGGTTGGGTCGGAGAAGCCCGGGTCGGCGTCCTCCCCTCGAGGCTCCACGCCCCTCTTCAATAACAGCCTCCAGGGCGAACATTTCTTTGAGCAAAAGGGTAATGGTGGCCCGGCTCATGCCCGAAAGTTCCGCGATTTTGCTTCGGGTCGTGACACCACGCCGCCAGATGATGTCGAAAATCCTCTTGTGGCTGCTTTCAGACATCCCGGCCACCTGTGGGGAAGAATTCGTATCAACGGCCGGCCCTTCGGTTCTCATCCGCACCTATCGGGAGCCGGTCTGGGGCCAGCAATTAAATTTTGCATTTTACTTCGTCTGGAGGTATAACATAGTCCAAACCTTTTGTCAAATTGATGACAGAAAGACCTGGACAAAATCCTCAACAGCCCGCAAAACGGGGGAGAACAGCCTGAGTTTGTTTAGCAATGAACAAATAACGCACTGCCCACCCTCGCTCATCTCCGGTCGGACAGCACATCGATATCCCTCATCGGTCCGGGATGTCCTCCTGCCGACCACCGGATGAAGTCCGGGCAAAAGGAGCAAAAGATGACCCAGAGGAAACGCTTCAGATGCCTACCCGTATTGCTGATATTGAGCACTCTCCTCGCAACCTGCACACCGGCGGCTCCCACGCCGACCCCCTTCCCGCCGACAGCGACGGCCCTCCCCCCGACACCAACGGTCGTGCCGCCAACACCCACTCGGGCCGCCCCCACGCCCACCAAACAGGCGGAAAGACCGCTCTACCTTTCCATCATCTGGCATCAGCATCAGCCGCTCTATTACAAAGACCCGAAGACCGGCATCTACAGCCGGCCGTGGGTGCGAATGCACGCGGTCAAGGACTATTACGACATGGCCGCGACGGTGGCGAAGTACCCGAAAGTCCACGTGACGTTCAACCTGACGCCGACCCTCATCCGCCAGTTGGACGATCTGGCCAACGGCGCCAAGGACAAGTACTGGGTGCTGGCAGAGAAGCCTGCCGACAAGCTCACCGAAGAAGACAAACGGTTCATTCTGCGGCATTTCTTCGACGCCAACTGGGACCACGTCATCGGACGGTTCCCGCAGTACAAGGCGCTCCTGGACAAGCGCGGACACGACGCCTCGGAGGCCACCATCAACAAGGCGCTGAAGACGTTCACCACCCAGGACTACCGGGACCTGCAGGTCTGGTTCAACCTGGCCTGGATGGATCCCGACATTCTGGCGCAGGAACCGTTCAAATCCCTGACGCAGAAAGAGCACTTCACCGAGGCGGACAAAGCGCCGATCTTCGCCGAACACCTGAAGCTCATCAAAGCGGTGATTCCGGAGCACAAGAAGCTCCAGGACGCGGGCCAGATTGAAGTGACCATGACGCCCTACGCCCACCCAATTCTGCCGCTCCTGTACGACACGAACCTGGCGAAGATCGCCATGCCGGACGTGAAACTGCCGCACCGCTTCTCTTATCCCAACGATGCCATCGCTCAGATTCGGAAGGGCGTGCAACTCTACGAAGCGCACTTCGGGCGAGCGCCCCGGGGAATGTGGCCCGCCGAGGGCGCCGTGGCCCAGCAGATCGTGAAGATGGTCGCCGACGCCAAAATCCAGTGGATGGCGTCGGACGAGGAAGTGCTGGCGAAATCCCTGGGCATGGACGGCTTCACCCGGAATAGCAAGGACACGGTGAAAGAGGCCGACAAGCTCTACCGGCCGTACTACGCCGTGGACAGGCGCACAGGACAGAAAGTCGCCGTGGTGTTTCGAGACCACCTGATTTCCGACAAGGTCGGATTCACGTACTCCGGCATGCCCGGCGACGCCGCAGCCAAGGACTTCATCCGCAGGATCCATAACATCAAGGCGGAGCTTGAGCGGGAGGGCGCCACCGGTCCGCACCTGGTGACGGTGATCCTGGACGGCGAGAACGCCTGGGAATACTACCCGAACGACGGTAAGGCCTTCCTGAACGACCTGTATCGGTACCTCTCCGACGACCCCGAAATCAAGACCGTGACGCCGTCGGAATATCTGAAGATGTTCCCTAAGCAGCCGGAGCTGAAAACCCTGTGGGCCGGCTCCTGGATCAACCACGATTTCAGCACCTGGATCGGCGAGCCGGAGGAGAACGAGGCCTGGAATCGCCTGGGCGACGCCCGCAAGGTGCTTTCTTACTACGACATGCTCCATCGCAAGCAGGCGCCCAAGGATGTAATTGCCAAGGCAGAGGACCTGATCTACGCGGCCGAGGGCTCGGACTGGTTTTGGTGGTACGGCGCCGACCAGGATTCCGGCGATGACGCGGCCTTCGATCGTATGTTCCGCCAGACTCTTATGGAGATGTACAAGACCCTGGGCGAGCCGGTACCGGAGAATCTCTACGTGCCCATCGTAGCGGCCAAGAGCCCGCCCCCCCAGCAGCCGCTCACCGGCAGCATCACGCCGACCATTGACGGCCGGGGTCAGGGGCCCGAGTGGTCGAAGGCCGAAGCCTATCGACGGCAGGGTGGCGCCATGGCGAAAGGCCAGGTACTGACGGCTTTCTTCGTCGGTTATGACAAGAAGAACCTGTACCTGCGCCTGGATGCCGCCCGACCGTGGAAGGAAATCGCCGGCGGCGGCGCTGCCGTGTACATCGGCGTGCCGTCGGCGGAGAAGAGCGATCCGTTCCCGTCCTTCGGCGACGAGATGTCTCCGAAAGTGACGCTCGGGTTCGGCGCTGCGTATCAGGTGCTGGTCACATGGCCAAACGGCCGGCCGAAAGCGGTGATTCAGCCGGCGCTGGGCGGAGCCAAATGGGGCAAGGAGACGCCGGTCAAGGCCGGTCTCGACGGGAGCACCATCGAGATGGCAGTACCGTTCACGGCCCTGGGCGACCTGGAAGCCGGGGACAAGCTGAAGCTGCGAGCAGCGGCGCTCTCCATGTCCGGGCAGCGTGTGGTGGACATGATGCCGGACGAGGGTCCCGCCACGCTGATGATGCCGGAGGTGAGCACCGTGACGCCCATCATCACCGTGGAAGACCCGGTGGGTGATGACCACGGCCCCGGCTCCTACACGTACCCCACCGACGGGGTTTTCAAGAAGAGCGTCTTCGATCTGACGAAGTTCAGCGTGGGCGAGGACGCACGCGGCAACCTGGTCTTCACGTTCTTCATCCGGGGCCCCATCGAGAACGTGTGGAACTCCCCCAACGGGCTGTCGGTGCAGGCGCTGGACGTGTACATCGATGTGGATCACAAGTCGGGCAGCGGCCGACGGATGCTCCTGCCGGGACGGAACGCTGCGGTCTCCCCCAAAGACGCGTGGGATTACGCCATCTGGGCAGAAGGTTGGACGCCGGGCGTGTTCAAGGTGGACGCCAAGGGCAATCCGCAGAAGATGGACGTGCCGCTGAAGATTCTGGTGAACGCCGCGGCCCACAAGGTGACGCTGCGGGTGCCGAAATCCGCGTTTGGCAAGGGTGACCCGGCTGCGTGGGGTTACGCGGCGATGGTCCTGGGCCAGGAAGGGTTCCCGGCCCCCGGTGTCTGGCGTGTCCGGGACGTGGAACCGACAGCGAAGCAGTGGCGGTTCGGTGGTGGTCCGAAGGATACGAACCACACCCGTATCATCGATCTGGCGTGGCCCAAGGGCAAATCGCCGACCCAGGAGGAGATCCTGAGCAAATATAGACCGTCGCAGGAAAAAGACATGGACAAACTCTCGCCGGACGATTTTGCCCAGGTGCCGATGCTGAGGAAGTGAGAGTTGACGAGCGACGGTCGCGTCGAAAGGGCATTTGGCGTGGCGGAATAATTCAGAATTTGGTCGACGCTTTGCGGAAATTTCTCATCTTTCCCAAGGTCTCAACCAGGCTACCCGCAAGGTTGAACCACGTCCGCGCAATTGCCGTCAAATTGCGCTCCAGTGCCATTGACGGGAATCCAACTGGCGGCAAGGGCACGCCCGGAGGCGAGGGTCGACGCCGGCGTTCTACTCGGCTGCCCGGAGCAGCGTCTGTGCGGCTTGTAGGAGGATGGGAAAACAGGTCTCGGCCACAATGGGGCCGAATTGCCGGCCGCCGGGCACGGTGGGCACGACGCCGGTAGCGTGGTTGGTGATGTATCCCAGGGAGGCATAGCCGATGTTCAGCTCCTGGGCCAGCCAGATTTCCGGGCACAGGGTCATGCCCACCACGTCCGCGCCTGCGTCGCGAAAGAGGCGGATTTCCGCGGCCGTTTCCAGCCGGGGTCCCTCGCTGCAGGCATATACTACCCGTTCGTGCAGCGGTCGCGAAGCGCGAAGCGCGGTCTGTCGGATGGCCTGCTGGGCACTGCTGTGGAAAGGGCGTCGGGCCATGGACCAGAGACGGTCGGCAATGTACTCCTGATCGAAAGAGTTAATGCGGCCTCGGGTAAAGTCGAGCACATCGTGCATCACCACCAGGTCACCCACGTGCCAGTCGGCGTGCAAGGTTCCTACGCCATTCCAGGAGAGGAGCCAGCGCACGCCCAATTCACTCGCGGCCCAGATAAGGGCGCGATGGTTGACAAAGCGGGCGGAGCGCCGCAAAGCCGTGTCCCCGTGGCGGGAGGTGAATCCAATTGGCCCCGCGGGCAGGCGTAGAATATCCACTGCCGCGGCCCGACCATAAGGGGTCTCCGGCTCCAGCCGCCCGTCCACAGGCGCGTAGGTCGCGACATCCAGGTGATAAGCCGCGGTGCCGCCGACGATCAAAACCGGAAGGCGTGGGTTGCTCATGGTCTTGCTCCTGATGTGTCCGCATCATGCGCTGGCAGGAAGGAGTATAAAACGAGACAGACGACGTACAAAGTCAAGCACAGGGATTCTGCAGGTCGACGAATGATCTCGATAATAGGGACCTTCTATTCCACCCGCGCCAGGTCCCAGCGTGCGCCCAAATCCGCCAGGATAGTACGGGCCTTTTCCCGGGCTTCGGCAGCCTTTTTCATTCCGGTCGTCCCCCAACGGCGGTAGAGGGCGGCCAGCTCTGCCCATGCCTTGCCCTCCTCGTAGCGTAGCCCCAGCCTCTGCGCCAGCTCGATGCTTTGCTTCAACGCGGCCTCCGCCTTTTCATCCTGCCCCTCACCGCGGTGCAAAATCCCCAGGGTGCGATATACGTTGCTTTCGACCAGTCGGATGTTCTGTTCATTGACGATGGCCAGGGCCCGGTGGATGTGCTCCCACGCGGCCTCGCGGTGCCCTTGCGCCTCCTCGACCTCGGCCAGGAGACGGTATGCCTCGGCCCGCACCCACCCCCGGCTGTCCAGCCGGTCCAGCACACGCAGACTTTCCTGCAGGTCCGTCAGGGCCATTTGCCACTGCTCGCGGTTGGCCGCAATCTGGGCCAGGTTGCGCCAGGAGAGGGCCACGCCGAGGAGAAATCCCGTGTGCTGCCAGGTGCGCAAACAACGTTGAAACTGGACTTCTGCCTCTTCGAAACGGCCCTGCAGCAGATACAATTCTCCCAGGTTGTTCGCCACCGTGGCCTGCTGGTCCACGAACCCAATGCGCGTCGCGACCTCCAGGCTTTGCAGGTACATCTCCTCAGCCTTGTTCAGGTCTCCCAGATAATAATACACCGCGGCCAGGCTATTGCTGGTCATGGACTCCTGGCGCAGGTCGTTCAGATGATGGCAGAGTTCCAGGCTGGTCTGATAGTCCTCGACCGCGGCCTGCAAGTCCCCTGCACCGGTGTGGATGGTGCCCAGAAGCCGATAGGCGTGTGCTTGTTCCGGGGCCGCGTCCACACGGCTGGCCACCTCCAACGCCGTCTGACACTGGTCCAAAGCCCGTTCGATGCGCCCCTGGCGATACGCGATGCCTGCGGCCAGAAGGAGCACCTGCGCCCGTTCCGGGCAATCCTGCTGGCGCAGGCGTTGCTGAGCTCGGTCCAGCCAGTCCAGGGCCACATTGTACTCTCCCTTGTCCACGTGGATGCCGGCGATCTTGCGGTCGACATTGGCGACATGGCGTTCGCTTCCTTCCCGTCGCAACCAGATTTCTAACGCACTGGAGTAAGCTTCCAGCGCCTGACCATAAGCCCCCAGACGATGGTTGATGTCTCCCCGATACTCATGGACCTAGACACGCGTCTCTTCGTCCGCGTACGTGAGAAGGCGTTCGTAGAAAGAAAGGGCCATCTCGTTTTGGTAGTTGAGTCGGGCCTGATCCCCTGCCTTGCGCAGGTACACAGCGGCTTTGGAGGCATCCTCTCCCTGCTCGAAATGGTAGGCCATGTCCGCGTAGTAAGGCGCCCGATCGCCCTCGTGGACCTGCTCGTACGCCTCACCGGCCAGACGATGCAACCGTCGTCGTCGCTCCCCCATCTGCATGTGGTAAGCCACGTCTCGCAGCAAAGCCTGGGAGAACACATAGTGAGTCTCATCTCCGGTCCGCCAAATGCCCGCGGCCTCCGCGGCGTGAACCAGATCGGGCAGCGATTCGGGGTCGGATACCATGTGCGCCAGTACGGGGATGTCGAACTCTCGTCCCAGGATGGCGGCGGTTTGGACCACCTCCCGCACAGGGGACGCCAGCCGGTCCAGACGGGCAATGAGCATCGCGTCCACGGTGACGGGAACGTCGGCCAGGTCGGGCTTGGCCAGGTCCAGAGCCCCCGGCGGGTCCACTGCGGGCACAAACGCGGCCAGTTCCCGCAGGTACTGGATCAACTGTTCCAGGAAGAGAGGGTTCCCCCCACTCCTCTCGTAGAGGAGGTGTGCGGCTTTGTCCGTCAATTCCCTACCCAGGAGTGCCGTCGCTGCGGCTCGCGTGTCTTCCTGGGACAGAGGTTGCAGGCGCATCTCCTGCCAAACATTCGCGTCGGCCCCGGGCAAGGCCACGCCCTCGCGCGCCGTCTCACGGCTTGCGACCAGGACGGCGACGGGCCAGGACGCAAGGTCCATGACCATGCGTCCCAGGAGGGTGCGGGAATCCCCGTCCAGCAAGTGACCTCCGTCCACCTCCAGCACCACGGGGGAGCGGAAGCTGAGAGCTTTCACCAGATTGACGAGGGCCAGGAGCGTATTTTCGAAACGCAGTTGGGGCTCCAGTTGTTCGTAGAGAGAATTTTCCCAGTGCAGGTCCAGGAGCGCGGCCAACATGGAAGCAGTGCGCTCCAGTTCCTTGCGGACGCTGTCCGCGAGTCCCCCTTTCGGCAGGTGCCGCAAGATACGTGTCCGTGCGCGCTCGAACGCGGCCCGGTTTTCCTCGGGAGTGCGTTCGGAGGACTGGTCGAAAACCCGGCGCAGTGCGTAGACGAAAGGATGCAAAGACTGGCGTAGGAGTTCGCTTGTGGGGCAGTAAAGCCATTGTACCTCGTGCTGCTCTTCCAGCCGGGAACGCAGCGCCTGCAAAAGTCGCGTCTTGCCTTCTCCCGCGTCGCCACGCACGTGGACGAAAGCCGCGCGCGCGGGGGCTCCTCCCACAAGGAGGAAAGCCACGTTTGTAACTGAGCCAATTCTTTGTCCCGCCCGAAAATGGGACGCTGTTCGCCCGCGGCCACCACCTGGGGAGCTCGCTCCAGCAGCCGGTACACGGGGATGGGCTTCCGCTTGCCCTTGACTTTGTGGCGGCCCAGGGAGCGGAAACGGTAGCCCTTTTGAAGCTGGCCATGGACTCGCTCGTCGGTGAGGATGCGGTCCCAGCGTGCGAGGGTCATCAAGCGAGAGGAAAGATTGACCACGTCGCCGATGGCCGTGTACTCGCAGCGATCCTGGCCGCCGACAAAGCCCGCGTACGCGGTGCCGAACGTGACGCCTGCTCGCCAGGCGAAGGAGGTGGGATGCTGGCGCAGGGCGAGAAGGAACTCGATGGCTCGGGCCACGTTGTTTTCGTAAGCGATGGGCGCGCCAAAAAGAAGCAGGAGGACGTTGCCCTTGTCGCCGGAATCGATTTTGTTGAAGTAGCCCCCGTAGATGTGAACCAGAGCCATGACCCGGGTAACGAAGGCGTCCAGTTCTTCAGGCGTTGGAGGCGCCTGGAAGGAAATGAACACGCTGCACACGTCGCGGAATTCGGCGGACACCGGCAGGTGGAGGATGCTTGGGGATACGAAGAGGGCCAGAAGGTCCTCGTCTAGGGAAGGAAGCAATGGCGAGTGAGGTTGCACATGGAAGTCGTGATCTCGCAAACGATACGCGCCCTCCAGGGAGTCCACACGCACGTGGTCCGACACGCGTGCCCACAGCGCAGGGCTGGCGATGATCTGACCTGCTCTGGCGTGGGCTTCTGCCTGTGCACAACCGTCGATGGCTGGGCCACGAAAGTAGAAGGTGTGGGCCTGCTCCTGACCCAGGATGCCCCAGTCCACAGGGCCCACGTCCAGGCCCACCTTAATGGCCAGGGAAAAGGTGCCCAAACGTGTGTAGAGATGACGTTGGCCGGCCATGATATCCTGGATGCCGAACGCGGCCACGACCGCACGGGGAATCGCGTCCTCCCGGTTCAGGGGGAAAAGGGCGGTGAACGCGTCCCCCGCAAAGGTGGAGATGAAGCCCCCGTGCTCGTAGACATGACCAACAATGGGGGCGAAGGTGCGGTTGATGACGTCGGTGAGGACTTCGATGCCCTGGCGGCCGTGAGGCATCAGGGCGTCGCTCAGCGCGGAGAAGCCGGAGACATCGATGAACATCGTGGCGGCCTGCAACCGCCCTCGCAATCGTTTTTGAACGTAATTGTCCAGTATTACCTGAGGAACAAGGCGTCGCAATTTCATGGTGGTTTGTCGAGCTCGTTTCGACGGGTAGCGGGTGGGCCAAGGCATGATTTCGTCCGCTCATGACATTTCGCCTGGCGGACCAAAGGAATTCCGCACGGTCGGGCACGCACGACGATATTGTACGTCGGTCGGGGGGAAGGGAACAAATGAGGGCGAGGAGAGACATTTCGCTTGTCCGGGGATAGCTACGGTTGGGCGATGACGTTTACCTGCAGTGTGCGAGTGGTGCGCAGGCCAGGAACAGTTCGCGATTGCGCCTGGATATGAAATCTCGCTGTGTCCCCGGGGCGGGCATTGGCCGGGACCAGAAGGCGCAGACTCACGCGAAACTGGCGCCCCGCCGGAACGGTCGTCGTCGTTAGCGGGCCAAATCCGTAGCACGTGTCCACGCACAGGTCCACTCCCCAGCCTCCCCGGGCGGCATCCACTCGCAAGATGTACGTATCGGGTCTGTCCCCCACATTGTCCAGGTAGATCAGCACGGCTTTCTGTTCTCCCGGATGTACGGTCAAGACCTCTTGCTGCAGGGCAAGGACGAAGCCGTACTCCAACAGAGGGGGCGTTGGTGTTGGAGTCGCGGTGGGTAGCGGCGTCGTGATGATAAAAGGCGAAGGAGTTGGCGTCGGAGTGAGGGTCGGAGTAGGGGTCTCGGTCGCCGTAGGCGTCGGTGTGGGGGTGAATGTGGGAAAGGATGTAGGCGTAGACGTGGGGGTAGGGGTCTCGGTCCTGGTCGGGGTGGCCGTCGCCGTAGGCGTGGGTGTTGCTCGGACCACGATCGTCAACACGCGTCGTTCGACCCGCCCTCCCGGACTGTGAGCCTCCAGGGCATAGGTGTTGCTCTCCGTCGGACAGACGCTCTTACTGCCTTGCGCCCCGACGCGCTCTCCGTTCAAAAAAACCTCCGATGCTCCAACGACGTTCCAGACCAGGATGCTACACCCACCAAGGTCAATGGTTACGGGCTGGGCCAGGAAAGAGCGTATGGCCAGGATGGGGGTGGGCGTGGCAAAGGAAGGGATAGGGGTCCACGTGGGGGTAGGAAACGAGGGGGCCGGAGCAGTGGGGGTGGGACGCGGGGTCGGGGTCGGCAACGGGGAGGGAAGATGAGCTGTGGTAGACGTCGGCGTTGGGGTTGCGGCATGCCGTGTCGGCATCACAGCGGTTGGACGTTGGGGAGAGAATGTGGGCGTGGGAGTAGAAGGGGATCGGTTGGGCCGGTGGACCCGGGGAGAGGAGAGGGGGGAGATCAAGACGACTTGAGTGGGAGAGGGCACGACCCTCCGCGCCTGTTCCCCTTTGGAAAGCAAGGAGAACAGGGCAAAGAGGCCCATCAGGCCCACCAGGGCGATGATCAACGCCAGAGCACATCCTGCAGCCAGGTAGGGAAGCAGAGGGCTTCCTCCGGGAGGGCGGGGGCTTCCGGCGCCGGGCGAGGAGATAAGCATGGGAGGACCCACGAGCACCTCCGCTTCTACTTCAGGGGGAAGGGATTCCCCGCCACCCGAGGAGGTCTGAGCGGCCAGATATCGAGGACAGCGGGCGTAATGCCCGCTCAGACAGTAACGTTCCTGCTCCTCACGAGAGGCCGGCTCACTGCGCCCGGACGCGTAGCAACGATTCTGGAACGTCGGATATGTCGAATAGAGGTCAGGCCCCGTCAACGTCCCCAGGTAGGGGCACACAAGGGCGGTTTCATCCACGGGCGCCTCGCTCAGATGTGTCTAGGACGAGAGTGATCTGCAGCTTGGATTGTAACACGTCCTGTCCCTTTGGTCTAACCGAGGTCCTTTCGGCTTCTCTTCGTCGAGAAGGGGCAAAACCGTCCCGCCCATGGACCACACGATGCAACGACCCAAGGCACACGACCGGATTTGTCGCCCCCGGTGGGGCCGATGGTATGATAGGCACGGAGAGACCGTGTTCAGGTGCTGAGGAAGGGACCATGAGCCACACATCCTTGCTGGACGAAGTCGAGGTACGGTCGCTGCAGGCCCGCCGAGATCGTCGTGGTGGATTGCTGAAAATTCTCATGCGACAGCACCTCCCCAAGGAAAAACAGCACTTCGGCGAGATCTACATCTCCTGGGCTGAGCCCGGCGAGATCAAGGCCAACCATTACCACGAACAGACCACCGAGTGGTTCTGCCTCCTCGCCGGACGTGCACGGCTGGCCCTGGTGGACCCAGCCAGTGAGCGACGGCGGGAGCTGCTCCTCAACGCGGAAGAGCCTGTCGTCGTCACGGTGCCGCCGGGCATCGCCCATGCCTTCCAGAACGTCGGCAGCGTGACGGCCCATCTGTTGGCCTACGCCGATCGTCCCTATGACCCCAAAGATCCCGACACTGTCCCCTATCCGGTGTTGCATCATGAGTGAGACCAGGCCGCTGCCTCTGGCCTCGAGGCTACGCATCCGTGGCCGGGGGCTTTACCTGAAGAGTCTGCTTGCCCTGGGAGATGTTCCCCTGGTGGGCCGGTTGGCGTTGGAGCTGGCCCGGGCCTCCGTCGGAGCATACAAGGACCGGAAAATCCTCGCCACCCTCACGGCCCGGCCCTGGATTTCCCCCCGGGCGGAGGTGAAATGCTCCCATTTGGTGGTCGGTCCCCAGGCGTTTATCGACGATCGGGTGACTATCTACGCCCATGACGACGGCGGGCGAATTGAAATCGGCCCTCGTGCGCACATCTATCGGGACACGGTGATTGAGATCGGACACGGAGGGAGTGTCATCATCGGGGAATCCACGCACATCCAGGGACGATGCAACTTGAAGGGATTTGTGGAAGATCTCGTCATCGGTCGTAACGTCCAGGTGGCCCCCGGATGTGCGTTCAGCCCCTACGAGCACAACTATGACGACCTGACTCGACCCATCCGCGCCCAAGGGCTGCACAGCAAAGGTCCTATCATCGTCGAAGATGATGTCTGGCTGGGACTGGGCGTCTACGTCCTGGATGGCGTCACCATTGGCCGAGGAGCCATCGTAGGCGCGGGTGCCGTCGTAACCAAAGACGTTCCCCCTTACGCCATCGCCGTGGGAGTGCCCGCGCGCGTGGTGGCTTATCGAGATCCCTCTCTGGCGCCATGAGAATTGTGGAACGTTCACCGATCCAAGGCATCCTCATTACCGAGAGTGAGGAGGAAACCCGAGAGGTGGGAGCCGCCCTGGGCTCCATCCTGCAGCCGGGCGATGTGGTTGCCCTTCATGGGGATTTGGGTGCGGGGAAGACCCGATTCGTGCAGGGGATTGCCCGCGGCATGGGCATCGACCGCCAGGTGACCAGCCCAACGTTCATCCTCATGAACGTGTACCGGGCACGCAATGGCCGCGTGCTCTGCCACGTGGACTGCTATCGTCTCCACGACCCGGTAGAGGCGGGCTATGAGCTGGGGTTGGACCAGCAACTGCGTGGGGACGACATTTGTGTGGTGGAGTGGGCAGAGCGGATACGATCCCTGTTGCCCCCCGATCATCTATGGGTCGACCTCGCCATCCTGGATGACGACCGGCGTCGACTGGTCTTTTCGCCCCACGGTCCTCATAGTCGGGAACGGTGGCAGGCGTTCCTCCGCCGGCTGGAGTGGATGAGCCACGGTCCGGGGGCGGGCCGGGGCGTCTGACATAAGGGGCCCGGCCTCGGAAAAGAAAGTCTTCGGGATATTTCCTCATCCTTTTTTTCGACGTCGGAAGTCGACGAATCGGTAGCCCACGCCGCGTTCGGTGAGGATGTACCGGGGATGAGCGGGGTCGGGTTCGATTTTCTTGCGCAAGTAGGTAATGTAAAGGCGGAGCAGGTGGCTGGCATCCCTGTACTCCGGCCCCCAAACCTTGCTAAGCAATTGCTCGTGAGTCAGCAGCCAGCCGGCATTTTTCACCAGGTGGTAGAGAAGTTTGTATTCGGTCGGGCGCAGTCGGACGAGTTTTCCCCGCACCCACACTTCCCGTTTGCCAAAGTCGATCTTGAGGTTATCGTCCACTTCCACCACGTCGGACATGGCCTCTTCGGCCGAGGACACACGACGCAACACAGCCCGAATGCGGCTGGCCAACTCACGGGGACTAAAAGGTTTGGTGACATAATCATCTGCGCCCAGGTCCAGACCCCGGATTCGATCTTCCTCGTCGTCCTTGACCGTCAACATGATAACGGGAACATCGGAAAATTCACGAATATGTTCCAGGGCCTCGAATCCGTCCATACCCGGCATGGCTACATCCAGGAGGACCAGGTTCGGCAGGTCGTTCCGGACTTTCTCGATGGCCTCGAGAGCATTGTCGGCCTCGATGACCTCGAATCCTTCAGCTTCCAGATTCATGCGCACGAATCGACGCATACGGGCTTCGTCGTCCACGATCAAGATCAAAGGTCGTCTCATTCGTTTGGCTCCTTTCTCTCCTGTCCCGCCTCTGGGCGGGCAATGGGTAACGTGAAGAAGAACGTCGACCCCTCGCCGGGCTGGCTGTGAACCCAGATACGACCACCATGGGCTTCTACCAGGGCTCGAGCCAGGTAAAGCCCCAGACCGGCCCCTTTGGTGCGCCGGCGCAGGCTCGAATCAACCCGGTAGAAGCGGTCGAAAAGGTGCTCCTGTTCCTCTTCGGGGATACCGATGCCTTGATCGGCCACGTAGACCGTCACATAATCACCCTTCGCCCAGGCTCCCACGCGAATGGTCCCCCCTTTGGGAGAATACTTGATCGCGTTGCTGAGCAGATTCGAGAGGACTTGTCGGATGCGTTCCTCGTCTCCCCAAACCATGGGCAGATCATCGGACATATCGATGACGATTTGATGCGCGGCCGTCTGAACCCGGAACCTCTTGACGACATGCTCGGCCAATGCTTTCAGGTCTACTTCTCCCATCTCCAGCTTCAGTCCGCCCGCCTGAATGCGCGAGGCGTCCAGCAAATTGTCGATCAGATGAGTGAGCCGGTCCGCCTCCTCCTCGATGATCTGTAATCCCTCACGGATGGTCTCCTCGTCCCAGTGGACGTCGTCCCGGCGCAAGGTGGCCGCATAGCCCTTTATCAGCGCCACAGGGGTCTTGAGTTCGTGGGAGATGACGGAAATGAACGTCGATTTCATCTCCTCTGCCTCACGAAAACGGGTGATGTCGTTCACGTTGACAATAATGTACTGGAGATGATGGTCCTCGTCCCTGACCGGTGTGTAGGTCACACCCACCGTAATGCGAGATGCTCCCGGTCGGATAATGTCCCCTTCCCGGTACACCTGTTCCTTGAGAAATTCTTCTCTTTCCTTGGCCTCACAAGGGTCAGGGCCGGTAGCGTTTTCCAGGTGCAGCACCGTCGTTCCTGACTTGCCCTGGGCCATATCGGGAGGCCACCCGGTCATCTTACTCAACGTATGGTTGATGACCTCCACCCGACAGGCTGCGTTCAGGATCATGATGCCATCGGCGCTGTTCTCAATGATGGCAAAAAGGCGATTGCGCTCCAACTGGAGCGCTGTATAAAGGCGCGCGTTGCGCACGGCAATGGCCGCGTGGTCCGCGAAGGTGTGCAGAAGATATTCCTCTTCAATGGTGAAGGGCTGGTCGAAGGTGCGAAAGATGTAAAGGACGCCCAGGAATTCCTTCTCGATGACCAGAGGAAGGGCAACAACTTGACGCAGATTCAAGCCGGTGGCCTCAGAGACCAGGTGCAAGCGGCTAAGAATGTCCTGGCGGGAGAGGTGCAGCCCTTGTTTTGTATCCTCATAGGGAATATTTTCCAGGAGTGGGGCAAAACGGGGCAGCAAGTCGGCGGGGAAACCGTAAGCGGCCACGACCTGAAGTTGCCCCTGCCGGTTGCGCAAGGCGAGGATACCCACTTGCCCGTGCAACATTTCAACCGCACTTTCCAGAATGAGCTGCAGAACCTCGCGCAGGTTCAGACTCGAGGCCAGAGCACGAGTGATCTCCAGCAGGTAATGCAGTTGACGAACCGGGTAGCTCAGCATTTGCGTTGGACACCTTCACCGTGACCGGTGACGTACGCGCTCATTCTACCTTCTTTGTCTATCTTCTCTGTCCACCTTCTCTGTCTCCTCTCTCCTGAATTGTATCCCAAATGCGAAGGAGAGGGAATTGAACGGCGGCCGGGGCATCTCAGCAGGTGGCGTCGCCCCGGCCAGCCCGAACTCCCCGGCTCAACGGGTCGGCCGTTGCCTCAAGGTTGGGGTCGCCCGTCGGCGCGGGGAGAACCAAAGAGCAACGAAGAAAATGCCTGTGGAAAGGAGGACAATGGTGGCCCCGGACGCGGTGTTCAACCCATAGGAGAGCAAGAGGCCTCCTAGGGTGGAAACCACCCCGAAGAGGATGGACAGGGCCATCATGCGGCCGAAGCGATCCGTGAGCTGCCAGGCAGCCGCGGCGGGGGTGACGATCAGGGCAGACACCAGAATGATGCCCACCACTTTGAGGGAGAGGACCACGGTCAACGCGATCAGGGTGATAAGCAGGAAATAGAGGGCCGTTACCGGCAATCCCACCACGCGGGCCATCTCAGGGTCGAAGGTGATGAACAGAAGCTCCTTGAAGAAGAGAGCAATTAAGGTGAGGACCAGCACACTGAGTCCCACCGTCAGCCACACATCCTCTTGGGTGATCGAGAGGATGCTGCCGAAGAGATAACTGAACAGGTCCATGTTGTATCCCCGCATCAGGCCGATAATCAGGATACCAAAGGCCATGGTAGAAGCGAAGAAAACCCCCACAGCGGTATCCTCCTTCATCCTCCCCGTGTGCGAGACCCAGGCAATGCCCCAGGCAACGGCCAGGCAGAAAAGGATGGCGCTGATGGCCGGATTGATGCCCAGGAAGAAGCCAAGGGCCACCCCGCCGAACGAGGCGTGGGCGATCCCCGCGCCGATGAAAGACATCCCCCGGAGGACCACATACACCCCTATCACCGCGCAGACAATGCCGATGAGCACACCGGCTATCAGAGCTCGTTGCATGAACGTGTACGTGAGCAGTTCGATCACGATGACACTTCCTCCTCTCGAGCCGGCTGGACGGGTTCGACCACAATGTGAGGGGCATGGCCGTGGTGGAAATAAGCCACGTCACAGCCGTACATGTGGGTCAATTCCTCGGAGCCCAGCACTTCATCCGGCCGGCCGTGTGCAATCAGGCGTCGATTCACGCAGGCAATGGTGTCCACAAAATCGGCAACCACACCCACATCGTGGGAAACCACCAGAATGGTCATGCCCTCCTGATGGAACCGGCGCAACAGCATGTACACCGTTTGAGTCGAACTCACATCCACGCCCGTGGTGGGCTCGTCCAGGACGAGCAGGTCCGGCTGATTGGCCAGGGCACGGGCGATGAGCACCCGTTGACGTTGTCCTCCCGAGAGCTTGCCAAACGGGCGTTCCCACAAGTCGGCCACACCCACGCGGGCCATCGCCTCCCGGGCAATACGGGTGTCCTCCTGGCGAGGACGCCGCGCCAGGCCGATGCGCCCGAAACGGCCCATCAACACCACCTGGCCGGCGGTTATGGGAAAATGCATATCCACGGTGAGGATTTGGGGCACATAACCCAACCGGCTGCGCTCTTTCCTCAAGGCCTGGGCCGGCCTCCCAAACACACGTACTTCTCCTCGGGCCGGCGTGATCAATCCCAGGATGGTCCGAACGAGGGTCGTTTTCCCCGCACCGTTGGGCCCGATGATAGCCACGAACATGCCCGGATAAACCGTGAAGTTGACGTCTTCTAAGACGACCTGATCCTCGTAGGCGACGACCAGATCGCGCACTTCCACGATGGGCCTTTCACCGGCATGGTCTTGGTCCACCGTCGAGGCCAAAGGATGCATGGTTGCCATTGTTCTCACTCCCTTTTGCTTTCAGTCGGAGTCATGGTGCCATCCCCTCCTGAAGCTGCTTCAGATTATGGCGCATCGTGCGGATGTAGCTGAAGTCGGGGGGATCCCCCAGGGGGTTGAGGAAGAGCACGCGAGCACCGCTTTCCTCGGCAATGGCTTTCGCGGCCCGAGAAGAAAACTGGGGTTCAGCGAAGATGGCCTTCGCCCCGATGCTGCGGGCGACGGCAACGATGTGGGCAATGTCGGCCGGGGAAGGTTCCCTGCCCGGGCTTTGTTCCACCACCGCAGCCTCCTCCAGGCCGTAGCGACGGGCAAAGTAAATCCATGCCGGGTGGAAGGCGATGAACTTACGGTTTGGAAACGACGCTACAGTAAGCATGATGTCCCGGTCGAGGGCCTTCAACGCCTCGATGTAGCGAGCGCTGTTGGCCGCGTAGATGGCTCCACCCGCCGGGTCCGCCTCCACAAAGGTGGCTCGGATCTCGGTAACGTAGACAATGGCGTTGACCACGTCCAGCCAAAGGTGGGGATTTCCCCCCACCTTGCCCGCCTCGACAGATTGCTCGATATGCAACCCGCGGGAGAGAGTCACCACCCGTAGGTGAGGGTTCTCCACCGAGCCGAGCACTTTGTCCTTCCAGAACTCCAGGCCGACCCCGTTGAGGAGCAACACGTCGGCCCGGCTTAGAGTTTTGAGTTGGGCCGGGGTCGGCTCATACGTGTGAGGACTTGTTCCGGGCGGAATGAGCACCTCGACCCGAACCCGATCCCCGCCGACCTGACGGGCAAAGTCCCCCACAGGGGCAATACTGGCGACGACCAATAGCTGCCTCTCACCCGTCGCGGCCGGTGCAGAGGCGGTTTCTCGATTGCAAGCACTCAAGAGGCCCAGTAGCACCAGCGGCAGCAACATCAGGCCCCGGTAGCCGCGCGTTTTCATCCCTTATGATCCTCCTCTGTCCGTTCATCAGATTGGGGAGATCGGCATCGCTCACAAAGGCCCACAAATTGAAGCATGTGCCCCTCGACGTGGAAATGCAGCTCCTGCTCCAGCTTGCGTTCCAGCATCGCCAGATCGTCGGTCCCCTCGAATATGAACGTATGACCGCACTGCCGGCAGAGGGCGATATGCCGATGACCGTAGCCGGTGAAGGCATAACCCTGACACCCATTCTGCCCGTGGACTTTCTGCACGACGCCCAAGGCGATCAAAGCCTCTAAGGTGCGATACACCGTCACCAATCCCACCCCAGGGTGCCGGGCCTGGGCAGCCCTCTGAACCTCCTGGGGAGAGAGAGGGTGTTGGGCTGCGACCAGGACATGGACGATGGCGCGTCGCGTGCCGGTGATGCGATGTCCCTGGGCTTTCAACTGTCGAAAGATGCGTTGTTCGTATTGAGAAGCGGTCATACTCGCTCGTCTCACAGATTGACATGCGCGCGCCTGCATCCGGGCACGAGCCGCAGGAAGATGTCAGGCGCGCCGGACGGGTCATGACGTCGACCGGACGCTTCAACCTGTCGTGTACCCCCGGCAGTATATTATTGAAAAAGTTTTTCAGAAAGCGCCTCGGGTCTTAGATGCGCGTGCCATCGAGAACGTTACAGGCGAGGGAGTGAGTGGGCGAAGACGTCGTCCACCTGCATCGTCGGAGGTCGGCCGGCCCCGGCATCATCTGCCCCTGGAGATGCCTGATGTCCCCAAACTCGTGACGCTCTTGCCGGGGAGGACTTGGGGAGCATCCCCCCACTGCGCTATAATTTCTCACGGTCACTTCATCACCGACAGGTGTCCCGAACCGGCGGGGAGGCCTCATCTGCCGGAGCTTTAGCATAACTGCACAAAGGAGTACATCCGATGACGATCCAGACTGATGCTGCCAAAACGTATCGGCCCGGGAAGTGGAGCCTTTCTGATCTCTTACCGGCTCCCACCGAGGACGAGATCACCCGACGCGTGCAGGCGCTGGAGGACCAGGTTGCCTCGTTCGAAGCCCGTCGCCAGCACCTCTCGCCGACAATGTCCCCCGCGGAGTTCTTGCAAATAGTCAAGGACTACGAGGCCATTGTAGAGGCCACCCAGGTGCTGGGGGATTTCGGCTCCCTTTGGTTCGCGGAGAATACCCAGTCTCCCGAGGCTCTTGCCTATTACAACCGAATGGAACAGATCCTCACGGAGATTCAGAATCGGCTCCTTTTCTTCGACATCTGGTGGAAGAGCCTGGACGATAAAGAGGCCGAACGGTTGCTTCCACAAGGGCCGGAGTACGCGGATTACCGCCATTATCTGACCTCCATGCGACGTTTCAAGCCTTACACGTTGACGGAAACTTCCGAGCAGATTATCAACCTCAAGGACGCTAACGGTATTGATGCCGTGATGACCCTCTATGCCATGCTCACCAACCGTTTGGAATTCGAGCTCAAGGTGGACGGGCAGGAAGAGCGGTTGACCCGGGATCAACTCATGGCCTATGTGTATTCCCCTCAGGCTGAACTGCGAGAGGCCGCGTACAAAGAACTTTATCGCGTCTATGGCCGGGAAGCCCAGGTTCTATCCCAGATGTATGTCAACCGCGTACGGGACTGGTACGACGAGAATGTGCGCTTGCGAGGCTTTGCATCCCCCATTGCCGTCCGCAATGTGATGAACGATGTGCCCGATCAGGCGGTGGACGTTTTGCTGGATGTGGCCCGCCGGAACGCCCCCTTGTTTCAGCGTTACTTCCGGCTCAAGGCGGGATGGCTGGGTGTGGATAAGCTGCGTCGCTACGACATCTACGCTCCACTGACGGCGTCGGAGAAGCGCGTCCCTTATGATGAGGCGGTGCGTCTGGTGCTGGACACATTGGCCCGCTTCGAGCCGGGAATGGCTGCCCGGGCCCAGCGAGTCTTCGACGAGCAGCATATTGACAGCGAGGTCCGTAAGGGCAAGCGTGGAGGGGCGTTCTGCATGACCGTTTCCCCACGGTATACCCCCTGGGTGCTCGTCAATTTCACCGGGCGTCTCCGGGATGTGGCCACGCTGGCCCATGAGTTGGGCCACGCCATCCACAGCATGTTGGCCGAACATCATTCCATCTTGACCCAGCATCCACCGCTTCCTCTGGCCGAAACCGCGTCTGTCTTCTCAGAGATGCTCCTCACCGACCGCCTCCTGGCGGAAGAGTCGGACCCGCTGGCCCGACGGGAACTCCTGGCCAGTGCCGTGGATGATATTTATGCCACGGTCATGCGCCAGGCCTATTTCGTGCTCTTCGAAAGAGTTGCACACGAGAAGATTAACCAGGGAGTGGCCGTACAGGAGTTGTACGATGATTACATGGCCAACCTGCAGGAGCAATTTGGGGATAGTGTGAAAATCACGGAGGAGTTCAAATACGAGTGGGTCAGCATCCCTCACATCTACTACACACCCTTCTACTGTTATGCTTATAGTTTTGGTCAGCTCCTGGTGTTGGCGCTTTACCGCCGCTACCAGGAGGAGGGCGAGGCGTTCAAGCCGAAATACCTCAAACTCCTGGCCTACGGGGGGTCGGCCCGTCCCCAGGCTATTCTGGAAGAGGTGGGGGTGGATATTACAGATCCTGCCTTCTGGCAGAAGGGCTTCGACGTGGTCAAGGACATGATCGACGAGTTGGAACGTGTGGCCGGCCGCTGAATTCCCCGGACGGAGATGCACAACAAAAGGCCCTCCGCGTGTGGAGGGCCTTAAACTGGAGCGGGTGACGGGATTCGAACCCGCGACACGAGGCTTGGGAAGCCCCTGCGCTACCACTGCGCTACACCCGCTCACATCTTTCATTATATGCTCACGACCTCTCTTGTCAAATCCGCGCGCCCCATCTTCACCACCCCACGTTCAAAGCAAATCATAAGGCCCAAGCAGTTTGACGTCGCTTCCACGCTGCCTTACCATACGGGGGAAGAGACGCGACGGCCAGTTGACCGTTCCGAACAGGGGTTCGGACCAGGGGGAAAAATTGAGGGGCTCACGGACAATGTCGGAAACAACCCCAACGGACATGGCCCTCTTAGGCGATATCGCCCGTGGAGATCGGGAGGCGTTCATGATGCTCTACCGCCGATACGCCAACCTGGTCTACAGTATGGCCTTGCGGGTTCTGCGCGATCCCCGACTGGCCGAGGAGGTCGCCCAGGATGTCTTTCTGAAACTGTGGCAGAAGAGCGCCTTGTACGACCCCGGTCGGGGAAAGTTCAGCACCTGGCTCCTGAGCGTTACCCGGTTCGCTGCCATTGATCGCCTTCGTTACGAACGACGCCGGGCTACCGTCGCCTCGGATGAAGAAGAGGGGCCCTATGAGGAAGAAGCGCGAGCGGCCCTGGCCGATCATGCTCTCTGGGAGCAGGGGCAACAGTTACGCCTGTTGCTGGAGCAACTGCCGGCCGAACAACGTCAAGTGGTGGAGCTGGCCTATTTTGGGGGGTTGACTCATCGAGAGCTGGCCGAACAATTGGGCCTTCCCCTGGGCACAGTGAAAAGTCGGTTACGGCTCGGGCTGGAAAAGCTGCGGGCCATGTGGCTGGGAGGAACAGGATGAGCGGGGAGACTGCTTTGCGATCTGAACACGAGGAGATCCGGATTCTCGTGCCCGCCTATGCCATAGGGGCCACGGATCCTGAGGACACGCATCGCGTCGAGGCTCATCTGGCGCGTTGCGCCCAGTGCCGCGCCCTGCTGGCCGAATACACCCTCCTCGCAGACGATCTCCTCTACACCATCCCACCGGCGACGGCGCCGGATACCCTGGAAGACCGCCTACGGGCTCATCTGGACCAGGGGGGAACACCCGCTTCCGCCCGGATTCCCCCCTCGCGTTCCTTGTTCCTCTTCCCGTCCTGGGGACGATGGGCGACGGCCGCTGCTCTCCTCCTGCTCCTGATCGCCAACTTCTACTGGCTTGCTCGCCTGCAGCATGTGGACCGGCAACTGAGCGCGCAGGCAACCGCGCTGGCCGTGCTCGCCCAGGCTCCCACGGTGTCCCTCCGGGGAGATGCGCCGGCTCCCCAGGCCCGGGGAACCCTACACTTGAGCCCGGATAGCCGAGTGGCCCTCCTGACCGTGACCCACTTGCCCCCGTTGCCTCAAGGGAAGGCCTATCAAGTGTGGCTCATCCACAACGGAAAACGAGACAGTGGTGGCCTGTTCCGCGTCCGACAAGGAGGCGAAACCGTGGTCCTGATTACAGCTCCCCGACCCCTGCGAGAATATCGGGCTATCGGCATCACCGTTGAGCCTGCGGGTGGCAGTCCCGGTCCCACCGGGCCCCGGGTGATCGGCGGCCGTTTCTAAGGACCCGCCGGCCAAACGGTGATGGACACAATCTTGGAGACGGTTCAATTTCACAGGTCATTTCGTCGCCCCCTTCAGGAAGATGGGAAATTTCGGCCCCCCGGCTCTCATCCTTGCCTCTCCGCAGATAGATTTTGAGGCAACCTGGGCCGTTCGTCCCTCCGGATGGGGTAGGGGCGGACCGTCTCCAATTTTCAATGGATCGCCGTCGGAGAGGCCGGGCGTCGGGCATGTGTTCATCGGGGAGCCAACCCCCCTCCTTGCCCATCCCCCTCGTTTGCTCCCCGGCGGACTGCAAGAGCTCGTTTATACGCGGCCACGGTCAGAGCAGCGGTCCGTTCCCACGTGAACTTCTGCGCCTGGGCCATCGCCTCCGCGGCCAGGGCCTCTCGGACCCTTGTCGCCTTCCAGAGGCTCATCACCGCCTCAGCCCAGGTGTAAGCATCCAGCGGGGGCAGGTGCCATGCGCCTTGAGGGGCCGTCTCCACCAGCGCGGGGATGCGACTACATATTACGGGCGTGCCACAGGCCATGGCTTCCAGCACGGGCAGGCCGAAGCCCTCGTATAAAGAGGGGAAGAGAAGCGCCCATGCACCTGTGTAAAGAAGGGGCAAATCTGCTTCGGGGACGAGCCCCAAGTATCGCATGTGTTCTTCTCCCCTCTGTGGAGGCCGAATAGGTCCTACCAGCACCAAGAGCGGCGGCTCCCCTCCCCCGGTCTGGCCCACAGCCTGCCAGGCCCGTCGCAATGTGCGCAGGTTCTTGTGCGGCTTATTGCTGCCCACGTAGAGGAAATAGCGTTCCGGCAGGCGATAACGGCGTCGCACCTTCTCGATGTCCCCAGGAGAATAAGGGTGAAACTGAGGGGCCGGCGCCAACGGCACCACATCCGAACGGTTGGGGGAAAGATGATAATACCGCTGCACATCCACGGCCGTAGTCGAGGAATCCAGAAGCACCCAGGCGGCGCGCCGGATGGCCAGAGACTTGAATGTGCGGATGGTCCACCGTTTGGCGGGTGAGAAATAATGGGGAAAGCGCATAGGAATGACATCGTGGAGGGTGACCACTTTGGGCAAAGAGAGGAGATATGGGTACAGATAGTACGGACTGTGGTAGAGGTCGAAGTGATCACATCGCCGCCCCAGGAGGAAAGGAAAGGCCTGGCTCCAAGGGGAAAAAGGGGAATGGGGGAAGGAGAAAATTCGATCAGGAGGAAAATTCTCCACCCATGGGAGAAAACGGCTGTCTTGAGCGTATGGGTGAATGATGAGGGTAAGTTCGATGTCCGGGTGCTTCCACAAAGCCTGGGCCAGATGATAAGTGTACCGACCAATGCCGGGAAAGTGATCGGTGATGGTGCGTGCGTCGAACAGGACTCGAATCATGACGTTTTCCTGACGATCTCTCTGTACAATGAGAAAAGGGCGACTTTCACTCCTCACCTGGCGTGAGGCGGGTGCGGGATTGAGCACTCCGTGGAGAGTACAGGATTGTGTTGAACGAGCGCCCACGGGGCTTGCCGACTCGTCATCCCCCACACCTGAACAGTCACAAATAGTCATGGACGGACGTGGAACGAGAGCAAGACGCTCAACACATCTTACACCCGTCCGACATCTGGGGCGAAATTGGCCTTGTGAGGTGCAACTTTCAGGTCGTCAGGGACGTCTTTGAGGGTGAGGCTGGGCCGAAATGGGCAGCGTTAACGGACTGTCATCTTCAGTCCCCGACTCTTTCATGACAGGTTCATCTTGAAATGATTGAATGGGGCTAGATCAGGAAACAGCTCGGCCAAACACCGTCATGCGGAGGCGATCGATGGAAGCATTAATTCTCATTAGCCTGTTGTTGCTCCTGATGTGGACCTGGGTGGCAGATGTGCGAACATAGCCAACCTCTCCCCGGTCGCCCGCCGCGGCCGGGGAGCGACCCCCTTCTCATCCCCCAGGGAGATGGCGCTCACCACGGTGTGGGCGCCATTTTCTCTTGATCGGACCCGGAATGCGCGGGGGCGCGCCTGGTTTTCCCGCGGGCCCACGAGCGGTTATAATGGAAACGTCGATATTCGGGGAAAGAGAGGGGCAATGGCTGTCTCGTTTCCGCAGGAACGTATACGCAATTTCTCCATTATTGCCCACGTGGATCACGGCAAATCCACCCTGGCCGACCGCTTACTGGAGCTTACGCACACCATCAGCGAACGCCGGATGCAGGACCAGGTGTTGGATAGCATGGAACTGGAGCGCGAGCGAGGAGTGACCATCAAAGCCTCCCCCGTGCGCATGATTTACACCGCCCACAACAAGGACACTTACGAGCTCAACCTCATTGACACCCCGGGACACGTGGACTTCACCTATGAAGTCAGCCGAGCCCTTGCCGCCTGCGAGGGTGCCATTTTGGTGGTGGATGCCAGCCAGGGTATCGAGGCCCAGACGTTGGCTCACCTTTTCATGGCCCTGGAGCATGATCTGGAAATCATCCCTGTGGTGAACAAGATTGACTTGCCCGCGGCTCGGCCCAACGAAGTAGCAACTGAAGTGGCCTCCCTCCTGGGCGTGCATCCGGACGAGGTGCTGCGTGTCTCAGCCAAGGAGGGAATCCACGTGGAGGACGTGCTGGAGGCGGTTGTCGAGCGCATTCCTCCCCCCTCCGGTGCTCCCGAAGCCCCCCTGCGTGCCCTTATCTTCGACTCTCAGTACGATGCTTACAAAGGGGTGGTCGCCTCCGTGCGGGTGGTCGACGGAATCTTACGCAAGGGGGAAGACCTGCGCATGATGAGCACCGGCGCGGACTTCGAACCCCTGGAGGTGGGCCTTTTCGCGCCGGATATGCAGCCTACCGGTGAGTTGGCCGCGGGCGAAGTGGGCTATGTGGCTACTGGCCTCAAATCCGTGCGAGACGCGCGAGTGGGCGACACCATTACTCTGGCGGAGAATCCCGCCGCAGAGCCTCTGCCCGGCTACAAGCCCCTCAAACCAATGGTCTTTGCGGGCATTTATCCGGTGGAAGCTGACGATTACAATGCCCTGCGGGATGCTTTGGAGAAACTCCAACTCAATGACGCCGCACTCGTGTTCGACCCCGAAGCCTCACAAGCGTTGGGATTTGGCTTCCGGGCCGGATTTCTGGGGATGTTCCACATGGAGATCATCCAGGAACGCCTGGAACGAGAATACGGGCTGGATGTCCTCTTCACCGCGCCCTCGGTGGAGTACCAGGTGGTGACGACCGACGGGCAGATCTTTACCATTCACAGCCCGGCAGATCTGCCCGAGCCGACCAAAATCGCCGAAATCCGCGAACCCTGGGTACGCCTGGAGATCTTCACGCCGGCCGACCACATCGGCTCGATCATGGACCTGGTCATGAAACGACGCGGGATTTTCAAGCGCCAGGATTACGTAGACCCGCGTCGAGTCATCCTCGTGTATGAGATTCCTCTGAACGAAATCCTGGTTGATTTCTACAATGAACTCAAAGCCCGCTCCCACGGCTACGCGTCTATGGATTACGATGTGGCGGATTATCGTCCGGCCGATCTGGTGAAACTGGACGTGCTCGTGGGCGGGCAGCCTGTGGACGCCCTCTCGGTCATCGTGCACAAGGACGAGGCCTACCGCAAGGGCCAGAAGCTGGTATCCAGGATGAAAAAGGTTATTCCTCGCCAGTTGTTCGATGTGCCCATCCAGGCGGCCGTGGGCAAGAAGATCATCTCTCGGGCCACGGTCAAGGCGTTGCGGAAGGACGTGCTTGCCAAGTGCTATGGAGGCGACGTCACCCGAAAACGCAAACTACTGGAGAAGCAGAAAAGGGGCAAGAAACGCATGAAAATGGTGGGGCATGTGGAAATCCCCCAGGAAGCGTTTATGAGCGTGTTGAAGTTGGAGGAAGAATAACGGAATCCCTGTTCAACCCGGAGGTATCTTATGGTAGACTATCGTGCTCTTTTCGACCTTGACGGACGCACTGCGTTGGTGGTTGGCGCGGGCAGCGGCATTGGTCGGGCGGCGGCAGAAGGCCTGGCCGCGTTTGGCGCTCAGGTCTTTTGCGCGGACATCAACCTTGATGGCGCGAAGCAGACTGTTCAGAACATTCGTCAGGCAGGCCAGAACGCGGATGCCTATGACGTGGACATTCGCAGCAGCGACAGCATCCGCAAATTGCTGGCCCAGACCGGCCCCGTGGACATCCTTGTCTCCACGCCGGGCATCAACGTGCGCAAACCCATGTTGAACATTTCCGACGAGGAGTTCGACCGAGTCATCGATGTCAACCTGAAGGGCACGTTCCTGCTGTTGCGTGAGGCGGCCAAAGGCATGGCAGAGCGAGGTCGAGGAAGCATTATTGTCTTTTCCAGCATTCGCTCGCTGGTCGTAGAACCGGGACAAGGGGTCTACGCGGCCACGAAGGCAGGCGTGGTCCAGTTCATTCGCACCCTGGCCGCAGAACTGGGCCCGAAAGGGGTCCGCGCCAACGCGATCGCCCCCGGTGTCGTCGAGACCCCTCTTACCTTGCCGATCAAATCTCACCCGGACTGGTACCGGGCCTACGCGGAAAAGAACGCCCTCAAACGCTGGGCCCAGCCCCATGAGATCGCCACCGCCGTTATCTATCTGGCTTCTGACGCCAGCTCCTACGTGACGGGTTCGGTTCTATTCGTGGACGCGGGCTGGACCGCCATCGACGGACGTTTCCAGCCGCCGTTGTGAGCAGGACGTGCCAGGAACCCGCGAAGAGTGCACAATCAACCTGACCTCGAACCTAAGAGCCCGGCCACAACGGTCGGGCTCTTGGGATCGGTTCCTCCGTGACGCTCACACGGTGTGGAACCAGGGCGTTTGTCCCCCAGAAACAGGCCTTGGTGAGCGAGTGGACGTATCCCCTCACGTTTGGGAATGAAGCATTGCTTCGCCCCACCCGAACTATCGGAGCCTGCCGTTTCAGCGGAAAAGCCCCTCAGAGGCAGAACCCGGCATCGTTCTCGGCACCAATTGACAATGTTCACTCCTCCTGCTATGATAGCCCCTGAATCGATTGAACAGTCAATCAAGTCGAGCGTTGGAAAACAGCCCTTCCTTGCTGTCCGAACAAACACGGGAAATCTCGAGGACGTGGGATATGGCACCTTCAGAACGTCGTACCCAGATCATCGATGCCGCCCTTCGAGTTTTCAGCCGACACGGCTACCACAAAGCCACCATTAAAGCCATTGCTCAGGAAGCCCAACTTCGCTCCCCGGCCCTCATCTACTGGTACTTTCCCAGCAAAAGCGCACTCTTCCGCGACGTATTGCGCAGTCTCTCCCCCCAGTTGCTTCAACTGGTCGAATCAGACGAGCTCCTGGACGCCCCTCCGGAGGAGGCTTTAGCCCGTTTCGCCCGAGGCTACCTGGCAGCGTTCGAACGCCCCGACATGCTGCGCCTTTTCCGCCTCGTCGTCGCCGACGCCTTGCGCCAGCCGGAAGAAAATACGGCACTCATCGACAGCGGCCTGATGAGCGTCATCCTCTTTCTGGTCCGCTTCTTCCGACACCAGATCGAGCGTGGTCGCTTGCGACCCCACGATCCACAGGTCAGTGGTCGGGCGTTCTACGCGGCCATCAACGGCTACGTCATGGCCCACGCACTCTTCCCGGCCTCAGGCGTAGGGCTCCCGCCGGCCGAAGCCTATGTGGACGACGTTATCCGGGCCTTCCTCGACGGTCTGCGGGGGGAGAGCAACCCGCCAGGGGAGGAATGACCCCATGGTCCGACGCATCCTGGCCGTGACCCTGAAAGAGTTTCGCCACATCCAGCGCGACCCGCGCTCCCTGGCCGTCATGTTCCTCATCCCCGTCGTCCAACTTATCCTGCTGGGCTATGCCGCGACCACCGACGTCAAGTACCTGGCCATCGGCGTCGTGGACCACGACCGTACCCCTCAGTCTCGAGCACTGCTCAACGCTTATCAGGCATCTAACTATTTTACCATCCGGGCCTACCTGCCCAACGAACGGGCTCTCCGCTTCGAAGTGGACCGAGGCGCCCTGCGCGGGGGCATCATCATCCCGGCCGGCTACGGACACGACCTGGAAAAAACGGGGCGGGCCCAGGTCGCGTTCGTCGTGGACGGCTCCGACCCCACCATTGCCCAGACGGCCTTTTCCGCTGCTCAGGCCGTGGGCCAGGCTCAGTCGGTCAAACTCGTCCAGGAGCGACTCCACGTGGATCCCAAACGGCAACCCAACATCGATGTGCGCGTTCGCGTTTGGTACAACCCCGAGATGCGCTCTCAGGATTTCATGATCCCGGGGCTCATCGGTACCGTCCTCACCCTGATGACCATGATGATGACGGCTCTCGCCATCGTGCGGGAGCGGGAGTGGGGCACCATTGAACAACTGGTTGTGACCCCCATCCAGCCCCTGGAGCTGATCATTGGCAAAGTGATTCCCTATGTGGCCGTGGCCTTCTGGGACCTGCTGGAAATTCTGGTCATCGGGGTGTTCTGGTTCGATGTACCTGTACGTGGCAGCGTCCCTCTTCTGCTGGAACTATCGGCCATCTACGTGCTTGCTTCTCTGGCCCTGGGACTCCTCATCAGCACCATTGCCCAGACCCAACAGGAGGCCATGTTCTTATCCTATTTTCTCTTCTTGCCCTTCATTTTCCTGTCTGGCTTCTTCTTCCCCATCGACGCCATGCCCAAAGCATTGCAGATCGTGAGCATTTTCGTGCCCTTGAAGTACGTACTCATCATCGTACGCGGCATCATCCTCAAAGGAGTAGGGCTGCCTGAGCTCCATGAAGCCGCCATCGCCATTACGATCTTTGCCCTGGCCCTGATCGTCATTGCCGCTTCCCGTTTCCGCAAACGCGGTCTCTGAAGGAGGACCGCCCATGGAGGACGTTGCCATTCGAACCCAGGGACTGTACAAGCGCTTCGATCACATCACGGCCGTCCAAGACGTCTCCCTGGACGTCCCTCAGGGAGAAATTTTCGGGCTGATCGGCCCGGACGGCGCCGGCAAGACCACGCTCATCCGCCTGTTGGCGACCGTCATTCCTCCCACCGCGGGAGAGGCTCACGTCCTGGGCCTGGACGTTTACCGGAATGTAGAAGCCATCCGGGCTCGAATTGGCTACATGCCCCAGCGTTTCAGCCTCTACGGCGACCTGAGTGTGTGGGAGAATCTGAATTTTTTCGCCGATGTCCACGGCGTTCAGGGACCAGAACGCCGGCGGCGCCTCACCTGGTTGCTCGACTTCACCCGGCTGGAGGAATTCCGTGACCGGCGGGCACGCCACCTTTCTGGGGGAATGCAGAAAAAACTGGCCCTGGCCTGCGCCCTCATTCACCGTCCCGCGCTCCTCTTCCTGGACGAACCAAGCACCGGAGTGGATCCCGTCTCTCGCCGTGAGTTCTGGAGCATCCTCGCGGACTTACTGGCCGAGGAGGTGACCATCGTCGTCAGCACACCTTATATGGACGAAGCCGAGCGCTGTTCCCGGGTGGGATTCATGTATGAAGGACGCCTCCTGGCGACAGAAACGCCGGAGGCGCTGGTGGCACAAGTACCGGGCACCCCCATCGATATCTATTTGCTTCCCGACGACCGGGGACGGCTGCCCGTCCGACCGGCAAGAGATCTCCTTTTGCAGCTTCCAGGGCTACTGGAAGTACAAACGTCTGGGGATCAATTGAGGGCGTTCGTTGCCGATGTAGAGCTCATGCTCCCCCGCCTGGCCAAGACCCTGAAACGGGCCCATATCCCCCACGGCGAGATACGTCCTGGCCGACCCCGCCTGGAAGACGCGTTTATTCACGTCCTCCGACAGGTACGGACCGCGCGCGCCCCCGCCTCTTCGTCCACAGCAGAGGCGCCGACGGAGGTCGAATCGTGAACGACGCCTACACCATCGTGGCCGAGAACCTGAGTAAGCGCTTCGACCATTTCCTGGCCGTGGATCGCGTCTCTTTCCGGGTTTTGCGGGGGGAGATCTTCGGCTTCCTGGGCCCCAACGGCTCCGGGAAGACCACAACCATCCGCATGCTCTTGGGCCTCTTGCAGCCCAGCGCAGGACGGGCCGTCGTGCTGGGACACGACGCCTGGCAGGAAACCGATCGCATCCGGACCCGAGTGGGCTACATGAGCCAAAAGTTCAGTCTCTACGAAGATCTCACCGTTCACGAAAACCTGAACTTCTTCGGCCGGGCGTACAACGTCCCCCCGGCGCTCCTGCGAAAACGCCAACAGGACGTCCTGCGCATGGCCGGGCTGGTGGGCCGTGAGAAGGAGCTTACCCGAAACCTGTCCGGAGGATGGCGACAGCGGCTGGCCCTGGGAGCTGCCGTCCTGCACGACCCCGACCTTCTCTTCCTGGATGAACCCACCGCCGGCGTTGATCCCATTTCCCGCCGCGAGTTCTGGGATTTGTTGTACACGTTCGTGGACATGGGGAAGACCATCTTCGTCACCACTCACTACATGGACGAAGCCGAGAACTGCCACCGTCTCGCGTTCATCCATCGGGGACGCATCATAAGCCCGGGGTACCCCTCAACAAATCAAACAGGACCAAATGAGAGGGCAGGTGATGGAAGTCGATGTGGACAGACCGGAGCAGGCCGTCCGAGTGTTGAAGTCGTCCCCGGAATTCGACGAAGTCGCCCTGTACGGCAAACGGCTCCACGTGGTTGCGGAGGAAGTCAACCGTTATCGCTCCCTGGTACGCCAACGTTTGACCGCGACCGGCATCACCGTCCGGGGCATGCTCATCATCCCCCCTTCCCTGGAAGACGTCTTCATTGCCAGAATTCGGGAAGAAGAGGCGAAGAAACGCCAGGACACCGGGCGAACGCGAGATGAGTGAGCATGAGTGAGACCAGTTTCGCCCCCGGGACGACAAATTTCCCTGGCGTTCCAAGGGGCGTGCTTGCATTGTACTTTTCAGCGGACAGTGGAGGAGGCTTTCATGGCGCGTCGAGGACATCAAATCATCCGACTTGTCATCGTTCTGCTCGTCCTTGCGGCACTGTATGGAGGATATGAGTACACACAAACGCATCCTCACACCGTCTCCAACGCCATCGACAACGGATTGGCCTGGTTGGGACAAAGAGGTCGGCCTCAGCAAAAGCCGGGCATTGCCGCCTCGGGGACCATCGAAGCCGACACGGTACGGGTGATGAGCCTGATCCCGGGACGCGTGCTTACAGTCACTGTGGCAGAAGGAGATGACGTGACCTCGGGACAACTCCTCCTGCGCCTTGACGACAGCTTGCTACAAAAGCAGTTGACCTCGGCCCGGGCTCAAATCGACCTCGCCCGGGCCCGGCTGGCACTCCTGCAGGCAGGGCCGAGACCGGAAGAAGTAGCCCGGGCTCAAGCCCAGGTCAACGCGGCTCAGACGGCCGTGGACGTCGCCACTCAGGTGCTTGAGGACGCGCGGCGTGTACGAGAAGCAGCCCAAGACCTGCAGCCCGACCTCGTTCGCGCCGAGACGGGCGTGGAGCAGGCTCGCTACGAACGTGATGCGGCCCTGGCCCTGGCTCAAGCAGCAGACCTGACCACCCGGCT
>AMFO01000316.1_pt1 | contig 32533 bp, 33 predicted proteins | sample 552608 | NCBI WGS metagenome assembly AMFO01 (sample SAMN01893955, study PRJNA167987) | microbial mat metagenome | biome: hydrothermal vent | place: USA: Loihi, Hawai'I | collected 2003-05-01
CGAGCTGTTTCCGTGGGCGGTGGGAGCGCTGCTGCTGGCGCTGTTCCTGTTGTTGCGCCAGCTGGTCGACATCCTTGCGCCGGTGCTCACCGCGGCGATCAGCATCGTCTGGACCCTGGGCGTGATGGGGCTGAGCGGCATCCCGCTGAACGTGGTCACCTCCATCGTGCCGATCCTGCTGATCATCGTCGGTTCGACCGAGGACATCCACCTGTTGTCGGAGTTTCGTCACGCTCAGCGCGCAGGCCTGGATCGCGAAGCAGCACTCGAGCGCATGGCGGCGCGCATGGGACGCACGGTGCTGCTGACCTTCATTACAACCTATGCCGGGTTCTTTTCGGTGGCACTGAGTCGCATCGAGGTGCTGTGGCAGTTCGGCATCCTCGCCTCGACCGGCCTGCTGTTCAATTTCGTGGCCACCGTGGTACTGATCCCGGCGCTGCTTTCGCTGGCGGGCCACTGGCAGCTCGACGGGCGCTCGCGTTTCGTGCAGCGGCGTCCGGGGCGTCTGGCACGGCGATACTGGGGGCTGCTCCATCGCTCGCGCTGGGGCATCCTCGTGGTGCTGCTCGGGGTCTCGCTGATCGCGGCGCTCGGGGTACCCCGAATCGAGGTCGATCACAGCACCGTGGAGAGCCTGGCCCGCGACTCCGAGGTGCGGCGCCAGGTCGAGGCGGTCAACCAGCGCCTGGCCGGGCTCGAGAACTTTTCCATCGTGGTCGAATCGGGTATCGAGGACACCTTCCTCAAGGTGCGCTATCTCGAGCAGGTCGCCGCCATCCAGGCGTTCATCGACGAACAGGGGCTGGCCCGTTCCACCACCTCGTTCACCAATTACCTGTCGATGCTCAACATGGCCTTCCAGGAGCTGGAGCGACCGTCACTCCCCGGCTCGGACGACGTGGTCGACGAACTGATGATCTTTCTCGATCATCGCCATGTGCGGGCCTATGTGTCGGACGACTACAGTCGATTGCGCATCCTCGTTCGGCATCCGATCGATTCCACGGTGGCGTTGCAGGCCTTTGTCGATCGTGTGCAGGCCTATCTGGACGAGCATCTCGATGCCGGTCTCGAGGCGCATATCACCGGTTCCTCGGTGCTGACCCTGCGGGCCACCGAGTCGATGATCTGCGGTCAGCTGGAGTCGGTGCTGCTCCTGCTGCTGTGCTTCGTGCTCATCATTTCGGTGCTGTTCACCGATCTGCGTGTGGGCCTGATCGCCGCCCTGCCCAACGCGCTGCCGGTGCTGGTGCTGTTCGGTGTCATGGGCTACGCGGGTATCCCGCTGAACATCGGCACCGCCATGGCCGCGGCCATCGCCATCGGGATCGCCGTGGACGACACCCTGCACTTCATGTTGCGCTACAACCGTGAACTGCGGTCCTCGCATCAGCAGATCGCCGCCATGCAGGCGACCCTGGCCGGTGAGGGGCTGCCGGTGATCGCCACCTCGGTGGCCTTGATCGCGGGTTTTCTGGTCTTCACCCTCTCGGACTTCCAGCCCATCGTGCTGTTCGGGGCGCTCAGCGCCCTGGTCATCGCCACCGCGCTGCTGGCGGATTTCGTGATCACCCCCTTGGCCATCTCTTCGCTGCGCCTGGTCAACCTGTGGGACCTGTTGTCGGCCCAGTTGCGGCGTGAGGTCATTCCGCAGAGTGTGCTGTTCCGAGGCATGCGGCCCTGGCAGATCCGTCGTTTCATCCTCGCCAGTACCCTGGGAGAGTACCGACCGGGCGAGGTGATCTTCGAGCCGGGAGACGAATCGGACGCCATGTTCCTGGTGATGCGCGGTGCGGTGGAGGTGGTGGTGCCCGGTAGCAGCGGTGAACGTGGTGATCTGGTGGTCAGTCGCTTCGGTGTGGGCGAGCTGTTCGGCGATGTGGCGGTACTGGCCCGTAAACGCCGCAAGACGCGAGCGCGAGCGCTCGAACCGACGACCTTGCTCCTGCTGGGGCGCGACAGTCTCTACAATGCCGTGCAATACCACCCCCTGCTGGCGAGTCGCCTGTTCTACAATCTGGCGGTCGACGTGAGCTGTCGCTGGATCCGCTTTATCGGCAGTATCCAGTCGCCGGTGGATGCGGATCGCCTGCGGGTCTGCGGGTCTGCGGGTCGGGCAAGGGAGCCGAGGACGGCCACTGCGGGCCGGAGCGCTGAGGAGTCGTGACGATGCGAAGGAGAATCCGCGAGCGGGTCCCGCTCGCACTGATGGCCTTGTTGCCACTGATCGCCGCCCTGGCCAGGTCGGCACCGTCTCCCGCGTTCAGCGCCCCCTACAGCGGTGAGCGGGTGACCGAGTACGAGGTGGAGCTGGCGACCGGTCCCCATGCCCGGCGCGGTTTTCGTATTCCTGCCGAATGTCCGGCCGCCCATCAGGCCTTTCGCGCCGGGGCGCAGCAGTGGTGTAATCGCGTGGAGCGCCGGCTCTGGGCCAAGGTGATGCAGGATTGTTACTACGCCGCCTTTCTCGCTCGCGCCCGGCCCGGTGCGCAACACGATTTCGTGAGCGGCTACGATTTCATGAACGCGCGTCTGGCCGACTTGCCGCTGCGTCGCCATTGCGGCCTGGACAACGGTTGTGAACCCCTGCCGCCGGGGGTGATCGATCTGGGGCAGATCCTGGCCCGGGTGACCACGCGCGAGGAGGGCGAGCACGCCACGCCTGAGGCCTGCCGGGTCGAGCACGGGCGCTTTCGGGGCTGGGTAAGATTCGATCCGAAGGGGGGCATGGTCTGCTGGTCCGATCCGCACGCCAATGGCTTTCGCATCATTGCCGTGGATCATGGCGACGTGAACGGAGACGGCTATCTGGACGCCATACTGCGATTGATCCCGCTCGGTCGGGACTATCGTCGAGTTCCGCTGATCCTGCCGTTGACGCGCAAGCGGCCCGACGGTCCCTTCAGTCTGCCGGATCGGCTGGCGGTGCCCTGAGAATCATCGTGATGGGAGGCCTTTGAAAACCATGTGGGTATTTGCTGTCAGTGTCTTGGCCTACCTGTTCGGCCTGGGAGTGCTGGTGCTCTTCGTGCTGTTCGTCGCCCCCTGGACGGTGCTGCCGTGGCACGTGGATTCTGGAGGCGCCGGGTTGCCGTTCTGGCTGGCGGCAGGTGTCGATGTCGGTCTTTTGGCACTGTTCGGTCTGCAACATTCCGTGATGGCGAGACCCCGTTTTCGCCGCTTACTGCCGCCAGCGCTCACGCGTGCCGTCTATGTGTTGGCCTCGGGGATGGCGCTGGGGTTGTTGATCGTTTGCTGGCAGCCGTTGCCCGGCGAGCCGTGGCAGGTCGAGCAGCCGTTCGCACGCGGCTTGTTTCTGGCGGGGTTCGTTGGCGGCTGGGCACTGTCGGTCTATGCCACCTTCGTCATCGACCACTTCGAACTGTTCGGCCTGCGCCAGGCTTGGCAGCACCTGCGGGGGTTGACCGCGCCGGCGCCCGCCTTTCGCGAGGTGTCACTCTACCGCTGGGTGCGTCATCCCATGCAGCTCGGCGTGTTGATCGGCCTGTGGGCCACGCCGCAGATGTCGGCCGGCCACTTGCTGCTGACGCTGGGCATGACCGCCTACGTGCTGATCGGCCTGTGGTTCGAGGAGCGCGACCTGCTGGTCGAGTTGGGCCCGGCCTATGCCGAGTACCGCCAGCGGGTGCCGCGGCTGATTCCCCTGCGTCCATCGCACTGACAAGCCCAGACGCCTGCGCTAAAGTGCACCGGCGATCTGCAATGAGGTACCTGAACCGATGACTGACACGTCTTCCAAGCGCCCGGTCCGCCTGGCGATCCTGACCATTTCCGATACCCGCACCCGCGAGAACGACACCTCCGGTAACGCGCTTGAGCGCATGGCCACCGAAGACGGCCACGAGGTGGTCGAGCGCCTGATCGTGCCCGACGACATCTACCGCATCCGCTACGAGGTCTCGCGCTGGATCATCGACCCGAAAGTCGAGGCGGTGATCACCACCGGTGGCACCGGGCTCACCGGCCGCGACGGCACCCCCGAGGCAGTGGCCCCGCTGCTCGATCGTACCATCGAGGGCTTTGGTGAACTGTTCCGCTGGCTTTCCTATCAGACCGTCAAGACCTCGACCATCGCCTCGCGTGCCATCGGCGGGGTGGCCAACGGCACCTTCATCTTCTGCCTGCCGGGTTCGACCGGTGCCTGCAAGGACGCCTGGAAAGGCATCCTGCGCGACCAGCTCGACCTGTCGCACCGGCCCTGCAACCTTGTCGAGCTGATGCCGAGGCTGACCGAGTCATGAGCGCCTGCGGCTGCGACGCGGACTGTTTCTCTGCCGACGGCATGCTGAGCGCCGACGAGGCGCAGCGCATCCTGATCGAATCGGCGGTACCGCTGACCGAGACCGAGCGGGTGCCGCTGGTCGCCGCCCTCGGTCGCGTACTGGCCGCAGATGTCACCTCACCGCTGGACGTGCCTGGGCACGACAACAGCGCAATGGACGGCTACGCCATCCGCGCCGCCGACACCACGGCCGGCGGGGCCGAGCTGTCCGTGAGCCAGCGGATTCCCGCCGGCACGGTCGGCACGCCGCTCGAGTCCGGCACCGCGGCGCGCATCTTCACCGGTGCGCCCATGCCCGAGGGCGCCGACGCCGTGGTGATGCAGGAAGAGGTCGCGGTCGAAAGCGAACGCATCCGCATCGGGCGCCGTATCGAGCCCGGTGAGAATGTACGCCCGCGCGCCAACGATGTGGCCACCGGCGACGTGGTGCTGCGTGCCGGCGATTGCCTGCGGCCGCAGGCGGTGGGGTTGCTCGCCTCGCTGGGCGTGGCCGAGGTCGAGGTGGTGCGCCGCCTGCGCGTGGCCCTGCTGAATACCGGCGACGAGATCGTCGAGCCGGGTGCCCCGCTGGGGCCAGGACAGATCTACAACTCCAACCGCTACACGCTCACCGCCTGCCTGCAACAGGTCGGTTGCGAAGTGGTCGACCTGGGGCAGGTCGAGGACACCCTGGAGGCCACCCGCGCGGCGCTGCGCGAGGCGGCCGGGCGTGCTGATCTGATCATCACCAGCGGTGGCGTCTCGGTGGGCGAGGAAGACCACATCCGCGCCGCGGTGGAGGCCGAGGGCGAGGTGTCCCTGTGGCGTGTGCGCACCAAGCCGGGCAAACCGCTGGCCTTCGGTCGGGTGGGCGAGACCCCCTTCATCGGCCTGCCGGGCAACCCGGTCTCGGTGCTCGTCACCCTGTGCCTGTTGGGGCTGCCCTACATCCGCGCCGCACAGGGTCGTCGCGATCCCTTTCCGGCGCCCCTCCTCGCCTGCCTGTCGCACGCGATCGAACGTCCACTCCAGCGCCGCGAGTTCGTGCGTGTGCGCCTCGAGCACCGCGCCGGGGCGTTGCCGCTGGCGCAGTGGTTCCCGCGCCAGGGCTCGGATGTGCTCACCAGCACCGTCTGGGCCGAGGGTCTGCTCGAGATCCCCGAGGACAGCGTGCTGCCCGAGGGTGCGCCGCTCCACTACTGGTCATTCGAACAACTGTTGTCATGATCCACGTACTCTATTTCGCCAGACTGCGCGATCGCCTCGGGGTGGCCGAGGAGCGGCTCGAGACCTTTCCCCCCACCCTGGGCGAACTGCGTGAGCAGCTCGCCGCACGCGGCGGTGACTGGGGGGAGGCCTTCTCCGATCGTGTGCTGATGGCGGTCAACCAGGAAATGGCCGGCCCCGAGACCCCGCTGGCCGATGGCGACGAGGTCGGCTTCTTCCCCCCGGTGACCGGCGGATGAAGACCCGCATCGCCGTCCAGACCGCGCCGTTCGATCTGGCCGAGGAGACCGCCCGGCTGAGCGCCGGGGATGTCACCATCGGCGCGGTGGCCAGCTTCGTGGGCCTGGTGCGCGGCCACAACCGTGTGGGCGAGGGTGACGCCGACATCGCCACGCTCACCCTCGAACACTACCCCGGCATGACCGAGAAGGCCCTGCACCGCATCGTCGATGCCGCCGCCGAGCGCTGGCCGCTGCAGGGGGTGACCGTGATCCACCGTGTCGGCGAGCTGCGTCTGGGTGAGCCCATCGTGCTGGTGCTCACCGCCAGCGCCCACCGCCAGGCGGCCTTCGAGTCCTGTCAGTTCATCATGGACATCCTCAAGACCGAGGCCCCCCTTCTGGAAGAAGGAGCGCCTGCCCGATGGGAGCGAACGCTGGGTGGATGCCCGCGAGAGCGACAGCGAGGCCGCCGCGCGCTGGTTGCGTGACTGAGGGCAAGCGTGTCCCGGATGCGGACACAAAAAAACCCCGCCGCAGGGGCGGGGACGGTTTGCCACCCTCGCCGGGATCAGTAGTTCAGCGGCTTGAGTTTGAGCTCGCTGTCGGAAGCCTTCAGAAAACCGTATTTCGCGTAGATGGCCTGTGCTTCCGGTGTGCCGAGGTAGGCCAGGTAACGCTCGGCATTGTGTAGGTTGCGGCCGGTGGTCAGGGTGCCGATGGCATAGCCCACCTTGTGCTGCATGTTGTAAGGCGCGGGGATGGGCACCCCTTCGATCGGGCGACCCTGGGCCTGGGCATGTTTCACCTCGGTGGTCCAGACGATGCCCACGTCGGCCTCGCCTTTTTCGATCCGGTAGGGCGTCTCACGGTGATGACGCGAGGTGAACCAGGTCTTTCCGGGCACGGCCCAGCAGCTCTTGCATTTGGCGCCGCCGGTGACCTTGTCGTACAGGCCCAGGTCCTTGAGCATCTGCGCGCCGTAGAACTTGAAGATGCCCTCGGTCAACGGGTTGGGGTGGGATTGCACCAGGTCGTCGCGACCCAGATCCTCCGGCCCCTTGATGCCCTTGGGGTTGCCCTTGGCGACCATCAGTTCGAGCTTGTTGTGGGTGTAGATCATGTAGTCGTGCATGAGCCCCTTCTTTGCCAGTTTCTTCAGGTGGCCCAGGTTCACGCTGGCAAACAGGTCGGGATTCTGTGCGGTCTTCTGGCCATCGATGACACCCTGCTTGAGGATCTGGCCGGGCGGGATGGTCTCGACGTAGATGGTCCGGATGTCGGGATTCTTCTTCTGGAAGTCGCGGATCAGCTCTTCCACCACCATGAACTGGTTGCCGGCGAGGTACATGACCAGGTCGGCGCTGTAGGAATCGCCGATCTTGCCGTACTCGATGTGGCCACCGGCATGGAAGGTACGGTAATCGTGGCCGTGACCAGCGCTGTCCTTGCCCTTGGTCGCCATCGCAGGGGTGGCCAGGAGCAGCGTGGTGGCCGCGAGCAGTGCCAGCAGCTTGCGTGGTTTCATGATGTCCTCCTTTGGATATCTTTGTTGGCGCCTTCATCCTGGAGGGGATGGTGTGGTTCGCCAATACGATCGACTACGGGTTTGCCCCTGGGGGAAACCCGAGGTTGTCTGGCAAGGCGTTGATTAGGAAGGAAAATAGGATGGGTCTTCGGCGTCGAGCAGTCCGGCCTGCATGGCCAGGCGAGTGAGCTCGGCGGCGTTGCCGAGCCCGAGCTTGCGCATCAGGTTGGAGCGGTGCAGCTCGACGGTCTTGACGCTGATCCCCAGTTCGCGGGCAATCTGCTTGTTGGCCAGGCCGCGGCTCACCGCGATCAGCACCTCGTGTTCGCGCGGGGTGAGCCCCGCCAGACGGTGGACGGCCAGTGCACGATGCTGTTCGCGCAGGCGGTTCTGCTCTTCGTAGGCCAGCCACTGTGCCACCAGTTGCAGGATGCGCATCCCCAGTTCGTTGTGACGCTCCAGCTTGTTCGCGGCCTGTTGCTCGGCGAGCAGTTCCAGTACGCACAGGGCCTTGCCCTGCTGCACCACCGGGCAGGCCAGGTAGCGCATTGTCGTTTCCTCTCGCGCAAACTCGCGTTCGAGCGGCGCGCGTTCGGCCACGGCGCGTGCAGCCGCCTCGGCATCGAGGACAGCGGGTGGGCTGTCGGGCGGGCTGGCCGCGCAGTATTCGGGCTCACCCTTACGTACGCGGTGGAGCACCAGGCGTCGGGTACCGAAGTAGGCGGCCAGGTGGTCTAGGATGGATTGCAGGCGCTGTTCCGGGGCCAGGTCGTCGCGCACGATCAGGGCGTGGATGCTCTGCAGGCAGTCGCAGCCGTCGTGCAGAGCCTCTTCCTGGCGGATGCGCGTGGCGATGTCGTCCTGTAGCTTGCGATTCGCTGCAAGCAGGGCCTCGGTGCGTTGCTCGACCAATTGCTCCAGGTCGTCCCGGTGTCGCTCGAGTGCCTGCTGCGAGCGTTGCAGTTCGCGGTTGATGCGCAGGATGTAGAGGCTGCTGCCTAGCCCCAGCAGTAGTGCAGTGAGCAGGCTGCCAAGCAGGGTGGAGTGGCCGCGCCACAGTTCGGTCAGGGAAAGAGGGCGTGGCGTGTAGGGAGGGGCCTGCAAGTTGCGCAGTACCTCGTGTACCCCGTTGTAGTCCAGCGGGATGGTCCAGCCGGCGATGCTTGCCGCGTGCGCCACCGGACCGTCAGCAGGCATCTGCAGCAGTTGCAGGGTTACCTGGCGGGCCAGCTCCTCGTCGGTGCGTGGCAGCCTCGCCAGCGGCCACTCGGGGTACAGCGGGGTGCTCAGGCGCAGGGGAAAGCCGGGCGCATGTCGGGGCAGCAGGATGCGCAATGCCTTCGGGTCCAGACGCCCGGCAGTGATCAGGCCTTCGATCACGCCGGTGCGTACCGTGCCGGCATCCGCCCGTCCCTCGAGTACCGCCTGCACGATCTCGTGTTGTGGAAATCCCAGCCACAGGGGGTGCATCTCGTGCAGCGGGTCGATGCCGGCCTCGCGCAGTGCGTGGCGTGCCAGCAGGAAGCCGCCAAAGGCCTCGGGACTGACAGCCGCCAGGCGCTGTCCCCGCAGATCGTCAGGGGTGTGAATGCCGCTGTCGGCACGGGTGAAGATCACTGCCCCGAAGCGGGTGAGCGCGCGTCCGGCATGCCGGTTGCGCAGGGTGAGGATACGGGTGACTCCGAAACTCACCTCGAGTTGCACATAGTGCGCCGGGTTGGTGAGCAGGAAATCCAGCTGGTCCTTGCGGATGCGGTTGCGGAAGCCTTCGTGGGTGAGCGGCAGCACGCGGAAGGTGTAGCCGGGTATGCGTGCGCTCAGGTAGCCGGCCAGCGGCTGCCAGCGCGCCAGCGCGCGCTCTTCGCCGTCGAAGGCGAGCACCCCGATGTGCACCGTGCGGGGTGACTCGCCGAAGGCGATACCCCAGCACAGCAGCGAGATCAACAGACAGAGGCGGTATTCCATGTGCTGGAGATGCGCTGCGCGCCGGTTTATTCCCCAGGCGTCGGACACGAGTTGCCGCGCCCGGACCGCATTGGGCCATCATGGGGGTGCCCGTTTGCAGACGGGCAGGCAGGCGAGGCGGATCATTTCCTTCAGATCGTCGAGATTCTGGCAATCGCGCAGGGAGCGGGAGTTCAGGCATGGCTGGATCTCGTCTTCACGTTCCACGAACACAGCGGGCAGCGTGCAATGCATCTGCGGGTATTCGTGCCGGAACTCGTCGCGATGCAGGAAACGTGTCTCCACGGGCAAGGTTGCGATGAAGTCGCGCCAGGCCTCGCGTTCGCGCAGTACACCATGGGTGAGCATGCACAGGTCGCAGCGGTAGGTCTGCGGCGAGAACAGCTTGTGGCCGATGTCGGCCAGGGTGTTGAACAGGCCAGAGTCGGCGTTGTAGACGAACAGCAGACGCGGCATACGAGGCTCCGGTGTGTCAGACTGGCGGCCGGGCGGCTTGAATTCCGTCCGTCGGCCCCGATGTTGGGGCTGTTGGGGGGCCTCTGAACCCAATGCTGTAGTTTCCTTCCTGAGTAAGCGGGGGAGGAGCCGGGTCGGAGGTTCCCTGGGTCAACCCTAGCAGATCAGGCAAGCCGTTATTCGATGGAATTCAAGGACTACTATGAAATCATGGGCGTCTCGCGCGACGCCACGCAGGACGAGATCAAGCGCGCCTACCGCAAGCTGGCACGCAAGTATCATCCTGACGTGAGCAAGGAGCCGGACGCCGAGCAGCGCTTCAAGGAGATCGGTGAGGCCTACGAGGTGCTCAAGGATCCCGAGAAGCGCGCCGCCTACGACCAGCTCGGTGCCAACTGGCAGGCCGGGCAGGACTTCCGTCCGCCGCCGGACTGGGACCAGGGCTTCGAGTTCCATGGCGGCGGCTTTACCGGTGCCGATGCCGAGCAGTTCAGCGACTTCTTCGAGAGTCTGTTCGGTCGCGCGCGCGGCGGCAGCCGCTATGCCTGGTCGACGGCAGGTGGTGGCGGCTTCGACCTGCGTGGCGAGGACACCTATGCCAAGGTGTCGATTGATCTCGAGGACGCCTACCAGGGGGCGACCCGGACGCTGACTCTCAAGCACACCGAGCTGGGGCCGGATGGCCGGCCGCAGTTGCGCGAGCGTACGCTCAATGTGCGCATTCCCAAAGGGGTGAAGGAAGGGCAGCACATCCGCCTGGCGCGCCAGGGCAGTCCCGGCGTCGGCAAGGGGGAACCGGGGGACCTCTATCTCGAAGTGGCGTTCCGCCCGCATCCCTTCTATCGTGTAGACGGCAAGGATGTCTATATCGAGCTGCCGGTGGCGCCCTGGGAGGCTGCGCTGGGCGCCAAGGTCAAGGTGCCCACGCCGGCCGGCGCAGTGGACCTGAAGATCCCCGCCGGCTCCAAGGCCGGGCGCAAGCTGCGTCTGAAGGGGCGTGGGATCCCGGCGAAGCAGCCAGGCGATTTCTACGTCGAACTACAGATCACCCTGCCGCCGGCCGATGATGCGGATGCGCGCACCGCCTACGAGCGGTTCAGGGATGCCTTTCCGGGCTTCGCCCCGCGGGCGCATCTGGGAGTGTGACGGGCCATGAACACGCAAATGACGACGCTATTCGACGGTGACCTGCTGGAAGACGACGTGGAGCTCAGCCTCGCCGAGCTGAGCATGGCTTGCCGTCTGCCGGCTGAAACAGTGCTGGAAATGGTCGAATATGGCTTGATCGAACCACTGGGCCGTGATCCCGCGCACTGGCGTTTCAGCGGCCTGAGCGTGCAGCGGGTGCGTTGCGCCCAGCGCCTTCGTGCTGACCTGGGGGTCAACCTCGCCGGCGCCGCGCTGGCGCTCGACCTGCTCGACGAGATCGCACGCCTGCGCGGCCGGTTGCGCCGCCTGGGGGGCGAGTGAACGGGGCTGAGCCGGGCATCGACCCGCTGGTCTGGGAGGAACATGCCTGGCGCAACCGCCTGCAGTCGCTGTTCCTGCTGGCGGTGATGGGCGGCTTCATGGGGTTGCTCGGCTGGTTGCTGTGGGGCGAGACCGGGGTCTGGATGATGCTGTTCACCACGGCACTCGGTGTGGCCTTCAATCCCGGCATCTCGCCGCGCTGGGTGATGCGTCTGTATGGCGCCCAGCCGCTGCGGCGCGAGCAGGCCCCCGAGCTGTTCGATATCGTGGAGACCCTGGCGCAGCGCGCGGGCCTGGCGCGACCACCGGCCTTGTACTGGGTCCCCAGCAGCATGCTCAATGCCTTTGCCGTGGGCACGCCCGAGCAATCGGCAGTCGCGGTCACCGACGGCCTGCTGCGCAATCTCGACCTGCGCGAGCTGAGCGGGGTGCTGGCGCACGAGATCAGCCATGTGCGCAATCGCGATCTCTGGGTGATGGGTCTGGCCGACCTGTTCAGCCGCGCCACCAGCACCTTGTCGCTGTTCGGTCAGTTCCTGCTGCTGGCCAATCTGCCGTTGATCCTGCTCGGCAGTGCGGCCATCAGCTGGTCGGCCATCCTGCTGCTGGTGTTCGCGCCCACGCTCAGCGGATTGGCGCAACTGGCGCTGTCGCGCACCCGTGAGTACGACGCCGACCTGAATGCTGCGCGACTGACTGGCGATCCCGATGGTCTGGCCAGTGCGCTGGCCAAGATCGAGCGCGTCCAGGGCAACTGGCTGGAGCGTATCTTCCTGCCCGGCCGCCGGGTGCCCGAGCCCTCCCTGTTGCGTACCCATCCCGAGACCGCCGACCGCATCGCACGGCTCATGGAACTCAAGCGACGCATGGGTCCGGTCGTCTCTCGCGCCGGCCTGCCGGGGGCGTCCTGCATCTGCATGGTCTCGGCAGTCCAGTCCACCGGCGCCCCGGTTGGCACCTGAGTGGTCTCTGGCACTGAGGATTGGTCTGCCGGGGGGCGTCCTGCAGGCCGATCTACAGAGGGTTGCGGTTCTTTGCCGGTCCGTGCCACGGGTCAGGCTTCAGCCCGACACCCAGACGCCACGAAACCCCCTCGAACCTCAGTCATTGCAAAAATCTATCAATTATTTAGAGACATTCAATTTACATAATTTATGGCCAGCTGCAATACTCCTCTTGTCTTCGATAGCAACAGCCCAGGACAGGAGAATGACCATGCAGAATCGTGAAGGACAAACCGTACCCAGTGTCGTCTTCCACACCCGCGAGAACGGGGAGTGGAAGGACATCCACAGTGACCAGATCTTCAAGGGCCGCACCGTGGTGCTGTTCGCCCTGCCCGGCGCGTTCACGCCCACCTGCTCTTCGACCCACCTGCCGCGCTACAACGAGCTGGCGCCGGTGTTCCACGAGAACGGGGTGGACGAGATCGTCTGCCTGTCGGTCAACGACGCCTTCGTCATGGAAGCCTGGAGGGAGGACCAGGAGGCGGAGAACGTCACCCTGATACCCGACGGCAACGGCGATTTCACCGCCGGCATGGGCATGCTGGTGGACAAGTCCGATCTCGGCTTCGGCAAGCGCAGTTGGCGCTACTCCATGCTGGTGCGCGACGGAGTGATCGAGAAGATGTTCATCGAGCCGGATGTGCCGGGCGACCCCTTCGAGGTCTCGGACGCCGATACCATGCTGAACTACATCAACCCGAAAGCGCGCAAGCTGCGGGCGATCAGCGTGATGACCAAGCCCGGCTGCCCCTTCAGCGCCCGTGCCAAGGCGATGCTCGAGGAGCATGGCATGCCCTACGAAGAGATTGTGCTCGGTCACGACGCCACCATCCGCTCGTTGCGTGCCATCACCGACCGCGAGACGGTGCCCCAGGTGTTCGTCGATGGTCAGTGCATCGGTGGTTCCGAGGAACTCAAGGTCTGGCTGGCCGAACAGGCGTCTCAGGCCGCCTGAAGCGCCTTCCTTCCGTCCATTCGCGGACGCGCCATCCTGCAACCGAACGATCCCTTCCTCCCTCTCCGCTTGCGGGGAGGGTCGGGTAGGGGCAGGGCGGGTTTTGCGTTACCCTTGATCGAGGCGGTGTCGCCCCCATTTCCCGACGCCGGACAACCGAGAACAAGGACAACCCCATGGCCAACAGCGAATTTCATGCGGGAGGCGACAAGCCCCGCATCGAGATCAACAAGTCCAGCAAGACGCCCTTCTGGCAGTACCCGCAGTTCAACCTGATCCTGTACCTGCTGTTCATCCTGCTGTCGTTCCACTTTTGGGGACAGGCGCAGGAGGCACGGCGGCTGGAGATCCCCTACAGCGAATTCCTGCAGCATGTGGAGAAGCATGAGGTGGCCGAGGCGGTGGTCACCGACAAGGCCATCGTCGGCACACTCACCGAGATCGATCCGCAGACCGGTCAGCCGAAGCGTTTCATCACCGTGCCTCTGCTCTGGAACCATGAGCTGGCCGACAAGCTGGCCGCCAATGGCGTGCGCTATACCGTGCGCGTGGGCGAGAACTGGCTGAGCAAGTTCTTCTTCAACTGGGTGCTGCCTTTCGGGATCCTGTTCCTGGTCTGGGGCTGGATGGCGCGCAACATGGGGCCGTTGAACAAGGGGTTCCTCAATATTGGAAATCGCATTCATGTGCACCCGGATGAGGGGCCCAAGGTCACCTTCGACGACATCGCCGGCTACGAGGACGTCAAGCAGGAGCTACGCGAGACGGTGGACTTTCTCAAAGACCCCCAGCGCATCCGCGAGTTGGGGGGCGTGCCCCCAAGGGGGTGCTGCTGGTCGGTCCGCCAGGCACCGGCAAGACCCTGTTCGCGCGCGCGGTGGCCGGCGAGGCCGGGGTGCCTTTCTTCAACATCAGTGGCTCCGAGTTCATCGAGATGTTCGTCGGTGTGGGGGCTGCGCGGGTGCGCGAGCTGTTCGAGCAGGCGCGCACCAAGGCGCCGTGCATCATCTTCATCGACGAGATCGACGCCATCGGTCGCTCGCGCGGTGCTGGCATGGTCGGCGGCGGGCATGACGAGCGCGAACAGACGCTCAACCAGTTGCTCACCGAGATGGACGGCTTCGACAGCTCCACCGGCGTGGTGGTGATGGCGGCGACCAACCGGCCGGAGATCCTCGACCAGGCACTGCTGCGCTCGGGGCGTTTCGACCGGCGTATTCTGGTGGACAAGCCGGATCTCGCCGCCCGCGAGGGTATCCTGCGTCTGTATGCCAACCGCATGAAGCTGGCCGCCGACGTGGACCTGCGCGTGGTGGCGCGGCAGACTCCGGGTTTCGTCGGCGCGGACCTCGAGAACATCTGCAACGAGGCGGCTATCTTTGCCCTGCGCGACGACCGTCAGCAGGTGGAGATGCGTGATTTCGAGGCGGCCATCGACCGCGTGATCGCCGGCCCCGAGGCGCGTTCGCGCATGCTGAGTCCCGAGGAGAAGCGCCGTGTGGCGGTGCACGAGTCCGGGCATGCCCTGGTCGCGGTGGCGGTGCCTACCGGTGACCCGGTGCACCGGGTGACCATCATCCCGCGTGCCATCGGTGCCCTGGGCTTCACCCTGCAACTGCCGGTAGAGGAGAAGCGGCTCTCCACCCCGCAGGAGATGAAGGACCAGATTGCCATCCTGCTCGGGGGGCGGGCGGCCGAGCAGCTGGTGCTCGGCGAGATCTCCTCGGGGGCCTCGAACGACCTGGAGAAGGCCACCGAGATCGCGCACACCATGGTCGCCCGGCTGGGGATGAGCGAAAAACTCGGCCCGGTGGTCTGGGGGCGGCAGCAGCAGTTGCAATATCTGAACAGCGCACAGACGGTCGAAGAGCGCAATTTCAGCGAGACCACTGCCCAGGCCATCGATGCCGAGGTGCGTGCTCTGGTCGAGGAAGGTGAACAGCGGGCGCGCGAGATTCTGCAACGCTGCCGCGCGCGGCTGGATGCGCTGGCCGCCGAGCTGGAAGAAAAGGAAAACCTCGATGGCGAGGACGTAAAACGCATCGTCGGTGATTGCGCAGTACGCTGAATCGGGCCAGCATGCGCCTTTTTCCTCGAGGGCCCGAATCATGCAATCCCCCAGCGATCCCTATCTGGCGCGTCTGCGCTGGCTGACCTGGACCTTCGTGTTGCTGTTCGTGCTGTGGCAGTTCCTGCCACTGGTGCAGCACTGGCTGATCGGCATGACCGCCGAGCCGCGTCCGGTCACCGCGCGTGGCGATCTGGCTGCCGACGAGCAGGCGACCATCGCCATCTTCGAGCGCGCAAGCCCGTCGGTGGTGTTCATCACCACCCGCCAGCGCGTGGTCGACTTGTGGACGCGCAATGTGTTCAGTGTGCCGCGGGGTACCGGTTCGGGTTTCGTGTGGGACGACCTGGGCCATATCGTCACCAATCACCATGTGATCGCCGGTGCCTCCGAGGCCCAGGTGCGACTCAATGATGGACGCAGCTATCGTGCGGTACTGGTCGGCAGCAGTCCGGCGCACGATTTGGCGGTGTTGCGCATCGACGTCAAGTTCGATCGCCCGCCGCCGGTACCCATCGGCACCAGCCATGATCTGAAAGTGGGGCAGAAGGTATTCGCCATCGGCAATCCCTTTGGCCTGGACTATACCCTCACCGGCGGGCTGGTCTCGGCGCTGGATCGTTCGCTCACCGAGGAGAACGGTGCGCGCATCGAGCACCTGATTCAGACCGATGCGGCGATCAACCCCGGCAATTCGGGTGGGCCATTGCTCGATAGCGCCGGCCGCCTGATTGGCATCAACACCGCCATCTACAGTCCCTCGGGAGCCTATGCGGGTATCGGCTTCGCGGTGCCGGTCGACACCGTCAACCGGGTGGTGCCCGAGCTGATCGCGCGTGGACGTTACATCCGCCCCAGCCTGGGTATTCGCAGCGACCGGCGCCTCAGCCGCCTGGTTACCGAGCAGCTCGAGGTGCCGGGCGTGCTGGTGCTCGAGGTCACGCCGGGATCGCCCGCCGAACAGGCCGGGTTGCGCGGAACCCGCATCGGACCAAACGGTGAGCTGGTTCCTGGCGACATCCTGATCGCTCTCGATGATCGGCCGCTCGATTCGATCGACACCTTGCAGGCCCGCCTCGGCGACTATCGTCTCGGCGACCGGGTGCGCCTGAAGCTGTGGCGCAACGGCGAGGTGCACGAGGTGGAGGTGGTGCTCGACCAGGATGGCGGCTGAGATCGGCGCGACAAAGACAATGTCGGGTGGCATCAAACGCCCCGGTCCGCAGGTGCGGAAGCGGAATTGTCGCCCGGGCCGGGTGACCGACAGCCACTCTTGCTGCCTCAGCGGGGGGAGATGCCCAGGGCCTTCACCATCTTGATGTTGAGATGATTGTCCGCCGGTAGCCCCTCGCATTGCAGAGTGCAGTGGAGGCCCTCGATGCGCGAGGCCATCATGTCGGCTTGCATCCGTGTGGTTTGCGTCGCAGGGAAGCGAAAGGGGGAATGGCGCGCCCGACAGGATTCGAACCTGTGACCTTCGGCTCCGGAGGCCGACGCTCTATCCAGCTGAGCTACGGGCGCTGAGCAAGCCGCCCGCCAGGACGGGGACGGCGAAGAAGGTCTATTCTAACATCGACCGTTGCCTTCTGTGCAGCGGATTTGCCGTTCGTCGGGTACGGCGCTTTACAAAGGGGGGCACTCGACCATAGGATCCTTGGGGCTATATGGACAACTGCTGTAAAGCCCTCCATCAGAGGGGGGACGTGCAAGACTTGGAGGAGTCGAAATGGCGCGCAAGCTGACCTGGGCCACGGGCCTGCTGATCTTTTTCATGGGCATTGTCTTTACCGGCCTGTTCAACATGGGGCTGGCCTATACCAATGAGCTGGAGTTCTGTACCTCCTGTCATTCCATGCAGACCAATCTGCGGGAGTACAAGGAGACGGTGCACTACAAGAATGCCTCGGGGGTGCGGGCCATCTGTTCCGATTGTCATGTGCCCAAGGCTTTCGTCCCCAAGATGATTGCCAAGATCGCGGCGGCCAAGGATGTCTGGGGTGAACTCACCGGCAAGCTCGACACGCCCGAAAAATACGAGGCGCATCGCTGGGAGATGGCCAACGCGGTCTGGGACAAGATGAAGGCGACCAATTCGCGGGAGTGCCGTTCCTGCCACGACTTTGGCGCCATGGCCTTCGATGAACAGGACCGCAGTGCCCGCAAGCGCCACGCGCGCGCCGAGGAACGAGGCGAGACCTGTATCGATTGTCATACGGGGATCGCCCACGAGGAGCCGGAAGAGCCGGAGGATGCCGCACAGGCAAGCGAGGGCTGAGATGGCAAGAGACATGAGATTCTGGGCGGGTGTGGTAATGGCTTTGGCGCTGATCGGCCAGGTGGCACTGGCCGGTGAGAAGGAAGCTGAACTGCGTGCCGCCGCCACCGTGGGCGATGTCGAAACCATGCGCGAGTTGCTGGATCAGGGGGCCGATGTCGATGCGCCCAACAAATACGGCAAGACAGCGCTGATGATGGCGGTGGAAAACGGCAATATCGCGGCGGCCTCGTTGCTGGTCTCCCGGGGAGCCGATGTCAACCGGAGGACCGTTGCCGGTTGTAGCGCACTGACCTTTGCCGCCGAGAACGGCGAGACGGAGTTGTCCGCGCTGTTGCTGGAGAAGGGGGCCGACATGTCGGCACGGACGCGTGCCGGCTGGAATGCCCTGATGATCGCCAGCCGCTATGGTCTGGCGGACATGGTCGAACAGTTGCTCTTCAAGGGGGCGAAGACCGAGATGGTCGACAAGGAGGGGCAGACGGCGCTGATGATGGCGGCCACCGGTGGCCACGTGCCGGTCTTGCGTCTGCTGCTCGAGCACGGGGCCGACATCGAAGCGAGTGATCACCACGGGCGCACCGCGCTGACGCTCGCCGCCTCGCATGGCCGGATTGCGGCAATGAAGGAACTGCTGGTGCATGGCGCTGCGGTAGACGCCCCAGCCTGGGACGGGGCCACCCCGTTGATCTGGGCCGCCAGCCAAGGGCAAGAGGCGGCCGTGGCTCTGCTGTTGCAAGCTGGCGCGGATGTGAACGCACGTGATGCCGATGGTGTGACCGCCCTGATGGAGGCGGTCAATGTCCGTTCGCCGGAACTGGCGAGGTTGCTGCTCGAGCATGGGGCCGATCCCTTGTTGCGCAACAGCGATGGCAAGACGGCCCTGGAGATGGCCAGGGGCGGGCGCAACCGCTCGGTGCGAGCTGTTCTCGAACGCTACATGCACTGACGTTCCGATTGGCGTACAACGAAAAATCCCGCCAAACCGGCGGGATTTTTCGTTCTGGGGCTCACTTGCTGCCCAGTGCGTGGATGATGGCCTCGTAGTCTTCTTTCTTGAGCTTCTTGAACTTCTTCTTCATCTTCTTTGGCATCTCGCGCTCACCCGAGGCAAACATCTCGAACTGGTGGCGCAGGTATTCCATCCACTGGCCACCCAGGATGCCGGCATCGTCCTCGGGGTCGGTGCCGAAGTCGGTATGGCACTTCTTGCACTTGCGCTTGAAGAGTTTCTCGCCGCGTGCGACCAGCTTGGGATCGGTCTCCTGCTCGCCTGCGTGGCTCTTGAAGGTCTGCCTGGAGTAGTACTCGGCGATGGCCTTGATGTCGTCCTCGCTCAGCTTCTTGGCGATTTCGACCATGTCGGTCTCGGTGCCGTCTTCCTCCTTGAACTTGAGGCCCGGGCGTTCACCACTTCGGTAGTCCTCCAGGGCGTCCTCGATGTATCTGGCCGAGTAGCCGGCGATATTGGGCACCTTCGGGTGGGTGCTGTTGCCATCCTTGCCATGGCATTCGCCACATTCCTGGGCCAGACTGTTGACGTCGGCGGTACTGGCGACCGGCACGATGGCAAAAGTCAGTCCTGTGCCGAGCAGGAGGGTCGCGAGGGTTCTTGTTCTCAACATGATGGATATGCTCCTTCGGTCGTGATTTCCTGAAGACGCCCGGCTGTGGGCGTCGCGAACGATGGCGGTCGTCGCACGTGCATTCTAAATGTCGTTTCCCGGTCCTTGTCCAGTAGTTTGCGTCAAGGTCTGTGTGGCAGCGGGCGGATGGCATGAGGAAAATCCGGGTTGCTCCAACCGGGTCGGGCCAGCCTTGCCGCGGGTGGACGCAGGTGGGAGACATACGAGAGGACGGCGTTCTCGTCATGTCGGCTGAAAGCACGGATCTGTCGGGCCATCTTGCGATCGGCATTGCGTCGCTTGCCGCTGCGGATGTGGTCGAACTGACGCTTGAGGTAGTTGAAGTGCTGCCCCTGCAGCCGGGGAATGTGGTCTTCGGCATCGCCTTCACCCTGCTTGCCATGGCATTCCGCACACTGCTCGGCATAGATGGCTTGCCCTTCGGACAGCAGGTGTTCGGGGCCGCGACCATTATGGGGCGTCATGGGCAGCGAGGCCACATAGGCGGCCACGTCAGCGATCTCTTGTGCCCCGCCGAGCACACGGGGCGAGGTGAAGGCACGCATGATGGGATTGACGCGGTTGCCGGCGCGGATGTCGGCCAGTTGTTTGATGATGACGCTGGCGAGCTGGCCGGCGATCTGTGGGTAGGCCCCGTCTTCGCGTCCCCAGCCTTCCGGGCCATGGCAACTCACGCAATAGACATACAGGCGACGCCCGTTCTCCAGGTCGGGAGCGAGAGACAGCGCGGCTGTGAATTCCGTCAGGTCTGCCGCCATTGTGGCTCGGCCGGAGATCAGTAGGAAAGCGGTATGAAGCAGCACGTTCAGGAGTCCGCTGGAAAATCGACACCTTGTCATACGGAATATCATGATTATCTAAACTACTGTTCTGTATTTGAAAACGCAATGATCCGGTGCTATAAAGCGGATGATCTCACAGAGCCCACATACCGATAAGGGGTATCCGGGCGGTGAGATCGGGGGCAGGGACCGTGCCGCATGGCCCCTTCCCGTGTAGATCGAAATCATTTGCCACGACCTCATCAAAGGGGAGAGTCATGAACAGGAAAGCGATAGCGCTCGCGGTTCTGGGCGCCGTGTTTGTTGCCGGCTGTGCGCCGCAGCAGACGGCCAAGGCGCCAGACTCCGGCGCCACGGCGGGTACCGCCACCGCCGACGTCACCAAACCAAAGAATGATTACAACATCACGGTGAACTACGAGCTGGGCATGCACTGCACCGGCTTCGACTTCACCTACTGCTGTGTGCTGCCGCCGTACAACTCGGTGCAGTCCCAGGTCATCAAGACCGCCGATGGCCCCAAGGCCTATCCCGAGTTGCTCGAAGCCGACGAAAAGGACCACACGGTTCTGGTCGATGGCAAGAAGCGCTTCAAGCTGGCCTATGGCCACATCGACAATACCTATTCCGAAGGTGCCAAGCTGGCCTACTGGAACGTGCCCTACGATGTGGATGGCGATGGCAAGTGGGAGAAGAACGAGAACGTGGCCAACGCCTACTTCACCCACCTGTACGTCTACAAGGACCTGAAGGGTTCCAACCCCAAGGGCACCAGCAAGGACAGTGAAAAGCTGTTCGTGGGTATCCAGATCCCAGTCCCGCAGGACAATGGCCCGGCCGGCGCCGCGGTGCCCAGTCCGATGAAGGGAGGGCACCTGCACTACACCGGCGAGAAGGGCACTATCGTGTTCACCAAGTCGCCGGTGCTGGACAATGTGCCCATCGTGCTGACCAACCCGGGTATCTGGGATGCGTTGGGACTGCCGCTGACCCCGTTCACCGACACGGTGGCAGCCAAGAACCCGCTGACCCTGGTCGAGTCCGACATCCAGCCTTACCAGATGGCCCAGGTCACCCTGGTGGATGCGGACACCGGCAAGCCGGTCATCGACTCGCACTCCGGCAAGCCCGTGAGCTTCGTGGGTACCAGCCCGATCGACATCCCCAACTGCGCCAACTGTCACGCCAACGAGACGGCCAATGGTGACAAGTACACCCTGTACAAGCAGGAGAAGGCCTTCTGGAAGGGCCTGGGGGCGTCGGACTGGATCGCCAATCTGAAGGCGACCTCCATCTCCATCATGGAGATCCACGACGACAAGAACGGTACCGACTTCCTGAAGAACTACAGGCCGAACAGCCGCGACATCAGCAACCGTCTTGGTCGTGACCCGGTGCTGTGCCAGAAGTGTCACGCGGACAACGTGATCGGCGTGCTCCAGTCCAAGACCCACAAGGAGGATGGCAAGGAGAAGCTTATTCCCCCGCTGACTCAGGCAATTCATACGGTGCACCAGATGAAGGCGCCGCTGCCCGACTCGCAGGGCCGTACCGCTGCCTGCCAGGGTTGCCACCCGGCGCACCGCCAGGACGGCAGCATGGAAGGCTACCCGATCACCCCGGATGGCAAGAACGCCTACGCGGACGCGGACAACCGTGATGCTGCGGGCGGCTGCTACGTGGGGCGTGACGTGCACTCCAACCCCGGCAAGGATCGTGACGGTGTAGGCACCAGGGAATACCTCAACGCCATCGGCCAGTGGCTGCAGGACAACGTCTCGCAGATCGGAAACGGTCAGGGCGGCAAGGGTCTGTGGTGCACCAACTGTCACAACCAGCTGAGCCGTGAACTGTACCAGCGTGACAATCTGCAGAATGCCTTCCTGCAGACCGGCACCACGCTGCGCAACAAGTCGCTGGAGGAGATCGCAGCCGGCATCGGTGTCTCCATGGACCAGCTCAAGGCCATGATGGACCCGAAGGTGGTGCTCAACGAGAAAGGTGAGGACACGCCCGGCAAGTCCGAGATCCTGCACACCTGGGCCAAGGATCGCCTGGTCCCGGATATCGCGGTGATCGCACTGAAGGGTGATGCTCCGCTGGTGCACAAGGACGAAGACGGCGACATCAACGTGGTGCCCCTGTCGGCCAACCCGGCGGTGGACATCGCCTCGCTGAAGCTGCCGGAAGGGGCTACCGGTGCCGCCGCGGTGCCGTATGACGCTGCCACGCATGGTCGTGACTACTGGCTGTCGCCAGGTGCGCCGCACTGTGCCGACTGTCACGCTGCGCCCTTCGTCGAGGGTCAAGGTGGGGTGGCCTTCCCCATCAACCAGCCGGGCAAGTACAGCCTGATGCGCTACACCAAGGGTCATGCTGGCATCGCCTGTCAGGGCTGCCACGAGTCGATCCACGGCCTGTACCCGGTGACGCCTGAGGTGGACAAGACCACCTATGCACAGGCCGCCATGTACAACCCCGATGGTTCGCACGGTCCGCTCAAGTGTGCTTCCTGCCACGAGACCAACTCGGACGGTGTGCCGCTGATTGCCAAGCACCAACCGGACGAGGAAGAAGTGGCCGACCGCCACGAGTGGAAGGGCAAGCCCATCGAGCATGACTTCGAGGCTGCCGTGCAGTGGATGCACGCTTATGCCCCCGACCTTGGAGGCAAGATCCCAGAGGAGTGATCCTTTGGACCCGGGAAGCCGGTCGACCCCCGGGTCGGCCGGCCCTTCAGTCGACAGGGGGTTATGCCCCCTGTTTTTCGTGGGGCCAGCGGCGCGTGTCGTGCGAACTCAAGGCTCCGCACGCTGTTGGAGTACATCACAGCATGAACAGATTCCCTTTCTACCGAATTTCGCTATTGCACCGTGTCGCTTGGGTGCTCGGTGCCCTCTTGTTGGCCGGTTCCCTGCATGCCAGTACGGGCAACCCGCAGTCGCTGGTGACGATAGGCCACTTGCAGGTCACCGCCGGCGATCTGGAACGGGCCGTGGCCAGCTCGCCCTTTGCGACCCAGTTCGCGGCCATGGACGAAGACGACCAGGCCTCGTTGCGTGGCGACCTGCTCAAGCGTCTGGTCCTCTCGCGCCTGTTGCGTATCGAGGCCGAGGCCCAGGGGCTGGATCGCTCCCCCGAGTTTCTCAAGGAGCTCGAGAATTTCCGCCTCGGCATGCTCTACCGTCACTACATGGACAAGCTGCGCGAGCGTCTGCAGGTGCCGGATGAGGAGCTGCGGCGCCTGCGCAAGGAGAGCGAAGGCAATTCCGACGTGTTTGCCGCGCTCAAGTCGGCCTATGTCTCCGGGCGTTATCGCCAGGTGCGGCTGCTCACCCTGCAGAAACTGCGTGACGAACGTCATGTCGTCCTGCACGAAGACCGCATCAAGCCGGGGGTCACGCCGGACACGGTGCTGATGGAAGGCGACGACCTGGTCATCACCTATGGTGACGTGATCGATGTCCATGAATACCCCGAGTTGCCCAATCCGGAATACGTCAAGGAGCAGTTGTACAAGCGGGGTGAGCTGCTGCTGATCGCCGATGCTGCGCAGAAGGAGGGCGTCGATGTGAGTGATCGTGTGGAGGCCTTCCGCAACGAGCGCCTGCCAGCATTGTTGATCGAACGCAAGGAAAAGGAATGGGTGCCGGACGAGGCGGCCATGCGCGCCTATTTCAAGGCCCATCCCGAGCTGGGGCACGTGGTGGAGCGGCGTCACATCGGCCAGCTGGTGACCTCGTCCTATGCCCAGGCCAAGGCCCTGCGTCGCCGCATCGAACAGGGCGAGAGCCTGTTCAAGCTGGCTGGCGAGTACAGCATCGATCCCTACGGCCGTTCGCACAATGGCGACATGGGCTGGGTACGGCAAGGCACTGGCATGCCGCAGATCGAGGCGGCGTTGGCCCGGCTGAGTGATGGTGAGGTGAGCCCCATCATCAAGACGCCCAAGGGCTACCACCTGGTGACCATCGTTGAGCGCCGGCTGGGCCGCATGCGTCCCTTCGAGGGGGTCAAGGACAAGGTCCGTCAGGCCATGATCTCCGAGAAGATGAAGGACTTCATCCACGCATTGGAGCAGAAACACCAGATCGTCTGGCATGTGCTGAAGCAACCCGAGGGGGGGGAATCCTGATGAGCGATACCGTATCTGCCAACAGTCGCTTGCAGATTGGCGTGGCGATGCTGGTCGCCGCCGGCGCGGTCGCCTGGCTCGCCTCGCATTTCAGCGAGGCCTCGGTGGAACGCCAGGCCAGTACCCAACAGGCTGAGGCGGCGGTGCAGGAGGCTGCGGCCGATCCGCGCACCACCACCATCACACTGCCGCAGCGCACCAACAATGCCTGGGAGATGCCGGTCTTCGAGCTCGAGGGACTCGACGGCAAGCGGCATCGGCTGGCCGACTGGAAGGGCAAGGTCATCATGCTCAACTTCTGGGCGAGCTGGTGTGCGCCCTGCCAGTACGAGATCCCCGACTTTGTCGAGTACCAGCGCCGCTACGGGGACAAGGGTCTGCAGGTGATCGGCCTTGGCCTGGACGAAGAGCGCAAGCTGCGCAATGTGGCCCGCACCCTGGAGATCAACTATCCGGTGCTGGTTGCCGACCTGGCCAACCCCGACAATGCGGCCTTGTTGCCGCAATGGGGCAACAGCGAGCAGATCGTCCCCTACACCGTGGTCATCTCGCAGACCGGGCGCATGGTCTACATCCACCGCGGCCGCATGGGCGACGAGGAGTTCGACCTCTACGTCAAGCCGCTGCTGGAAGGAGGTTCGACAAACGCCTCGTGAGGTATCCTGGTTCTTTCTGAAACGAAAAAGGCCCCGGTATTCCGGGGCCTTTTCTTGTGTGCTCTAAAATCGCGCGGACTACTGCCGCACGCTGTTGATCAGCAACTGGATCGGCTGGTCGCTGTCGTTGGGGGTTTCCACCTCCGGAGCCTGGAGGTCGCCGGCCTGTGGGATGGGGCGTCCGGACTTGGAGACCCGCGCACCGACCTTCACCCGGGGAAAGCTCGAGAGCCGCATCTGCGGCATCATCGCCATGCTGTCGTTGAGCTCCACCTTGACCGGCAGTTCCGAGACGCGCTTGCGGACCACCGCCAGTGGCATGGGCGGTCCGGAGACGGCCTTGGCGTAGATGAACACGATGTCGTCAGGCGAGGTCTTGTCCATCAGTTCGGCATCCAGCGCCACCTCCACCTTGAGGCTGGGGCCGCCGGCTGTGGGTGCCGGCGAAGTACCGTTGTCGTTTGTACCGGCCGTCATGATCGGCGGCGGTGTCTTGGGCAGATCAGCCTTCAGGCCGCTGCGTTGTTCCACCGCGCGGATCAGGCTGCCCAGCTCTTGCTGCAGCGCGGGTTCCTGGGCGAGCAGGGGCCAGGCGCGTGCCCAGTATTTCAGTGCCTCGGCGTCCTGGTGGCGCTGGCCGGCGGCATTTCCGCGCAGCCAGAGGGCGGTCGGGTTTTCCGGTTCGAGCTCCAGTACCTTGTCGAGCAGGGTCACGGCCCGCTCGGGTACTTGTCCACCATTCTGCATCGACAGGGCGTCGGCCAGGGAGATCAGTACCGTGGGATTGTTCGGCAACAAGTCGTTGAGCTTGTCGAAGGCACGGACCGCATCGTCATAGCGATTGAGTTTCATATAGGTGCGGCCAAGCAGGAACCAGCCCTTGGGGTTGTTCGGTTCCTGCTGCATGCGTTTTTCCAGTTCGCCCACCAACTCGGCAATACTGCCCGGCTTGTGCGCAGCATTTTTCATGGTCATGTTGGCGGCCATCTGCTGCGGCGGGGTGTCGATCAGGTCGGGCGAGCCGGTCTGGAGGTAGATGCCGGCAACGATGGTCGGCACCAGCACGATCACCGCGACTACGGTGGCGATCGCCGCGCGGTCGCTGGTGACCTTGACAGTGCGTTTCTCTACGGCCTCGAGGTCCTGGGCCAGCGCGATCTCGAGATCGACCTTGGCCTGTTCAAACTCCTCGTCGGACAGTTCGCCGCGGGCGTGTTCCTTGCGCAGTTCCTCGAGATGTTCGCGGGCAATGCGGATATCGTATTCCCGGGTGTCGTCGCTGGGCGGCGGCTGCCGGTTCCGGCGCAGCAGGGGCACGATGAGCAACAGCAGCACCACGGCCAGCAATGCGCCGGCGATCAGAAGAAAAGCAGTCATCAATCGGTACTCTTGTCGGATGGCTGGTCGAGCAGGTCGGCCGCGTGGGCGATCTGTTCGGTGCTGAGTTCTCGGCGCTCTTCCCGCTGCCGGGCGCGTCGGATGGCGCGCAGCATGAAGGTCACCGCGAGCACGAAGACCACGAAGGGGCCGACCCACAGCACCAGGGTCTTGGCCTCGAAAGGCGGCTTGTAACGTACGAAATCGCCATAGCGTTCGACCATGAAGTCGATGATCTCCTGCTTGCTCTTGCCGTCCTTGAGCATGCGGAAGACCTTGTGGCGCATGTCCTGCGCCAGCTCGGCGTTGGAGTCGGCGATGTCCTGGTTCTGGCACACCAGGCAGCGCAGCTCGGTGGTCAGCTCCTTGTAGGTGCGCTCCTGTGCCGGGCTGTCGAAGTCGTAGACCTCGATGTTGGTGGCCAGGGCCCCCAGGCTCAGGGTGCAGAGCAGCAGAATGAGCGGCAGTGATTTCATCGCTTGTCCTCGAACCAGCGCGCGAACTTCTCGCGCCAGGCGGCCTCGTTCAGCGCCCCCTTGTGCTTGGCGCGAATGATGCCGTCGGCGTCGATCAGGAAGGTCTCGGGCGCGCCATATACGCCCCAGTCGATGGCGGCGGTGCTGTCGGGGTCGAAGGCGACGGCCACGAAGGGGTTGCCGTTCTCGCGCAGCATGGCCTGGCCATCGGCGAGCTCGTCACGCCAGTCCACGCCGACGATGGGAATGCCGCGCGCCTTCAATTGCAGCAGGTAGGGGTGCTCGCGCCAGCACTCGGGACACCAGGTGCCCCAGAAGTTGAGCAGCCAGGGCTTGCCCTTGTACGCCGAGGGGCGCACCTGCTGCTTCGGGTCGAACAGCTCGGGCAGGGCGAACTCGGGTGCGGCACGGCCGATGAATTCGGTGGGGATGTCGCGCGGATTGTATTCGCCTTCGCCCATCTGCTGCAGGACGTAGAAGAACAGCCCGGCCAGTACCACGAAGATGCCGAGGGGAATGATCGCCTTGTTCATGCGCGGGCCTCCGCGGCGTTGCCGGCGGTGCTGCGACGCTGCGCCAGCACCCGGTAACGACGGTCTGCGGCGGCCAGCAGGCCGCCCAGGGCCATGATCAGTGCGCCCAGCCAGAGCCAGCGCACGAAGGGCTTGTGATAGATGCGCAGACTCCAGGCCTGTTTGCCCAGGTCTTCGCCCAGGGCGACGTAGAGGTCGCGGAACAGGCCGGCGTCGATGGCCGCCTCGGTCATCGGCATCTTCTGTACCAGGTAGGTGCGCTTCTGCGGGTGCAGCTCGGCGATGGTCTCGCCTTGCTGGCGCACGCTGATCGAACCTTCATAGGCGGTGTAGTTGGGCCCTTCGACGCTGGTCACGCCATTGAACTCGAAGGTGTAGTCGCCGATCTGATAGGTCTCACCGGGCGCCAGGCGAATGTCCTTTTCGGTGGAGTAGGTGGTGGTCATGGCGATGCCGATGACGAACACCCCGATGCCCAGGTGACCGAGGATCATGCCCCAGAAACCCAGCGGCACGTGACGCAGATTGGCGTGTGGGCTCAGGCGTTCGCGCAGCGCGGCCAGGGTGGCGGCGAGCACCCAGATCCCCAGGGTCAGACCGAGCACGGACATGGGGTTGACGAAAGGCACGGCCAGCAGGCCCCAGGCCAGGCCGAGCACCAGCGCGGCGATGGTGGGGATGCGCAGCTTCTGCCACAGGCGGGCCGGTTCGTCACGCTTCCAGCGCGCCATGCTGCCGATGCCGATCAGCACGACCAGCGGCAGGGCGAGGATCATGAAGACGGTGTCGAAATAGGGGCGTCCCACCGAGATCTTGCCCAGTTGCAGGGCATCCGAGATCAGGGGGTACAAGGTGCCCAGCAGCACGGCCACGGCCGAGACCAGCAGGATCACGTTATTGAGCAGCAGGAAGGTCTCGCGCGAGAGCATTTCGAAGCGCACGCTGCTCTTGATCTCGTTGGCGCGCATGGCATACAGCGCCAGCGAGGAGCCGACCACGGTGAACAGGAAGGCGAGGATGAAGATGCCGCGTTCCGGGTCGGAGGCGAAGGCATGCACCGAAGTGAGCACGCCGGAGCGCACCAGGAAGGTACCCAGCAGGCTGAGCGAGAAGGAGAAGATCGCCAGCAGCACGGTCCAGGCCTTGAAGGCACCGCGTTTTTCGGTGACCGCCAGCGAGTGCATCAGGGCGGTACCGACCAGCCAGGGCATGAAGGAGGCGTTCTCCACCGGGTCCCAGAACCACCAGCCGCCCCAGCCCAGTTCATAGTAGGCCCACCAGCTGCCCAGGGTGATGCCCAGGGTGAGGAACAGCCAGGCCACGTTGGTCCAGGGGCGCGACCAGCGCGCCCAGGCGGCATCCAGCCGGCCGCCGAGCATGGCCGCCACGGCGAAGGCGAAGGGAATGGCGAAGCCGACATAGCCCATGTAGAGCATGGGCGGGTGGAACACCAGTCCCGGGTCCTGCAGCAGTGGGTTGAGGTCACGGCCTTCCGGGGCGGGGGGCATCAGGCGATCGAAGGGGTTGGAGGTAAGGATCATGAACAGCAGGAAGCCCACGCTTACCAGGCCGAGCACGCCGAGCACGCGGGCGATCACCACCTCGGGCACGCTGCGGCTGAAGAAGGTGACCGCAGTGGTCCAGATGCCCAGGATCAGCGCCCACAGCAGCAGCGAGCCTTCGTGCGCGCCCCAGACCGCGGAGATCAGATAGGGCGTGGGCAGCCGGGTGTTGGAGTTCTGTGCCACGTACAGCACCGAGAAATCGTGTTGCAGGAAGCTCCAGGTGAGCAGGCCGAAGGCGATGGCCAGTACCAGTGCCTGGATGCGGGCCGCCGGGCGTGCCAGGGCGATCCAGCTGCTGATGCCGCGTTGCGCGCCGACCAGCGGAAACACGCCCTGTACCACGGAGAGGGCCAGGGCCAGGGCCAGCATCAGTTGTCCGAGTTCGGGGATCATGTTCAGTTTCCTGTGACGGTGGTTTGCATGCGTGCCTTCTCGCCGGCCTTCATGGCGGCGGCGACCTCGGGCGGCATGTAGTTCTCGTCGTGCTTGGCCAGCACCTCGTCGGCCACGAACACGCCGTCGGCATTCAGCTTGCCCTGGGCGATCACGCCCTGGCCCTCGGCGAACAGGTCGGGCAGGATGCCCTGGTAGGCGACGGGAATCTTCTTGTGGAAGTCGGTGACCACGAAGTGCACGGTGAGGTCTCCTTCGGCGCGCTGCACGCTGCCTTTCTCCACCATGCCGCCGAGGCGGAAGACGTGGTCGGCGGGAGCCTTGCCCTCGGCCACTTCGGTGGGCGAGAAGAAATACGAGAGGTTGCCTTCGAGGGCATCCAGGACCAGGGAGGTGGCCAGGCCGAGGATCGCCAGACCGGCGGCCACCAGGATCAGGCGCTTGTGACGGGCTTTCATCGTTTGTCGGTCTCCAGGCGATTGAGGCGTGCGATCTGGCGCTGGATGCGCGCGGTGCGCGAGCGCAACAGCAGGGGCTCGAGGATCATGCAGGCGGCGGTCATGCCGAAGGATCCCCACACGTAGAGGGCATACTTGCCCATGTCCAGTTTTTCGAGAATGCTGCTCATGCCCGCTCTCCGATCAGTTCCCGCACCCAGGTGGCCCCGACCTCGCGCTCGAGGATGATGGCGCGCACCCGCACCATGGCGGCGGCGATGCTGTAGGCCCAGAAGCCCAGGGCCATGATGAGCATGGTCAGCAACATGGTCTCGTCCATGCTCGTCTGACCGTTCATCTTGATGGTGGCCCCCTGGTGCAGGGTGTTCCACCACTTCACCGAGAAATAGATGATGGGGACGTTGACCACCCCGACCAGCAACAGGATGGCACCGGCACGGTCGGCGCGGCGGCGGTCGTCGATGGCGCCGACCAGCGCCATGTAGCCGAGGTAGAGGAACAGCAGGATCAGTTCGGAGGTGATGCGTGCATCCCACACCCACCAGGTGCCCCACATGGGCTTGCCCCAGAAGGAGCCGGTCCACAGCGAGACGAAGGCGAACATGGCCCCGGTGGGGGCCAGCGCCTGGGCCATCATCGCCGAGAGACGGGTGTTGAACACCAGGCCGATGGCCGACCAGCCGGCCATCACGATATAGATGAACATCGACATCCAGGAGGCAGGCACATGGATGAAGATGATGCGGTAACCGTCGCCCTGCTTGTAGTCGACCGGCGCGACAAAAAAGCTCATGTACAGGCCGATGCCGATGAGAATGATCGCCAGTACCCAGAAGATCGGGGCCAGTCGCCCGGCCAGGGGGTAGAAGGTGGCGGGCGAGGAGAACTTGAACCAGTTGATCAGCCTGTTCTGCATGTGATTGCGATGTCGGGGGATGGTTCGGGCGAGCCGAGAGGTTAACCGATGATCTAGACTCGCGCAAAAGGCGCAAGTTCATCCTTCCATGGCGGGCTCATGGATTTTGGGCGCAGGCCCCGTCGGCCGCCGAACAGGGTCACTCGCTGGCGACCCGCAGTGCGGCTGCGGTGGCCAGCGGGGTGCCGAGGATGGCCACCAGCAGGATGGCCCCGAGCATCGACAGGTGTGCGCCGCCCCCCAGGCCCGAGGTGGTCGCCTCCACCGCGCCGGCGCCGAAGATCAGCACCGGGATGTAGAGTGGCAGCACCAGCAGGGCCACCAGCACGCCGCCCGAGCGCAGGCCCAGGGTGAGTGCCGCGCCGATGGCGCCCAGCAGGCTGAGCGTGGGGGTGCCGAGCAGCAGCGACCAGACCATGACGCTCAGCGCCTCGGCCGAGAGGTCGTACTGCAGGCCCAGCACCGGGGCCATGATCACCAGCGGCAGGCCGGTGATCAGCCAGTGCGCGATCACCTTGCCGCCTACCAGCACGGGGAGCGGCTGCGGGGCCAGCAATATCTGTTCGAGGGTGCCGTCACGGTGGTCGGCCAGGAACAGTTGCTCGAGTGCCAGCATGGAGGCGAGGAGGGCACCTACCCAGACCACCCCAGGGGCGATCAGGCGCAGGGTATCGAGTTCCGGGCCGATACCCAGCGGGAACAGGCTGACCACGATGAGAAAGAAGATCAGACTGGTGAACACATCGGTGCGCCGGCGCAGGGCGATGGTCACGTCGCGGCGTACGATCCAGAACAGTGCCTCAAGCATGGCTTACCTCCGGAATCTCCTGCCCCAGAGTCACACGGAACACCGTGTCGCAGGTCAGTTCGACCTCCTGGTGGGTGGTAAGTATGACCATGCCGCTGCGTGCCAGATGGTCGCGGATTACCGCCTGCAGGGCGTCCACCGCAGCCACGTCCAGGGCGCTGAAGGGTTCGTCCAGGATCCACAGCGCGGCCCGGCTGCACCACAGGCGGGCCAGTGCCACGCGGCGCTTCTGTCCCTGCGAGAGGTGCTTGATCGGCAGGTCCTCGTGGCCGCGCAGGCCGATATCTTCCAGCAGCTGCCAAGCGGCCTTCTCGTCCAGGGGGCGGTTGCGCACCGCGCTGTCCATACGCAGGTTCTCGATGGCGTTGAGATCGCCCTTCAGTGCGTTGAGGTGGCCGAGGTAGAGCAGTTCGTCGTGAAAGGTATCGCGCTGGCGGCGGATGGGGGCGCCGTTCCACAACACCTCGCCCGATTCCGGTTGCAGCAGCCCGGCCAGGGTGCGCAGCAGGGTAGTCTTGCCGCTGCCGTTGGGGCCGCGCAGGTACATCAGCTGGCCGCTCTCCAGGGCAAAATCCAGACAGCGAAACAGCTGCCGGTCGCCCCGGCAGCAGCAGAGGTCTCGGGTCTCCAGGCGGTGGGTCGGGTTCACGTCTCGGCTTCTGGTCGAGGGCTGCTGAGGACCGGCAGTCTACACCATCGGGCCGGGATGCGGGTTTACCCCCCATGCAATTCGGGAGGACTCATGCAAAGATTGACGAAAGACCCGCTTTCGCGGGGAAAGGAATACCTGCGTCGGAGCGGCGCTGCCGACTCCTTGGAAAAGAGAGGTTGCATGTCCAGGTTCCTGAAGCCGCGCGCCCAGCCAACCCAGTGCGCGGCCTGTCCCATCCGCCAGAATGCCCTGTTCCAGGTGGTACCGGTCAGCTATATAAATGATGCCCAGTCGCGGCGTACCGACCAGTATCACCTGCCAGCGCGGCGCTTGCTCTATGAAGAGGGGGCGCCGGCGACCATGGCCTACACCCTCTACGAAGGCTGGCTGATGTTGTACCGTTCGCATTCCGACGGGCGTCGTCAGGGACTGCGCGTGGCCCTTCCCGGTGACTTCCTGGGTTACATGCCGCCCGGCGAGGGCTATATCCACCATTCCGCGATGGCCATCACCAACGCGGTGGTCTGCGGTTTTGGCCAGGATGGGCTGCATGAGATGCTGGGCAAGCATCCTGATCTGGCCGCGCACATCACCCGTATCCAGGCGCGCTACATGGCCAGTTGCCAGAGCGCCATGCTGGGCCTGGGGCGCAAGACCGCCGAGCAGCGCATTGCCTTCCTGA
>AMFO01000066.1_pt1 | contig 32466 bp, 32 predicted proteins | sample 552608 | NCBI WGS metagenome assembly AMFO01 (sample SAMN01893955, study PRJNA167987) | microbial mat metagenome | biome: hydrothermal vent | place: USA: Loihi, Hawai'I | collected 2003-05-01
TCTCCGTGGTGGCACCGATCAGGGTCACCAGCCCCTCTTCCACGTGGGGCAGGATGGCGTCCTGCTGGGCTTTGTTCCACCGATGAATTTCGTCCACCAGCAGCAGGGTCGGACGTCCTGTGGCCCGAAGTTTTCGGGCCCGTTCCACCACCTGCCGCAAATCCCGCACGCCGGAGGTGACCGCCGAAAGGCGCTCCAGATGCGCCTGCACGCGCTCGGCCAGCAACAGGGCCAGCGTGGTTTTCCCGGTACCCGGCGGCCCCCACAGGATCATGGAATGCACCTGGCGTTCCTCGTACATGCGGCGGAGGGGTTTGCCGGGGCCCACCAGGTGCCGTTGACCCACAAACTCTTCCAGGGTCCGGGGACGCATGCGGGCCGCCAGGGGAGCCGGCGGGGAAGAAGTGCCAAAAAGATCCGTCATCACGCCACCACCGGAAGGCGCAAACGCACCGTGGTGTGCTGCTCGGCGTCGCTGACGAGTTCAATCTCTCCGCCCAGCTGAAGCAACCAGTGGTACACGGCATACAGCCCCAGGGTCCGGCGATGAAACATCCGTGACCCCAGGAAGGGTTCGAACACATAGGGAATCATCTCCGGAGGGACCCCCGGTCCGGTGTCGCGTATGGAGAGCAACACCCCCTCTTTCCCCGTGGTCAGAATGGGTTCCACCTTCCCCAGGTGCACCCAGATCCGATCGCCCTCTCCCAGGGTCTCCGCGATGTTGTGCAGAATGCGGGTCAGGATCTTCTGGAGGAGTTGAGGAGAAAGGGCCACGGGAGGGTAGTGCGGCACCGCCTGTTCCAGCTCAATGGTCACCCCCGCCGGCAGCTCGCTCTGAAACGTGTGCAGGAACTGCGAAAGAAACGCTGGAAGATCGTCCACCTGGCCCGTGCGTTCCTCCGGCGTGAGCTCCACCCGTAAATCGTCCACCAGATCCGCCCCTTTCCGGACGGCCTTCAGGATTTCCTCCAGCGAAGACCGGAGGGAATCCGACAGATCCTCTTCCGCGAGCAGGAGTTCCACGTGCCCCAGAATCACGGTGAGCAGATTGTTGAAGTGGTGCGCCACACCTCCTGCCAGACGCCCGATGGTTTCCAGGCGCCGGGATTCTTCCAGCATGGATTCCAGCTTTTTCCGCCGGGTGACGTCCCGGGCCACCCCCAGCAGCGTGGCTCCCTGCGAGCGCTCGGTCCGCGAAAGGCGATCCTGGATCCAGATTTCTTCGTTGCCGTTGCTCTGGAACCGGTACTCCAGGGTGGAGGTATGACCCTGTTTCAGGGCTTCCAGGACGTTCCGGTACCTCGGGCGGTCCTCCGGGTGAATGCGTTTCAGGAACCGCTGGAATCGTTCGGCAGGGGGTTGGACGGCATCGTTGCCCATCCACCGTAAAAAGGTGGTGTTCATGAAATGCAGTTCCCAGCGGTGGTCGTCCCCATCGTACATCAGCTCGTACACCCCCTCGGGAATGTGGCTCAGGATCTCGTTGAGTTTTTCCTGCACCTGACGCACGTCTTCCTCCATGCGCACCTCTTCGGTCACATCCAGCACGTTGCCCACCACGATGGGCGGATTCGTGCCGGGCAGCACCTGGGCGTAGATCTCCACCCATCGCACCTCGCCGTCCGGGCGCACCACCCGAAAGCGGTACTGGGGAAGGGCCGTCTTTCCGGCCACACGGTTTCGGTATCGTTCCATCACCCGGGCATGATCATCCGGGTGCACCACCTCCAGGAAGGACCGCCCCACCAGTTCCTTCATCGGGCGACCCACGATGGCCTCGGCGCGGGGATTGAGATAGAGGAATTTCCCCTCCTGGACCAGATAGATCCCCAGCAGGGAACGTTCGATCAGGGTTTGATAGAACGCCGGCGAATCCAGGGGAAGATTGGCCGCACGATTCTCACCCATCACGTCCCAGACTCCATCCTGCCCGTCCTCCGTGTTGATCCCCGCCTGTTTGTTATGAGTATAGCCCGGGGATTTCGGTTTGTCAAAACCCCCTCAAAACGCCGGCGCCCGCACGCCGTGCGGGCGCCGGCCAGGCACAGCCTCGCATCCGCCTTATTTCACTTCAATCTCAATGGTCTTGGGACGTACACGCTCGCTTTTGGGAATGGTGATTTCCAGGATGCCGTCCCGATAAACCGCCTTTGCTTTGTCGCCTTCCACCTCGGACGGCAGGGTCACGGAACGATGGAACCGGCCATAGAAAATCTCCCGCCGGTGGAAGGTGGTTTCCTCCTCCGTACGCTCTTCTTTGCGCTCCCCGCTGACCGTCAGCACGTTGTCGGTGATGGAGATCTTCACCTCATCCTTCTTCAATCCCGGCAGTTCCAGCCGCACCACGAAGGCGTCGTCGCGCTCCTCCACGTCCATGGCGGGCACCCACAACACCTCCCGCTCCGCGGGGAGCGACGAACGACCGAAAAAGGCGTCAAACACCCGATCCAGTTCTTCGCGAATGGCGCGAAGTTCCCGAAACGGATCCATGGGCATCAGTTCCCTCGCCATGCTACACCTCCTTGCAGTTTAGATTTGTTGAGTCGTATCGGTTCATATTATATAGACATCCCCGGCCGACGTCAAGGGGGCATTGATGTTTCCGCGGGGTCGCCGTACACTCTCGTTGACCCGGCCAGGAAGGAGGCACAGCATGTTCGGGATGCTCGCCGCGTTGTTGGCGATGCCTTTTCTCCACCCCGAAAGCGTGCTGCCGTACCGTCACACCCTGGTGGTGTCCGACATCGGGGCCTTCGGGAAACCGGACGGTCGGCTCTGGAAACGCACCGCGAAAGGGTGGACGGTCTGGGTGGAAGGCCTGACGGATCCCAAAGGGCTGGCCACGGACGGGAAACGCCTGTTGGTTGCCGACGTGGACCGCGTGTGGTGGGTGGACTCGGCAGGACGCACGGGGCTCTTCCTCACACCGCGCATGTTTTCCCCCCCTCCCCGCTTCCTGAACGACGCCCTGGTGACGGGCGACACCCTCCTTCTCTCCGATACGGAAAACGGGGTTGTGTATGCCTTCGCCCTGTCCACCCGTCGCCTCCTCGGCACGTGGCGCGTGCCCAAGGCCAACGGCCTGTTCCGGGACACCACGAGTCTGTGGTGCGTCTCCTTCACCCGGCCCGCACGGGTATACCGGCTGTACGCGGACGGCACCGCCGAGATCTGGGCCGAGGTGGGGGTGGACGGGGGCGACGGCCTGTGGATTCGGAACGGGACACTATACGTGGGGGGATTTCGCAATGGCACGGTGGTCACCCTGCACGGCAAAGAGCCCGGCACGCTGGTGAAAGGGCTGACCACACCGGCGGATTTCGCCGTGTGGCACGACACGCTCTGGATCCCGCTTCTCCAGATCGGCGAACTGCGCGCCCTTCCCCTTCAGCGCTGAAGACGGCGCACCACCCAGGCCAGGAAAAACAGAGCCGTGGCCACCAGCACCACCGTGGGGCCTGGAGGGAGATCGCGCACATAGGCCACCATCAACCCTCCCACGGAAGCCAGTACTCCCACACCCACGGCAAGCCACCGAAAACTGCGCAGGTTCCAAGCCAGCAGCTGGGCCGTGGCGGGCGGGAGCACCAGCATGGCGCTGATCAGAAGGATGCCCACCATGCTCATGGCCAGCACCACGGTCAGGGAAAGCAGGCCCAGGAACACCAGGTTAAGCATCCGCATAGGGAACCCCTGCACCGTGCCCAGCTCGGGATCGTAGGCGAGCAACCACCACACCCGCGCCAGTCCCCCCAGCACCAGCAGAATCCCTGCCGAAAACCCCAGGATCCACCCCACCTCCCGGGGACCCACGGACAGCACATCTCCGAAGAGGTAACTCATCAACTCTCCCTGGTACCCCGGCATCCGCGCCAGCAACACCACCCCCAGCGCCATGGCGGAGGCAAAGAAAATCCCGATGGCGGTGTCTTCCTTGATGCGGCGCCGTTCGGTGAGCATCCCGATGCCCAGCCCCACCGCCACGGAAAACCCGATGGCGGTAAGCAGGGGCGGCCATCCCAGCCAGATGGCCAGCGCCAGTCCGCCGAAACTGGCATGGGCGATGCCGGCCCCGATGAAGGCCAGGCCCCGGATCACCACATAGGTGCCCAGCAACGCGGTGGTGGCGCCCAGCACCACGGCCACCACCAGGGCACGCTGAAAGAAGGGCTGGTGCAGGGCTTCCATCATGACGCGTTCTCCTCCGAGGGCGGATGGGGATCCACGATCATGTGAGGAAGCACACCGTGCCCGAAGGCGACCGCGTGTTTCCCGTACATGCACTCCAGCGTGGCCCGGGTCAGCACGTCCCGCGGCCGCCCGTGAGCCACCAGACGACCCGACAGGCAGGCGACGGTGTCCGCACGTTCCATCACAATCCCGACATCGTGGGAAACCAGGATCACGGTGAGATCCAGACTTTTACGCAACTCCTGCAGCAGATCGTACAGGCCTTCCGTCATGGAAGGGTCCAGGCTGGTGGTGGGTTCGTCCAGCACCAGCAACTCGGGTTCGGTGGCCAGCGCTCGTGCCAGAAAGACCCGCTGACGCTGTCCCCCGGAGAGCTCCCGCAGCATCCGACGTTCCAGCCCCTCCAGGCCCACCCGGGCCAGCGCCCGACGGACGGCTTCCCGATCGGCCGAGCCCAGACGTCCCGTCCAGCCTGCGTGGACATACCGGCCCATGCGCACCACCTCCTCCACGGTGACGGGGACCGACAGATCCAGCGCCAGCAGCTGGGGGACATACCCGATGCGTCGTCGCAGCGACCGGGGCATGCGATGCGGAGGATGCCCCAGCACCGTGAGTTCTCCGGACGTGGGACGCAGGATGCCCAGAATCAGGCGGATCAGGGTGGTCTTCCCCGCCCCGTTGGGGCCCAGAATGGCCACGAATTCCCCGCGATGCACATCAAAGTTGAGGTCCTGGAGGATCACGTGCCGACCGATGCGGTAGCTCAGGTGACGTGCTCGCACCACCGTGAAGCGATCAGGAGCCATGACGCGCACGCTCCAGGGTCCGAAGATTTCGGAGGATCAGGGTCAGGGGATCCTCGGAACGGTCGCACGTTCCGAGAGGATCCAGAACCACCCGCCGGGCCTGGATTTCCCGGGCCAACGATTCCGCCGTGGCATCGCGCCGACCGGCATCCACGATCACCCATTTCACCCGGGCTGCCCGTGCCTGCTGAAGAATCCGGGCGAGGGTTCGCGGGCCCGGGGGATGCTCGGGGACGGGGTGGAGGATGCCCACCACCGGGATGCCCTGTTCACGGAACAGGTTCACCCAGGCCGAGTGGGCAAGCACCACCGGAGAGAAGGAAGACGCAGCCTCGTGCCGTCGCAGCGAGTCCCGCACGGCCCGAACGCGTGCACGATAGCGATCGGCCCGGTCGCGGATGGCCGCACGTTGCGCGGGCATCAGCCCTTCCAGCCAGAGCGCCAGAGTTTCGGTCAGGGTTTCCACGGCCGCCAGGGAAAGCCACACGTGCGGGTCTCCCCCGGGAGTACGGTGGAGGACCAGCGTTCGGGGGGCCGGATCCAGGGCTCGCAGCACGCGACGCACCCAGGCTCGATCCACGCCCGGGCCCACGTACACCACTCCCTGCACGCCCTGAAGGGATCGATACAGCGAGGGACCGGGGGAAAAGGCGTGGGGCGTCTGCCCGCCCTGCAGCATGCACACCACCTCCACTTCCTCGCCGCCCAGCACCCGAAGCCAGCCTGCCAGAGGCGGCAGGCTGGCGCCAACCCGCACCCCGCCAACCAGCAACAGGAGGAGCCCGAAACCCCACATGATGGCAAAGGATACAGGGAAAAGGGGGAACCTTCCGCGCGGGAAAGAAGCCGACCGGGTCAGGGATGATCCCGCGAAGGGGACCGACGATTTCGTCGAAGGTGCACAAACACGCCCGTGTCCAGCAGATCCTCCACCATGCCCATCAAGGTGCTGGCCACGGCAATCCCGGGATTGATCCACATCAGGAGCGAAGCCAGGGCCTCCAGGCTGAGCTGCACCTGCTCCCAGATGGCCCGGGCCTCCACGTCCCCCGGATCCACTCCACGTGCAAAGGTCCGCGTCTCTTCCCGAACCGACTCGTAGGCCTGGAAAATGGCGGCCATGGTGCGCTCTTCGCCCGGATCCAGGAAAATCCCTTCGCAGATGGAGTAACGATCCACAAACAGATCGGTAGTGCCATGGTAGCGCAACGTGCGCATGGGAAGGCGGCACCGGGGACAGGGCAGGTTCCGCGGGGATTCCGCGTGTTCCTTCGCCCTGGCTACCGCCTGCCGCCGAACGTCCGGTTTCAGGGAGAAAAAGGGCCGGTAGGGGGTATAGTCCTCCGGGGCCAGGGTTTCGGCGATGCGCTGAATCACCGGCATCAGCGTGCCGGGGGGAAAGAAGCTACCGTGCGCCGCACAACGCCAGTAGCCCTCCTCCTGTTCTTCCATGGGCGCATCGCAGAGGGGACAGGTCAGCATATCCCCATGATACAGGAAAACCGGGTCCGGCGCAAACCGGGGAGCATCAGTACACGCCCGCTTGCCAGGCCACAACACCCAAGGCTTCCTGGGTAGAGGCGTTCCCTCGTGCTGTGCGGGACCGCACGTGCCTAAGGCTGTTCGTCGATTCAAGGGGATATCGCCCACGCTGCACACACATCCCTCACACGGCGCACCCGCCGAAGCCCTCGTACGGACAATCCCGTACGGGGCAGGCCACGAGGCGCACTCTACGGAGGAAGGCCCGCGCCTTACGGAAGGACGCAGAGATAGGAGCACATATGGCCGGTCTCGTCCCGTCCGGGTTGACCGATCGCTGCCTTCTCCCCATGATGAGGGCCATGACGCGCGCCTCCCGATCTCCGGAACCGAGGTTGCGCAGGCTGTACGCGCTGGCGCGCCGTCGATATGCGCCGCTGCGCCGGCGGTTTCCCTTCCACCCGCCTCTGCCGGTGTTTCTCGGGATCGTGAGCCTGGCGACCCTGGCAATGGTCTGGATCGGGATGCTCCTCCTGCTGGGCGGACTTCGGTGGATCCATGCCTGGACCCACTTCCTGCACGGCGCCTGGGAGGTCTACCCCCCCACCCCCTGACGGTTCTCCCTTCCTGCTGTATGGTTAAGGCCATGCGGGCACACGAACGGGTCCTGCAATTCTGGAAGGATCGGGCGCGGCAAAACCGCCACGTGTTGCGGGAGGCGCCGCTTTCCCTCAAACGCTTCTGGAGCCTGGACGGGCAAACCTATCGAGAGGGGGCGCTGGATCGAAAAACCAAAGAACTCCTAGGACTTGTCGCCTCCACCGTCCTTCGCTGCGACGACTGCATTCTGTATCACCTAATCCAATGTCGTCGTCTGGGCATCTCCCGTGCGGAAGTGCTGGAGGCCCTGAACGTAGCGGCCGTGGTGGGCGGCAGCATCACCATCCCACACATTCGCCGGGCCGTGGAGCTCTGGGACGAAGGGCTCACACCCGAGGTGATGGAGCGGCTGGAATAACCCCCTCCCCCCGAACCCGCGAATCACTTGAGAATCAGGAACTGACCCTTCTGACGATCCCCGGTCTCCAGATCTTCCACCACGAACAGATAAAGTCCCGTGGCCGCTTCCTGGTCGTACCGGGTAATCAGATTCCAGGTTTCCTGCCCCCGCAGGGGATCGTCGTGCTCGATCACCTTGACCAAATCCCCGGACACGGTATAGATGGTGATGCGGCAGCGTCGGGGAAGGTTCTGGAACACCAGTTTCCGATCGAAGGGCGTGGGGCCGTCCAGCGGGGAGGACTTCCGGTAGGGGTTGGGAAACACCTGCACCCGGGCGGGATGAAGGCGATCCGTGGGCAGAGGAGCGATGGTGACGGTGGTGGCGTTTTGCGATCGGCTGCTTTCCAGTGACGAAAGCCCCAGGTCCGGGTTGCCACGATCAAAGGACGTCACGGCATAGGTGTACACCTTCCCGTCGTGCACGCCCCGATCTTCCACCACATACCAGCCCGCATAGGGACCGTCCACCGTCCGCGGAGGCAGCCCCGTGTTGAACCCTACATCGTCCCGCCGGTCAAACTCGGCCACCAGAACCCATCCGCTGTCTTCCGTGGTAAACTCCCCTTCCCGCCGATACACCCTGTAGCCTTCAAAATCCTTCTCCCCGGTGTTGGGATCGATGGCCCCTTCCGGAGAATCGTCAAAATAGATGCGGGCCACCCCGTGATCCGTCACCACGGCCAGACGCGGGGATGGCGGGGGAGCCGGGAGAATATACCTGGAAAGAAAGGCCCGTCTGGCCCACTCCGCGTTGGACTCCACATGTTGATCGTCCAGCCCTCCCACAAAGGCGAACACCACGCGGAGCGTTTCCCCAACCCCCACAAAAGGGAAGGGGCCCACCTTCAGGAAACCCACGGGGTCGGGATAGCCGTTCTGCTGGACGTACTGGTCGTCCATGGGCGGATAGTTCTGTGTTTCCAGGATATAGTTCTGCCACCAGGTGGCATCCGTCCATCCCTGATAGTTGGCCGGCTGCCAGGGCCACCAGATGAACACCGTCTGAAACGAATCGGCCGGCACCCAATCCTGACCCTGAATCACCCCCAAAAACTGAAACCCGCCGTAGCCCTGGGCCAGGAGATCGTAGCCGTCGTTGCGTTCGTACATCAGGCGGAGGGTATCATTGTAAAACAGGCGTTTGTGCTGGAAAAAGGGCGACGTGGCAAAGGCATCGCCCCAGAACGTCTCGTTCCCCGACACCAGCTCCGCGTACATGCCAATGTACACATCCCGCCAGGCCCCGGCCAGCCCGGTGTTCACGATGGTGTACTCCAGAATCACCACATCGTCGATGTAATCGTAGCTCCAGCCGTGCGTGGTCAGGGTGACATCGGCCCCCAGCGGGCGATGGTTGATCGGCGGGCCCTGCGGCCAGAGATAATCCGTGAAATGCGCCACAAAGTCCTGCTCGGACACTGCATCCTGCGGTGCGTAGTATGGCGACGTCAGTAGAGAGGAAAGCTCCCGGATGGTATCGGCGGCGGAGGGCGAAGGAATAAACTCAAACCCCTCGCTTCCCACGCCATAGGTGGCGCTGTTGGTCACAGCCGAGGTGATCCGCAGCGAATCTGTAGGATCGGAGACCTTGGCCGCGATCCAGATCCCCGCTTTGTCCAGCCGTTCGGTACCGCTGCTTCTCGGGTATTCACAGGAAGGATACCCGGGCAGATCGAAACTGGTGCCCAGCATGCCCATGTTGGACACCGTGAGCCGCACGTTGCCGATGCCCGTGGTGCGGAAGTTCACCACGGCCCCTAGTGGCGCGGCCAGCATCAACACCATCCCCATCCACACCCCGCGCGCGGTTCGCCTCATCTTAGAGTCCACCTCCGTATTCGGGCGGAAGATCCGGATCATAGGGCAGGTTCGGATGTTCGTACCGTTCCACACGCCCCGCATACCCGGCCCATACCCGCTGGCCGTCGGGAGCCAGCAGCACCGCCAGCGGCGCAAGGGAATCCGGAGAACCAAAGATTTGCGAGAAGGATCCGTCGGGCGAAAACAGCTGCAGCCTGCGATTGCCCGAGTCCGCCACCACCACCCGGCCAAACAGATCCCCCGAGACATCCACCGGGTGACGGAACACCCCGGTATCGGCCCCGCCCTGGCCTGTGGTATCGCCCAGATGTAACAGGTTTTGCAGGGGGAGCGTGGCGGTAAAATGCTCCACCCAGTGCTGCCCGGTGGAGGCTACCCAGATCTGTCCGGCGAAATCAGAAAAGATGCCCCAGGGTTGACGCACGTTCAGGATGCCGTTGCCTTCCCGGCTCAGCGTGTCCGGCGGCAGGGTGTACTGTCCCGTGCTGTCCAGGTCATACCGCAGCAGCAAATGCTGTGCATGTTCCGAGACGATCAGTCCACCATTCACCACCGCCAGACCGCGGGGATCCACCCAGTTTGTATCCTCCAGCACCACCGTGCCCAGGGAATCCCCGTCCGGGGGATACCGTAGGACAGCCTGCCGTTCCCGATCCAATACGTAGACCTCTCCGGTTGTCCGATCCTGGGCCACGGCGGTGGGATCCACCAGGCCTCCGTAATGAGTCGCGGTCGGCGTACCATCGAGATACAGCTTGTGCAGGGTTCGCTGAGTCAACACATACAGGCCGTCGCCCAACATCAGATCCCGGACGGTATCGCCGGGGAAATCCAGCACCTGCACCCGCAAAAATGTGGAATCGGTGAGGGTCAGTCCTTCGCCGCGCGGTGGGATGGGATACCGGTGACCGCACGCGCCCAGCATCACGGCCATAGCCCCCACAACCCAGTGCATACTTTTCCTGATCTTCATGGCTGCACCTCCAGCCCCACACGATGGATGGCGCCCAGTTCTCCGTAGGACTGCACCGCATAGTCAACCCGCATGGAAGGCAGGCGCAGGGAAGCACCGAATCCCCAGCCCGAGAGCGCATCGCCGCGGGGATGGTTGTTGATCCGGTATCCCGCCCGCACGGTCAGCACCTCGCTCAGGGGATATTCCCATCCCAGGCGGAAATCCTCGGCGTTATCCACCGGTTTTTCAATCTGAAAACTCCAGAGCAGCGACCCGAAGGGCCGACCGGAAACCCCGGTCCGGAAGGTGATGGGAAGCGAAAAACGAGCATATCCCTGTCCGGGACCCGCATCCGGTCCCAGGTTGAAGATACCCATCCCGATGCGGAGGTCACGAAAGCCGATCCAGTAGTACGACGTAAGATCCACCGCGGCGGCACGCATCACATCGCCGTCCAGGTTTTCCTGCAGATATTTCAGGGCCACCCCCACGCTGTAGCGCGACGAGAGTTTACGGGTGTACGTCAGGCCTACCAGGAGATCGCCGTAGTCCACGGCCTGGCCGTTGCCTCCAGGGTGATAGAGGTCGCTGCCCTCAAAAGCGGGCAGGGTCAGGGCCAGCGCATAGAGCCCGATCCGCTGGGAGGGCCCCACGGCGCTCACCACGCCCAGGAAGTGCTGCCGCAGATCCAGGTACAGGCGTCCCTCCTGCAGAAATACCGTCCGGGGACGCTCCAGGAACGCCAGGGCGGCCGGGTTCCAGAAAACGCCCGATCCGTCGTCGGCCAGACCCACATAGGCGCCCCCCAGGCCGGCCGAACGGGCCCCGGCATCCAGTTTCAAAAAGGCGAACACCGTGGTGCCCACCTTCTGCTGGCCAAAGGGATCAAACACCCCGGCCTGGAGCACCAGGGGAAGCCCCAGCCCCCACATCAGCCACCGCTGCATGCGCAGGCTCATCTCACATCCTCATTGAAAGGTCCAGGTACACGCTGCGTCCCTCCCGATACCGGGCCGGGTTGAGATAGTAGATCTCCCGGGACCGGGGAGGGATGGGATCGCCGGGTTCGTAGGCACGGCCCGTAAGAGGATTGACATAATAGGGATTTTTCCAGTCAAACAGATTGTTGACTTCGAGGCGAAGGCGCAACGGGAGCTTGCTGAAGCGAAAATCTTTCGATACGGTGATATCCACCCGCTTCCAGGCCGGTCCGAGACGGGAATTGATCTCGCCCCGGTTACCCAGAGAGTCTACGGGGGTGTATCTGCGACCGCTGATCCAGGAGGCCGAAGCCCCGAAATACATGTTATCCGGAAATATGCCGAAAGGATGTTCCCCTTCCAACACCCTGTAGCCCACACGGGCGTAAAGTTTCCAGGGGCGATCCCACCGGAGGTACCACTCTTTGAGTTTATATTCCTGGGGACGGAACAGCGCATCCTCCGAGGTGGAGGCCTTTCCTTTGGTCTGCGACCAGGTGATCTCCACCTGATAGGATAAGTGGGGGTTGGCTCGCTGACGCAGGGAGAGCTCCAGTCCCAGCGAACGGGCATAGTCGCTGTTGAAATACATGAAGAAATCCGGATTGGGCGGGATGCCCGCTACCTTGACCGCCGTAGGATAGTTAAAGATATCTTTAAAATAGGCGTTGAACGTCATAGAAGCGGTTCCCGAGAAGGCATGCTGGACCCCGGTCTCATAGGCAATGGTTACAGTGGGACGCAGATTGGGATTGCCAAAAAGCTCATAACTGGAGGTGGTTCGATCTCCCAGATGTGCATAAACATACTTGAGGTCTGGAAGTTGGGAAAACCGGCCGTAGGAGAAATAAAACTTGTCCCGCTCCGTCACCGGATAGGACACCCCGAACCGCGGAGAGAGGTACAGACGGACACGGTAGGGCCCCAGTTTTGGGGTCTCGTTCAGATAGGTCACGTATTCCTTCCGTACAATGGGATGCAGCGTGGGATCCTGAAGCATACGCTTCACCGCATCGTCCAGATACCGACCTGGTGCCCATCCATCCAGACGTAGCCCCACATTGGCGATCATCCCGGCAAAGTGTATGCGATCCTGAACATACCACCCGCCCCGGAAACTCCACACTTGAAAGATGTCGTGATTGAGCCCCAGACCCTCGGGATCGTAAAACCAGGGATACTGGATATCAATCCACTGCAGGTTCATCTGGTCCACCTGGAGTCCCGTTTTGATCTGGTGAATGGCGCTCATGGTCCAGGTGTAATCACCCTTGAAGGTATACGTTTCTGCATCGTGGTCATGCCAGTACGGGGCATCGCCCCGGTCCCAGAAAAAGCCGTCGCCGGGGCCGGTGCGGGCGGGATCGCCGATCTGGTCCTCCACGTCGTCCAGGGGCTGGTAGTCCCGCCAGTGCTTGCCCTGCACATCCAGGTGGAGTTTGGTGTAAAACCTGGAAAGGCGCACCATGAAAAGGTGTTTCGTGGATGGAAGATAGCTGATCGTCAGCACGCTGTGCACCCCTTCCCGCGTGAACACGGGATAGTGGTCCAGGTGGTACATGTAGCGGTAGGGAAACCGATAGGCAAAGGGATAGTCGTAGCGGGAATATTCATACCCCTGGCTGACTTCCACCGAATAGGCATGCGAAAATGTGGCCTTCAGCCCTTTCTTCGGCTCCCATGCCAGTTTGAGCATGCTGGAAAGGGCATTCTCGGCAAAGGGAAAGGTGGCGTTCAGCACGCTGCTGCGCAGATTCGTGGTGTAGGGAAGATAGGTGTTGTTCCCCTCCAGACGCAGGGTAAAGAAATAGGTTGGGACGGGTTTGCGCCAGAAAAAGAGCGGGCCCTCGGCGGTGCCTTCCAGGATATGGTGGGTTTTGTAGCGCCACAGCCCGGGGCTGTCCGTACGGTAATGCCCGGTCACGTGAAATCGATCCCGTCCTTCCCGGATTTCCAGCCGGACCACCCCTGACATGGCTTCGCCGTATTCCGCGTTGAAGCCCCCGATCATGGCCTCCATTTCGCGCAGGGCCGCCAGGGGGACCCGAATACCAAAGGCACTCCCGGACAGGGGATCCCGAAGAGAGATGCCCTCCACGAGAAGGGCTACTTCATTGCCGCGCCCGCCGCGGATGTTGATCTCCTGGTCCACCCGCTGGACACCTGCCAGCTGGCCCAACACGTCCGCGGTATTCTGGGTCGAAGGCAGGTTTTCCAGCTCCTCCGTGTCTATCTGACGCACGGTAGCCGTCTGTTCCGGGGCAATCTCTTGCTGGGCGGTCACTTCCACTGCTTCCACTTTGATGGCTTCCTCCGGAAGATAGAAATCCATCCGCGCCGGTTTTCCCTCCTCCACCACCACCCATTCGCCTTTGGTCTGGTACCCCAGAATGGAGGCCTGTACGTAATGCCGGCCGGGTGGGAGTTCGAACCGATAAAACCCGTCCAGATCGGCCGCAGCGCCGCGTTTCAGGGAATCCACATACACATTGGCGCCGGGAAGGGGCTCCCCGCTCACGGCATCGTACACAAAGCCTTGCACCACACCTTCCGGACGGGCCACAAGGAGTACGGGCACCAGGGTCAGGAAAAGGGTCCTCATGCAGACGGTAGTATACAGCCCGCGCCTCAGATCATCAAAAGGGGATGTGTCCTCTCCTCCCAGACCCTGACCTATCGTTTGTTGCAAAGGCGTGATAGCAAGGAGAGCGCTGACCCTCCGGGAGTGCACGGAATGGATGACCATCTCCCCCGCTGCCGGTGTTGAGAGGGGCATGGACCAACACACTCCTTTTTCCACATCCAGTAGGAGAGCAGAACAGGGAAGGCGGCACGATCGAAGAGCGCATTGCCCCGTCCGGAAAAACGTTTACATCGAGTGGTGTATGATAGGGGGAGTCGGTGGAGGAGAGAAATGTCGGGAAACCAGGGGAAAGTGAGGTATTCTGAGGCCTTCAAGGTCCAGGTGGTCCGGGAATATGAGCAGGGGGCATCCATATCATCCCTCCGGAGGAAGTATGGCATTGGGGGAAGCATGACCATCAAGCGATGGATCGAGCGATACGGTACGCGTTCTCCTGCGGTTTCTGGGGAGGGAAGTTCTGAGGAAGCCGAGATTCGCCGGCTTCGTCGCCGAATAGCCTGGATGGAGAAGACCATTGCACGTCTCGCTGTGGAGAAGGCTGTGCTGGAGAGTACGCTGGAGATCTACCAGCAAACCTATGGGAAGGAACTTGCGGAAAAAAACGGACGGAGATCATCGAGCGGGCGAGAGCGAAAGGAGGACCGGGTGTGACCTTGCAGGCGATATGCGASGTGATGGGCCTCACGCGACAGGCGTACCATCAGAAGAAACGTCGGGAGGAGCGGAAGCGGCGAGAGAAGGAGAAAGTGCTTTTCCTGGTTCGGATGATCCGGAGGGATCACACGCGGATGGGTGGGCGGAAACTTCTTGTGAAGCTGCAGCCGTTTCTGAGACAGGAAGGAATCCGTCTGGGGCGGGATAGGCTGTATATGTGGCTTCGCGAGGAGGATCTTCTGGTGCCAGCCCGCCGATCCCGGATCCGGACCACGCAGCCCGGGAGTCAGGCGTTTTCCAACCTGTTGGAGGGGTACCTGATATCCGGGCCGGATGACGCATGGGTGGCGGACATCACGTATCTGCCAGTGGATGGTGAATACCGTTACCTGTTTGTGGTGATGGACGTGTACAGTCGGAAAATCGTGGGTTGGCAGCTCGGGTCACATCTGGGGGCGGAGTACGCGCTGGATGCGCTGCGGATGGCTGTGGAACAGGCTTGTGTGAAGCGAGGAGGGACGGTGCACCACAGCGACCATGGGGTGCAGTATACATGCCGGCGTTACCGGGAATATCTTGAAGCGCATGGGATCAAGGCGAGCATGGGGAAGAAGGGATACGTCTATCACAATGCGTACGTGGAGCGTGTCATCGGGACGCTGAAAGAGGAGTACGGGCTTGGGAAAGGGTTTCCGGATGTGTCATCTTTAAGGCGAGCTGTGGAGGAGACGATCTGGTTGTACAATACCGATCGTCCGCATCAGGCGCTGGGGTACGCCACACCTGAAGATGTGTACACGGGGAAAGTGCTGATTCCGCCGTTTGAAGCCATCAAGACATCCGGGAGGTTACCATGATCCCGACTCCCCCCTTCCGGATGTCAACATATAGCCGGACAGTACAAGCCCGCAATTTACGGAATCATCAGGCACATGTACACGATACATCTCGTAAGGTCCAGGGTTCTCCGTACCCCATACCGCAACCCTGTACGGTTCGCCGTCCGATCGGTCTACGATTCAACAACATCCTTTATGTTCCGTGGTGAACGTACGCAACATACTGTACGGTACAGGCTTCGCTGTATGCACTATCCCCACCCCAGCCCTCCTCCGTCCAAGGGGAGGGACCAAACGTGCGGATCACCCATACACTCACGATGGACGCAGGAAGGTACGCGCAACACTTCTTTTGCTGGATCGAGGGACTCACGCACCGCTACTACCTACCCGTACCGGTAACATTTACGTCTTCCCTCCCCCGGTAGGAGTCGTCGGGGGAGGAGGAATCAGCAATTCAGAGGAAGGCTGTACTTCTGGCAGTGAGATACAGGAAGAGGTAGGCAAGTACGGAGTCTTCTGAGCGCCGTCCCGCACCCCTATGTGGTTCGATCTCCGATAGTCCTCCGATGCAACAAATCCTGGATCTTCGGGCAGGTCTGTATCGGTGATGTTGTAACATACAGATTCTGCCCCATCCCTTTCGGCGATCCCCATTGTTCGGATATGGATCTAAGAACGACCCAATGAAATGCAAGGCTTCCAGCACCAGCGGATGATACCCCCGCTCCACATTTCCTCGAGGATTTCCCCGGCGGTTTTGGGCGGTCGGTAGCGGCGGTTGGGGGAGGTAGCCGCCTCAGAAGTGTCCGCCACCGCCAGAATGGCCCCCATCATGGAGATTTCGTCGCCCCGCAACCCCGCGGGATATCCGGAACCGTCCATGCGCTCGTGGTGTTCGGCCAGAATGGGCGCCTGCCCGGAGATGGCCAGATGACGCAACACCCGTATCCCCTCGCCCACGTATCGCTGAATCAGAAGCCGCTCCTCATCCGTAAAGCGGTTCAGGCGGTCCAGAAGAATCCTGGGGAGATAGAGTTTGCCCACATCGTGTAGCAAACCAGTCACGGCCAGGGCGCGGGGAAACACAAACCGGGCATACCGGGGGTGAATCTTCAGCAGCGTACGGGCGATCTGGTAGGCCAGCCAGCCAGCTCACCCGCAGGGAATGATCGCGGGCGGTACACAGATCCTTCTTTTCCAACAACGCCAGAAGCGCTTTCAAAAAGGGCAGGTATTGCCCCAGGGCCAGATCCTCCAGGGCTTCCCTGCGTGAGCCCAGCCGTCGCACCAGATGCAGCGCCATGTCCAGGGTGTCCCACTCCCGGAAGAACGCCCCGGACACCTCGGCATACACCAGGGCTTCCTGAATGCTCTGCAACACCTCTTCGAGGTCGCCGTGGATGTACTCCAGAATGGCCGGTACAGGTTCAGCGCAGCCCGCAGTTCATCGCTGATGCGCACATCCTTCCGTTCAAAAAACGTCAGCAACCGTCGGGCGCGATCGTAATTGCCAGAAAAGAGATAGGCCTACATCAACACCGACCAGGCAAAGGTGCTCCACTCCTCCACGGTGTGCCGGCGGCGGTAAAATTTCCGAAGATTCCGCACCAGGGAGTGCATCATGGCTTCCTGCGTGGGTGGACGGTCGTGCCTTTCCAAGCGAAACCGTTCAGTAACAGGTGGATCCAGTTGAGCACCACCACCCCTCCCCGCTGAGCGATCAGAGGGATCTCCCGCGTATACCTGGAAATAGGCGCTCTTCTTTCCGGTTTCCCCGAAACGCTTCTTCCCAATTGCCCTGTTTTTTGTGGAAAATGGAGGCCGTCCGGCAGGCGTAGACCCGGGCCTCGGGCGCTACCGTTTCGTCCGCAAGAAAGGTCTGAATTTCCTCATACGTCCGGGCATAGAGCCCGTACGTGAAGGCATACTACGCCGCACGCGCCTGCAGGGTCTGGCGGGAGGCATCCTCGGGCAACCTTCCGCAAACCGCCGAAGGAAACGATAGGCTAGACAAGGATCACCCTGATCAAGGATCAATCGGGTAAAGGTGAAAAGCTCCTGGACAGGGGATGGGGGCCAGGCTTTTCGCCAGGTCCAGCACACCCGGGACCACCTCGAGTTCCCAGGTATCCAGTGCCTCAAAGTTTCCGGCACTCAGCGAAGGATACGCCACAATCCGACTCCGCCCCCTGGACAGTCCCATATGGAAATACGTACGCCGGAGACGGAAAACCGTCAACTCTACCGTTGATGCAACGAAAGCCGCCCCCTATAATTGCCAGCATGAACAACAGCGTGAAAAACATCCTGTATCTTCTTGGGCAGGCGGCACTCCTGGGGCTGATCTGGGTTCTGGTCACCGTCCTGGGCGGTGGACATCACGGGGGTGCATGAGCGGCACATACGCCCGTGGGCTGGTCCTATCCGGCGGCGGTGCCCGGGGGGTGGCCCATTTTGGGGTGCTGGAAGTTCTTGAAGAAGAAGGGTTGCTCCCCGACCTGATTGTGGGCACAAGCATCGGCGCCCTGGTGGCCGCTCTTTACGGTCTTACAGGGTCGGCTTCCCGCGCGCTGGACGAAATGCGGGACACGCTGGACCACCCCTCGTATATCGCCCTTCAGCGCAAAGGGGAACGCCTGGCCTCCCGTGTGCCCAAACACAACGGACCGGGCATTTTTGCTCCGCTGGAATCGGCACGCAAAATGCTTATGGTGGTGCCCCATTTTGCCCGGGAATCCCTAATGGATCTTTCCCTGATGGACGCCCTGATTTCTACAATGATCGGCAACGCCACCTTTGACGATCTGGTAATCCCCATCGGGATCGTTTCGCTGGACGTTCGTTCCGGAAGATCCATCGTGTTTACCCGGGGCAGCCTGCGCACCGCCGTGCTGACTTCGGTGGCCCTGCCGGGGATCTTTCCGTTGATTCCCGTGCGCAACTGGCTCCTGACCGACGGCGGCCCCACCGCCAAAGTGCCGGTCCGCATTGCCCGCATGATGGGTGCGCAAACCGTTCTGGCGGTGGACGTCTCCTATGAGGCGCCGCCCCAACCATCCTACGATACCGCCTTCTCCGCCCTGGTCCGTGTGAGCGACGTGATCAGCCACCGGATCCGTTACGAGGACCTGGACCAGGCCGATGTGGTGATCCGACCGGACCTGGGCGAAATCGCCTGGTTTGAATTTGATGCCTGGGAGTTTCTGCTGCGGGAAGGCCGGGAGGCGGCCCAACAGCACCTGGATGCCATCCGGACGCTGTATCGACCTTCCCTGTGGGAACGCCTGCGCAGAAAACTCCACCGCCCGCACTACTGCCCCGCCATTCACACGGAGTTCGCCGACGCACCCTCCATCTGATCGGGACGATGACGCATCAGCACTGGATGCGTTTTGCGCTGGATCTTGCCGAACTGGGACGGGGATTCACGTCCCCCAACCCACTGGTAGGTGCCGTGGTGGTCCAGAAAGGGGAACGTGTGGTGGGCATTGGCTATCACAAGCGCAAAGGGGAAGCCCACGCCGAAGTTCGAGCCCTGGACGACGCCCGGGGACACACGCGGGGGGCCACATTGTACGTCACCCTGGAACCTCACAACTTCCACGGGTCTACCCCACCCTGCACCCGTGCCATCCTGGAAGCCGGCATCGCGCAGGTGGTAGTGGCCACCCTGGACCCCAATCCCCGGGTGAACGGAAAAGGCATCCAGGAGCTCCGCGACGCCGGTGTGAAGGTGATTACCGGCATCCTTGAATCGGAAGCCCGGGAACAGAATCGTTATTATTTTACCTGGGTCAAACAGAAGCGCCCCTACGTCATCCTGAAGCTGGCCCTTACCCTGGACGGACGGATCGCCCCTTCAGACCGCCGCCGTCTCCAGATCACCGGGGAGGAAGCTCGAATCCTGGTGCACCGACTCCGGGGAGAGGTGGATGCCGTGCTGGTAGGTGCCGGAACCGTCCGGGCGGACGATCCCTTGCTAACCCCCCGGGAGGTGCATCCGGCCCGCATTCCTTGGCGCATCGTGGTGGGCGGCAATGCCGCCCTTCGATCCGCACGGGTGTTTCGCACCGAGTTTCCCACCTTGTGGTACACCCGGGCCGCCGGTACCCTTCCTCCGATGCCCGACCACGTCCACGTCCGCCCGCTCCTCGGAGAAAACGATCAACCGGATTTGGCCGCTCTGCTGCACGATCTAGCCACCACCCATCGGATTCAGTCGCTGCTGGTGGAAGGCGGCCAGCAGATCGCCGCTTCTCTGTTAGGCTCAGGAGTTGTGGATGAACTGGTGCTGTTGTATGCCCCCCGAACGCTCGGGGAAGGACTCCCCGGTTTGCCTGCGTCTCTAAATCTTTCCGATTCCTGGACTTTGGTAGAAACCACACCCGTGGGACGGGACTGGCTGGTCCGGTTCCGGAAAACCAAGGAGGTTGGTGGATGACCAGCAGACAGCGATGGGGCACCCGTGTGGGGTTGATCCTGGCGATGGCCGGGAATGCCGTAGGACTGGGGAACTTCCTTCGTTTCCCGGTGCAGGCTGCCAGCAACGGTGGGGGCGCCTTCATGATTCCCTATTTCATTTCCTTTCTCCTATTAGGGATTCCCCTGATGTGGGTGGAGTGGACTATCGGGCGATACGGAGGCTCTCGTGGACACGGCAGCACCCCCGGTATGTTCCAGGCTTTGTGGGCCCATCCGGTGGCCAAGTATCTCGGCGTGATCGGCGTGGTAGGCCCCCTGCTGATCGTGGTGTACTACAGTTACGTGGAATCCTGGACCCTGGCCTTCAGCCTGTTCGCTCTGGCCGGGAAGTTTCCCCATCCCCCCCAGACCACCGAAGTGGCTCAGGTGCTGGCACCCTACAAAACCCTGTTCGCCGAGTTCATCGGTGCCGGCAGCAGCACGTGGATGCGTCCTTCGCTGTGGGCATACCTCTTTTTCCTAGTCACGCTGTACCTGAACGTCTGGGTCCTGTCTCGCGGGATTTCTCGCGGCATTGAGGTGCTGGCCAAGGTGGCCATGCCCACCCTGTTTCTGTTCGCCGTGTTGCTGGCGGTGCGTGTGCTCACCCTGGGACATCCGGTTTCCCTCGAATACGGGCCCTGGGAAGCCATGAACTTCCTGTGGAAACCCCAGCTGGAAAAACTCGGCGACTGGAAAATCTGGCTGGCTGCAGCCGGACAGATTTTCTTTACCTTGTCTGTGGGCATGGGTGCCATCCACACGTATGCCAGTTATCTGAAAGAAAAGGACGACATTGCCCTATCCGGTCTGGCCACGGCAGCCACCAACGAGTTCGCCGAAGTGGTGCTGGGCGCTTCCATTGCAATCCCTGCCGCGGTGACCTTCTTCGGTCTGGACGCTGCCCAGGAAATCGCACAAAGTGGCGCCTTTTCCCTGGGGTTCTTCTCCATGCCCGCCGCCCTGACCATGATGCCTCTTGGCCGTGTGTTCGGGTTCCTCTGGTTCGGGCTATTGTTCTTCGCCGGCATCACCTCCAGCGTGGCCCTTTCCCAGCCTGCGGTCGCTTTCCTGGAGGATGAACTAGGCTGGACCCGGAAACGCTCGGCGTATACGGTGGGCGCGTTCATCTTCCTCTCGGCTCACCTTCCCATTTTCCTGAGCGGGGCGCTGGACGAGCTGGATTTCTGGCTGGGCACCTTTGGGATCGTGCTGTTTGCGCTGCTGGAAACTGTGATTTTCATCTGGGTCTTCGGTGCCGACCGTGCCTTTGAAGAGATGATGAAAGGTGCGGATATTCAGATCCCCCGATTCTTCTATTACATCCTGAAATACGTGACGCCCGTTATGCTGATGGCCATCATGCTGGGCTGGTTCGCCACCGGCTGGCTGGACACGATCCGGAAAGCCACCCCCAGCATCTGGGCCACCCGGGTGTACATTCTGCTGGTAATTCTGCTGGGGATTGTGCTGATCCGCAAAGCTTTTGCCCAACGGGAGGACACCTCATGGAGTTGAGCGCACTTCTCTTTATGCTACTGTCCTGGGGGATTGTGACCTCGCTGGTGGTGTTCACCTTTTCCAGGATTCTTTCCGGGAACGGAGGATAAGCGCCCTTGGCCTTCCCCCCGGAACTGGCCGTGATGATCACGGCCGCGCTTCCCGTATCAGAGCTGCGCGGCGCCATTCCGCTGGCGGTCTGGGGCTACGGTATGCCCTGGTGGAAGGCCTATCTCCTCGGCGTGCTGGGGAATCTTGCGCCCCTTCCCGTGTTGCTGTGGGGACTGGACGCGGCGTTCCGGCTCCTCGCCCGGCTTCCCGGCGGCCGCAGGATCGCGTACTGGCTGCTGGCCCGTGCCGAACGCCGAAGCGGTCGGGTGGAACGGTACGGCCCGCTGGCCCTGATAACCTTTGTGGCCATCCCTCTGCCCGTGACGGGTCTGTGGACCGGGACCCTGGTGGCCTACGTTCTGGGGTTCCGGTACAGCGAAGCCGCCGGTCCTCTGATTTTGGGGGTGTTGTTTGCCGGCGGAATCGTGCTGGGGTTTACCCTTCTGGGGGGCATCGGGGGGATCCTTGCGGGTTCCATGCTCCTCCTCTATAGTATAGGAAACCGTCTGTTTCGCGCCGAACAATCAGGGAGGTGACCATGAAACGGATCCTCATCCTCACGCTGCTGGGATTCCCTCTGTCTCTTGATGCTCAGACGGCCCATGTGCCTCCACAGGAACCGCAGAAATCCATCCATCAGATGGAAGCCGAGACCCACGATCCGACGCCGGTGTTCCAGGCCTGGGAAGACGCCCTGGGCAAGATCAAGAACTACGAATGCACCCTGGTGTCCGAAGTGTGGAAAGGCGACAAGAAAGAATACAAAGTCTATGAATACCACTACGTGCATCCGGACTTCGTGAAAATGAAAGTGATCAAGGGAGACAGCAAGGGGGGTGAGGCGTTCTACGATCCAACCTCCGGGAAGGTCCGTGCACGGAAAACGGGGCTCCTCTCGGTGGTACGGCTTACGCTGGACCCCACCGACAAGAAGGTAACCAGCATCCGGGGTCATAAGATCACCGAAACATCGTTCTTCTATTACTTCAACAAATGGAAGAACTACACCACCTATGCCAACGTCTACCGGGACACCCTGGACAACGGCCACGTGGTGCTGGTTGCCGAAGGACTCAAAACCGAGGAAAACTACGGAGCTGTGAAGGCAACCCTGGAATTTGATCCCAAGACCTGGCTTCCGGTCAAACTGGAAGAGTACGACGCGGACGGGAAGCTGATCCACCGCGTCATGTACAAAGACGTTCGGATCAACACGGGAGAGACCCCGGAGGATCTTCGTTTCTGACGGAGGGTAACCTTGAAACTGATTCCCCGCAAGCTGGAGGACCTAGGGGAGGTTTGGGATTTTTCGGAACGCTGGGAACAACATCTGCTTCAGTCTCGCGACTTCCCCGTGTATTTCACCATGACCTCCCAGTGGATGGGGCTGGCCGCCGACCTCTGGGGTGGCCTGGGTGAGATATACTTGCTGGAAGTGGAACGGGATCGCGGGCTTTCCCAATATCTGCTCTGGCGCCTGACCTCGGGCTCGGAAGGGGTGGTGGGGGAGCCCATTCTTCCCAGCACGGATCTTAATCCCCTCTGGCGTTTCCCGGTCACCAATGCTGAATTTGCCGACCTGATTCATACGCTCCGAACCTGGATGAAGTCGGAAACCGGTTCCGAGGAGGGCGTGCTCCGGTTGCCCGTGTACGATGCACCTCTCCCTCCGGGCATCACGGGCGACAACCACGCACTGGGCAGTTTGTCGCTGCTCACGGACCTTCAGGCGTTTGGTTCCGTGGACCAATGGGTGTACCAGGTACCGCCCAGAGAGTTACGCAAACAGCTCCTGAAAGCGGAACGTGCACGGGAAGTGGAACTTGAGATCATCCGGAGTCCCGGCGCCGTCTCGGAGGAAATGGACTTTTTCATGGATCACCTTAATCTCTCTGTGCAGGACCGGGGGTTCCTGAGCATGGTGTACCGGGTGTTTGCCCAGAAAGGTTGGCTGGCGTTTTTCTATCTCCGCCTGGAGGGATGGCTGGTTGCCGCCGCTTCTCTGGTCCAGTTTGGGAAATCCATCACTGTGCATCGGGTGTGGGAGCAACCGTATGAATACCGGATTCCCTTCCGCACCATTCTGTCTTGGTATATCCTGGATCAGGCGCTGGCGAACGGGGTGGAAAGTATCTATAACCTGCCTGTGGAGATTGGGATCCCCGTCACGCGCCGTTCACTGCGGATTCCGCTGAAAGGGTAGGAAAGACTGGATCAGCTCATGGCCGCCAGTAGTTCCGGGCGGCGGATGAGCCCGACGAGCTGACCCTTTCGGTTAACCACAGGAAGGCAGTCCATACCGGTTTCACGAAACTTTAGAAAAACCATATCCAGCGGGTCGTCTTCCCGTACACGCGGTACGGGTCGTGCCAAATCTACCGAGAGCACCAGTTGCCTGGTGGTCTCATGGAGTGAGAAAAAATCTAGATCTGAGAGCGTCACCATACCCAGAAGCGTTCCCCCTTCTTCCTGCACTGGAAGCGCACTGCAAGGAGACTGTTCAAACACCTGAAGAATCTTTGGAAGATCATCTTCCGGTCGCAATCGGTTAAACCGACGGCTCATCACATGGTGCGCACGCAGGGTATCTTGGGCTTTACGTCTCAGGAAACGGGTGAGCCCAAACTCTCTGAAAAATTCGTGCAACACATGCTGGAAGTCCAGATCCAGAATGGGCTGGATGCCTTTCCGCAATAACCGGTATGCCCGTACCTCTCCGGTATCCACCAGCACCTGTCTCAGGAAAAGGGGACCGATCACCTCAAAAAGTGCAGCAGCACCTAGGAGAAGATACATCAATATATCCCCCTGTCCGGGCACGATCCGACCAATCTGAAAAGCAATGGCCACCGTTAGACCCGCATGGGTCAGGGACGCACGGGTAAAATCCCAGGCTGTAAAATCCAGATCCGTGAGCCGAATGGGGATCCACGCCCCGACGTATTTCCCAACCGTCCGCAGCAGCACATATACGAGCAGGCCATAACGGGCGGTCCAGAGCGTATCTAGATGCAGCTGCGCCCCGGCCAAGAAGAAGAACACGGCATACATCAAGGGCGCCACTCCCAAGAAACGCTGTACCGCTGCCCGATCCCACAATGAGGAGTTTTCAGCTGTGATCCCTGCGAACAACGCGGTAAGCAGGGGAGAAGCCCCCAACTTCTGGGTATACCCTATGCCCACCAAAAACACACCGGACGTTGCGAGGAGAAGAAAATCCTCATCTCGAATCTTCACTTCCGCGTAGCTCACCATTAACCCAAGCAGAAACCCGAAAAAGGCAGACAGGCACAGCAACCAGAACGAGGTCTCCAGGGAGGCCAGCGCCGGTTCTCCCGCCACGATGGGGATCAGGACCCGTGATCCGACCAAAATCACTACGGCAGTCACGGCAAGACTTAAAAACAGGGTATCCACCATTGATCCCTCTGCCCCGTACTCCTCCACCACAAAAGCAGTGGCGGCGGGGGCAATTTCCGCCGCGATCAGTCCCAGCAGAACAGAAAGCCAGAAGTTTCCTGTCCAGATATAGACAAAAGGAAACAGTACCAGCAAGACAACGATGATCTGGGAGACCACTAGGCCCACTCCCCGGAGGCCCAAGATGCGCAACCGGCGCCCCTCCAGGTGGGTGCCCACCAGGAAAAGGATGTACGCAAAAATGAGATCTGAAAAGGGGGTTAAGGTCTCAAGGAATGTCTCATGCAGAATATTCAGCCCGGAGGGACCTAGAACCAGGCCACCGGCAAGGTATCCGATGACTTTGGGAAGATGCAGGCGCCGCGCAAGCTCGGCCATAGGAAATGCCACCACCAGCATAAACCCCAGCAGAAAGAGGGTGTCGCCGATGTGGACGATGTGGGCACTCACGAGGTCCTCCAAAAGGTGCGCAACAATTGTAGCAATTGCTGCATGTCATCAGGGAGAGGAGCCTCAAAGGTCATCATCCGTCCTGTAGCCGGATGCTCCAGGGTCAGCCGCCAAGCATGCAGGGCCTGTCGTTCCATAATGCCCAGCATCTGCCGCACGATATCCAGATGCCGACTATCCACCACACGGAAGATTTTTCGGGTTTCCCGTCCTCCATAGGTGGGATCCCCCACCACAGGGTGGCCCAGATATTCCATGTGGACCCGGATCTGGTGGGTCCGCCCGGTCTCCAGCTGGACCCGCAGCAAACTGGCCACCCCGGCAAATATCTCACGAACCTCGTAATGGGTGATAGCCGGTTTGGAATGCAGGGGTGTCACGGCCATCCGGGTCCGGTGGATGGGATGACGGCCGATGGGGGCTTCCACGGTTCCCTGGCGGTGGGAAGGCACCCCCCAGACCACCGCCAGATACTCCCGACGGGCGGTTTTGGTTTCAATCTGGCGATACAGACTGCGCAACCCCCGCTCTGATTTGGCCACAACCATGACCCCACTCGTGTCTTTGTCCAGGCGGTGCACAATCCCCGGACGAACCCGATCCGAGCTGGTGGGAAGCTGCTCGTACCGGCCAAGCAACGCATTGACCAGCGTCCCAGTAAAGTTTCCCCGGGCCGGATGCACCACCATGCCCACGGGTTTGTTGATCAGCACCAGGTCCTCGTCTTCATACAGAATCGGTAGCTCCAGCTCGGGCTGGGGCACCATGGGATGGTTGACCTGAATCTCAAATTCGGCGTACACTTCGTCGCCGGCTTTGACGCGATAGCCGGGTTTGCGTACCACCACGCCGTTCACCTTCACTCGCCCCTCATGGATCAGCTTCTCCACCTGACTGCGGGTGAGGCCGATGCCGGACTGGGTAATGTACTGATCCAATCGGGTCCCCTTCATGCGGGGAGAGACCCGGCGGAAAAATTCTTTTTCCACCGTTGGGAAATCCATCATCCGGAATTATACGGGATCTGCAATCAGCGGGTCAAACATCACACCCGAGACACGTCATTGACGCATCTTCTCTATACGGCTATACTCCTTCCAATGGACTATCACGGCGTGAAACTCCTCAACAATCGAGAAATTGCTTCGCTCCTCTGGGGTATCGTCTTATTGCTGATTATTCTAAAACATGCCCTTGAAGACCGCACATACAGAGAAGACCTACTTTCCTCCATGAAACTTGCCGCAAAATCATTTGGGAGACTCATATTCACAAAAAACATTCTCCCGTTATATCTATATCTTGTGTTTTTTACAATGGGGGTTCTGCTTCTTTTTCGAATTGGCTTCATCAAGACAAGAGAAGAATATGTGCTTACCGCAAAATGGACGTTTATTTCAGCTTTTCTCTATGCATCCAAGAGTGTTGAGAAACCTTTCCTCCATACGCTAAAACGTCTCCTCATCCGTCATTTTCAGCTCTCCGCAATTTTTTCTTTCATCAGCAATGCCGGTGAGTTTCCTCTTATTGTTGAGATCCTGATTCTCCCAATACTCTTTATATCACTATTCATCCACTTTACTAGCTCGACATTTTTCGAAAAATTCTTTGGAATACGCTTCGAAGATCAAAAACCTATGAAACTATTCGCCCAGGTTACCATCATATTCTTTGGCGTTGTGTATGTCACATACGGAATAATACATGTGGTTTCACACGGAATAGCGTCATCAATTTATCAGTTTCTTCTTGCGTATCCTCTTACCATTGCCGTATCTCCTGCATTGTACATACTGGCACTGTACTCTACATATGAACAGCTATTTTTACACATGAACTGCTTCATCCATCCCTCAGAACGGCATGCTTTCAAAATTCTGTTGTTGTCCAGGTATCACTTCAATATATTTTCATTGCAACAACATGCTTCCAAGATTATGAGATACACCGCGACAACCCCAGAAATCACAATAAACTCATTCAGAGACTTTCTTCGGACATGTGAAGATAACCAAACCGCTTACAAAGAGGCGATCTTGCAATAACCACATCCGGGAATACCAGGAAACAACGCAACAGCTGGCCCTCAGGTATTCTTGTAACCGGACCAGCATCACTTTCCGGGTCTCCACCCCTCGTGCATGCTCCAGGCGCACCGTGTACATTCCCGCTGGCCACCCCAGGGTCGGGATTTGCAATCTACATCACAGCCGTTGCTCCACTTCACCCTATACACCCCTAGGAGAACGTGCAAGGTTGGATTGAATCGCCCTGCAAGATCGCGTATACTTACCGACATGAACGGCATCGAACAGGTGACCCTCTGGGCCGCGCTGGGTGCAGGGATTTTGTCCTTTCTGTCTCCCTGCGTGCTTCCCCTCATTCCGGGGTACATTTCCTTTATTACGGGAATGACCATTGACGAACTCAAGGATCTGCGCGACGTGCGCGTGCTGATGACCCGGGTGTTCCTGACCAGCCTGGTGTTTGTGCTGGGGTTCACCCTGGTCTTCGTGCTGTCCGGAGCGGCCGCCTCGGCCATCGGACAGTTTCTTCAGCAAAACAAAGGCGTGTTTGAAAAGATCGCCGGGGTGTTGATCGTAGTGCTGGGCATCCATCTGACGGGCATCGTGCAGATTCCTTTCCTGAATTACGAAAAGAAAGCCCATGTGCAGACCCGACGGGGCGGGTACGTCTCGTCCTTCGTGATGGGCACGGCCTTTGCCTTCGGGTGGACCCCCTGCATCGGCCCCATCCTGGTGGGCATCCTCACCCTGGCGGCTTCCCAGCAAACGCTGGCCCAGGGCATGGGGCTGCTGGGCGTATATTCGCTGGGGCTGGGGATTCCGTTTATCCTGTCCGCACTGTTTATTCAGGGCTTTCTGGTAGCTTTCAAACGGGTGCGTCGCTATCTGCGGTGGGTGGAAATCGCTTCCGGTGTATTGCTGGTGATCATGGGCGTCATGATTTTCACCGGTCAGCTACAAAGCCTGATCGGATATTTGCCGGAGTGGTTCTTCCAGTTTGCCAAATAACCTACAAGCGGAGGGGTGCCCGAGCGGTCGAAGGGGTGCGATTCGAAATCGCATAGGGAGCGAAAACTCCCTCGTGGGTTCAAATCCCACCCCCTCCGCTTCTTTCGCTTTCCATGGCCTCTTCTCTCCGGGCCCGTGACCTCCTGCGGCACCCGCCCTATCTTTTCCTGACCGCCGCCAACGGCGTCTCCCAGATCGGGGATCGTTTAGGCCACATGGCCATCATCGGACTCATTGCCCTACTGCGTCCGGGAGAGTTCGGGGCCTTTGGCTCCATGAGCATTGCCCTGGCCCTTCCCGTCTTGCTGCTCTCTCCCTTTACCGGCTATTTGAGTGACCGGTTTTCCCGCAAGGGGCTGCTTCTCACCGCCGATCTGATCCGCGCGCTGCTCCTTGTTGGACTGGCCTTTGTCAGTCACCGTCAGCCCTCCATTCTGGCCGTGTATATTGGAGTTTTCTTTCTGGTGGGATGGACGCTGCTTTTCAACGTGGCCAAAAGCGCCTATCTCCCGGACCTGGTGCCTTCCTCTCTTCTACTTCCTGCCAACGCCTGGAACGCCGTGGTGGTCCGCCTGACCACCGTGGTGGGAGCGGTGGTGGGCGGGTGGCTCTCGGACGTGCTGGGCCCCATGCAGACCTTGGCAGCCAATGCGGTCACCTATGGCATTTCTTTTGTTCTCCTGCTTCGTCTGCCATCCGTTCCCGTCCACAAGCAAGCCCAACGCCTATCAGGCTCAACCGTCTCCCTTTCTCGTGGATGGCAACTGATTTCCATGCGTCCCGGGCTGTTACCCCTTGCCGGAGGAGCACTCATGTTCTGGAGCAGCGCGGTGGCATTCACATTGCTGATTCCCGTGATCCAGCAGCAGCTGGGCCTTCAGAATACCGGTGTAGGCGTGGCAGGTGCGCTGCTTGCTATGGGCCTCGGGATCGGCATTATGGGACTGGGGATGGTCCCTGAGCGCTGGTTGCCTTTCCTGATACGTACCAGCAGCCTGCTGATGGGCGGGATGATTGCGCTGGCAGGGCAGATCCAGACTCCTGTAGCTTGGCTGGCGGGAAGTTTGTTGGCCGGACTGGCCCTTTCTCCCCTGTTTGTGGGCGTAGATACGCTGCTGCAGCGGATTTATCCCCGCGAAGAGCGAGGGAGCGCCTTTGCGCTCAAAGAGTTTCTTGGTGCTCTGGCCTTCGTAGGAGGCAGTGTGGGAATGGGATGGGCCGCGGATCGGTACGGGCTCACCCCGGTGCTAACCCTGGCCGCTCTTCCCTTTCTTCTGCTGCTCTTTCTCCCCTCCCCCACTATCCGGGTCGGTGAAACTTCCGATCCAGATCCCGCCGGCTGATGCGGTACACCACCGGCCGTCCGTGCGGGCAAAATTGCGGCGTTTCGCAGGCCAGCCAGTCCTCGATCAGACGCCGACGGGCTTCCGGTCGGAGCGGATCGCCGGCCTTGACCGCCGCCTTGCAGGCCACGGTTTTGCGGTAGCGATCCAGGCGATGCTCCTTCCCGCCCTCGGCCACCTCGTGCAGCAGGGCACGGAAGGCTTCGGCGTCCATTTCATACTGGAACGCCGCCGGGATGGCGTCCAGGATCAGGGCATCGCCGGAAACCGGGCGAAAGCGGAACCCGGTGCGCTCTAGTTCCTCCCGTAGTTCCTCCACAAGGGCGCGCTCCTCCGGGGAAAGGTGCACCACCAGCGGAAACAGCAGGTCCCGCGGCCGGTCGCCCTGTCGCAGCAGCCGCTCATAGATCACCCGTTCGTGGGCAGCGTGCTGGTCCACCATCCAGAGTTCGCCCTCCCGCTCGAAGATCAGATAGGCCGCGAACACCTGATGAATCTCCTGGCCTTCCACCGGCGAGGGAAGGGACCCTTCGGCGGAGGTGTAGGGAATCCGGGAACCGCCCAGCGCCGGGGCAAACAGCGTGGCCCGGTCCGTCGTGGGACGGGGAGGTTCCTGCACCCGTGGGGTGGACGCATACGTCGTGGGCGCGGCGAGGTCGACTGGGGAAGGGGGCGACGCGGGACGGTGCCGGAGCACCTCAAACAGCGCCCGATGCAGGGAGAGATCCGGGTGAAATCGCACCTCCCGCTTCTGGGGGTGGATATGCCAGTTCACCCGGGACGGATCCACCTCCAGACGCAGCAAAAACCGGGGGTGATGCCCCGACGGAATTTCCAGTGCCCGGTAGATCAGGCCCCGCAACCGATCGTCCCGGATCACCCGCCCGTTGACCACAATCCACTGAAAGGCGGTGTTGCCGGCCAGGTCCTCCGGCGGGCTGAACCAGATCTCCCCGTGCCAGCCTTCCCCTTCCACCGCCCGGTGCTGCAGGCGTTCCAGGAACTCCGGCCCAAAGAGCTGCCCGATGCGCCCGGCCAGATCGTCCACCGCGGGGGCCTGCACCAGCACCCGCTTCTCGTTTTCCAGGACAAAACTCCGATCCGGATGGGCCAGCACCATGGCCTCCATCACCTGCACCACGCGTCGGGTCTCCTGGCGCACGCTGCCCAGATAGGCCCGACGGGCGGGAAGGTGCCGGAACAGATGCCGCAACACCAGCGTGGTGCCCACGGGCCGAGGCGCGGGTTCCAGCCGAACCAGGCGATCCTCTTCGTACTCGGCCTTCCAGCCGTGAGGATCCTCCGCCGTCCGGGTGATCAGCGTCAACTGCCCGGAGACGGCAATGGCATGGAGTGCCTCCCCACGGAAGCCCAGGGTGGCTACGCGTTCCAGGTCTTCCACGTCGCGAATCTTGCTGGTGGTGAACCGTTCCACCACTCTGGGAAGATCCTCCCGGGCAATACCCGAGCCATCGTCCTCTACACGGATCTCCACCTTCCCGCCTTCCACAATGCGCACGCGGATCTCACGCGCGCCCGAGTCCAGGGCATTCTCCACGGCTTCCCGAACCACGGAGGCGGGGCGTTCGATCACCTCCCCCGCGGCAATGCGCCGGATGACGGTTTCGGGGAGTTTACGGACGGAAGTCCCGGAAGGAGATAACGGACTCATTCTTCTCCAGCAATCCCAGATCCTCCAGACGGCGAAGCACCCGGGAAAACGTTTCGCGACGGAGGTTGATCATGCTGGCCATGTCCCGGAGCGAAAGCAGCCGGGGCAACACCCACCGTTCCCCCTCGCGATGACCCAGCTTCTCCGCCAGCATACGCAGCAACTGCAGCACCCGACGTTCCGCATTGAGCAGGGCGATTTCGTGCAGCAACTGGGTGGCCTCCCGCAAGCGCCGCACTTCCAGTTCCGTCAGGTTCCACAGCAGGCGGTTGTCCTTACGCAGGGCATACTGAAACGCCGGCATGGGCACCACCAGGAACCGGCTCTCCGTGAGGGTATGCACGGTGGCCGATCGGGTTCCGGGCGAAAACATGGCCATCTCCCCGATGATCTCGCCCGGGGTCCGAACCGCCACGATCAGCTCCTCCCCCAGGTGCTCCCGGATCACTTTGACATAGCCGTCCAGAAGGAAAAAGATCTGATACCCCGTGTCGTTCACCAGGAGCAGGGTGGCCCGCCGGGGGACGGTGAGTTCCCGACCCTCCCGGAGAATGCCGTCCAGGGTCTGCTCCGATACGCCCTGAAACAGCGAAAACGTGGCAAGCTGGGCCCGCACGTCCGTCATGTCACTGTCCGGACTTCTGGGAAGGTTTCAGCACCCGTTTCACGCTGTCCCGTTCCACTTTGACCACCACGTCCTGCGCGATCCGCAGCGAGATCACCTCCTGCTCCACACGGGTGATGATGCCGATCAGGCCGCCCACGGTCACCACCCGATCGCCCTTCTGAAGGGCCGCCAGCATCTCCCGCCGCTTCTGTGGGATCCTCTAGAGTCGACCTGCAGGCATGCAAGCTTGAGTATTCTATAGTCTCACCTAAATAGCTTGGCGTAATCATGGTCATAGCTGTTTCCTGTGTGAAATTGTTATCCGCTCACAATTCCACACAACATACGAGCCGGAAGCATAAAGTGTAAAGCCTGGGGTGCCTAATGAGTGAGCTAACTCACATTAATTGCGTTGCGCTCACTG